>Ga0307509_10003065_pt1 | contig 25949 bp, 18 predicted proteins | sample 10_EM_MG_FD_202245 | JGI IMG/M metagenome (GOLD analysis project Ga0307509, IMG submission 202245) | Populus trichocarpa ectomycorrhiza microbial communities from riparian zone in the Pacific Northwest, United States - 10_EM | ecosystem: Host-associated > Plants > Roots > Unclassified | place... | reverse complement strand
TTACGACCGCGCCCTGTTACGACCGCGCCCTGTTACGACCGCGCCCTGTTACGACCGCGCCCTGTTACGACCGCGCCCTGTTACGACCGCGCCCTGTTACGACCGCGCCCTGTTACGACCGCGCCCCTCGCTCGGCGAGACAATGACCCTTTGCGGAGATGCGAGGCGAGGCAACGCAAGGTTCACGGACGACGCAGCTACTGCGCCATCTCGTACTTGTCGCCGACGTTCCCGGGCGGCTTCGGCCCGTGGATCTCCTTGGCCGGCGGCATCTTCGCGTTCGGATCCTTGTTCGTGCCGCGGCGGACGTACTCGGTGACGGGCTTGTAGTTGACGGTCCACTTCTGCTCGCGGACCTGCTTCTTGCCGACGAAGAACCGGCGGAACCGCGTCATCTTGTAGCCGTCGAAGCCGGGCTGATCGAGCGAGGTCTGGCCGTCCGGCATCTCCTCGTCGATCCGCTCCTCGGTGTTGTACGGGTTGTCCTCGAGGATCTCGCGCGCGAACACGATCTTGTCGAACGGGCGCTTCTTGCCGAGGATCTCGACGACGGCCTCGCCGTTTGCGACGCGGTAGTGGATCGCGACCGGGAAGTCGTACGGGTTCTTGAGGACGAGGTCGGTGTCGGGCCACACGACCGTCGCGTCGAAGCCGAGCGGCGTGTAGACCGACGGCCGCGAGTGGTTCGTGGTCTTCGGGATGTCGAGGCCGGCGAAGAACGCCGCGCCGAACAGCGTCGTCGAGATCTGGCAGGTGCCGCCGGCGAGGCCGTCGACCATCTCGCCCGCGGTGATCACGTGCGCGATCTTGTAGCCCTCTTTTTCGGAGCGCTCCCCGACCTGGCCGTTGAACGACCACTCCTGGTGCGGCTGCAGCACCGTGCCGTTGATCTTCGACGCGGCGAGCTTGAGGTTGAAGCTGCGATCGTGCTCGGTGACGGGGAACCGGGTCAGGTAGTGCCCCATGACCTGCGAGATGTCGTCGATGCCGATCGATTGCTTCGTGATCCGTGCAGGGACCGCGACGGTCGCGAGCTCGATCTGGGTCGCGCCGGTGCGCGCCGCTTGCTCGATCATGCCGACCGAGGCCCAGACGTCGATGCCCTTGCCCGCGGCGTCGGCGTGGATCTGGTGCTCCTCGAGATCGAGGAACGCGTCGCTCGCGGCCTGATCGAAGTGGGTCTTCAAGCCGGCGAGCGCCTTCGCGGCGGCGTCGCGATCGACGCGAACCGGGATGGCCCCCTTCTTTGCGAGTGCCTGGAGATCTGCGGGCGAATCGGCGGCGCCGGCGCGGCCGAGCTCGTCGGTGTCGACGATCACGCCGAGCTCCGCGAGCGTCTTGGTTCCAACCGCGGGCTGCTTCTCCCCGAGCGCGATCGAGACAGGCGTCGCGAGGTACGCGGCGAGCGCCTTGCCGCCGGTCTGCGCCTTGGGCTGCTCGCCCTTCTGCGCTTCCGGCAGCGTCGCCGCGCTCGCCGAGCTACGGGTCGACACGGCGTAGTAGGCGGCACCGAGTCCGCCGGCCGCGACCAACATGCCCCCGGCACAGCCCAGGAGGATCGCGCCGCGTTGGTTCATTCGAGTCCCGCTAGACATCTGTTCTCTTCTTATCACGCCCGGAAGCCCGAGCTTATTTCCCGTGCTAGCCTCGAAGCGTGAGCTCGCTCGTGCAGCGGAACAAGGTAGTTGCCAAGCGTAAGGGTGCGCTGGCCGCCGCCACCGGGGCGGCCGGGGTCGCGGTGATCGTCGCAGGCGCGCCGGTCGTGGTCGGTGCCCTCGGGATCGCCGGAGCCGCCTACTTGGCCTGGGACTGGTTCTCGTTCCGCGTCAAGAACGGCATGCGGTTCTAGCCGCGATACACTCGCGGCGTGGCTGAGAGCTTTGCCGAGGGCCTCGTCGGGGTCGTCCTCGACGGTCGCTACCGGCTCGACGCCGTCCTCGGCGAGGGTGGTATGGGCGCGGTGTATCGCGCACATCACCTCGCGATGGATCGCCGCGTCGCGGTCAAGCTCCTGAAGCCGCACCTGACCCAGGATCACACCGCGCTCGAGCGGTTCGCGCGCGAGGCCCGGTCGACCTTGAAGGTCGACTCGCCGCACGCGGTCAAGGTCCTCGACTACGGCGTCACGCCTCACGACGACTACTACATGGTCCTCGAGTACCTCGACGGCCGCACCGTCCAGCGCGAGCTCGACGTCGACGGCGCGTTCGCCCCCACGCGCGTGCTCCACATCGCGAAGCACGCGCTCTACGCGCTCGGTGCCGCGCACCGGATCGGCCTCGTCCACCGCGACATCAAGCCGGACAACTTGCTGCTGATGAAGCTCGGCGACGATCCGGACTTCACCAAGGTCCTCGACTTCGGCGTCGCGAAGCTGATGGAGGGCGCTGCGAAGTCGACGCGCTCGCAGCTGTCGCTGACCCAGGTCGGCATGGTGTTCGGTACGCCCGAGTTCATGTCGCCAGAACAGGCGTGTGGCCAGACGCTCGACGGCCGCAGCGATCTCTACTCGCTCGCCGCGACGATGTTCGCGATGCTCACCGGCTGCGGCATGTACCAGGCCGGTAGCGCGATCGAGTGGCTGACCGCGCACGCGCGAACCCCCGCGCCGCACCTCGTCGAGGGCAACCCGGCGCTCGCGCCGTTCGGCAAGCTCGACGCCCTGCTCCAGCGCTGCTTCGCGAAGCGCGCCGAGCAGCGGCCGCACGATGCCGACCAGATGATCGCCGAGATCGAGGACGTCGAGCGCGACCTCGGGATCGGCGTGCCCGCCGCGCCCGCGGCGAGCCGCCCGCCGAAGCTCGTCGCGACCTTCTCGCCGTCGAGTTATATCCCGGCGCTCGCGCCCGCGACGATCGATCCTCGGGTCACCGCGGCGACCGAGCCCGAGCCCGTGATCGCACGCTCGCTGACGCCGGGTACCGGCGAGGTCGCGGTCCCGTCGGGACGGCGCGGGCTGTGGCTCCTGGTCGGCGCGGCCGCGATCGCCGCGATGGTCGCGATCACGATTGTCGTCGCGACCCACGGCGCGCCGCAGCGCACCGCCGTGCTCGGGCGAGACGGCGGCGTGCTCGCGACCGATGCGGTGCGCGTCGCCGCGGTCGCCGACGCGGCGAGCCCGCCCGACGCCGTCGCTCCGATCCCGACATCGCCGACCATCGTTACCCACACCGGGAGTGCGTCGCCGCCGCGGCCGAACCCGGCGCCGCCGAGCCAGGCGCCGCCGAGCCAGCGCAGCGTCGAGATCGAAGAGCACCTCGCGAACGCGCTCGCCGCGCAGAAGGCCGGCAAGGCGTTCACCCAGGTCAACCAGGCCCACGCCGCCTACCTCCTCGACCCGAAGAACGTGAAGGCCATTTTGCTCCTCGCAGATGGCCTCCTGCGCGAGAACGATCTCGAGCACGGTTGCAAGTACTTACGCGAGCTGGCCCGCAACCCGGTCGCGCAGCAACGGATGAAGTCGGCGGGGTGCCCGAGCGATTGAACTCGCGCGCCCCGGCCCGTATCCTAGCGATCCAATATGTCCGCGGCAGCCTCGGGAAATCAGGCGCAATTTGCTCCGCGGCTCAGCGCCGGCGTGCAACTCGGCGAGTACGTGCTCGGCCAACCGCTGTGGCCGCTGCGGATCGCCGATGCGTACCGCGCCAACGGTCCCAAGGGGGCCTCGACCGTCTACGTGATCCACGCCCACATCTCGGCGAACCCGAGTGTCCGCGACCACATCGTGGCGGGGACGCGCTCCGCCGCGGCCATCGCCGAGCACAAGCACCTCGTCCATACGCTCGCGGCCGGGTTGACCGGCGACATCCTGTGGATCGCGACCGAGGAGGTCGACGGCTCGCTCGTCCGCGACATGCTCGTGAAGAAACGCCAGGCCGGCACGTCGGGGTTCGGCGCGCGCGGCACCGGGAACTTGATCACGGGCGTCAGCCACGCGCTCGGCGAGGTCCAGCACGGCGCGCTCGCCTCCGAGTCGGTCGTGGTCAGCCGCAACGGCCGGGTCCGGATCGCGGACCTCGCGCTCGGCCCCGGCACGATCGCGGCGATGCAGGCGGGGCTCGTGCCCTGGCAGAGCTCGGTCGCGCCCGAGGTCCAGACCGGCGCGCCGCTCGACGCCAGCGTCGACGTCTACGCGGTCGGGGCCCTGCTCTACGAGGCGCTCGTCGGCACGCCGCTCGAGCGCGGTGGCCCGCGGCCGAGCGATATCGTGCCCGGCACGAACACCCAGATCGACGAGATCGTCGCGCGCGCATGTCACAAGGATCGCGAGAAGCGGTTCGGTCGCGTCGAGGTGCTCGGCGAGGTCGTCAGCGAGGCGCTCGGCAAGGGCGGCGCGATGCAGACCACCGCGGTGCCGACGCTCGAGCGCGCGCTCACGCTCGAGCAGCACGTCGCGAAGACCGCGTCGCTCGCGGACGGCCTGTCGCCGCACGCGAGCGCCGCCGGGATCTCCGTCGACGCCCTCGCCGCCGCGTCCGGGCAGATGCCGGCGGCGTCGGGCAACGTCGTCGTCGATCGCGCGCTCGCCGCGGCGCTCAGCGACACCAACGAGAAGTGGCTGATCTCGAAGGGCCGGCTCGACTACGGTCCGTTCTCGCTCGCCGACGTCGTCAAGCAGATCGACAAGGGCGACATCGTCGCCGGCAACATCATCATGGACAAGGATACCGGCGCGCGCAGCGACGTCGGTTCGCACCCGCTGCTCGGCCCGATGGTCGACGCGGCGCGCGCGCGGCACGACCAGCAACGGCGCGCGCAGGCCGAGGTCAAGGTCCAGTCGGCCGAGAAGCGGCGCGGTGCGATGCTCTACGCGTTCATCGCGCTAGGTGTGATCGGCGCGGGCGTCGGCGTGTACTTCATCATCAACGCCGTGCGCGGCGACGACGCGAGCAAGAAGGTCGCGGGCGTGTCGCGGCTCGAAGGCGCCCAGCTCAACGTCACGGTGTCGATGCCGAAGACCCCGCCGGCGACGAAGCACCGCACCGGGGGCGGTCATCGTCCGACCGGACCCAGCGGGCCGGGTGGGCAGAACGCGAGCGAGAACTACGCGCTCGACATGACCGATGACTCCGACGAGACCGAGACGCTCGGCATGGACAAGGTCTACGCGGTGTACTCGACCCGTGGCGCGCAGCTCGGCGGCTGCTTGCAGTCGAGCGGTAGCTCGGCCGCGAACATCGCGATCATGATCGACGGCCCCAGCGGTCGCGTGAACTTCGTGAAGGTCAACGGCCAGGCCTCGGGCCCGCTCTTCAACTGCATCAGCCGCGCGATGCGCTCGATGCAGTTCCCGACGATCCACGGGCCGCGCACGCGCGCCGAGTTCGACATCAACCTGTGAGCGAGACGGCACCACGCGCCGAGCTCGCCCGCGTGATCGCCAGGCGGCCGCACGTGGTGTGGTGGGCCTCGCTCGTGATCGCGTTCGCGTTCGCGGCGATCGCGCTGCCGATCCTGACCGCGGACCGCTGGATCTCCGCACTCGGTGGCGGCCGCGTCGTCGCGGGCCAGCCGGCGCCGCTCACCGTCCGGGTGCCGCCGTTCCAGGGCATGGACACCCCCGACGCCGGGCGAATCGGCGGAGGCGGCGGAGTCGTGATCGCGCGCGGTGATGTCGCGACGCGCGACGACGAATTCAGGGTCGGCGAGCTCGCGGCGGTGACGCCGTCGGGCCCGATCCCGTACCTCGCGATGTTCCTGCTCGCCGGCGTGTTCGCGGCGCTGTTCTCGCATCACACGCGGCGCTCGACCCTCGGCCGGCTCGCGCGCGTCCAGATCGTCAACCTCGCGCTCGTCGCGGTGCTCGCGGTGGTCGTCAAGGTCGCGATGCTGGTGACGCCGACGAACGTGTTGATCGTGCCGGTCGCGGTGTTCGCGCTGGTGCCGACGCTCGTCCTCGATCGCGTCGTCGGGATCGCGACCGGGACGCTCGCCGCGCTGATCGTCGCACTGTGCGTGCCGTTCGACGTGGGCGTCGCGATCCTGTTGCTGGTCCAGGTCTCGGCCGCCGGGCTCGTCGTCGCAGAGCGGCCGAAGCACAAGCTCCGTCCGATCCTCGTCGCCGGCGGGTTCACCACGCTGATGACCGCGCTGACGTATCCGCTGATGCGGTACCTGATGTCGGGCCACTTCCCGATCGGCGAGCTCGACGATCCGCTGCGCTCGACGTGGGTCGCAGCGGCGCTCGGCCCCGCGATCGCGACCGGCCTCGCGGTCGTGCTCGCCCCGCCGTACCAGCTGCTCGCCGGCGAGATCACGCAGGCCAAGTTGATCGAGCTCGAGGATCTGTCGCATCCGCTGCTCAAGCAGATCGCCGAGAAGGCGCCCGGCACGTGGCAGCACAGCCTGATGATGGCGAACCTCGCCGAGATCGCGGCGAACGCGATCGGCGCGAACGGCCGGCTCGTCCGCGTCGGCGCCTACTATCACGACCTCGGTAAGTCGCTCGCGCCGAAGTACTTCATCGAGAACCTCGACCCGGGCGAGACCTCGCCCCACGACAAGCTGCCGCCCGAGGCCTCGTGCGACGCGATCTTCAAGCACGTCACCGAGGGCATCGTCACCGCGCGCAAGGCCGGCCTGCACGAGCGGATCATCGACTTCATGCACATGCACCACGGCAACGGGGTGCTCGAATACTTCTGGGCGAAGTGCCAGGAGCAAGGCAATCCGAAGGGCCTGACGATCGAGGCGTTCCGCTATCCCGGCGTGCCACCGCAGAGCCGCGAGACCGCGATCCTCGCGATCTGCGACGCGGTCGAGGCGGCCTCCCGCACGCTCAAGAAGGCCGACCCCGCCGCGATCGACTCGCTCGTGCAGCGCATCGTCTACGGCAAGCTCCACCTCGGCCAGCTCGACGACTCGGGCCTGTCGATGGGCGACCTCCGCCGGATCAACGACTCGCTCCGCGAGACGATCCGCCACGCGAACCACGGCCGGATCGAATATCCGTGGCAGCGCCAGGAGGCCGCGCTCGCCGCGCAGAGCGCGAGTGCCGTGGTGGCGGCGACGACCACGACCGCACCGCGCCTCGACTCGCTCGATCGCACGCCGCGGCCGGAGCCCATTCGCGCGCCGGCGCCCGAGCCCGCCGAGCCCTACGACGCGCTCGCCGAGACCGATGGGATCGCCGCGACGCCGCAGCTGCGCCGCGGCGCCGATCCGGTGCCCACACGACCCGGCGACTCGACACCGCCGAAGACGCTCGACAACGAGCTCGCGAACAGCGCGACTGCACCGATCCCGCTGCTCGAGAAGCAGCGTGCGGCGCTGCGCACCGCGAGCGACTCGAACGACGACATCGTCGCGACCGGGCGCGCCGCGACCCAGAAGAGCGTGCGCGGTGCCGGCGCGCTCGACTCGCAGCAGATCGCCGATGCGCTCGAGCCGCGCGAGGAAGGCCGTGCGACTCGCGACTCGCGCCGCGAGGCCGATCGCGCCGCGATGGCCGCGCGCTACTCGAGCGAAACGCCGGCGCCGCGCGACGACGCGGACCCGATGGCGTCGCGCCCGAGCGACGGTGACCTGCCGCTGTCGGACGAGCACCGCCGGGCGAACCGGCGCACGAACGACACCGGCAATCGCAACCGCGCGCCCGGAGACTTCGTCGCGAACATGGTGCTCACGCCGATGGCGAAGGGGGGCACGCCGAGCATCAACTCGGACGTCGACACCGGCCGCCACGCGCAGGGCATCGACGGCGTGGACAGCACGAAGGAGATCGATCAGTTCGCGAACGACGCGACCCGCGCGCTCCGCGCCGCCGCACCGGATCTCGACATCCTGCCGCCGTCGGTCGCGGGCGCATCGGTGATCGCGGATTCGATTCCCCCTCCGACCGCACGCAAGCGGGCGGCGACGCTGCCGCCGACGCCCGGGATGCTGCGACCACCGACGATCCATCCGCCGTTCCGCCGCGCGCCAACCGTGCCGCCTCCAGCACGCCAGGTGCCCGCCGACGAGAGCGCGCCGATCAAGACGTCGGCGCCCGACGTTCGTGATGGTCGCGCGCCCGCGACGACGCTCGCCGGCGGGGCCAAGGATCTCCGGCCGCCCGCCGATCGGGCACGCGAGGACGCAGCGGCGACCCAGCCGTCGATGCAAGCGATCACGCCCTCGGATCTCGCGACGGTCGGCGAGTTCAATCAGCGCAGCAGCGACGCCGCGGTGACTCGCCCGGTGCCGAAGCAAGCTGCCGAGACGCTCGACGACAGCGCGGTGACCCAGCCGGCGATGCTGCGCGCGGACGCCGGTGATGATACCGAGCCGGCGATCGAGATCCTGCCGACGACGTCGGACGCGGCGATCGTGCTCGACAAGATCTCCGAGAAGGCCTCCGGCAAGCAGACGACGTGGGCCCGCGGGCTCGCCGCGCGGATCGACGCGAGTGTCGACGACGAGTTCGGTCGCGAGACGCCGACGCGCGCGCCGTCGCGCGCGGAGCTCCAGGCGCTCGTCGACACGCCCCCCGACGCGACCCGCCAGCAGTCGATCGAGGAGATCGAGCGGCTGCAGCGCGACCCGGCCGCGCGGCGCTCCGAAGAGGAGCTCCACTTCAAGCCGCGCCGCGCGCCGTTCCCGACCGCCGAGGTCAGCGAGGAAGACATCGAGGCCGCGATCGAGATCGCACCGTCGGCGCGGCGGACCGGCTCGATCCCGATCGGGATCGCGAAGAAGAAGCCGAGCGAGTGATCGAGCGGCGGTTCGTGCTGATGCTCGGGATCGCGGCGTGCGGTGGTGCGCAGCATCCCGCAGAGCCCAGACCCGACGTTCGCGCCGAGGTCCGCGACGCCGAGACCGCCGAGCAGGCGCGCCAGCACGACGTCGCGCGCACGCGGTACGAGCAAGCGATCCGCGATGCCGTGGATCCGGAAAGCCTCGGCTACGCGCGCGGACGGTTCGGCGAGACGCTCGCGACCTGGGCCGAGTACAAGGAGGCGATCGCGCAGCTCGAGGGCTCGGTCGCGGCGTATCCCGGCGATCCGGCGCCGTGGCACGACCTCGGCGTGGTCCGCGAGCACGAGGGCGACTCGCGCGGCGCGCTCGACGCGTTCGAGCACGCGGTCGCGCTCGCGAAGACCGACTGGCGTCCTCGCCTCGCGATCGCGGCGCTGCGCTGGAAGCTCGCCGCGAAGTGCGTGCGCGGTGGCGGCGCCTGCACGGCGGAGGTCGAGGCGGCGCGTGGCGAGTACCGCGCGATGCTCGACCTCGATCTGCCGGATCGCCTGCGGACGAAGGTGAAGTGGGCGCTCGACCAGCTCGCGCTTCCCCGTGCGGGCCTGGGACCGGCATCTCCCGAAGGCTCGTGACATACTCGCTGCGATGATCAGGTCGCGGATCATGCTCGGCCTCCTCCTCGGGTTGCTCCGCGGGGGGCCGGCGCACGCCGACAAGTTCAACTGGGAAGGCCAGGTCGAGGTCGACGCGAAGGATCTCGACGCGCCCGAGGAAAAGAAGCGGATCGACGCGGTGCGCCTGCTCGCGATGGACGACATCCACCTGAGCCAGCGCTTCCTCCTGAAGGCGCTCGCCGACAAGGACCCCTCGGTCCGCAGCGAGGCGGCCAAGGCGCTCGGCCTCGGCCAGGCGGTCGCCGCGGTGCCGACGATGATCGAGTGGCTGTCCGACCCCGATCCGCACGTGCGCGCGACCGCGGCGGAGGTACTCGGCGACATCGGCGGCCCCGAGGCGAGCAGCGCGCTGACCCGCTCGCTCGGCGACGCCGATCCGGCGGTCCGCCAGCGCGCGGTCAAGGCGCTCGGCAAGATCGGCCTGCGCGGCAATCCCGCGGTCGTCGTCGCGCTGATCCCGCGGCTCGAGGACGACAAGTCCGACGTTCGTGCGACGACCGTCGACCAGCTCGAGCAGCTCGGCGATCGCCGCGCCGTGATCCCGCTGGTGTCGCGGTTCAACGACACCTCCCGCGACGTGGTGAAGGCCGCGATCCGCGCGGTCGGCAGGCTCGGCGACAAGTCGGCGGTGCCGGCGCTGATCCGCCTGATGAGTGACAACGACGATCTGGTGAAGAGCGCGGCGGTGACCTCGCTCGGCCAGCTCGGCGCGACCGAGGCGATCGACGCGCTGACCGAGCAGCTGAGCTCGGGAGCCGACAACGACTACCGCAAGAAGGCAGCGTTCGCGCTCGGCCAGATCGCGGCATCCCCGGGCGCGGGCAAGGCCGGCGAGGACGCGATGCGCGTGCTCGTCGAGAACCTCCAGTCGACCTCGTCGCGCAACGGTGCGCGCGAGGCGCTGCGGGTCGCCGGCAAGGCCGCGGTGCCGGCGCTGGTCGCGAATCTCACGGGGCGGATCAAGGGCGATCCGACGTCCGCGGTCACCCTGCTCACCGAGAACGGGGATGCGCGTGCGACCGCGGCGCTCACCGCGGAGCTCGAGCGCGGGCGCGTCGCGATGCCGCTCGTGCTGAAGGCGCTCGGTGCGACGCACGATCCGGGTGCGCTCGTGCCGGTGCTCGGCGCGGTCTCGAACAAGGATGCCGCGATCCGGCTCGCCGCGATGGAGTCGCTCCGTCCGCTGCTCGGCACCGACGTGCGCGCCGGCGATGTCCTGATCGAGCGCCTCTCCGACGACGATCTCGAGGTCCGGATCCTCGCGGCGGAGTACCTCGGCAACCTCCAGATCGCCGCGGCGACCCCGAAGCTCGTCGGGCTCGCCGGGCCCGGCAACCCGGCCCGGCTGCGGCTCGCATCGATCGACGCGCTCGGCGAGATCGGCCAGCTGAAGCCGATCCCGCAGGCCTCGCAGCTGCTCGTCAACGTGCTGCGCGAGGGTCCGACCGAGCTCCACCTCGCAGCCTCGTCCGCGCTCGCACACATCGCGGATCCGAGCGTGCTCGGCGCGCTGATCTCGCTCGCCGAGAGCGATCGCGGGCCGACCCGCCACGAGGTCGTTCGCGCGCTCGGCGGCACGCTGCGCGGCCATCCCGACGCGAACGCGCGCAAGACCCTGCGGATGCTCGCGCAGGATGCGAACGTGAAGGTCGCGGTCGCCGCGATCGCCGGGCTCGCCGCCGCCGGTGATGTCAGCGACGCGCCGTTCCTGCGTTCACTCGTCGCGGACGCCGCGGCCGATCGCCGGCGCGCGGCCGCGTTCGCGCTCGGCGAGATCCACGATCCCGGCTCGGTCCCGGCGCTGCTCGACGTGCTCGGCATTCACGACGACCGGCTCGTCGGCGACGCCGCGTGGGCGCTCGGAGAGATCGCGGCGTCCGCGCCGCAGAAGGTCGAGCCCGCGAAGCTGATCGAGCGCTTCACGTTCCTCGCGACCCGCGGCGGCTGGGCGAGCGCGATCGACGGTAGCGCCGCCCTCGCCCGCACGCTGTGGGCGATCCCGCGCGACCAGCGGACCCCGTCGCGCGCGGCCGTCGCGAAGCTCGCGTTCCACAAGTCGCGGCTGGTCCGGATCAATGTCGCGCTCGCGCTCGGCAGCTTCACCGGTGACGACGACGCGGCGAAGGCCCTGTCGGCGCTGCTCCACGACGATCCGAGCCCGCATGTCCGCGCGGCCGCGGCGGTCGGGCTGGCGCGGATCGGTGCGAAGCCGGCGATCACCGCCGCGCTCGAGGGTGCGGCGAAGACCGATCCGGATCCCGACGTCCGCGCCCGCGCTGCGGCGGTCCTCGCGAAGCCTCCCGCGCTGGTCGCGCGCAGCGAGTGGCGCAACCTCTACGTCGTCGACGTCAGCGCCGACGAGGCCCGCGTCCGCCAGGAACCGTTCTTCGTCCACGGCGACGATGGCGTCGTGTGGGCCGCATACACCGACGCGCGCGGCGAGCTGACGTCGGAGCACATGCCGCCGAACATCGGAGCGGCCAACGTGTGGGCCGCGTCGCGGGAAGCCGAGTACTGATCAGGCCGCGCGCTTGATGCCGTAGTCCTTGGCCGCGAACCCGGCGAGCTCGGTCTCGAGCACGCGCCGCGCGCGGAACAGGCGCGACATCACGGTGCCGATCGGAACGTGCAGCGCGTCGGCGATGTCCTTGTACTTCTCGCCTTTGAGGTCGGCGCGCTCGACCACGTCGCGGTAATCGGCGCCGAGCTGGCCGAGCGCGTCCTGGACTTCGTCGGAGAGCTGGTTCTCGGTGAGCGTGTCCTCGAGGTCGTCGGTGCGATCCTGGTCGCGACCGTAGAGCGCGATCAGCGCGTCGCCCGGGCGCTCGGTCGAGAACCGCTGGTGGCGGCGGCGCTTGCGATAGCCGTTGATGAACGCGTTGGTGAGGATGCGGAACAACCACGCGCGGAGGTTCGAGCCGGGCTCGAAGCTGTCCCACGCGCACATCGCGCGGAGCAGCGTCTCCTGGACGAGGTCCTTCGCGGTGTCGGGGTCGCGGCAGATCCGCATCGCGACGCCGTAGAGCTCGGCCTGGTGGGGCACGCAGGCGAGCGCGAACTCGGCGTGCGGGGCGGCGTGCTTCGTCGACCCCTCAGCCCGGACGGCCCGCGGAGCGGCCGTGGTACGGGCGACCATACGAGACTGGGCGGGGATGGTGGGCTTGGCGGAAGTACGCGACATGACCCGACTAAAAGCACCCGTCGTGCCACGATTAAATTGCTGGAATAGCTCGCGATCTTAGAGACCGCGGGTGCCGGGACACGGTGTGTGTTTCAAGCCGGACGCGGGATCTTCGCGAGCACTCCGGAGACCGCGACGGGGAGATCACTCGAGATCACGCCGCGATCCCCGTGGATTTGGGCCAGCTCGTCGCCCGCCCGGCCGTGGACGTACGCCCCGACCCGCGCCGCGTCCCCCGCGGCCAGCCCCTGCGCCAGCAACGCGCCGATCACGCCGGCGAGCACGTCGCCGCTGCCGCCGGTGCCGAGTGCCGGTCCGCCGGTCGGGTTGATCGCGCAGAAGTCGTCGTCCAGGGTGCCGTCACACACGATCGTGCGCGCACCCTTCAGCACGACGACCGCGCGGGTCTTCTCCGCGAGTGCGCGCGCCGCGGCGAGTCGATCACCTTCGATGTCCTTCACGGTCGACTCGAGCAGGCGCGCGGCCTCGCCCGGATGCGGCGTGATCACGATCGGGCCGTGGCTCTTCGCGATCGCGCCGGTCACGCCCGCGATCAGGTTGAGCGCATCTGCGTCGAGCACCGCGGGGACACCGCCGGCGAGCACCTCGCCGACCCAGCCCGCCGCATGCTCGCTCTTGCCGAGACCGGGGCCGATCACGACCGCGGCCTTGCCTTCGAGCACCGGCGCGAGCTGCACGCCGAGCGTCCGGGTCATGATCGAATCGTCGGCGGTCGGCTCGCCTTCGGCCGCGAGCGTCACGAGGCCCGCGCCCGCGCGGAGTGCAGCGGTCGCCGCGAGCCGGCCGGCGCCGCGCATCCCCGGCATCCCGCCGACGACGAGCACGTGGCCGCGCGTGCCCTTGTGATCGAGAAGCTTGCTGCGGGGCAGCCAGCTCGCGATGTCCTGCTCGGTGACGAGCCCCGCGCGTACGCCCTGGGTCGCGAGCACGCCGGGTGGCACGCCGATGTCGCAGACGTCGATCACGCCGCAGCACGCGAACCCGGGTGACGTCGCGAGTGCGACCTTGTACGCGGCCATCGTCACCGTGCGGTCGGCGCGGACGGCGACGCCGAGGACCTTGCCGGTATCGGTGTCGAGGCCCGACGGAAGATCGAGCGCGAGCTTCTGGCGGCCGCGGTTGATCGCGGCGACGACCTCGGCGAAGTGGCCCTCGATCGCGCGCACGAGCCCGACGCCGAACAGCGCGTCGACGACGAGGGCCGCACCCGCGATCGTCTCGGCGAGCGTGGCGAGCGTGGCCGGCGTGTCGATCATCCGGACCACGCCGCCCGAGCGCTCGAGGATCTGGAGATGGGTCGCGGCGTCGCCGGTCAGCTTGCCGCGGGGCGTCGCGAGGTAGACCGTCGCGTCGCGGCCGGCGGCGCGAAGCACCCGGGCGGTCACGAATCCGTCGCCGCCGTTGTTGCCGGGCCCGCACACGACCGCGATCGGACCGACCGCCGCCATCGCGGCCGCCGCGGCCGCGACCGCCCTGCCCGCCGTCTCCATCAACGTGATCGCGGGGATACCGATCTCCTCGATCGTCGCCTTGTCGAGGGCGCGCATCTCGCTCGCGGTAACGACGGGAATCATGGGCGGCCCGGACGTTACCAGAGCAACCGCACGCGCGCCGGCATGTCATCACTGGTGGATGCGGTGCGCCCTGCTCGTGGCAGTCCTCGCGGGTCGCGCCGTCGCGCAGCCGGCCGACTGGGCACCGCAGCGCGATGCGTTCGATCCGCAGGTGATCGCGCGCTACCGCCAGCAGCTCGCGCGCGATCCGTTCGACGACGCCACGCTCGCACGGCTCGCGCGCCTCTACACCGGGCGGCACACCGCCGACGAGCTCGAGCAGAGCCTCGGCGAGGAACCGGCGGCACTCGTCGTGCGCGCGCGCCTGCACCAGCAGCGCAAGGATCGCGCGGGCGCCACGGCGTTCTACCTGCGCGCCCTCGAGCGCGATCCGGCCGGGCCGCTCGCCGCGCGAGCCTGGTTCGCGCTCGCCCAGCTCGATCGCGATCGCGGCGATCCGGATGCGGCCCGCGCAGCGTACGTGCAGGTGCTCGCGACCTCGCCGCCGGCGCCGCTCGCGCGGACCGCGCTGCACCAGCTCGCCGCGCTCGCCGCGGTGATGAGGGATCCGCGCACCGACGGCTATTTCGTCCAGCTGCTCGCGCTCGCGCCCGACGATCCCGACGTCTGGCTCGAACGTGGCGATGCGCTGGTCGCGCAGGAGCCCGCGCTCGCAGCCGAGAGCTTCGCCCGCGCGGAGCAGCTCGTGACCGACCCGCAGCGCCGGCTCGATGTCATCACCCGCCGGGGCGACGCGCTCGCGAAGGCCGCTCGGCCCGACGCCGCGATCGCGGAGTATCGCCGCGCGATCGCACTGGCACCGAAGGGCAACTTTCTCGTCGGCGAGCTGCTCGGCCGGATGGTCGACGTCGCACGCGCCCATCACACCCTGACCGGCCTCGCCGGCGAGCTCGAGGCAGCGTGGCCCGAGCGTTCCCGCGGCTACCTCGAGTGGAGCACGCTCGCGGCGATCTATCTCGAGGTCCGGACGCCGGACGAAGCGGTCACCGCGTACGAGCACGCCGCGCGGCTCGCCCCGTGGGAGCTCGCGACCCAGCGCACGCTGATCGGCTTGCTCGCGAAGCAGGGCCGCGACCCGCGCGCCCAGCTCCGGGCCGCGATCCGCGCGGCGCCGAGCGAGCCCACCCTCCAGCTCGACCTCGCGAAGCGAACCTGGCCGGATCCAGCGGCGCTCGACCTTCTCGACCAGACCGCGCGCCAGTTCTCTCGCGACGCCTCGGTGCTCGACGCGGTCGCGCGCCAGTTCCTCGACTTCGAACGACCCGCACGCGCGGAGAAGTGGCTCGAGGCGCTCGCCCGGCTCGAGCCCGACGACGACGATCACTGGCTCGCGCTCGCGAACGCGTACCTCGCCGCCGACAACCACCGCGGTGCGATCGACGCGTGGAACCGGGTCGCCCGCGAGCAGCCCGGCGCGAAGCTGCGGTTCGCGAACGTCCTCCTCGACGAGCAAGACAACCACTCCGCGCTTCGCCTGATCGACGAGGCGATCGCGCTCGACGTGGTCGACCCCGAGGCCTGGCGGCTCCGCGCGATCGCGGACGAGCAACTCGGCGATCTGCGCACCGCGATCGAGGACGCACTCCACGAGGTCCGGCTGACCCGGCCGGATCGCGCGGCGCTGCGCCACGCCCGTCATCACGTCGTCCAGCTGGTCCTCCGCACCCGCCCGGATCCCGAGGCGTGGAACGAGAACGACGACGACGACACCGGCACCGATCTGTGGACCCAGTACTCCACCCAGTGGCACGACGCGTTCTGGGCCGAGAAGCCCGACCTCGACGCCGGCTACTACGTCGTCGAGCTGATCGTCGAGCACAGTTGCCGTCTGTCCGACCTCAGGCTCTCGTGCGCCGACGCGCGCGAAGCCACCGAGCGCCTCGCTAAGCTCGTGCCCGACGACCCGGACGTGCTCCGCACCTTGATCAAGATCTTCGAGGATCAGGGCCTGCACCAGGCCGCCGCGTCCCGGCTCGAGCGGTTGCTCGCGCTCGAATCGATCACCGCACGTCCCGCGATCGAGAGGCACCTCGCGCTCGAGCGGCTCGCGGTCGACGAGTCGACCTACCGGCTCGGCCTCGAGCACGACGAGGACACCACCGTCGACGACGGCCCCGATGCACCGCGCGCCTGGGGCGCAGGCCTCGCGATCGCGTACGGTGCGACGCTGCGCGGCGACACCGGGGGCTCGATCGGCCTCGGCGGTTATCTGCGCCGCACGTTCGACGAACCGAGCCTCGTCGCCGCGTCGAACGCGGTCGAGGCCCGCGTCGACTACACCCAGACCCACGGCGCGAACGGCCTCGGCGGCGGGCTCGGCCTGTGGCACACGTTCGAGCCCGTGTTGATCGCCGCCTCGCTCTCGGCCGGAATCGAACAGCGCCTCGAGATCCGGACCGGCGAGGCCACCACGATGGCGAGCGCGGCCGGCCTGATCTTCGGCCTCCACGAGGCACCGCTCGAGCTCGGCCTTCGCATCGAGCAACAGTACGTCGGCGGGCTCGATACCCGCGGCCTCCTCGAGATCCGCGTCCGCTTGTTCTAGTACGTCTGATCCGCGATCATGCCGGCGATCTGCCACTCGTCGGTCATCCCGTGAAAGAACGTGTCCCGCGTGCGGGCGGTGCCGCCGTTCATCAACCAGAGTTGTGCCAGAGCAGATCGCCTTCGCCCTCGCCATCGAAGTCACCCGTGCCTGCAATCTGCCACTCCGCCGGCATCCCGCTCGCGACGCCGAGCATGCGATACGCGCTTGCACCGCCGGTCATCTGCCACAGACCGACATCGCCCGTGCGCGTATCGCGCCAGACGAGATCGTGATGGCTGACGAATGGCTGGGCGAGGGTCGTCACGCAGCCGCAATCGTTCTTCGACCACACGCGCTCGAGCAGGTAGCCGTTGAAACGGAAGCCTCGGTTCGGGAGGTGGTGCATAGCGATCACACACGGCGGCCTCAGCGGAGACGTGACGCGCGCGCGGCGAGGCCGCGGTAGTCGACCTCGAGCGTGCCCTGCCGGCTCAGCGCCTGCAGCGCGCTGATCGCGTGACCGGCGAGCTTGCGCGCCTCCACTCGTTCGACCAAGAACTCGCCGAGCGTGGTCTCGGCGAGTGCTCTCCGCTCGACCAGCTCCGAGACCGCAGGCCAGCGCACGGTTGCAGCATCGAGCCGGGTCACGATACCGCGCAGGCGCGACTCGGCGGCGGCGCGCGCACCGGCCGCGACGTCGAGCTCGGCCGTGATCTGATCGGCCTTCGCGATCGTGATCTCGAGCAGGAACGACGGCTCCTGGCTCTCGATCGCCGCGAGGGCCGCGCGCATCGCCTGCGCTTCACGCCGCGCGTCGTCGAGGCGATGCTCCGCGACGGCCGCGCGCGCTGCACCGAAGTGCGCCTCGCCCGCGGCGATGTGAAACTCGAACGAATCGGGCTGCTCGCGACTCCACGCGTCCGCGCGCTCGACCGCGTTCGCACTGACCTCGCGGGCGCCGCGCAGATCGTGCAACCGGACCAGACCGATCGAGAGCGTGGTCTCGACGCCGATCACGCTCACGGCCGCCGTCATCCGCTTCGGATCCTTCGCGAGCAGGTGATCGTACCGATCGCGGGCCTCGCCACACGTCCGCACGCCGTCGGCGGTGTGGTCGGTCTCGAGCTCGGCCGTGCACGCGGTCCACAGCGCGCCGGCGAGCGAGCTCTGCCACAGGTTGTTCGCTGGATCGAAGTCGGCGCGACGGCGAAACGTCGGCAGCGCCGGCAGGATCGTCGCCAGCGCGACCGCGCCGTTGCCTGCGGTGATCGCGGCATCGGCGGTGTCCATCCGTGCGCTCGCGATTCCGAACTCCCACTCGGGCCGGTCCGGCTGGATCACTTGCTGACGCTCGCGCAACGCGATGTCGCGCTGACACGCTACCACCGCGAGGTCGGGTCGGCCGTTCTCTGTCAGGGTCTTGCACAGGTCGTCCTCGACCGCAGCGGCCTCGTCGAGGGCCTTGAGGTCGTCGGGCACGCGCGCGAGCAACGCGGTGTAGCGCGCCTGGGCCTCGTGGAACGTGTCGAGCGCCCTGGTGTAGTCGCCGCGCTTCGCGTATTCGCGCCCCGTATAGTACTGGACCCTCGCGCGCATCCGAGTGAGGTCGAGGTCCGCGGGATAGCTTCGGAGACCTTCGTCGAGGAGCGCCCGCTCGCGATCGAGCCCGGCCATCGCCGTCTCCGACTGGCCGCGAAAGCTGTCGGCGCTCGCGAGCTGACCGAGCGCGCCGGCGGTACACGCGAGCGCCGCGGCGGTCGGGCCGAGCTTCTCGAGACGCTCGCACAGCACACGGGCTCGCTCCAGCTCTGCGTGTGCGTCGTCGAAGCTGCCCTTCTTCAGATCGACCTTACCGAGGATCTGGAGCGCATCTGCACGCTGGCGAAGGACGGTGGCGTCGGTCTCGGTCGCCGAGGGCACGGACGCGAAGTAGGCCTCGACCTGCTTGCCGACGCCGGCGAGGAGCTCGAGCTTGCCGATCGGTTCGAGACGATCCGGCAGCGTGCGGAGCATGAAGTCGACCAGCTGCTCCGCGCCATGGCGCTGCGCGTCCGCCGTCCAGCGCTGCTCCTCGGCGATCCGGCTCTGCGCGTTGGCGCGATCGCGCTCGGCGACGATCCGATCGATGCTGACCACCGCGACGGCGATCAGCACCGCGAGCGCCGCAGTGATCACGAGCGCGATGCTGCGGTAGCGCCGGAGCGTGCGCCGGATCAGCTCGCCGAGCGTGTAGCGATGCGACGCGACGAGCTGGCCGTTCTGGAACCGCCGGAGCTCGCGCGCGAGCTCGGCCGCGGTCGGGTAGCGCGCCGCCGGGTCGTCGGCCATGGCGGTCGCGACGATGTCGCGCAGATCGCACGGCGTGTGCTCGGGTAGTGCGCGGCGATCCGGTCGGTCGCCCGCGAGGACGTGGTGGAGTGTGGCGCCGAGTGCGTAGACATCGACGCGGGCATCGGGCGCATCGCCGCGCGCCTGCTCGGGTGCCATGTACGCGGGCGTGCCCACACCACCGACCGTCAGGGGACCGGCCGCGTCGCGATACGGCTCACTCCCCGTCGCCTCGAGCAGCAGATCCTTCGCCAGGCCCCAGTCGATCACCACGGTCTCGCCGAACTCTCCGATCAGAATGTTCTGCGGCTTGAGATCGCGGTGGATCACTCCCTCGCTGTGCGCGTACGCGATCGCCTCGATCGCGGTCGTCACGTTCGACAGCAAGGAGAGCCGCTCCTCGAGCGTCGCCAGCTCGGCGACCACCTCGTCGAGCTGGCGTCCGGCGACGTACTTCATCGCGTAGAACGGCTCCCCGCTCGGCCACCGACCGGCCTCGTAGACCGTCACGATCGCGGGGTGCTGGAGTCGCGCGGTGAGGCGGGCCTCGTGCTCGAACCGAGGCGCGAGGCGCGCGTCGATCAACTGTTTGATCGCGACAACTCGCCCGAGGCGGCGATCGTGCGCTCGCACGATCCGCCCCATCCCACCGCGGCCGATCTCGCCACCGCGCACGTAGTTGCTGGCGTCGACGACCCGAAGCTCTTCGAACGTGCCACCGAGCTCCGCGCTGCCGAGTACCGCCTCGGCGACGCCCGAGGTCTCGAGTGCGAGTGCGAGCTCGCGACACGCGTCGCACGCGGCGAGGTGCGCGGCGAGCACGTCCGCATTTTCCCCGGTGAGGGTTCCGGCCGCGCGCGCGGTGAGCAGCGCGTCAGCGTAGCCGCACGCTGTCTCGGCCTCCGAGCTCACCGCGTAGCCTCCCGGAACCGCCGGCGCAGTCGGACGAGCGCGGCACGCACCAGCTTCTCGGCATGCCGTGCGTCCCCGCCGGCGGCGATCTCCTCGAACGTCGCTCCCTCGAGCCAGGCCGCGAGCGCGACGCGCTGGTCCTCGGGCAGGTCCGTGCTCGCGAACGCGTAGAGCTCGCGCGCGGTCCCGCGCGCGGTCACCGGTGGGCGTCCGCCTGGCAGCTGGCTGTCGGACGGCAGGGTTCCGATCTCGCGCCACGCGCCGGGGCTCGACGCGTTCTCGTCGTGCCGGCGATCGATATACGTGTCGTGCCCGCGCATGTAGTCGATCGCGACGCGCTTCGCGACCACGACGAGCCAGCCCATGAACGGGATGCCAGGGTTACGGCGTCGGGCCTCGGCGTACTGGCCGAGCCGGGCGAAGTTATCGTCGCGAAGACGCCCCATGACCTGGACCACGATGTTGCGGCAATCGTCCTCGCTGCGAGACAGCCGGCCGAGCACCTGAGGCCGGCGTAGCAACGCGTAGAGCGAAGGCTCGACCTGTTGCCACAGCTGTTGCCAGGCGCGCTCGTCGCCACCCAGCGTGGCCACCACGAGCTCCTGTACGTCGACGACGTCCATACCTACCCTCGGTTGGAACTCTACCCGGACCGCGAACCTCACGGTACCGACACACGGAGGAACGAGCCGGAACGTGACGCGCAACGTTCGCGGCGCGAGCTCCGTACCACCGAAGCGGAGGTCGCCGCGGTGGGTCTGGTGCCGCTCAACCGGCTAGGCGCGGGTCGACTTCGCGAGCACGGCCGCGATCTCGTCGGCCCACGACTTGATCAAGAGCTCGTCGCTGCCCTCGATCATCACGCGCGCCTTGCTCTCGGTCCCGCTGTAGCGGACGAGCACGCGGCCATCGCCGCCGAGCTTCTGCTCGACATCGGTGATCGCTTTCATCACGTCGGGGAGCTGATCGAGCGGGACCTTGCGCTCGACCTGGAGGTTGACCAGGACCTGCGGCATCCGGGTCATGACCTTCGCGAGCTCCGACAGCGGCTTTTGCTCGGCGACCATGATCGCGAGGACGCGGAGAGCCGCGACGATGCCGTCGCCGGTCGTCGCGTGATCGAGGAACACGAGGTGACCGGACTGCTCGCCGCCGAAGTTGTAGCCGGCGCGGCGCATCTCCTCGACGACGTACCGGTCGCCGACCTGGGTGCGGACGACGATGCCGCCGCTGTTCTTGATCGCGCGCTCGAGGCCGATGTTCGACATCACGGTCGCGACGAGCGTGTTCTTCGCGAGCGTCCCCGCGGTGATCATCCGGGTCGCACACAGGGCCATCACGGCGTCGCCGTCGATCACGTTGCCGTGCTCGTCGCACAGCACGCAGCGGTCGCCATCGCCGTCGAGCGCGATGCCGAGGTGCGCCTCGTGGTTGCGGACCGCGTCGCACATCGCCTCGGGGTGGAGCGCGCCCGCGCCGGCGTTGATGTTCTTGCCGTTCGGGTTCGTGTGGATCGCGATCACCTTCGCGCCGAGCTCTTCGAAGACGGCGGGCGCGACGCGATAGCCGGCGCCGTGCGCGGCATCGACGACGATCCGCAGGCCGTCGAGCGTGGCCGCGGTCGGGAACGTCGACTTGCAGTACACGACGTAGCGGCCGCGCGAATCCTCGAGCTTGCGGTTGTAGCCGACGTCGCCGGGCGCGGCGCGCTGCTTGTCAAGCGCGGGCGACTTCATGAGCGCCTCGATCTCGAGCTCGACATGATCGGGGAGCTTGTAGCCGTCGCGCGCGAACACCTTGATGCCGTTGTCTGCGAACGGGTTGTGCGATGCCGAGATCACGACACCGGCATCGCAACGCATCGACGAGGTGATGAACGCGATGCCCGGCGTCGGCAGCGGGCCGGTGAGCCAGACGTCCGCGCCCATCGACACGATGCCCGCCGCGAGGGCCGACTCGAACATGTAGCCGGACAGGCGGGTGTCCTTGCCGATCGCGATCCGGGTGTGGCGGCCGGGCTGGCGAAGGCGAGCCGCGATCGCCATGCCGAGGCGCATCACGGTCTCGCCGGTCATCGGCTCGATGTTCGCGACGCCGCGCATACCATCGGTGCCGAACAGAGTGCGTGTCATCGGAGATGAGGTACCACGACTCAGGTCACGGCGGCGACGGCGGCGCGGCCTTGACCGGCGTGAGCCTGACGCGCTCCGGCGAGACCTTCACGCCGATGCCCGGCGGTAAGCCGTCCATCACGAGATCGACTTCATGAGGCTTGCCGTCGTCCCTCGCGAGCTTCGCGATCGGCGCGATCGCGGCCTTGGCCTTCTCGACCGACAGCAGCGTGCCGGTCAACGTGACATCGACCTGGGCGGGTGTGACCTGCCACTTCGTCGGGTCGATCGTGGCGTCAGCGCTCGCTCCGCGGATGGTCACCGGTAGCGCGGGCAGCTTCCGGGTCACGAGCTCCTCGTCTACCGTGACGTGGACGACCACCGCCGGACTCCCCTCGACGTCGACGCCGTCGGGCGGCACGACCTCGGTCTCGGCGATGAACGTCTCGGTCCGACCCTCGAACGAGACGTCGCGCGTGTGGATCGTCGAGAGCGCCGCGAGGGTGCTCTCCGCGCCGCGGACCCTGATCGTCGTCGGGACCGGCTTGACCTCGCTGATCACGAAGCCGTGCTCGGGCCGGCCCGAGACTTGAGCGGCGACCTCGACCAGCTTCTCGACCCGGCGGTCGAACGCGACGTGGACCGTACGCGGGCTGATCGACGTGACCTGCAGACCGGACGGCAGGTGGATCATATCGGGCGTGATCACGACGTCGCCGCTCGGCGCGCGCCGGAGGTCGAGGTTGATCCGCTCGACCTCGCGCTCGTCGAACTTGCGGAGCCGCTGCCACGGGCCCTTGATCGTGATCCGGACCTCGTCGAGGCGCTCCGACACGAGCACCTTGTCGTCGGGCAGCGAGTACGACACGCCGACCCGCGCCGTGATCTCGCGATCCTTGTCGGTGTTGACCAGCAGGAACACGGTGGCCGCGAGAACGAGCGACAGGAACTTGAGCCCGACGTTGTCGAAGAACGCGCCGTGCACCCAGCGCCGGATCGCGCCGCGCTCGGGCGGCTCGACGATCGGCGGGAGCGACGGGCCGATCGGGATCCGCGAGGTTCGCGCCGGCACCCGGCCGAGCGAGCCGAGGGTCTCCTGCTTCTGGCGGGTCACGGGTTGGCCTCGATGACGTCGACCGCGCCGCTGTCGACGCCCAGGCTCGCGATCGCCTTGCCGACCTCGGCCGCGGCCGCGGCCTCTTCGGCCATGGTCTCGGCGCGGCCACCTGCGAACAGGCCGACGAGCGCACGGCGCAGCATCACCGGCTCGAGGTCGCGCGCGATCGAGCCCTTGAAGCATAGCGAGATCTCGCCGCGCTCCTCGGAGACCACGACGACGACCGCGTCGGTGTCCTCGGTGATGCCGAGCGCCGCGCGGTGGCGGGTGCCGAACTCGGGACCGAGGTCGGTCGCGCGCGACAGCGGGAGCAGCGCGCGAGCGAGCTCGATCCGGTGGTTCTTGTTGATCACGACCGCGCCGTCGTGGAGCTCGTTGTCCTTGGCGGGGACGAACAGCGAGACCAGGAGCTGGCGCGAGAGCGCGGCATCGATCCGGGTCGCGTCGTCGACGAACTCCTCGAGGGCGGCGTCGCGCTCGAACACGACGATCGCGCCCATCCGCGCGCGGGCGAGCTGCGCGCAGGCCGCGACGACCTCGTCGACCGTGTACGTCGCTTCCTGGCGACGCCCGAACGGCAGCACGTTCGAGCCGATCCGGCCGAGGGCGCGCCGGATGTCCTGCTGGAACACGACGATGATCAGGATGATGAAGTAGCTGATGAAGTTGTCGAGCAGCCACGAGACCGTGGTGAGCTCCACGCGCTGCGCGACGAAGAACGCCGCGCCGATCAGGACGATGCCGACGATCATCTGCGCGGCGCGCGTGCCGCGGATCGTGAGCAGGAGGCGATAGATCAGGTAATAGACGAGCGCGACGTCCACCACCGTGGTGAGGACGGATGCGACGGTGAGCCCGTCGAGGAAGCGCTGGATCGACGCGGTCATGACCACACGAGCGCGACGCGCGCGCTCTCTATTGGTTGTACGCGGTCAGAGCGGTGCGGAGCAAGGCAACGTTGTGGACGCGGAGCATCTTCGCACCGGCGGCGACCGCCTCGATGCACGCGTCGACGGTCGCGCGATCGAGCGCGGCCTCGTCGGCGTCTTCGGGTAGCTGCTGCCAGCGGCGCAGGAACCGCTTGCGACTCGGTCCGATCGCGACGGGGCGCCCGGTCGCGCGCGCCAGCGCACCGGCGTGGCGGATCAGCTCGACGTTCGTCGTCGCGTCGGCTCCCTTACCGAAACCGAGGCCGGGGTCGACCCATGCGGTGGCGCGGACGTGCGGCGGGAACGTCACGAGGCGGGTCGCGAGCTCGCGCGCGACGGCGTCCCACGTGATCGGGCGGTTCTCGTCGTGGAACACCTCCGCGAGCGTCGCGCCGCGAAGGTGCCCGCAGATGTAGGAGATGCCGTCGGGGATGGCCGCGTTCATCCCCGGGTCGAACAACCCACCCGAGACGTCGTTGACCCACCGGGCACCAGCGGCGATCGCGGCGGTCGCGACTGCGGCCTTGGTGGTGTCGACCGAGACGTTCGCCCCGGCGGCGACCAGCGCCTCGATCACGGGCACGACGCGCCGGATCTCGTCGGCCGCGCTGACCGGGGCGGCACGTGGGTTCGTCGCCTCACCGCCGACGTCGAGCACGTCGGCACCGGCGGCGGCGAGCGCGAGGCCGTGGGCGATCGCGGTGTCGGCCGCCAGGTAACGCCCACCGTCCGAGAACGAGTCGGGCGTGACGTTGACCACGCCCATGACGAGGGCGCGGTCGGGGAGCGCGGCGGTATGGCTCAGACCGGCTCGGGCTTGACGATCGGCGGCAGGATCGACGGCCGCTTGCTGCGCTCGCCGTCGTCGTCTTGCTTCGCCGCTTCCGCGGCCTTCTTCTTCGCCGGGCTGACCGGGCGGGTCAGCTTGCCGCCGCGGAGCAGCGTGTCGATATCCGTGCCGTCGATGGTCTCGTACTCGAGCAGCGCCTCACCGACCGCCTCGAGCTCCTTGCGGTGCTCGGTCAGGATCTGGACGGCGCGCTCGTGCTGCTTGATCACGATGTCGCGGATCTCGGCGTCGATGCGCCGTGCGGTGTCCTCGCTCAGGCGGTCGCTCGAGTTGAAGTCGCGGCCGAGGAACACCTCGTGCTTGCCGCCTGAGAAGTTCAGCGGGCCGAACTCGTCGCTCATGCCCCACTCGGTCACCATCGATCGGGCGAGCTCGGTGGCACGCTCGATGTCGTTGCCGGCCCCGGTCGTCTTCTGACCGAACACGATCTCTTCAGCGACGCGACCGCCCATCATGATGCAGATCTGGTTCAGGGCGAACTCGCGGGTCATGCTGAGCCGGTCCTCCGGCGGCAGCTGCTGGGTCAGGCCGAGCGCGCGGCCGCGCGGGATGATCGTCACCTTGTGGACCGGGTCGGCCTCGACGCCGACGAACCGGGTGATCAGCGCGTGGCCGGCCTCGTGGATCGCGGTGTTCCGCTTCTCCTTGTCGGAGATGATCATCGAGCGCCGCTCGGCGCCCATCAGGACCTTGTCCTTGGCCTCGTCGAAGTCGTCGGCCTCGACCTTGTCCTTGTCGCGACGGGCGGCGATCAGGGCCGCCTCGTTCACGAGGAACTCGAGGTCGGCACCCGAGAATCCCGGCGTACCGCGTGCGATCACTTCGAGATCGACGCCGGCGCCGAGCGGGACCTTGCGGGTGTGAACCTGCAGGATGCCGATCCGGCCGCGCAGATCGGGGCGCGGGACGACGATCCGGCGGTCGAACCGACCCGGGCGCAGCAGCGCGGGGTCGAGCACGTCGGGGCGGTTCGTCGCGGCGATGATGATCACGCCGTCGTTCGACTCGAAGCCGTCCATCTCGACGAGCAGCTGGTTGAGGGTCTGCTC
>Ga0307509_10003064_pt1 | contig 25956 bp, 14 predicted proteins | sample 10_EM_MG_FD_202245 | JGI IMG/M metagenome (GOLD analysis project Ga0307509, IMG submission 202245) | Populus trichocarpa ectomycorrhiza microbial communities from riparian zone in the Pacific Northwest, United States - 10_EM | ecosystem: Host-associated > Plants > Roots > Unclassified | place... | reverse complement strand
CTGTCTCAAGCTGTAGGGCAAGGGCGTCCGTCCTTTGGGAAAGACTACCGTCTAAGAGGGTGACTGTAGGTCCCTACAGTCCTCTACGGATCGGGAACTCCCGAACGGTACATGCAGTCCTCACCCGTCATATGTAGTCCTCGCCAATTACCTGTAGGGCCCGGCCGTCATCCGGAGTTACCCGGAAAATTGCGCCACCTGAGACACCTATAGGGCCCGGCCGTCCGTCCCGGGCATGGGTTAGGACGGACTACAATTTGGCGTCCATCCCGTCCAAAGGCCTCACAATTAGCGTCCGTCCCGTCCTAGGCAAAAGACGGACGGACTGGACGCTTGGGAACACTGGCGCTGCTTTCATGGGGAAAAGAAAATAAGTGATATTCTTAGGGAAGAGGACTTTCTTGACGAAATAGAGAATCCGGTGTTCGAATTAAAGAGAAATATTTTCATACAGGTATTCTATAAAACATTTCCGGTACGAAAGTCATTAGTTTCTGTTGCGGGGGTCTGGGGCTGTGCCTTGGCTGGTTGAGGCTGACGAGGTTCTCCGCGGTATGTACTGTAATCGAACAAAGAGAATCTATGGCATTTGACAAATGTCATCTTGAGAGGGCGAGCATGATATATTCATGGATGAAATGATTGGATAGCACCCTTGTGCAACAGTAATGCGGTCAGAGATGCGTTTTTTTGTATCCCCCCCCAAAAAACTCTCGGCTACACAAGTGCAGACAGCACTTAAACGCCCCGCCTGTCCTTCCGGAGCACGAATTTCAGCAAAACGAACTGTACGCCAAACAAAATGGATCCGGTCGCACGTCATGACCGCATCGTTTCAATAACCAGCAACTGCAGTAATGTCACGGGCAGCTACAATAGTGTGCGAAATAACTGTGATATCTCAATAGCCGATAAAAAACATGCCCTTCTGGAATGGCTCTCTCCCCTCGAACCTCGTGAAAGACACCAGGCTATAGGCATGGACCGGATGCAAGGGGTGGACGACTGGCTTCTTTTTACAAACGAGTTTACATGGTGGAATCCAGCGTGTGACGGAGCTACAAAACCTGGCTTGTTTTGTTATGGGGGGCCCGGTGTTAAGACTTATGTTAGGTACGGAGGGTAGCAACCCCTGAAGAGTGCACCCAAGGCTAAATCCTAGCAATAACAGCTCCCTTGTGATAGACAGATTGTGTGATCAGGTGGAAGCGGGCGATATGGCTGTAGCATGTGTGTACTGCGATTTTCACGCTTCGAATAAACAATCGACCACTGGGTTACTTGGGGCACTGTTAAAACAAGTCGTCAGTGCACTGGAGCCGATCCCGGATGAAGTAAGGAAGGCGTTTGAGAATTCGAAGGGGGTGTTGGCGGTCGCAGGCTCTTGCTTCCTGATATCCTTGCGATGCTCGTCAACTCTCTGTCACAGTTACGTCGGGTATTCGTTTGCATAGATGCTTTAGACGAGTTTTCCACAATCAACCTGTCAGAACTTTGGGAATCTTTGCAACAAATCCTGCTGAAGTGCCCAAATATTCGACTATTCCTCACTGGAAGGCTTCACATACGAGACGAGGTACTCAGATATTTCCCCACTACGGCCGAGATGTTGCCTATAAGCCCTAGCCGGCACGATATAGGGCTATATCTGAGGATGAGACTGAACAGAGACCCCCGAGCTTGATGCAAGGGATAAGGAGTTAGAAGCCGACATTCTAAGAATTATTCCAGAGGTGACCTCAGGATCGTATGTGCTCTCTAGACTTATCGGATCCTAGAGGTAAAGCTAAGGGCAATAGATTCCTCCTTGCCTCTCTGAATATGGACGCAATCCTTGCGGAGGCCACCATTTACCGGAGGAGACAGGCACTGCAGAGGACGACCAAGGGCCCTGGCTTGCAGGACGCGTACGATAAGACATTAGAAAGGGTAAGACGACAGGGTGGAAGCAAATCGAGACTTGGGATGGAAGCGCTCATGTGGATTTCCCACTGTGGGCGGCCCTTAGGATCTCAAGAATTGTGTCATGCTCTAGGGATAGAAGTGGGAATGGAGGACTTTAGTATCCAGAATGTACTTTCAATAAAGACTGTACTGGGCTACACTTTAGGACTTGTCACAATTGACGAAGAGGCATCAACCCCCCGTCTCTTGCATTTCACGCTTCAAGAGTATCTAGGACAACATCCCACATTGTTTGTAACGGCTCACTCTATGATGGCCGAGACCTGCCTCACCTATCTGAACTGCCGGTCCATTCGGGCGTTACCACAAAACCTTGATAACTTTCTGGAGAAAACGCCATTTCTTAAATATGCCACATATTTCTGGGGAGACCATGCAGCCAGGGGGGGTGACGGAGCGAGTGAAATCTCTAGCGTTGCAACTTCTTGATGGATACGAGAACCATGTATCTGCCGCTGTGCCCTGGGCAGGGAAGCTACTTGGGTGGCACCGGATGGAGCGTGTTCGAGGGATCAGCGGACTACACTGCATCGCATTTTGGGGAATTGCAGAAATTGCTACTGCTATGCTGGAGCTGAAAAGCTGGAGAGTGAATTGTTGTGATTCTAGCGGCAAGACACCATTGATGTGGGCTTTTGAATATAAGAATAGTAGGATGGCTGAGCTACTTCTCAAGCAGGGGGATATCGAACCAGACGCGGTTACTAATGAGGGTCACACAGCACTCTCGTTGGCTGCCTGGTTGGGGGATTATGATGTAGTTGAGCTGCTTCTAAAGCGGGGGGATGTCAATCCCGATTCGCCGGATAGAAATGGTCGAACACCCCTATCTCTCGCGGCGGCGAACGGACATGTAGGCGTTGTTAAGTTGCTCATGGGGCGTGGGAATGTCGACCTCAATTCACTGGATGGCAATGGCCGAACGCCCCTATCGTCAGCTATCGTGGAGGAACAGCAAGATGTAGTGGACCTGCTTCTAAAGCACGGGGATGTCAATCCAAATTTACAGGATAAAAATAGTCGAACACCCCTATCTCTTGCCGCCGAGAGAGGACAGGTAGGCATTGTTAAGCCACTTCTGAGGCGGGGAGATGTTGATCTCGATTCACCGGATAGCTATGGCCGAACACCCCTGTCGTTCGCCGCCGAGAAGGGGGCGGGAATAGTAGTGATTCAACTCCTGGAATGGGGAGGTGTGGATCCTAATATATCTAATAATGATTTCATAACCCCGGTATCATTTGCTGCGAGGCGACTTTCCGAACTCGCTGGCTGGAGTCAAATCGCCATCCTCCATTGGGATGCATTTGTACTGGGGCTACTTCTAAAACGGGGGGTTCACGATCCCAATTCACTGGACAGCAATGGTCGGACAACCATATCATTTGCTGCTGAGCGTGGCCGAGAGGGCGTGGTGGAGCTACTTCTGAAACGGGGGGATGTCCACCCAGATTCGCCAGATAAAAATGGTCGAACACCCCTATCTTTCGCCGCCAGGAGAGGACACGAAGGCCTTGTCAAGCTACTTCTGGGGAGGGGGGATGTTGATCCCAATTCACCGGATTGCGATGGCAGAATACCCCTATCATTTGCCGCCGAGGAGGAGAAGGAACGAGTAGTGATGTTGCTTTTAGAACGGGGGGACACCAATCCCAATTCACCCGACATGAATGGTCGGACGCCCCTATTATTTGCTGTTGAGTGCGGCCGAGAACATTTAGTGAAGCTGCTCCTGGAACGCGGGGATATCAATCCCAATTCACCGGATAGAAGTGGCCTAACACCCCTATCCCATGCTACTAGGAAAGGGCGTGAGGCTATAGTGAGGCTCTTATCGGATTCCAGAATTTCGAATTCCGAATCATCAGCAAACTGTAATCCAATGTTAAATTCTATCACTGATAAAAATACATCCGGCAAAGTAACATCTCCACCCACTGCGACGCAACTCGTTACTTCACGTTCAGCAAACAATCTTCAAAAAAGGGAAAGGAGGGGAGATCAAGGCGGGGGGGGAAGCGGATGAAAAGAAACTAGGATGTGAAAGCTTGATGGAGGAAGTGAGGAAGGAAGTAACGGGGAAACAGTGGGGATTTAATACTCATACTCTTGGGAATTAATTACCAACTTAACCAAGCCTGTATTACCCAACTGGAATTTCATCCTAGGCTCTGCGAATCATTTTTCCGTCAAGCTTCATAAATCACAAGGAGTGATGGTATTTGCTTTTTCTTAGGATGATACTCACCTCTGGCGCAGTATAGTATCTCGATTTTAATGAAGTTTAAGACTCTCAGCAACTCCTAGAGTTCTCAACAGAGCAGTTCATCCCTCCTAGGCCAGAGCTAGGACGGACGACATTTTGTCGTCCCGTCCGGTCTTTTCCAAACTCGCCCTGCCACTCACGGCAAACGACTGGTGCCCCACGGTTCCCCCGGGAGAAATGCGTCATACTAGCCATCCTACCATCCCCCACAGTCTCTAGGAGTCCCCAGCAGTCCCTCGATTGTTCCTGATGATAAATGTCACCTGCGATCACTCACTTGTTTCCCATTATTTTTGTATTTTTTATTTTCTTTACTAAGTGGTGTCATCCCCACCATTATGAAATATTGTTTCCTTTGTTTCTGCTCTCCTTCCTTGTCACTCGGTTTTCTTTGCAGTAACTCGGTCTGGATTGATAGAGCACTACATAGAATGCAACCTAGAGGCTGAATGCTGGGGTTGCAGTATGATACTACAGTGGTTGATTGTATGAAATGTCGAAACCGACTAAGGGCTGGCCCTAGTTTTTCTCGCCCTCACTAAAATCGTCTGGTGTTTTGAAAACTCTTTCGCGCGTTTGACTTATATAGTGGAAACACGGCGGGTTGGATATCAAACAGACCAGCACTAGTTATCAACTATGACACTCAGCTAGTATCTGCATTGTTTGAGATGCGAGACAGTGGAGGATTTCCTACATTTCCTTTTCATCTTTCTGTCTCTTTCACTTTCGCCGACTCTGCTCTTATAAGAGACCATATTGTTCCTGTTTCTTTTTATATAACGCTCACTCTCCTCATCGTCTGTCTTTCACTTGTTGGATTCAAATATGTTCTTTTCGCGGGCTCTATTGCTCCCATACGGAAGTGGCTATATCGATAGCCCACCGTTCGCCCCACTAAATTTATCAATACCAACAAAATTAACCGCACCTCAACGAAACGAGAAAAACTTTGAGCATGACAACCCGACCAACTCCAGGATTGTTAAAACCGGGGGGGGGGGGATTCACAAACATAAGTAAAGGGCTGAATGCACAGTTGATATTAATATTTCAGTTGGACAAAGTTCTTTAGGTGGCATTGAAAGTGTGGAGTGATAAGGAGAGTTGCATTGCAGTCAATTGTTGATCGGTGGTTAATTTTGTCCATGGATAATATGAGCAATAAATCGAGTGATAAGAGAAAATAAGAACCTACCCGGTGGCTGTGTATAATAAGAGCTAGCTGAGATCTGGGGCCATTATCAGATATCTTCCGGAATCTTCAGATATCTGCGGGAATCTTCAGATACCTCCGGGCAGCTTCAGATACCTGTAGATGTCAGCCACCCATTAACAAAATATTTACCTATCGTGTGGAATATACCGAAATCCTCCCGGCGCTGCTAGACCTTAATCTTATTCATTTTCCTATTTTTCACACTAATGATATTGGATGGATATATGGGGACTCTCTCGAATTGCTTCCTACTTTCCGCCCTTCTTTCTTTTTTTTCACCTCTATTTTTGATTGAGATTACTTTTTATAGTATCCCTGGTGTGTCATATATGTAGAAGTATTAGTTTTCAGCAATATCAATGTCCTTGCCATCGCCGCGCCCGGCTTCCCATGTAAACCGAAGCGCCAGCAAACCCTCAGGCATTCGTGATCTTCACTCATACATATTTGATAAGCTAAGTACAGTGTGGAATGGTGAGTATCTAGTACTCATGCTCTTTCGAATTATGGCATCGTACTCAACTCCATCTGGGCTTATCTTTTCAACCATACTCTCAAACGAGTAATCTCCAGTAACAGTAAATCTTGCTGGTCAAGATAATGGAATAGTGGGTAAGTACATATGGCCAGTGTAGGCGTGAGCTAACCGAGATACATCATGAACAATTGCTACTTCAAATTGCGAGATTTTTCTTTCCACCATTGTCTCGTTAGCCAACAGGTTATTGTCATTTTCCTGTATAGACATTGGCAGATATCATGTCAGCCTCAAATGGGGCGGAGGCTATCAACAACACTTCGCAGCATTTTGATTCTCAATAATTTATACAGATGGGTATATTGAATTCTGTCGGACGCAACCTCCGACCTACAGAGGGCGATTGGTATACAATCCACCTCCAGAGGCTGTCCCTATTGGAAATACGAAGACGCTGTTCGGCATACTCTGATCAGAGTAGCCTTTTTGTTCCGCAAGTGGTATTATTGTTTTCTCAGCTTAGAAATCTGCTTGAATTCGTATCAATGCATCTGCTAGGAAGGCCGTAAGGGAAGCATGAGAGAGTCGGACCCCTGAACGCTATACAGTGATCCCGGGCGGCCAAATAGTCCGACTTTGGCTGCAGCTGGTCTGTCCAATGCCTTTTTAGAGCTATCCTGGTCGGACTGTACGAAGGCGGCGTCCCAAAATCAAAGCCTGACCCAACTTACAGTATGTTAGCCACAGGCTTTGGGTCATGGGAGATAGAGTATTTTAACTCAGACCCTAATATGTAGCATAGTCTCTCTGCATATAAGGATCAGGGTTGAATCAAGCTATCTCGCATAACCATTTGTTGATTTCAAGTGCACTAGGGGCATATTTAGATCTCAATTCTACATTCTCATTGATGGTGACACTGGCATTGTTATATTATAATATTAGACACAAGCCACGGGAGATACAAACCCGGCGAAGAGAAGGCTAGAGCAAGTGTATTATCTCCGTTAACATTAATCAACTAGAAGAAGTGGAAAGGTCATCAAAAACATTGTTCGAAGACGCTAAAGGTAGGATCTGTTAAATATCAAAGGTGAACAATGAACTACCGATGTATTGATTTCCATTTAGTGGCAACAGCGAGAGAGAAAAGAGAACATTCGTAGGTAAGGAGGGAAAGAAAAGCGGACAATAAGAGTGAACTCAAGTGGGAAAGAAAAAGAAAAAATACGAGGAGAATGATGGGGTCTCTTATAGGACCGCGTCGGCCAAAATTAGAGCGTTAGAAAAGAAGATGGTAGGAGGGAAATATAAGAAATCCACCACTATTTCACATCTCAAATAATACAGATAATAGTTGGCAGTCATAGTTGATAGCCGGCGCTTTAGACTTTGATGACGATAGTGGCACACGAAGAGAATACCGAGCAAACTCACAATGAAAACGATCGCACACTCAAGTACGGGGAAAATCCTTTCACTAACTATCACAGCCTCACGCTCAAATCATTCCATGGTGTTTTGATGCTCAACTAAACTAACTAAGGGCAATCACAGGAGTATATATCTTCTGCAAAACATCATATCCATGAGCCACAGTGCTACTCCATGTGGGCCTCCCCTTCCTTCATCATGACTCCCGGGCTAACAAAAGAAACAAACACTTTACCTCCTTCGGGCTTCCACCTCTTTCTGGCTCACCTTAAAGTACTTCCGCTTCCCTCCCGGCTTTCCCGAAATCTGCACGATTCCGGAACTATCGCGTATTCCTACATTTGCAATGCTTTCCCGAACGTCCAAACAAACGTCAGAAGCCGAACCGTATGCTCAAAGCCAAAGCGAGTCTCGGCAGACAAACCCACGCCGGAAGCCGGAGCCATATACCTGAATCCCGAGGACATTCCCGAAGCCAAACAAGCACACCCCCTGAAGCTATTCAAAGAAAGAAAATATTATGAGAGTATGGCGAGCAGCATCATTTCCAACATGGTGATAGTCTGCTCGATCTCCAACATTTGATGTTTCCACTCTAGAACTCAAACGCAGAAAAGACTTTTCTAACCACCTGATTGTTCCAGGGAGAGCACGATACCCTAGGGCTAGCCACAGTCGGTTTCAACAAGATCGTAGTCGTTTAGTGTGGATATAAAGATCACGGTTGTTGAATAGTTGACGACATCCATGTGTTTAGGCGAAATCTGTAGCACCGTAAACTGTCTGTTATTCCCATAATCTGAGTGATTAGCGGTGAAAAGCACATATTCAATGCGCTGATATCCGCAGACGGCACAGGTGTCTGCAGATCATGCAGTCCAAATTGCAATTGTGAATTACCGGACGGCCCCAACCCAGGTACCCAAGGGCATTAGCATGGGTTGCTTCAGGGTTAAGCCTGGCGCTTGCTTGGGGGCTACCGGACTTGGGCTACAGCCGGAGTTTTTGACAGGACTGAAGCAGGCTTTTTTAAAAAAATTTGGGAGGACGCGACTGTTGACTCATAGTCCCGATCATTAATCCGTAGTCGCCCCTTGTGATCACCGAGGCTACTATACCAGCATATGCCCGGAGCCAATGAACGGTGGGAGTTTATTGTTTCTTTGTCAGCATGGGAGTTTACAAAGGGAAGGGGAGATGTACACGTAACAGCCTGGACCTATATGGTGGTCTAGGGAAGGATAGAAGAACTGTTGTGGTTGATATATACTCCTGTCTTCATCGTGAATTAGTTAGTGTGTTCTTGTGGAGAGGAGAACCTCCTGGCCCAGGGGGTGTGGCACCGTGTTTTCATTGGCAGAACCCTTAGTCATTTGTGATGATTTGCCATCGCCGTTTCATTTGGTTGCCGTCATCATTAATTAATTTTTAAAGTTGTCTAAGCCACAAAGCTAGTACAGTAAGTGACTAAGCTGGGTCAGAGGACAAAGTTATTGTGTGTGGAACAAAATTAACCGAACATCCGGTGAGCGTGGCAACCTATCGCTCCCGGGCTCCCACAAAAATCATTGCCACTCAACAGACACCTCATGTTGCCTTCTCTTTTTATTATTAAGGCTGATCGATGATATACTAAGGGCCTGTCCAGCTGCGATAGTTCCATTCCGTTGTCCCATACAAACGACCCTTTCAAAAAGGTGAGGAGGCCATTTTCACAGCAGAAACAGTCGGCCAACGGAAGGGAACCATCACAACAGAACAGGGCCTAAGTACCGATCACTGCTATGTATTTCAATTATTTTTACTTATTTTTCTTGGTTGGGTTGGCTGGTTGTATTGAGGAGGCTGACAACATCACCGGGAAAATTATGAGCGTTCTTTAATCGCTTAATTTTGTCCACACACAATACATTCAGTACAATAGTTGGACAATCTTCAATGTGCCCTCAGTTGTTGGCTGAGGACAATTCAGGGTTGTGGCTAGACACCGCAACCTTGGCACGAGAAACCCCACCTCCTGACAAGTACTATACTGCGTTAGCATTGTACTGTTGTCGACAAATTCCGGCTTTGCTTTGTTCGAATATTTTTAGCTAGTTGGGAATCGTTCAGCGGAGCATGAATGATCGTTGATTATCGATCTTTGTTTGGGTAAGAAAATCCGCGGTACTGTAAATTACTTGTCTTTATGTGGAGCCAAATAGTCCAGTCGATGCCTAAATTTACAAGTATTATAGGGATGGTTGATTTCTAAGGCTTGGAGGACGTAATTAGGGGGGAGAGTCTATGTAAGGTAACAAATGATCTTTCACTTCTCTCGCGTTTCTTTCCACCATAGAACAATGGATCAAAGGCTTAGACTGTCAACCGACAAAAGAAGAATTGGGATAGCGAGCCACAAGAGGAGGATCTCCTGTACATAAATAGTCCGGCAACCTGGTAGGCCAGAATTTCTCTTCGCTTAGATGTTTTTTCTTTTTCTTTGGGTTCTTCTTGGGTGAAGGTTTGCGAATTAGCATAAGTGAGTTGAATCAATTGCGAATTGTGCAACTTTTTTTCTAAGACGGGTTCTCTCATCAGTGACGGTTGGGGACTTGTAGTTTCCTAAGCTTTGGAGAGTAGATACAGTTGCCAGGGTTTCATTCTTTTCACCACACTCCCGTAGGCGGAGCTTTCGCGCCAAGAGAGGTACTGAAATGATAAAGAAATTTCCTAGACGAGAATACAGGTGAAGGAAATCATAGTCGAAAAATGACCAAGGGGCCAGAAAAGAAAACAGGTAACCGGGGATGGGCATAACCTCACACACCACTGTTGCGAGTTACAAGTCAGGTATTGGTGTAAAATCGAAGTCAAGGAAAGCACGAATGATAAAGGAAATCAATGATCGATAAAGACTAAAGGAAAATTTCTATTCACAAAGGCGAGCGAGCACACTTCTCGCTGTCGTTGTTTTCCTGCTCCTAGGTATCATACTTGGGAGCAAATTAAAGTTTTGGACCGAGTGAACCTGATGTCACCCCATTCCCCTTGCCATCTCCTACAATACCATGGATCCCACCTGCCGCACCGGCCAACCATTAATCTGCTCCCCGGTTGAATTAACTTTGCTACGGTACTGCATTCGCGCAAGTGACAGATAATTTCTTTTACTTGTCAATACAAATGTCACTTAATGTAGGATTGTCCAGGAGAAAAATTATCACACCCGGCTACACCATCAGTAGAACCATTATTTCTTGATTCCGAGCATTCATTTAATTTCCTACGGTTGAACTTTCTTAGCGCATCTATTGGCACTCTCGCTTGGCTTTCGGACTCGGTTGGTGAATGAAAGGGTAAGAAATTTCATGCGCAGTTCCCTACGCTCACAAACAATCGAACTCGCGATCCCGGGAGGCTAACAGGTTAAGACATTGCCTTGCAGGGCGGGTGATCCGGAGTGGCGGGTCAGGTTATGGCATGAACAAACCTACTTTATTTGAATCCATTGATATTCGCGCAGGGTAGTTTGGTGTCCGGATTATCCAGACACTCCTCTTTCGCTATGGTATGATAACTTATTGTCCGTTAACAAAACTAACAGTCCACAAACGATGATCCGTACCAAGGCAACCCTCTTCACCACTCCGCACTTTCAGCAACCACACCTAGAGATCTTCCTCTAGATCAAATATTAATTCTTACCATGTATTCTACTCACTATTTACATTTTATATATGTTTTTTTGATTTTTTTCCGATTTCCGTGATAGTCAAGTTGGTGGAGCGGTACTGTTTTCATGGCCGGAGTTTTTCCTGTTCGTTAACGTACAGTTAATTTTGTTAACTCACTATAGTACAGGTGTTTGAAAAATCTGGACCGCAGAGGGCAAGTGCGGCACATACAAAGTTTTGCAAAACTCTTGTCTAACCCCCCCCCGGATATCACTTTCTAACCCCCTGTATTGACAAGATTATGATATTAGGGAGCTTCTTGGAGCGGTAAGCCTATCTTATAAGATAGAACCAACCTCCACATTGCACCAGCGGGATCCAGCAGGAAATATTATCCCTCCCAAAAATTTCAAGCATGACCGGAGAGACACGATGGGAACCTCGGGAAATCCCGGTTCCACCACTAAGAACGGATGACAAGATGACCCGCAGATATGCAGGTGCAGTCATAGCCTACCGGTAAATCACAGTGGTATGAAAGGATTGTGTGCAGAAAAAGCATACTCATCGTGGTTTAAGATTTTGCCTTGGCTGCTGTTACATCTTGGCATTTATTGCAGGGACCACACATCAGTGACTTGTCCCCGGTTATGAGTCCTCGAGGACTCGTACCCGAAAGCAGTGATTCAAGAAAGACCGGTACTGTACTTGTATGTGAAAACATCTGTGCGTGTCTGACCACCCAAACAAATGATCCCCCCCATTTTCGGGTACTTATGGCCTATACAAGTAACAAGTACTGTAGTCGTAGGAGCTTTCACAACCCTTGCCAAAAGCGTGGTGTTGCGCCTTTTCTCATGTATCTCTGTTGCTGTGGTTACGACGTTTTCCGCTGTGACTGGGTTTCACTGCAGGATCCCCCTATTCTGTTTGGGATACAGTTATCCCTGCGCATCTATTAGATTGCAACAGTACCGGTATGTAGCCCAGTGCATGAGTAAGAGTGAGTAACACTAATGCGCCGATGTGTTGTTCGATCTCCACCTCTCACCAAACCCATCGACTACCATACTCCAACACCCTACCTACCTACCCTTCCCGATTCCAAACTTCAGGAGCAAAACCGATAGGCTAGACGAAATGGATCTAGCAGCACGTCAAGACCCCATCATTGCAATGACCAGCAACTGTGGCAATGTTACAGATAGTTATAAAAACGTGTGGAATAACTACGATATATCGATAGCCGATGAGAAACACGCCGTTCTGGAATGGCTGTCTCCCCTCGAACCTCGCGAAAGACATCAGGCAATAGGCATGGGTCGGGCGACTGGCGTGGGCGACAAGTTCCTTCTTACGGACGAATTTACTCAGTGGAATCAAGACAGTGACGGAACTACCAAGCCTGTCTTGTTTTGTTACGGAGGTCCTGGCGTCGGAAAGACTTATCTTAGGTATGGATGGCGGCTACCCTTATATCGTGCATGCGTGGCTGAATGGCAACAATCACAGCTCCCTCGTGATTGATAAACTAATTTGTCAAGTCGATGCGGGCGATATGGCTGTAGCATGTGTTTACTGCGACTTTCATGCTCAGAATGAACAATCTGCAACGGGGTTACTGGGGGCACTGTTAAAGCAAATTGTCGGCGCACTGGAGTCGATCCCGGATGAAGTGCATAAGGCGTTTGAGAATTCAAAGGTGGGTATTAATGGTCGCAGACCCTTGCTTCCTGATATCCTGACCATGCTTATCGGATGTTTGTCACATTTACGGAGGGCATCTATCTGCATAGATGCATTGGATGAGTTTCCTGTGAAGCACCGGCCGGAGCTTTGGGATTTCTTGCAGCAGGCGGTTCGGAAGTGCCCGAACGTTCGACTATTCCTCACTGGAAGGCTTCACATACGCGATGAAGTACAGAAATATTTTCCCGAAATGGCTGAGATGCTACCGATCAGCCCTAGTGAGCATGATATTGGGTCATATCTTAAGATGAGGCTGGGCAATGATCCGGAACTAGATGCAATGAACGAAGAATTGGAGGCCGATATTCTAAGAATTATTCCGGAGGTGGCATCGGAGATGTATGTGTTCTCTGGGAGTATTGAACTCTAGAGGTAGAGCTAATGGTGGCCTGTAGATTCCTTCTTGCTTCTCTCAATATGGACGTAATCCTTGCAGAGGCGACTATACACCAGCGAAGACGAGCTCTCGACGGGATGATCAAGGGCATTAGTTTGCGGGATGCATACGACGCCACATTTGATCGGATAAGCCGGCAGGATGGAAAAAAATCTAAGCTTGGGATGGAAGCGCTCATGTGGGTTTCTCACTCTGAACGGCCCCTGAACATAGTGGAGCTGCGCCACGCGCTCGGGGTCGAATTAGGAGTGGAGGATTTTAACATCCAGAATGTACCTTCGATACATGCCATACTGGGCTGCACTTTAGGACTCGTTGCAATTGACGAGAAGGCATCAACCGTCCGCCTCCTTCATTTCACGCTACAGGAGTACCTTCTGCAACGCCCTACCCTCTTTGCTACAGCTCACTCAATGATGGCCGAAATCTGCCTCACGTATTTGAACTCCCAGTCGATTCGAGAGTTGCGGGACAAACTTGTTATCAACCCGAGGACGGCATCTCTTTGCACATATCTGACATATAAGACCTATCTTGGTGACATCCTGATGGTGGCACCGTTTCTTGAGTATACCACATGTTTTTGGGGAAACCATGCAGCTAGGGAGATGACGGAGCCAGTAAAATCTCAAGCGCTGCGATTCCTCGACGGATACGAAAACCATGCGTCTGCCGCTGTTCTCTGGGGAAAGAAGCTAGATGAGGGCAGGATAACTTCTGAAATTAGTGGGCTACACTGCATTGCATTTTGGGGAATCGCAGAAATTGCGATTGATTTGCTAAAGCTCGAAGAACGGGATGTGAATGGGTGGGATTCTTCGGGCCGGACACCATTAATGTGGGCTATTAAATATAAAAACAGAGGGATGGTGGAAATACTCTTGGAGCAGGAGGATATCGAACCCGATTGGAAAGACGCCTATGGTCAAACAGCCCTATCATTGGCTTCCCAGAGCGGAGAGGAGGATATAGTAAAGCTTCTTCTGAAACGGGGGGATGTTGATCCTAATGCGCCCGATAAGTTTGGCCTAACACCCCTATTACTTACTATCCAGCCACTTGGGCACTGTGACCTACCCCACTCTGCCACGGGACATGAAAGTGTAATAAAGCTACTTCTAGAACGGGGGGATGTTGATCCAAATGCACCAGATCGCGACGGTCGAACACCGCTATCGTTCGCTGCAGGGACAGGATGGGAAGGTGTAGTGAAGCTGCTTTTACAACAGGGAGACGTTGATCCTAATGCACTAAATTTCGCTGGCCTAACACCTCTATCGTTCGCCGCCAAGAGCGGAGAGCAAGGCGCAGTGAAGCTGCTCTTAGAACGTGGGGACATTATTCCCGATTCAACGGGTAGCAATGGCCGAACCCCCCTATCGTGGGCAGCCCAGTCGGGGCAGGAAGGAGTAGCGAGACTACTTCTCGAAAGGAGGGATGTTGATCCAAATTCACGAGATTGCAAGGGCCGAAAGCCTCTAGCGTTCGCAGCCCAGTGGGGGCGCGAAGGTGTACTGAAACTATTTCTAGAACGGGGGGATGTTGATCCTAATTCACGTGGGAATGGCCAAACACCCCTATCCCTCGCAGTCCTGCGGGGGCGGCGGGGTGTAGTGAAGCTGCTTCTGCAACACAAGGGTGTTGATCCCGATGCACCAGATAGCATGGGTCGAACACCCCTATCGTGGGCTGTTGACAAAGGTGAGGGAGGTTTAGCGAAGCTACTTCTCGAACGGAGGGATGTCAACCCTAACTCACCGGATAGAAATGGTCGAACGCCTCTATCTTTCGCAGCCGAGAAAGGAATGCCACATGCAGTGGGGCTCCTTTTGGAACACAAGGATATTAATCCCGATACAGCGGATAACAATGGCCGAACACCACTATCGTTCGCTGCCGAGGGGGGACGGGTGATACACTGGGGACATGAGTATGTTGTGAAGCTACTGCTAGAACGGGAGGATGTCGATCCCGATTCAACCGATAGCAAAGGTCAAAGCGCCCTAACATATGCCACCATGAAGGGGATAAAGCGTATTGTAAGGTTACTATCGGATTCCAAAACTCGCCATTGCAAATCATTGGAAACTCGTGACCGAATACAAACTTCGGTCACTGATAACTCTGCTTCAGTTAAGGAAGTAACCCATCCCCCAGCTACACCGGGGCCTGTTACTCTACATACCGGAAACGATCCACCAAAAAGGAAGAGGAGGGGGAGGCAAAGCAGATACAAGAGGAGAAAAGAGAATAGCATGGGCAAGCGAGACGCAGGAAGTGAAGAAAGAAGCAAAGAAGAGGTGGGGGAAAGCGAAGGACCTAGAGGAGCTAGCTGATGAAGGATTGGAGGAAATTTTAACATTTCAATGTGCATGTAGCCCTCTAGGTACTCCGGTAATTGAGAAGAGGTCGGTAGTAACCAAGCAAATCTGTTTTAAGAATAATAAAACCATCTCAATCATTCTCTAGCCTCCCACATCTGTATTCTGTATGCATTACTCCATTTTCCTGCGTACCTCCATAATAACAATAAAGGAAAGACATGGCAATAAACCCTTCCGCCAGTCCGTTCAACTCCAGGACAAATAAAATCACCAATTCCAGAATGCCTGTTCATCCCTCCATCTATCCGCTTTCCTCTTCTCTAAGAATTATCCACCTCCGTCAACTTTGACACTACAAGAATTCACTGCGATTGCCGCTTTTGTTTGTAAACATGAGGCGTGGATTTTCTAAAATGGGGGGTCAAGGATGCTTAAATGAAGGTTTATAATTCCCTCTGGAGGCGGGATTCGGGGTGTGTGATAAAATCACGGCTATAATTTTTGGTGATTCTTTATTTATCTTTTTAGCATTGGTTTAAGCTAGTAGATAATTATGGATCTAGTAGCTCCGGGAGACCCCCTCCCGACTAGCCAGTAGGGGGTAGGAGGTCTTTAGTGCCAATACTCTTGAGAATGAATTAACATCCCAGAATCGGAAGCTAGCCCCAACCAGGAAGTTGGCTGTGACAAGACATGTATTGGTAGATGAAATTTAGAATCTACTCCTAATGAGGAAATAATAATAGAACAAATAATAAGAAAATAACTAATTTCTGAAATACCAGGGTGGAAGAAATAAGAGAGGTAAAAAAAAACAAACAGGAAAGAAGTGACCAAGGACAACAAAAATTCGGTGGATTGAACAAAAATCTAATAAACACCCACTAAACAAATGATCCTTAACCCTTAACTTAGTCCATTCCAAGAAAAGAAAGAAATAAAACAAGAAATTCTGGGTTGTTGTGGCGAACTGGGGGGCACTACTAAGTTTTAGGATGCTCTCTGAAGCCCAAAAAAAAAATGAAATGTAGACGGCCAGAGTCTCTTAAAAACCATTGGTAAGTGGTGATCTACCGAAAGTGTCTGGGTATAAATGCTGCTCAGGGGTTTCGGGGCTGTTTGTATCGTTCGTGGACAAAATTAACCGCGCACTAATGATCGATCGCAACCCAACCCTCGCCATTAAGAAGCACTTCCACCTGAAGGAATTTATTTATGTCAATTTCTCCTATGCATTCTATTATGTATTTACAAGTATGATATCATACATTTTTAATTTTTTCGGTCCGCATGATAGTGAGGTTAGTGAGGGAGTGCCGTTGTCATGGCCGAAGTTTTTCCTATCGCATGGTGCGCGGTTAATTTTGTCCAGGGTGAATATAGTGCGAGGACAAAATCAACCGCCCGCCTACGATTGATAACGACGCAACCTCCCCATCACTTTGGACTTTCATATCATCTAAAGAAATTTCTCCGGGTTAAATATTAGTCTCTACTATGTATTCTATTGTAAATTTATTTATTTATTTAGTTGCCATGATATTGGGGCTGGTAGGGGGGGCAGGAGTTTTTCGAGTTGGTTAATGCTCGGTTAATTTTGTCCACGGATAATATTAGGATTAGGATTAAAGGTGCTCTCATTTATAACTGTCTGGTGACTCGGTGCATATAGGAAGCTGTCAGGTAGGTGAGGATATCTTAATTCTATCTTCGCACTTATAAAACTAATGAAAAGGACGCTAAGAAAAATTATCTCTGGGAGTATTAATCCACGAGAAGTGGTGCAAGGGCTAGAATTCTGAAAAGGCGCCGTTGGGTAGCGTCGATATCGAGGTCTCGGTTGTTGCTTAATTTATGATATGATATTTTTTTTCTAGGGAATTCTATAGCACGGTAGGGTCTTTGTTTTATTCACATACCGGTATTCTGAATGATTGGCCATGAAAACCTGCTGTGTTCGGATATCTGCAGGCTACCTAGGCACCTGCAGGTCATGCAGCCCAAACTGAAATTTTGAATAACTAGGCAACTTCTACCTGGGCGCACCGGGGCTTTGGCAACCTCGTGTTGTTTCCATCAAAATAATTGACTGCAGGGTGTTATTGCAGGATAACTTATGTTGTTTTTATAAAAAACCGTCCCCGCCACCCGGATACTTGCTCTCGCCCCAAATATTGATTGGACTAGCCAAGTGGCTCATTAGCAAACTTCTTGGAGAAATAAACCATTTTGATGAAATAGAAATCACTCTGTTCAAATTCGGGGAAAAACTTCTACACACGTATTCTGCGAAAGAAGTGTTTCTTGCACAGTGGTTGTTCTAGTTTCTCTCGGTGGCTGGAATCTGGAGAGGTGTGCTATGGGTGGCTGATCAAGGGGAGGCTCTGCAACTCACGGGATCGGGGAAATTTAGATCAGAACAGAATAGACTACATGCAGTAGGAAATGATTGGATAGCACCTTGCGCAACAGTAATATGGTTAGCGATGTGTTGTCATATTCCCCACCCCCCCAAAAAAAAGCTCTCGGCTCCTCGAGTACCGTACAACATCTCAACGCCTTGCCTGTCTTTCTGGAGAACGAGTTTCAGCAAAACGAACCGTACGCCAAACGAAATGGATCCGATCGCACGTCGTGACCCCGTCATTTCAATAACCAGCCACTGCGGTAATGTCACGGGCAGTTACAATAATGTACTGAATAACTGCGATATCTCGATAGCCGATGAGAAACGTGCCATTCTGGAATGGCTGTCTCCCCTCGACCCTCGCGAAAGACACCAAGCTATAGGCATGGACCGGATGCCAGGGGTCGGTGACTGGCTTCTCAATACAAGCGAGTTTACACGGTGGGATCAGGGTGGTGGTACAACTTCTAAACCAGTCTTATTTTGTTACGGGGATCCCGGTGTCGGAAAGACTTATCTTAGGTATGAACGGTGGCTACCCTCGAAGAGCGCGAGGGTAAATAATAACAATCACAGCTCTCTTGTGATAGATAAACTTTGTGATCTGGTCGAAGCGGGCAACAAGGTTGTAACATGTGTGTACTGCGACTTTTATGCTCAGAATGCGCAATCGGCAACGGGGTTACTTGGGGCGGTGTTAAAGCAGGTTGTCAGCGCACTGGAGCCGATCCCGGATGAAGTAAAGAAAGTTTTTAAGAATTCGAAGGGAGGTCTTGGAGGTCGCAGACTCCTGCTTCCTGATATCCTAGCGATGCTCGTCAAGTCCTTGTCACTGTTGCGTCAGGTATTCATCTGCATAGATGCTTTAGATGAATTTCCAGCAAAGCAGCGGCCGGAACTTTGGGAATCCTTACAGCAAATTGTGCGGAAGTGCCCCAGTATTCGACTGTTCCTGACTGGGAGGCTTCACATACGAGATGAGGTGCAGAGATATTTTCCCAGTTCTGCCGAGATGTTGCCCATCAGTCCTAGCGCGAACGATATTGGGCTATATCTTAGAATGAGATTGAACCGAGACTCCGAGGCTGATGCACGGGACGAGAAATTAGAAGCCGATATTCTAAGAATTATTCCGGAGGTGACCTCAGGAACGTATGTGTTCTCTTGACTTATTGAATTCTTGAGGCAGAGCTTACAATGACGATTAGATTCCTCCTTGCTTCTCTCAATATGGATGTAATCCTTGAAGAGGCCACCATTTACCAGAGGAGACAGGCGCTTCATAGGATGGCCAAGGGCTTGGGCTTACAGGACGCATACAACAAGACATTGGATCGAATAAGACAACAGGGTGGAAGCAAATCAAGGCTTGGTATCGAAGCACTAATGTGGATATCCCACTGTCAAAGGCCCTTAGGAGCTAAGGAATTGTGTCATGCCCTAGGGGTGGAAGTGGGGGCGGAGGACTTTAGCATCCAGAACGTACTTTCAATAAAGACTGTACTTGGCTACACTTTAGGGCTAGTCAAAATTGACGAAAATGCATCAAACCCCCGCCTCCTGCATTTCACACTTCAGGAGTATCTAGGCCGGCATCCCACATTGTTTGTAACGGCTCACTCTATGATGGCCGAAACGTGCCTCACCTATTTGAACTCTCAGTCAATTCGGGCGATACCATCACACCTTGATAGCGTGCCGAATACAATGTATCCATTTCTCGAATATGCCACATGTTTCTGGGGAGCCCATGCAGCCAGGGGGGTGACGGAGCCTGTGAAATCTCTAGCGTTACGACTCCTTGATGGGTACGAAAATCATGTATCTGCCACTGTTCTCTGGATAAGGAAGATTCATTTGTGGTGGCCGTGGCGGCGGGAATATATTCAAGGAATTAGTGGACTACACTGCATTGCATTCTGGGGGATTGAAGAAATTGCAAGTGCGATGCTGGGCACGAAAGCGTGGGACGTAAATGGACAAGATTCTAAGGGTCACTCGCCATTAATGTGGGCTGTTGAATACAAAAATAGAGGGATGGTGGAGCTGTTTCTTGAACAAGAGGATATCGAACCCGACAAAATAATTAAAGACGGTCGCACAGTACTCTCGTTTGCTGCCGAGCTAGGGAATAAGGATGCAGTGGAGCTGCTCTTAGAAAGCGGAGGTGTCAATCCCAATTCAACGGATAGCAATGGTCGAACGCCCTTATGGATCGCTGTTGAGAGAGGACGGGAAAGTGTAGTGAAACTACTTCTGGAACGGGGGGATGTTGATCCCAATTCATCGGATGGCAATGGCCGAACACCCCTATTGATCGCTACCGAGACAGGAAAAGAAGGCCTAGTGAAGCTACTTCTGGAACGGGAGGATGTCGATCCCAATTCAGGCGATAATAATGGGCGAACACATATATCAATGGTTGCCGAGGCACTTTATGGGCTCAGCCCTCCCGGGGCTCCACTCCTCGCCTCGAGATATGAGGGTATACTGGAGCTACTTCTGGAACGAGAGGACGTTGATCCTAATTCACCGGATAGGAATGGCCGAACACCCCTATTGATCGCTACCGAGACAGGAAAAGAAGGCCTAGTGAAGCTACTTCTGGAACGGGAGGATGTTGATCCTAATTCACCAGATGGCAATGGCCGAACACCCCTATCGATCGCTAGCGAGAGAAGAAAGGAAGGTATAGTGAAGCTACTTCTGGAACGGGGGGGTTTCAATACCAATTCATCCGATAATAATGGCCGAACACCTCTATCGTTCGCTGCTAAGTGGGGATGGAAAGGTGTGGTGGAGCTACTTCTAAAACGGGAAGATGTTGATCCCGATTCACCGGATGGTAATGGTCGAACGCCCCTATCGTTCGCTGCCGAGAAAGGACAGGAAGGTGTAGTGGAGCTACTTCTAGAACGAGAGGATGTTGATCCTAATTCACCGGATAGCAATGGCCGAACACCCCTATCGATCGCTAGCGAGAGAGGAGAGGAAGGTGTAGTGAAGCTACTTCTGGAACGGGGGGGTGCCGATACCAATTCATACGATAATAATGGCCGAACACCTCTATCGTTCGCTGCTGAATGCGGATGGAAAGGTGTAGTGGAGCTACTTCTAAAACTGGAAGATGTTGATCCCGATTCACCCGATGGTAATGGCCGAACACCACTATCGTTTGCTGCCGAGAGAGGACACGAAGGTATAGTGAAACTGCTTCGGGAACGGAAGGATGTTGATCCCAATTCACCTGATGGTAATGGCCGAACACTCCTATCGTTCGCTGCTGAGTGGGGATGGGAAGGTGTAGTGGAGCCACTTCTAGAAAGGGAAGATGTTGATCCCGATCCGCCGAATGGTAATGGTCGAACACCCCTATCGTTCGCTGCCGAGAAAGGACAGGAAGGTGTGATGAAATTACTTCTGGAACGGGAGGACGTCGATCCCAATTCATCAGATAATAATGGCCGAACAGCCCTATCATTCGCTGCCGAGAGAGGAGAGGAAGGTGTAGTGGAGCTACTTCTAGAACGAGAGGATGTTGATCCCAATTCACCGGATGGCAATGGCCGAATACCCTTATCGATCGCTAGCCAGAGAGGAGAGGAAGGTGTAGTGAAAGTACTTCTGGAACGGGAAGATGTCGATCCCAATTCATCCGATTATAATGGCCGAACACCCCTATCGTTCGCTGCTGAGTGGGGACATGAAGCAGTAGTGAAGCTACTTTTGGAGCGCTGCGATGTCAATCTCAATATATCGAATAACAATGGTCGCACACCCCTATCATTCGCTGCCTCCCGTCGACATGAAGGTGTAGTCAAGCTGCTCCTGAACCGGGGCGACGTTGATCCCAATTCATCTGATATAAATGGCCGAACTCCCTTATCATTTGCTATTCAGGGAGAGCTGGGACGTGTAGTGGAGCCACTAATATGGCGGTATGCCAATCTCAATTGGCACGACAGTAATGGCCTAACACCCCTATCATTTGTTTCCGAACTAACTCAGAATCCTGACGATTTGGGGGGCTATTCAGACTCTCTCCGAAGAATTGAGGATGTTGTAGAGGCATTTCTGGCACGGGGGGATGTTGATCCTAATTCACCGGATAGAAATGGCCGAACACCCCTATCCTTCGCTGCCAAGAGTGGATGTGATGGTGTAGTGATGCTACTCCTAAAACGCAGGGATATTAAACCGGATGTAATGGATAGCAATGGTCGAACACCCTTATCGTTGGCTGCCGAGAGAGGACGTGTGATTGTGATGAGGCTACTATCGGATACCCGAACTTCCGATCACCAATCATCGCAAAACCGTGATCAAACTGCAGCTTCTGCCACTGACAAGACCGCTTGGGGCAAATAAGTAACACATCGACCCACAGCAATCGAATCTCCTACTTTACATACAGCAAACGATCCTCCAAAAATGAAAAGAACAGAACGGGAGAGCAAGGTGGGTTGAAGAGGAGGAGGAAAAGAGAATAGGGTGAGGAAGTGGGATGGAGGAAGTATGGAAGCAAGGGCGAAGAAGAGAAGGAAAGCAAAGGATCTGGAGCAGCTGGGGGATGGGGGCGTGGTGAGCCATTGGGGGTGCGGCGCTCTTGCAGGTCTTTGTGCCCCGGCATTTGTCCTGAGGCCGGTAGCGCTCGTGGTAGAATGAAGATCTAGCGAGCGAGGAAACCTTCACCGACACCTATAGCATAACTGGATTGGTAGTCACTAGGCTCTAAGTTACAAGTTTAAAGATATATGATAAAAGCAGATGATCTCCCATTCAACACTATTTCTGGTCCCGTCCTATCTAGACTTCCTCTCCAACGCCCTCTGCCGCTCAAATAACGTGATTTACGGGGAAGCGGCTCACGACAGGGATCCGGCTCACCCTTAGCAACCGGTGAAAAATCAAACCTACATTTTATTATCTCCATCAATAAGAGAGGTATTAGTTTGAAATTTTAGATCCAAGTACTTTAAGATATAGAGAATCAGAAAAAATAGTTTTTATTTCTCAGGTAAAGATTGCTGTTCTGGTATAGTGGTTTTAAGATTGCCTATCTCAAAAAAGAATTGCCCTCTTTTCAAACAATATAAAAATTGAAAAACTTCCAAGAAGGACATTCTAAAATAGAGTGAAGGATAGTAGAAGTCTTATAAATTCAGAGTAAACTGGTTTTAATTTTGTTTATATAAATTGCCTAGAGCAGTAGTGGTCAAAAGAGAGATGAAAAACTATGTACAAATTACATACAAATTGTATCAATTTGACCATGTAATATCTACATACATAGTTGGCCTATGAACCCAATTTTTTGGAATATCCTTTATTATGATCTCTAGAGTAGATATTGAAGGTTTAAACTCATAGAACAAAGTTTTGAATAATCTGTACTTTGATGATTCTCAAACCAGTAAAAGCAAGGGAGAAGTTCTGTTACTTAGTTAAAATTGCAACAATGAATTATTTGAAATCACAATCAATTATCAGATTAAGGTAAATGGTTTACTAAGTCAAACTACCCTTCTTGAAGCCAGGAAAATTGATATTGGTTCATCAAATTCCATGTTAATTGTCTATAGTTAAATTGTCATAATTGTGTACAAATTAGTAGATACAATTAGATATTCTTGTCTACACAACATGCCTACTATCAATCCTAGTTATCTAATGTGAATCGAATCATGGATAGACTTGTATTTCTTTTGAAAATATTATTATAACTATTTAACAATGGCAAAAAGCTCAGTAGTTATATACTATTACTCTCTAAATTCAATGGAGTTTAGAATATGCCAGGTGTATTTGCCTAACTTCAAACCTTCAATACTAACTCTATAGATCATACTAAAGGATATTCCAAGAAATTGGGTTCATAGGCCAACTATGTATGTAGATATTACATGGTCAAATTGATACAATTTGTATGTAATTTGTACATAGTTTTTCATCTCTCTTTTGACCACTACTGCTCTAGGCAATTTATATAAACAAAATTAAAACCAGTTTACTCTGAATATATAAGACTTCTACTATCCTTCTATCTATTTTAGAATGTCCTTCTTGGAAGTTTATCAATTTTTATATTGTTTGAAAAGAGGACAATTCTTTTTTGAGATAGGCAATCTTAAAACCACTATACCAGAACAGCGACCTTTACCTGAGAAATAAAAAATATATTTTCTGATTCTCTATATCTTAAAGTACTTGTATCTAAAATTTCAAACTAATATCTCTCTTATTCATTGAGATAATAAAATGTAGGTTTGATTTTTCACCGGTTGCTATGGGTGAGCCGGATCCCTGTCATGAGCCGCTTCCCCGTAAATCACGTTAGTCTCCACCCGGTGAATTCCGCTCCTCCTAGTCCTATCCGCCCTTATTGCGGTCCCTGGTTCTAGCTCCGCGTTTCCCTTCTTCCCTCAGACATCAACGCCACCCATTCCCCCCCTTTTTTTCGCGCTTCTGGTAGCTCCAAGTGATGAGCATTCTCCTGGATTATTTCGCGCAATCCGCAAGTTTGGTAATAACTAGTACTTTAGTGAGAGTTAGATCCGTTCCATTCGATAATTTCGTCCATACGATGCTTTTGTTTTGCTTTTCTCTTTCCTCTTTGATTGATATTCGCTTTTATAATGTTCCTGGTCTATCATAGTGATAGGAACATTCGCTCATAATCACATATATTTTACGATCACCGCAAGGCCCGCATATCCAGGGTAAATACTGGGCCAGCAGATCCCGGGATATCCGCCAATCTGATGCTGGATTGCCTACAAGGCGTAGGGTTAGTCTATGGTGTGGATATGCGGGTATGCGAGTATTCTACCAGGAGATATAGATAGAGAATATGGCTTTGTGGTTTCCAGCGATTAGGCACTCTGTAGTCGGTCGCCATTTTCACATCTTATGCCACTAGGCACAAGGTATTTGTTTTTTTGATAGTGTTTTGATATCATGCTGGTTGTGATTGGGAATTAGGTAGGCATTAGGTTTTTGGTTTCATGATGTTTCTTACTTGCCCTTTGTCCTTAGGGGTAAAGGAGTCGATTTACGGGCAGGTTAAATGCTTTTGGGATTAGAGAGGATCATTTGTCAGGATGATTCTAGATTTGTTGTGATGGTAGGGCTTAGGAATTATGAGCTTGCTATTTGTCTTTTGCGCTTGTTGAACTCTTGGGAGTTTCTGCACTAACGTCATTTACCTATAAGCGGCCCGGCACCGGGATGCGGCTCACCATGGCAACCACAGGAAAATCAAATGTATCTTTTATTATCTACACAAATAGTATTGATACAATATTAAAAATTTGTTAGAAAGTACTTTTCAATATGGAGAATCAGAATCTCTAGTTTGTATTTGATAATAAAAAATAATTCTTCTAGTATACTCACTTTATGCAAAAACTGGTTGAAATAGCATATTGCTGATGATAGTGGTCAAGAAAATTGAAACCAATAGCAAAAATAATATTAGAAGTAAATAATAAGATCACCTAAGTCATGTATTTGAACTATGAACTGCTTTGGTATTTGTTGGTAGCCATTTTAGGAGGTATTGTGACTTTAAAAAAGAGTATAGTTCAATATGTATCTTAGAAATGGGATCAGATGATATCTACTTATGGGGTTTACAGAATATTCCAATACTCTCTAATATCATTCAATAAGGTGACCCAAGATACTATATAAATTTTAAAGTCTGTTGGTTATGTCTTACAAATTTAATTACCTGGTTATTGTATAGTGATTTAGGGCGAAATACTACGCTCCTGTCACAAATCGTGACTAAGCAAGGCAGATTTCACATGGCTAGTAGTTACTAGTCATAAGGTATGTTTATGTTTCACGCTATGCAGTCAGTTGACTCATAGTTCTCACATGACTCGCACTTGCGTGTCATCGTTATGTTATGATTGGTTGATGTTTCTATAACTCACGATTGTGAGTCATAATGATGTAATGACTTTCGCGCGTGACTCACTTTATGAGTCACGAGTTCCACGCAGGTGACGCGCTTTGCGCACCTGATATGTTTTATGTTTTATGATTGGTTTATGG
>Ga0307509_10003063_pt1 | contig 25967 bp, 38 predicted proteins | sample 10_EM_MG_FD_202245 | JGI IMG/M metagenome (GOLD analysis project Ga0307509, IMG submission 202245) | Populus trichocarpa ectomycorrhiza microbial communities from riparian zone in the Pacific Northwest, United States - 10_EM | ecosystem: Host-associated > Plants > Roots > Unclassified | place... | reverse complement strand
TTGTTTTATTTGTTTGGATAGTGAGGGCTGTCGGGTGTTTGACATGCCGTAACTCAATGCCGATTAGGCGCGGGTTTAGTATTAGCTATAGTTGATAGGAATACAATACAGAGTAGAAAAAACCACAGCAAATTTTTTCGCCGAGCTTTCACCTCATTGGTCAACAACGAACTCTCACCGCATCACTCCTCATGTAACAATCCTACTCTGGTGGGTTTTAGTCATACAACAGGTAACGAATTACTTACGTAAGGTTCTTGAACTATCTTTATAGTTCTCGTTTGTTTTAAGTATTTGAGAGTGTTCTTCTTTCCGAGATTAACTTATAATCTCTTCTTTGTCTTGAACTATCTTACCAATACCTTATTGGGGAGAGGTGGCGAGGGAACTTCTGCGGAACTCAATCTCTTCTTTCGTGAGAGAGATGTGAGACTGTTCTTGTCTTGACGGGGTCGTAGTTGCTCTGACACTTTAAGAGCTAGGTTGCTTGCATACAAGCGGGAGATAAAGGTAATGGTAAAGTTGTATTGTAAGAAAGTACTTAGATGGTAGCGTGAAGAGCTCTAACTACTGTGACCGAGTCTCCTTCATATAGACTCTTCACACTAACAACCCTAATCCTGATGACTCATAACTTGAGTCACGCGGTCCTATGACTCATAACGAGTCATGCCCGAAATCCATCAGATGACTCCTATGAGTCACTGCGCAATATACCGTAAATCAATCATAAAACATAAAACATATCAGGTGCGCAAAGCGCGTCACCTGTGTGGAACTCGTGACTCATAATGTGAGTCACGCGCGAAAGTCATTACATCATTATGACTCACAATCGTGAGTCATAGAAATATCAACCAATCATAACATGACGATGACACACAAGTGCGACTCATGTGAGAACTATGAGTCAACTGACTATATAGTGTAAAACATAAACATACCTTATGACTAATAACTATTAGTCATGTGAAATCTACCTTGCTTAGTCACGATTTGTGACACCTCACTTCAAACACATTTTGTCAACAAATCATCCTCTATTATTTGGTCTTTATCACCACTATAAACTGAGTCCATCCTACCGACTCTCTGATGTCCGATAGAGAAAGGGGAAGAGGGAGGGGGAGAGGAAACCCTCTTGCTGCCCCATTCCAACCCCCACAGTCTGAAGCCCCGAACTCCCCTGTCGACACCAGGATGGAAGAAGACTCACCTTCGCCTGTCTAGACTGTTACCACCCAAGCCTCTGTCTCTGCTCATGATGGCGAGCATACCACCCTTGAATCCCTCCAAGAAGAAACCAACACCCTCATCAATCAGAAAAAGTCTTTGGCTGATTGCTACCAATACCTTGTTACTACCTTTGAACTTGAGAACTACTTGAAAGTTGTTCAAGAAAGTCACATCAAGGACACTCAGGACGTCAAAGATGAGATTACCACCCTTACAGCACAGCTACAACAACAACAGAGCCAACAGCCTGCTGCCGCCAGCACAACTACCCCTCCATCAAGACCTATTGCACCACTCCCTCCGCTCACATGAGCCCAGAAGGCTGCCTGAGCACCTGCCACCCCCTCCACTACCTCTCCACCAAGCAAGGAGGCAACCCCTTCTGTTTTAACCAAATCCAACCGTACCATTGTCATTGAGAGAAATGGCTCAGCACTCACAGAGAACACCAACAACCTCACCATTCGCAATGCTATCAAGTCTGCAATTAAGAAACCTTTATTGCCAGCATAGAGTTCACTACAAATCACAACATCAAGCTTATCACCAAAGACAACACCCCCGCCCTCTCTGTGCTCAAATCCCACCGCCCTGGCATTGAGGAAGCCATCAGAGCAACCATACCTGCAGCAACAGGGCTTAGGAAGGATGAAATCTGGCACAAGGTTATTGTCCATGGCATTCCCACTACCAGTTCCTTCAATGCTGTCCAGTCTGAAGTCAAAGACTTCAACCCTGGTATCCACCTTCCCCGCCCACCTAGATGGCTCACCACAGAGACCCAACGTTCTAAGAAATCAGCATCCACCATGGTTCTTACAATTTTGGGCAAAGATGCAGCAACCAAGGCAATCACCACTGGCCTGTCCATCCTTGGCTGAAAGTTCAAAGTTCAGAAGTACCTCACCTTTGGACCAGACACTCAATGCAATAAATGTTTAGCCTTTGGAGACCACACCTCCAAGTGCACAAACGATACCTGCTGCAACATTTGTGCTGGCAAGCATCCAGGGTACCTCCATACCTGTGTCCATTCTGACAGCCCTACCAAGGGTAAACAGTGCCTTCATACCACCCTCAAGTGCAGCAACTGCGGAGACCCATGCCAGGCTGACTGCCAACAATGCCCAAAATACCTCAACGTATACCCGGAAGCAACTCCGAGGAGCAACAGGGCTGACTAGGTTTCTTTACATGTATTTCCTTTGCTTTGTTAGGCATTAGGTGGGGAGGTGGATTTCCTTTTGTTAAGGGGATGATTTGTTAGTGCTTATCCCGCGGGGCCACAGCCAAGTTGCAACTATCATTGAGGAGAAGATTATCACTGACCGATACTTTGTGTTATTTATTTATCCTAGTTACCGCTTCATACCCTTCGGGCTCCATAAGCGTAATGAATTATAACAATAATAATAATAAGTTCATTCACATTGATTCTCCAAGAACATTATCGGCTTTCTATTGGTTTTAACAAGAATTTTGTACTCTAAAACCTTCTATCATTGTCCACTGGACCGTAGCGCACCAGTTCCAGCCTGGCCCTCGGTTGGGAATTGCCATCTCCAGCATCTGGAGTCTACCCGGCCACCTGCTTATTATACACAATACTGTAGAATAATTTAAAATAGAACAATTCTATATCTTTCACGAAGGGTCTGTAGATCAATCCTGTGATTTATATCCATTGCCTCTCCCTGCTGGTAATTACATTTGCCTGTCCAATCACTGTCCCTATATCGACTATTGGCATATCTGGATTGCTGGTCCGCTTGCTTACTCGTAGAGGGCCGCTTTCCAGGTGAAATCTACACGCATTGATCGGATCGTGCATGCGCAGTAATGCCAGGCGCTGGACTCCTCCGGCCTCGCTCAACATATTCCTTATCCTGAACTCTCCTACCAAGCGTACCAGCCCTTGTCCTTGCCGATCTCCATAACTCCCCTCTTCACCAGCCTGAATTCATACCCAATTGTTTCTGGGGTCTCGGTTGTAGAAAGCCTTTGTTCCTGTGCAGCGGGCCTGGTGAATCTGGAACACGTCAGTTTCCTGAAAGTCAGCAACGGGACTTTCAAGGTGCGTATAGTGCTCTACGGGAAGTAACCTGAGCTCAGTGGGATCAGTAGGCAGCAGTGGGTTATCCGCTACAGTCCTCTTCATAAAACATAACATCTCCTCCATTACGTCACCATACTCAATGCCGCAGGCTCTGCAAAGCTAGGTCAGCATGCCGAGATTCCTCATCAAGCCTTTCAGCACCTGACAGGGTATGCTTCAGCTTGTATCCACCATCTCTCCCCTACTGTTATCTATCGTACTCACATGTTCTGCTTTCAACAGTGTTTCCAGTGTCTGCAACCTCATTCCCAAGGCATGCTGGCGGCCATAATGTGACATGATCTGACCGGCGGCTTCGTTTTTGTTTGATTGGCGGTAGCCCTCTTTAAATTGTTCTTTATGTTCTAGCTCACGGACCTTGGTGGAATACATCAGTATAGACCAAAAATGTCGTATGTAGGAGGAAAAGTGACTAAGGTAGTGAATTTTGATGAAGTTGAAGTGGTTTTCTTAGTAGATCAAATTTGACTGCTGATTAAACCTTTGAAGCCTATCCTGATCCGTGGGCTGAGGGCGTTTGGCAGCAGTGTTATGGCAGACCTCTTTCGCATGTTGGTTTGCCATTAGTTCCCTTAGCTGCCGATCCTGGCGGTTTGCCTCCGTCCGGGTGGCCTTCAAAGTACGAAATTCCAGGAAAACGTCTTCTGTCAAGTAAAATGTCATCAGGTACCTATCCAGGTAAGAAAGTCGATCCCGTGTATAGCTGCGATATTGGCCCTCGAGGGAGAAATCAACCAGAGTGCTAATATACTTCACGGTGTTGAGGAAATCGTGATATTGTGAACTGTCAGGATTTCACAATGTGGACGCTAATACGGCTGAAATACAGTGGCTGATGTTGCGCATTTCCTTACCTTGCCATTGTGTGACTTCCCAATGGGCCATTTTTGGTACCCTGAATCTGGGATACTGCGGAATTTCTTGCACGGATCGTTGAATGCCTGCGGTCATTTTTGCTCTTTCAGGAACCGTTATACCAATGGAATCATATGTTTGAACAGGTTGAGGTAAATGTTGTACAACAGGTCCAGCTAATGTTGGTCGGTGGGGTTCACTAGGTGGAGGCCGGTAAATAATTTGCAGCTTATTTTTATGCTTACAGGCTGAAAATATTGTGGAACAGTGGCCGGCTCACCAGGCTCATGCTCCAAGGCTTGCTCTCTGTAACAGGGTGCCGCGGACCTTATACATCTTCTGCCGATTCTCACCAAGCTGTTTGCATGAAACCTCACACCTTGGGCACGACCTGCTACCTATTCCGTGCAAGGTCGCATGCTCCCCATGATCGTTTTCCTGGCCGACAGGATGGGAAAACAAAGGCATGTTTTGCCATCTGCGCAGTCCATTACTGTGCCTTCTTGGGTGACCTGTTGCAATGGCGCAAAGACATGATCAAAGACAGCCCAAAGAGCATTCACATTGATTGGCCTCTTGGCTTCTTCTACAAGGGTTGATTCACCAGTGAGCTTTGGTGGTACTGGCAGCAATGCCAGAAGCAGAATAGGCATCTTGACAGGGCTGTTTCTGGTTGGTGAAAGGATATTGCCGATTGTCACGTATACCGGCCAGGCTTCTTATCTCCCGAAAAATTGGTAACATGAGTCTAATGGCATACTCAGATAATGGGTATCACAGTTGACCCGGCGTGCAGAGTGCTCTACCAGGGATCAGAACACGAAGTTAGCACTGGAAACACTGACCCCTTGAAGCTTGTCTGTACATATTTCATACCTGTGTCTCCCACCACGAGTCACCTGTATGCATTTCTGAGTATAATCGCTTCCTACTTGAATTGTATTCCTGAATAGTTTCATAGACCATATTGGACCTATACACGACCTCTCGGATCAGGTGGTAATGGACACCGTCAATGACATTCGGGTAATAGAATGTTGTTACATGTTGAACATCATTAATCTCAGCTTTGGTCCACAGCCGGTAATCACGAAATGGGTCTAGTACGTCGAGTTATTGTCGCATAGTGTATGTAAACCGGAACAATCTGGAATCCATAGAACCCAAACCTTCTCCGAAGTACCCGTCGATCTGTGACTTGGCTACCTTATTGCGGACAATCCAGCTTGCTAAATTAATGTCGGCTTCTGATGTGAAAGGGTTGCACAGGTCATCTGCCATTCTCTGATTGAGCTCTCTATGGTCATGGACAACACCAAGTGGTTTTCCCTCACATGGAATAGTATCTTGACTCGATGCGCGTCCACGCACTATTGGTTGGGAAATGTCCTCCTCGTCTGAATTGTGCAACATATCACCCATCCCTTCATCTGCTACCTGGCAATCCGCAATCTCTAGCCCAAGATCAGATTCGTAGTCTGAGTCGATCTGGCAGAGGCTTCTATCAGGTGCGAAAGTAGTGGTCTGCCTTGAGACTGAGGTTGGGTCCACAATTGCCTGGAGGGACAAAACCATATCACGATGAATTGTTTGAAAATGCCTTTCGTATGTAGCTGCTTGTTGATAGGGTAGCCGGCAATAAGGAGACTTTGTTGAGTTGGAGGTCATTGTGTTCAAGTGTGGTGCTTCCCTTTCATGTGATCGGGCGGAGAAGCCAGGAGCCGATGACCTGAGACAGGCTGCCCCTGATATAGTCTTTCAAGATCAAAGGCACACTTCTTCCAAGAGTTGAAACAGGGGGTAACTTCAAGTTGACTGAGTAAGATCGTGCACAGGTCCAGAATGTTCAAAGTGTCATTAACTCATGTGTACCGTTCTTTCAGGCTTAGCGTTTGGAACCAAACTTGGAGATTGAGGTTCTGCTGCGGACTGATACGGCAGTTTACTAACTGCGGATCATGCACTTGGCTGTGAAAGTTGTCATAGGGTAAAATAGAGGTTTCCCAATGTCTTGGCTCAAATGGTGCGGCTCCATTGCGCCCTCCAAGCTTATATGGGGCTTGCCCCTCGGGGGTGAGATCACATGACTTTTCAAGATATCAAGATTCACATTTGTACAGGGTACAATTCTACGAACCCTACTTAAAGCATCCTGATGCGGTCTATAAAGGCTGTCCCTCCCTTATCCATCTCCTCTCGACACTCCTTTACTCAATCACAACCACATCCTCGTTGATCCACCCCCCCATCCCAACAGCATGCACTAGCACCAAGGTCTACGCAACTTCTCACTCTTTAGCGGTACCATTAGTATATCCTCAACTTACCTCAGTACTACCTATCTCCATTTCCTAGCTAACCTTCTTCTCACAGCCATTATCATTGGCAGAACTCCTTTATAATCCGCACAACTTGCCTTATCAGCCCCAGAACTCACCAAATCGTCTGGCCAGTCCACTCCTTTTCCATCCTTGTATCTTGCACAAACATTGCCCTTGAAGCTAACAGCACCTGCTACCGGATGTCGTGCATTTGCCGAAAGACAGATTTAACTGAAAGAAAGCAAAAACATATCCGGATCTAGCAACTACCTCCCAATGTCGATATTTATTGCAATAGCCAACTCGAAAATCGGATTGTTTCACCTAAGGATGCCCTGGCGTGACAATGAAGGCGATATTAGCTGCTGTCAGTTCGTCTGCGGCTCCCCCAATTATAACCTTTTCAGCTGGTCAGCCAAACTCTCCTGCCCACAATGCAGAACCCCCGAGAATGATCATTCGCAGTCTGCCTACCGTGAGCCCAAGTCCACACAATATCCCTCCTCTATTGACTTATAACCAGAGTGACGATGAAGCCGCCATGGCCGCTAGGCAGATACCGATAGAAGCATCAGCTTAGCATCTTTTGACGCTGGCCTGGGAGACCAAGCAGCCTCCCCCCCGATCCGCCAACCAAGTAAGTACACCCAGCAGCAACCATTCCCCTGCTGTTCCATGCTCCGGCGATGTATTGGATATGCCAGTGGCAGAGGCCGGACAAGATTCAACCCTGGCCGCCTCCCCTCCACCCAGTCCGAGTAGTGATGGCTTCTCTATGCCTGGTAAGTTACGGTTACAACTATCAGGCCTCTCATCTACTACTCTGTTGACAACAGGTTTTACAGATATGCCTGTTGAAACAAACCTTTGGAGTTCTCTCCAGTCTGTTTCAGTCCTGGTTTAGTCCCTGCTGGCAGAGCTAGTCCCTCCCAACTCAATGTGGCTAATGTGAGGCAATGCAGATGATTTAGGTCCTTTTCAAAAAGTCTACAAATACTAGTTGGCAGATGCAGAAGCTTGGATCTTTCTTTTCTTTTGGGTGTTTTCATTTTCGATTGTGGCGTTCGGCAGATTGTTGTGGTTCTTTTCAGTCTATTTCCATTGTAGATTAGCTTGCTGCAGATAGGCCGGTCCGCCCCAAACTAATGTGACTAATCTAAACCTACCATCTTCGGATCCTGTAGGAACAGGTGAATCACAGACATTTCCTTTGACCCTTTTTCTTTTGATGTTTCGCTGTGAAAAGTTTGCCAGCCATCCTTATCCTGTTCTGTCTTCCGCACATTTCGGTTTTGAGTTAGCCGGGTGCCCACAGGCCAGGTTTGTCCACACCCAATGTTGGGAGTTAACGCTGGTGCTTTTTGTTCCGTGTTCTTGCTTTAGACTTTGGTTTTGCATTCTTGTTGCTTGAGGAGTGTAGTGTTTTCTTGCTTTAAGGGTTTGCGCTTGGAGTTTTGCGGACCATTAACTATTCTCCTCCGGCTGTTTTTTGTTCTGCGTTTGAGTTCTGAAGTTTTGTGGACTAGATTGATGTCTTTCTGGCCGTTTTGAGTTATGCGCCTTAGCAGCAGCACCTTCAATTATTGGTATCTCGGCGTTCCTCGGCTAGCCTTAACCTCATTTCTTATAGTCCGCTTAGCATACCTACTGAACTCAGATTAGTCCACACATGCCAATCAAGCCCTTTCGCTACATCATGAACTTTAAATACCTAACTCTCGTATGGTGATCTGGGAAGTAGATGCGGGCACAAGCTGACCTTGGATACAAATTCCCATAGAAGGTTTCAATTTGACTGTGCTGATGGGCCTACATCAGCAAACATGAAAGCGAATGACAAGCTATGGACAATCATAGTGCTTAAAGCAGGCCGTTTAGACCCTTTCTATCTGCTCAGTTCAAACCACATATCATCTCTTTAGCCAATACTGATTTACTAACATCATCTATTCCCCAACATCGATCACTACAATTCTATTCTCTCAGTTTTCACCTGCGCAATATGCCACAACACCAGCAGCCAAAGGACAAAACATGTCCGCCAAGACCAGGCACTGAAATGCAAAATGCGGTCAGTAGTGGACGCATCAAGAAATCTAAATCTCAAGAGGGGTCAACTATAATTCCAGCCCCTTCTGCATCTCCTATATCTGGGGTGACTGAATGGGATGGAGCGAGTGCCGTTTTAGTACCAGCTTTGTCATGACTCGAGTATCAGAGCTTCTCCTTGCGGACAGTGGGCCGCAGCTCGCGGCTGACAGTACTGACTCACACGACGGTGAATATGAGAATGACCACTGCCAGAGAGAGAAGGATGAGGATGAGGAGGGCGAAGATGAGAACGATGAGGATGTGGACGATGAGGACGATGAGGACGAATTAGAACAGCAGGAGGAGGATCGGAGTCGTTCATCAGGCTGGGGGCACAGAAACCGATCGGGTATGGGTTTCCTGAATCACAACAAGCGATACTTACAATCGCCAGCAGACATATGCAGAGTTCTAGACAGGAGAATTACCCCAGCTGGGGGGCTCCTTTTTTGGTATCTATTAGCCAAAAGCGTTTCACACAGGGGATCCTCTCCCGCTTGCTGACTGTCTTGAACCGGCTTGAAACACCAGCCATAACTCCAGGCCACTCAGATCCAACAAGGCCAGAAATGCACGGCGGAGGGGGGACAGCAGACCAGCAGCAGGCAGAATATGGCTGTAGGACTTGAGTGTAGCATTGTGCTCAAAGCCTGTGACCTGATGTGGGACTGGACGATATTCGTAAATCCGTTTCCGGATGTGATTACCTTCAACGAGGTTGTAGGCAGGTGTTGGGAAGATGTGCGGAGGGAATTGGGATTTCCCAACATTGAAGATGCTAGTCTGGCCTCCAGTGATCTGGTGTGTTGGTCTTAATAAATAACCAACATCTCGTTCTCCTGGCCAAGAGACCAGCCGGTAGCTGGTGCGTTTGTAGGTCCGGGTAAAGCACAATGCATGCAGATCCCAGTATTTGCACACAGCTAATTGGGCTATGACTGGGCTCTATAAGCTAAACATAAAGGATTCTCCGGGCTCTGCACCAAGGGTGGCATACCTATTAGTGGATGACAGATTGATTTGCCTGCCTGACAAATATGAGGTATAGTTGTTCAACAATGCCTCTGACTATTCTGACCCTAGGAAGACTGAATCTAATTGGGAGGATAGGCTGTTGCTCTTAGATTCCTGGCGCCACAGATTCCGGGCTTGAGATATGACCAGTTTTATTCTAGCCCGAAAAGGTATGGCATGATGGATGCCGGATTCTTGTGTAAGATCAATGGCTCGTTTATCTGTCTGACAGCAGCCATCCTATCACATTTGCTGCGATGCTTGCGGTCTTGCATCTGTGATGATAAGGTGGCTTTTAGGCGTTCTCATGCTGCAGGTAAGATAACAAATGCACACTTGCGGTTTCCAACAGTATCCAGATCCCTTTAGGCCAAGGCATTTGGATACTCTGGAAAACTGCCATTGCACGGGGCAGGCGATAGAGATATCAGCTGATAGCGAGACTGGCCTGCTGGAACATCAAATACAGACATGGGGGAATACGGGTGAGCTATTCAAGGGGTCTAAGAATCAAGCGTATTAGGACCTCTCTGGAGGCCAGAATTGCCCCAGAGCAGGGAAAGCATGTTGAGCGAACGGCAGGATATTCCAATGATGACGACCCATTGAGGCGGGAATTTGGAATTGGTGTGGAGCCAGAAGTATCAGAATCGACCGAAGCCAGCCCTACTGACCTTGGGAGACCCGATGGGCTGCGGGAGCCACAAAGGAATCAAGGAGTAGATCAGGGATGAGTAGGGGAGGCAGATACACCTTTGCAGGCCAGGGGAACTGACCTAGAGGACAAGGAGGAAATTTGTTTTATCACTACTCTGTGATGGGGTATGAATATCAGAATGTAATAAAATAGATCGTATACCTGGCAAATGCGTCCGGAAGTGACAATTGTAATGGGTAGAGTTGTGTATGAGGGGGAAGCGGTATGATGGGCAGATAGAGCATCATAGTGTGTCAGGTGGATGATGATACGCCGTACAGGGATTGAGAGGTCATCAGGTGGGGGCAATTGTAGGCTTAGAAGGTAGGGAAAGGTGTCAGGTGCACGGTCAAAAGCCGGGAGCCAGCGGTACGGCATCAGGCGGACAGTCAAAGCCATGAGCGGAATGTAGGATGTCCAGTGCAAGGGATGGGCTGTGGAGAACTAGGGCAGCAGGAGGATGAAGAGGGAAAGAGTAGGAGGATACCCGGTGGACAAGGGAGGATAAACAATGGGATCAGAGGGTTGAGAGCAACAGGGTAAAGAGTCGGGCAATGTCCGCCGGACCAGGAAGTATATGCGAGGCGATTGGCAGGTAGTGAGCCAAAAGCCTGGGTTTGGGGGGGGATCAGGAAGGGAGCAGGGTTGTGGGAAGGTGGGGGACGGAGTCCGCAGGGAACGCAGTTTCAGAGGAAGAAAGCTGGTAACAAGGCATAAACTGGATGTGCTAGGAAGATGGGGTTTCACGATTGCAGGGCATCGGGAACGGGGTAGCATGCGACAGGATATATTGAAAGATGCAGGGCAAGGAGGTATTGCTCTAGAGGCAGGGTTGCCATGTAAACAGTGTCGGGCTATGTCCGGTGCGTCTGGACGTAGGCTTTTGCGCCGCGTGTGTCCGGATTTCAGCTTTTGCGTCTGGACGAAAAGAGTACTGACATCCACACCCAGAACTGGAGTTTACGTCGTATGCGCCTGCAGCGGCCGACGCATAGGGTGCGCAGGATGTAGCAGGACACAGGTTGTTGTTTGTGCTGATGATATTTGATCGCTCAGACTTGGAACCTACAATGAGAGTAAGGTCATTGAAATAGGAGATGGCTAGCCCTTCAGCAATCGGGAGGTGAATACTAGCAATATAAAGAACAAAAACAAGAGAAGCGATTCGGGAGCCCTGACGCGTACCAACTGCGACTGGGCAGATGGCCTTAGGGGCACCTGGGAAGATGATCCAGCATTGGCGTTTAGAGAGGAAAGACATTATCTATGCTACTAGATAGGCAGACCCCTTTTGGCAAGGATGCTAGCGAGCTTGTTTACATAGACATTGTTGAAACCCACTTTGACCTCTGGGAAAAGAGTTGGTACTTAGAGAGAGGCAGCTTGAGGTAGGCGGACTTCATGGGTGACTGTGGAGACTGCTTCAAAACAGCTGAGGCTGGCGAGGGACCCGTACAGGTTGGGGTATAGAAGGCCAAGAGGGCAGGCCACTAAGGCGAGATAGAGTGCGGTACAACAACCAGGTAGAAGGTCTTGGCACCCCCCGCGCTTCGAAGATAGGACATTAAGGAAAAAAATAGTGAATACAACACCAAAAAAAAAAATAGAATTTCAACAGATATATAAAAGTAAAGCAGGGAAGCCAGTGATTCCATCACCACTTAGTATGTCCTCCATGTGCCCGTAAAACCTCCTTAATCCGTTGTGGTATTGAGTCTACCCAACTATCAAGCACCGTCTGTGGAATATGCTCCCATTCTTCCTGGGCTGCACGCATGAGCTCCTCCTCAGTTTGTGGGCGAGAATGCCTTTTCCTGAATCGTTTCCCAAGTCTTTGTTTGAGCATATGCCAAACATTCTCGATGGGATTCAAATCAGGTGAAGAGGATGGCCATGATAAAATCTGGATCTCACTCTTCTCAAGAAATCCCTTGATTTTCTTTGCCCGGTGTGGTCCAGCACCATCCTGCATGAAGTACAGCCCGCGAGAGTCTCTCTGAAGCTTCTTCCAATATGGAATAAGGTGTGGTGCCAAAACTTCATCCCGATACTGAGTAGCATTCAGTCCACCACGATCATTCTTTCTTTCATACTCTTCAGGAGTACGCCGGCGAAGAAATATGAGAGGAGTTCTACTCCCATAGGTGTAAGCAGTCCAGAAGCTTACATCAAACCAGCCAGAGTGAAATGTTGGGATAATATACCGTGGCCACAATGCTGTTCCCCGACGGCGCCGTATACACAATGGTCCTGACTTTAGACCGACCTCAATTCGTACCTCATCACACCAGATGATATTCCTCCAATCCCCTTCTGCCCACTCTTTCTTCTTTAGGCACCATTGCCTCCGCATTTTCATAGCATCCTTGCTCAGCCAAAACTTCTTCTTCACTCGGAAAACTCCAAACTTTAACCCCTTTAATGCTTTCTTCACAGCATTTTCTCCAGAGTCTAAAGTAGCCTCTTGTGCAAGTTCTTGGATTATAGCTGTAGGGTCTGTTAGAACAGCACGTGCTAATCGTCTCAGAGCACGGTCATCCCATTTGCGCATTCGGCCCGGTTTCGGGAGGTCATGGTAGGTACCATGCCAGAGGAAGTGATTGACGATATTTCGGCTTGTGCTTTTCTTTTCGCCAGTTTCGCAGTCAATCTCTACCCATGACTTTTGCTGTAACCGTAAACTAATAATACGGAACCTCTCGTCTGGACTGAGATACTTTTTAGGAATGCGCGGCGGTGGCATGGTGAGTTATGAGGTGTGGTGTTGTTGTGATCACCGTCGTTCGGGTAGAGATTTTGGTGGGGGTGCCAAGACCTTCCACCCGGTGGTTGTAGGTTTCTCAAGAATCTTGGAGATGGTTTTTTGTAGGACAATGATGCAGAAGGAAGCAGGGGTGCCGTTTTAGCATTTTCCTGGTTAGTCCAGGAAGATGCTATTGGCCTTGTTCAGGACTTGGGGGTGATAGCCCTGCACCAGGAGAGGAGTGAGGAGGCATTGAAGAAGCTACTCATTGGCCTTGTGGACTTGCTTTCAGACAGGGTAGGGGATTCCACTCAGACCAGGGGCGGAAGTGTTTCAAGATTTCCAGAGTGCCAAAGACACCTCAGAGGGTGAGACAGGGGGAATGTCCTTGAACGCAGGGAGCATGAGGGGATGTGGAGGTGAAGAAGTTGAAGGAAAGAAGTGATGCAGTGGTTTGGGGTTGATTTCGGTTATGGTGGTGGGGTTATCGAGCAGAGGGAAGAAGTTGGTGGCTTTTTTGTTTTTGTTTAAGTCATGTATTCATTTGTTTTCGGCTGAGCGCGATAGAGCGAAGCTAACTAGGGACAAAGAACTCGCATGCATCCGTGTGGATATGGCGTAAACAAACCCTCTGTGAGACCCCCTCTTACCGGCCTAAGGAAAAAACACAAACACCCCAAGTCCCTCTGGTCTGAGACCAACCGCACGCCAGCCACCTCGAAAGAAAAGAAAATCTACTAACTACACGTAACTAGCAAAAAATCTAAACAACAAAGCGGGGAGGAAATGAAAGGAAAACCCTAGCCGTGTTCCAAACCAAACAAAACAAAACTTAAAAGCAACCCATAAGGAAAACCAAAGCATGGCAAGGGGGAAGGCAGTCGCACCAAAAACACGTTGACGCACGCCGAACATTACTTCCGAGGCCAAGGCGAGCCTGCTCAAGACTGGATCGCCGAGGTGCCACCACCGGGAGGTGGACGGTGAGGGGAGGGGGTGGCATCAGGATGCCTCCAACGAGGGTGTAGATAGCTGTAACCGAGCGACGGGAACGAGACACGGGACACGAGAGTAAACGACCCAAGAAGTACAAGGGCGGGAGGACTGTGACAGGATCACGACTTTTCGAAAAGCCGACCGTACCGATCGATGGTGCCAGAAGGGAGTGCGATATCAGGCCGCAGGACCACCGTGGCCACTACTTTGACGATAACCCGAAACTGCGACCGACCCATTGACGAGGGAAGACGCCCGAGAGAGGAGGAGACCCACCATGAGGCAGGGGAGAAGAGTACGACAGAAGCAACGCGACGCAACCGAGAACCAAAGATAACTGAAGCGAAGCAGCGCGACCGAAGAGGAGGCAGCTCACGAAGAGTGCTGAGGGTGCAGCTCACTAAGAGTGCGAGGGGAGAAAGTGACGATAAAAAACCATGGTGTTGATTTCAATCGTTGGGAGGAGAGAAGCGGTGTTCGTTGGAAGAAGTTGGTGGCTTTTCCTATTACTGTCACAACTCATGACTAAGCAAGGCAGATTTCACTGACTAATAGTTATTAGTCATAAGGTATGTTTATGTTTCACGCGATGCAGTCAGTTGACCCATAGTTCTCACATGACTCGCACGTGCATGTCATCGTTATGTTATGATTGGTTGATGTTTCTATAACTCATGATTGTGAGTCATAATGATGTAATGACTTTTGGGCTTGACTCACATTAGGAGTCACAAGTTTCACTCAAGTGATGCGCTTTGTGCACCTGACTTGTTTTATGTGATATGATTGGTTTACGGTATGTTGCACAGTGACTCATAGGAGTAATCTGATGGATTTCGAGCATGACTCGTTATGAGTCATAGGACCGCGTGACCATATTTATGAGTCACCAGGGTTATGGTTGTTAGCGTGAAGAGTCTCTATAAGGAGACTAGGTCATAGTAGTTAGAGCTCTTCACGCAACCATCTAAGTACTTTCTTACAAGATACCTTTAATCTAAACCTCTACCTTTACCTCTCACTTGTATGCAGCAACCTAGCTCTTGGCGTCAGAGCAACCACAACCTTGTAAGACAAGGACAGTCTCACATCTCTCTCATGTGAGAAGAGGTTAAGATACTATAGACTATAAGATAGTCTAAAGACGAAAGAAGATATTATAAGATAAGCTCGGAAAGAAGAACACTCTCATATCCTTGAATGAATGAAAACTATAAAGATAGTTCAAGAGATCTACGTAAGCAATGTGTTACCTGTTGCATAAATAACAACCATCGGGTAGGATTGTTACAATTACCATCTTCCGGGCATTCCATTATTACTATTATTATAGATCATTACGCTTATGGAGCCCGAAGGCTATGATGTCGTAAGAGCCATACATCTGGGACACTTGTGTGTACTGTCCGTAATCCGCCTCTTACTACACGATAGTGTCCACTTTTGGTTGACCCCCTGGCATAAGCACTAACAACCCCATTAACAAAGCAAATCCTCCACTTCGCCAAATGCCTAACCCGTAACAGGAAATACATGTAGAAAGCTAGTCAGCCCAGTTCCTCCTCTCAGTTGCTTCCTCGTGTGCACTATTGTAGGTGGGGCGTTCTTTGAAGTCTGCCTGGTGTGGATCTCCGAAGTTGCTGCATTTGAGGGTGGTGTGAAGCCAGTGTTTGCCCGAGGTAGGGCAGTCCGATTGGCGCATGTATGAAGGTAGGCTGGGTATGGCCCACCAGATAAATTGCAGTGGTTGTTGTTTGTGCACCTGGAGGTATGGTGTCCAAAGGTTAAACAGTTGTTGCACTGGGTATCTGGTCCAAACGTAAGATATTTCTGAAGTTTGAACTTTCTGCCGAAGAGGGAAAGGCAACAGGTAATGGCTTTGGTTGCTGCATCTTTGCCCGCAATTGTAAGAACCATGGTGGATTCTCATTTCTCGGAATGCTGGGCTTCTGTGTTGAGCCATCTAGGAGGGCAGGGGAGGTGGATGCCAGGGTTGAAGTCTTGGGCTTCAGACTGGACAGTGGTAAAGGAACTAGAGGTCCAAATGCCATGGATAATAACCTTGTGCCAGATTTCATCCTTCCTAAGACCGGTTGCTGCAAGTATGGTGTCTCTGATGGCTTCCTCAATGGCAGGGCGGTGAGATTTGAGGACAGAGAGGGTAGGAGTATTGTCTTTGGTGATAAGTTTGATGTTATGGTTGGTAGTGAACTCTATAGTAGAAATAAGAGGCTGCTTGATTGCAGACATGCTTCCGCTCCCCTCTTTCCCCCCTCCTAGATTGCTCAATACCACATCGCTCTGTGCACGATCCTTGGTCCCACTTCTTCTGTCTCCGTTATTTTGGCCTCGCGGCCCCAATCCCACCCTCCAACATGGCCTCCCACCACCACCTGGAGGGTGGCCCCCTGAGCAACACCACCTGAGCTCCCCTCTCGCCTCTCCCTGCTAGGGGCAACCTCAACCACTTGGTCTCACTTTTCCACGAAACAGTGCCCAACATGGGCCTCCTAGCCGAAGGGTTCCCCACCATTACTTCAACCAATATCTTAAGCCTTCCATCTGGGAACAAATGCTTCTTCCTCTCCTCTGCACCTTCCTCAAGAGCAGCGTTCACATCGCTACCGTTCAAGAAACCCTCTCTACAGCAATGCAAGACCTCTCGTGTCGCGTGGCCAACCTGGACCTCTCCCCCAAACCCCCAACCTGGCACCACTCCAAGTGTCCCTCTGCGATATTGCCTCACCCCTGCCATCAGCCGCTCAGGCCCCTTTACCACCCCAGTGAGCCAACATAGGACCACCCCCACACCCTCAGTCCAGAACACCCTGTCATACCCCGACTGGGAACACCAACCCCCCCCACGAGAGTAAGGGAAAAAGTAGTGCCCCTCACATCCCCCCCCCCGCCCTCCCAATACAGTCTAGTCTTCCCCCTCAGCTGACTCCGATTTCCCGAGATATAACACATCAACCTCTCCCGCAACCGCCTACGGCAACCCTGAAGCTTTTGCTATGAAATACCCCCACACGAGGGAAGACAACAAGTTCAATAAAGGGAAATACCCCGGAAACTCCACCTGGATCCCCGGTTACTGGGACCCCTCCTGGCGCCCTCCCACCATCATGGCCCCCAAGGACAGTATCAGGTACACTCAAGCTGTTGCGCCTTCCACCCAAGGCAAGAAAAACCGACAAGCAAAGCCCCCTGCATTAGCATCATCCGTTGCGGTTGCATCAGGAGAGATTATTATGAAAGCTCCTCCTCCTCTTCCCCCAGCTGTGCCCAGCTTCTTTGCCTTGAGGACCACTCTCGAACCCCACCCGGAATCATCCAAGATAGCAGCCCACTTCCCCAACATTGCCGCCTCTGTTTTAAGAGAGGCAAACTGCGCTCTCACCCTTTCCTTTGCCTGTACAGTAAAAGACAGAGGATCCGTGGTATTACTTGGAGCCGACCTCCACACCCCTGCTTCTGCCCACACCCCCTATTTCGCTCCCCTCACTACCAGACTCAACAAAGCCTTCCTGGTAGGCAATTCCGCATGGGAACTCTTCAAACCCACACCAAACGAAACACAATTATCGATCCACTCCATCCCACTTGACTTCCTTCCCACATATGACAACCAGCTTTTCCCCTCTCTTCACAAGTCCATCCTCAATGCCAGGGGAGTCTCCATTCTCTCGGCATGCTACCTCAACCCAAATTCTGAATCCTGTGCTCAGAAGTCCGCCACCTCAGTGGTTGTCACAGTGGCCCCCCGAACGGCGATACACTCCTGCCCTCGATTAACCTCTTCTCCCGGAACTGCAGAGTGGAACATATGTTCTTCCCCACCAAGCCTCTGACTGCACCAAATGCGGCAAATTTGGCCACACTTTCCACCACTGCCCCAACACGCTCCCTGTCTGTCCCCTGTGCTCAATCACCCACACCAAAAACGATCATCACTGCCCTAACCCTTCCTGCCCTAAGGGTGGTAACCTCGAACCTGTCCTCAACCACTGCCCGTCTTTGATGGCCTGCTGTCCTAACTGCCAGGAGGAGGACTCTACATGCACCAGGGATTGCCCCTCCCGCCCAAAAGCCGCTACGCGTCGGCCCGGGATGCCCGCTAGAGAGATGCAGGACAGCATGGTTCTCGATGAAGACCAGGCAGGCCCTTTGTCGCTCACTCATCCAGCACCGAACGCCCCTCTCCAGACCCCGAAAGCCCCTCTACTCTCCTCTGATGCTCCGCCACCTAAGTAGAGAGCTCAACACGTCATCACCGACCTCCTCCCAAAGGAAGCTGGAGATAAATCCCTAGACTCCGACTCCTCTGAGGGCTCTGCCCCATAATGGAGAATTTCTTTAATAAGTTCACCGACAGCGAAGCTCTCTTCCCCTCCTGTCCAATCATTCAACATAACTGCCTTGGGAGCAGAGATGTTTTTCTTTCACTCTTTCATAGTTTTACTATTGTACCACACCCTGCATTGATTATTGCAATTCAAGACCCTCCCTGAAGACACTCTGGACTCCTGACCTTTCCGGGTTTTCTTTCATTCGCCCCCCCTCCCCTGGCCCTACCTTGAGTTGCTATTTATATATCTCGTTCACTTGATACACACCTATCATGCACCATCATCTTTCCCAACACATCAGAAATGCTCTCCGTGGAAGTCTTTTCCCAGGAGGTCCTGTTTAGGTCCTCCCATTGTTCCCTTAGAGTTACTGCAGTATATCTTCTCCACACAAACCGCCCTATCTACGAGTCAATTGCCCCTGCCTGGGTTATTCCCCCCCTCCCCGACCCCCACCTGATGGCTGGGGACTTCAACCTTTACCACCCCCTTACCGACCCCCTTCGCTCCCTCTCTGATAGGGAATACACTCTCTCAGGCCGGTACCTAGATGTTGCTTTCGACACCCCGTACCACCTGCTCAACACCCCAGGGGTGTACACTCCCTTTCCCTTTGATACCATTTCTAGACCATCGGTACTAGACCTGGCCTTTGCAAACACTGCTCTCTACCTCTTTGTGACCTCTTGGGATATGCCCCTCCCCTCCACAGAATCGGACCACATGCCAATCATCGTCACACTTAACCTACCGGCTGTCATGCTCCCTCTCCCCACTCTACACTGGGCACTCTTGGACTGGCCTGCTGTCAAAGAAGCAGTAGTAGACTTCACCTTCCCACCCTGCCCAACCAGGGTCACTGCCAATGCCATTGCGAGGTGGTTCGATATCTTCTCCATCCGCTTGACCACCCTCCTGACCTCCCATGCCCCAGCGAAGTGCCCATGCCGCTGCTTGAAGCAATGGTGGTCCCCACGCCTCTCAGCGCTTAGACGGGAGTACCACAGCATGGCCAAATGCTCCCGCCTTATCCCATCTCCCTTTAACTGCAGCAACATGAAGTGCTTAAGAAGATCCTACTTTAAGGCCATCGTTTCAGCCAAGAAAACCCACTGGTCAGATTTCCTATCAACGGCCACACCCCACTCCATCTGGAACGCTAAGAGGTTGGCGTTCAGTCGCCCTCCCCAAAGATTTCCACACCTCCTGAATGCCAATGACCCCTGAGAAGTGGCAAAGGCACTCCTAGCGCACTTCTTCCCTCCAAGGGCCCCGCCCCCACCCTCCCCAGTCTGTCACATGATGACGACTACACCCCTCTCACATTGGAAGAAGCATCCAGAGCACTTCACTGCTCCTCAAAAACCTCCGCCCCTGGTCCGGATCATGTCCCCTACTCTGTATGGAAATCCCTTCATCGCCTCAAGCCATCTCTCCAACCGTCCCTGCTTGACTGACTGCTGGCTCAGGGCTTCCACCCCCCCTCCCTCAAAAAAGCCCTTGGTGTTGTCCTTGACAAACCCGGAAAGCCCTTCTACAACTCCCTCTCGTCCTTCAGGATGATCGTCCTGCTTCGGACCCCCTTCAAGATTCTTGAAAGGGTAGTGGCCTCCCCACTGTCAGCTTGGGCGATAACCTTCTCTCACTGTAACGACCCTACGATAGGTAGCTACAATAACTACGACCCTAGCCCAAATCATATACCAAGTGGTAACCGAAGGTGGTATGGTTTAGTATACATGGTATGCAAGAATGCTGGTTCGCCTAGGGTAAGGCCGAGGAAAAAGTAGAGCAGCCATGGGTACTCTATTAGGCAGGGTAACATTTCGGGAGAACGTTCACATCAAGTCAAGAGAATTATGGGAATGTTACACAGATCTCTGAGACGACGTTTGTGGTCCACTGGAGGACTTCCGGAGTGGTTAAAGGCATAAGTGGACAAAGTTACCCTACCTTGGGAATTTGGCCATTATGCCCATGGGACCCAGTTACCCTACAGAGGTACCCAAGCTACCATACCTTCACAAGCAAAGCCATTCTGGAACTTAGAGAGGTCATTGGCCTCACATTCTATGGGCTCTTAGATGTTCATGGGCGCATGCACACCTGCGTAGAAAGGCCAGCAGCCTGAGCAGTAGTGGCCCGAACATACTATTGAACTTTGGAGGGTTGAGCTAACACTGCCCTCTAGCCCCAGTGTTGGGCCAGTGCGTCATAGGCAGACGGCTGCATAGTTGCTCGTTTGCTAGTAAAAGGAGGTCATTGGAGCAGCTGCCGTAACTCGGTATACATCGTCGCTGTCCGTCCAACTGAATGTCGTTTGCAGGATATATAAGGGGAGTATGGGTAACCGCCCAAATGGGGGTCGCCCATATATGGTCTCTCCGGCACCTAGGAGTCTATCTTAGCCTATGGGTAGTAGGGGAGTCTTTCTTGGCGTACTTAGGTAGTCCAAGGTGGCCAGGGCGCCTTCGAAACAAATACTTCAGTAACCAGCTGGGACCTTTCCCCCTGGATTTGTAGCATTACTAGGGGTTGGCATTGGACTCTAGAGGTATAAGTCTTATCACGGTAGAGTATGTCCCGAGAGGCTTACTATCGGTAGCGCTCATCTAGCCAACCATTGACTACATCTCACCAGGGAAGCTTGCATATCAAATTATCACATTTAGTAGTCACATAGATTAAATGCTTGACTGTATAGCTTCTATAGACGAATCTACCACTGGGCCAGTGAGTCCACCACCTAGGTATTGACTCCGGTTGTTGTCATGACAGTTAGCCACTGGCATGACTTGGATCAGAAGAGTTTTTCCACCTGCAGTTGTATTGGAGATGCATTGCAGAAACTCATATCCTATTGACGGGGTTAAGTGTACCCGAGTTGGTCTAATACTTCCAGCAGGACAGGGTGCTTGCAACAAGGTCGGAGTAGTGGTGAATGTCCAAGGTTGTAATCTGATATCTACTTAAGTTTAAACATTTTGGCATTCTACTTCGACAGCAAACCTTTCCTTGAGAGAACTAATTGAGTGAAGCTTCGAGCTTAACTATATTAAGTTTTACTGTTTGATTCTTTTGAATTATTTCCCTCATCTTTATCTTCTACTTTCAGAGTTTGGTGCGGTCACAACCTTAGAGTTCACCTCTCTATAGGGTGTCCCTGTTACACCCTCATCCACCCCCAGCAATGTGGTTCCCTGCCATGGAGAAGCATGGCTGGCGCTGCCCTCATTCTGCAACATCATGTCAAATCCTTTCATTGCCTCCGCCACAAGGTCTCCACCCTGTTCCTCGACATAAAGAGTGGGTTTGACAATGTGGGGGCCCCGGCCCTCCTCTCCCTCCTCAGCCACAAAGGGGTAAGCCCTTACCTTGTTCAGTGGGTTATTCCCTTTCTTGGTGACGGTACCTGCCGTCTCATCTTCCACGGGTCCCCCTGGACCTTTGCCCCTGTCTCTGTTGGAGCGCCCCAGGGCTCCCCCATCTCTCCCCTCCTGTTCGTCATATCTTTGGCCTCCCTTCACTTCGACATCTCCAAGACCCTCATCATCTCTTCTGTGGACAACTTTGCCGTCACTGTCACCTCCCCCTCCTGCAGAACTAACGTTTATCTCCTCCAAAATGCTTTCTCAATGCTCAAATGGAAATCCTCCGCACGGAATATCTCCTTCTCAATCCCCAAAACTGAACTAATCCACTGGAGGACCCCCAGGGGAAATGAAGCACCTTGCCCTGTCCCAGTTCACCTTGAGGATCAAATCTTCTACCCTCAGTCATGCCTCAAATGGCTTGGCTTCCGCTTCACACCATCCTACAACCTGAGGCCTCACTTCCCATCAAGGTTCACTCTGGCCAAGGCAGCCTTTGCCACCATCAGTCGCTTCTCCGCTCCAGGGATGGGCCACCCTCCCCACCTGTGCCTTAAGCTAGCTCACTCCCTCCTGGCTCCAATTCTCCCATATGGGTCTGCGATCTAGTCCCCTCCCTCTCACCATTATAGATCCAATGTCTGTTTTCTGGAGGCGGATCTGCAGGTGGATCACCAACTGCTTCTCAACTACAAACACGATATGCCTCCACAGGGAAGCATGCCTCCCGCCTCTCCCATGCCTGATAGGCCACCAACGCCGCCTAGCTAGCCTAAGGCTAATCTGCTCTCCTCCAGAAGTGAACCCAGCCACAGCCTACATCCCCAAGACCATGCCCACCTTCTGTCCTCAATGTGCCCAGCTGGTGGCGTTAGGGAAAATCACCAATCAACCCTACCTCTTCTTCAACCTCAACTGTCAACTGTCCCCAGACATGACTACAAAACCAAGATATCGCCACAACACCATTACTGCCCTAGAAAATATGGCTGCCCCCCTTGTCTGGGATGTCACTACAGTACCCCCCATCTCCCTTCACCTAATGGACTACCTTCCTCCGGTCCCCCCATGATTCCCTCCTACATAAGACTAATGATGCGGGCAAAACAACACCTCATGTTTGATTGGGCTACCGCCCTGACCCCCTAATACTACCCCTACCCCCTCTCGGTCTGCCCTCACTCTTTCATAGGCCTCTGAAAATTTGTTGCGTGAAGAATTCACCAGATGCTTTGGCGAAAGAGTTACCTGGCGGAACACCACTCATTGGACAACCCGGATCGCGATACAACATGCCCCCACTGCGAGGAAGCCCCACAGTCCTTGGAGCATGCTATCCTCTCATGCACCTTATTCGCCCCGGAGATATCTTGTCTCCTGCAAGGAATATCTGATATGGGCCGTGGGGCCCCCTTCTGGTCTGACCAGCAAATGCTCATTGGCCTTGCTGAGTTCATCCGCACTACTTCAACTGGCTTCCCCCTTGGGATGCACCCTCGCCCTCTGTCACTCCACACTCCCCCTCCCGAGCCTATTCTTTCATCTACCCTCAGCACTGCCCCTAGCCATCAAGACTAGCAAGCAGTTCCATACATTGCTTTTCTTAGCACAGTGGCTGCTCTGCAATACTTATTGATCGGGTTGGGGGAAGAAGTTACCAATATTTCCTTTGTTGTTTGTTACCTGATATGCCGTTTTGGTTTGGCCATATCGATAAGATGGATGTCATTTGTTGTACTATAAGAACAATGAACATATGATTTAAAAAAAAAAAAAAAAAGAAAAAAGAGCTTCTGGATGGGAGAGTTGATACCGTTTCTGGTGGTGAGGTTGTGGGTGTTGTCAGAGAGTGCTGTGACATTTCTCTAAATGACAATGGTATGGTCGCGTTTTGTCAAAAGAGAAGCTATTGCCTTGTTGTTGGTGGAAGGTGTAGTGGTAGGGGCAGCAGGGCTTATGGAGCCCGAAGGCTATGAAGCAGTAACTACCGGACATCTGGGACACCTGTGTGTCCAGTCAGTGATCCGCGTCCTACTACATAATAGTGTCCACATCCCGTGGGCCCCCGGCATAAGTGCTAACAACCCCTAAAACAAAGGACGGCCTCAATTCCACCAAATGCCTAACCAATGAAAAGGAAATACATGTCTAAACCTAGTCAGCCCTGTTCCTCCTCTTAGTTGCTTCCTGGTGGGCACTAAGGTAGGTGGGGCAGTCTTTCAAGTCTGCCTGGTGTGGATCTCTGCAGTTGCGGCATTCGAGGGTGGTGTCAAGGCACTGTTTGCCCTTTATGGGGTAGTCAGATTGGCCGCAAGTATGAAGGTGGGCTGGGTGTGGCCCAGAACAAAGATTGCAGTAGGTGTTTTTTGGGCATAGGGAGGTGTGATGTCCAAAGGTTAAACAGTTGTTGCATTGGGTATCTGGTCCAAACGTAAGATATTTCTGAACTTTGAACTTTCTGCTGAAGAGGGAAAGGCCAGAGGAAATAGCTTTGGTTGCTGAATCTTTGCCCACAAGTGTGAGAACCATGGTTGATACTGATTTCTTGGAACGCTAGGCTTCTGTGGTGAGCCATCTAGGTGGGCTGGGGAGCTGGATGCCAGGGTTGAAGTCTTGGACTTCAGACTGGACAGTGATAAAGGAACTGGATGTAGGAATGCCATGGATAATAACCTTAGGCTGGATTTCATCCTTCCTAAGACCGGTTCATCAACAAAAAAAGTAGGGTTCCCCCTGTGCCCCCAGTGGTTGGGTTTTATGTTTTGTTGAATCACGTATCACCCAATCCTAATATCAAAAATCCGGCTTCTTGTATTTGAAAGAAGATACCTATCTTAATTTCTGCAAATTATGAGCTATTTTTATTATCAACTCACAGACTTTTTACATACCAAAGTTTCAAAGTTTGAACAAATATTGCTCAACTTTGGTATGTAAAATGTCACTCAGCAATTGCTAAAAATAGCTCAGATTTTACAGAAATTATGATTAGGATCTTTTCCTTCAGTATAATGACAGGGATATTCAGGATTAGATGGGGTCACATGCGATTTGACAAAACGTAAAACTCAACGAGATGGATCCACAAAGGAAACAGGGGGGAAAATACTTTTTTTGCTGATGTTGCTGCAGGCATGGTGGCTCTGATGGCTTCCTCAATGGCAGGCCCGTGAGAGTTGAGGACAGAGAGGGCAGGAGTATTGTCTTTGGTGATAGGTTTGAGGTTATGGTTGTTAGTAAACTCTATAGTAGCAATCAGAGGCTTCTTGATTCCAGAGTGGAGAGCGTTTCTTATGGTGAGGTTGTTGTTGTTATCAGGGAGTGCTGTGCCATTTCTCTCAATGACAATGGTATGGTCATGTTGGTCAAAACAGAAGGGATTGCCATCTTGTTTGTTCGAGGTGTAGTAGTAGGGGCGGCAGGTGCTCTGGCCGCTTTCTGGGCCCAGGTAAGTGTAGGGAGTGGTGCAATTGGTCTGGATAGAGGGGTAGTAGTAGTGGCTGGAGCAGCTTGTTTGCTCTGTTGCTGTTGTAGTTGAGTTGTAGGGGTGGTAATCTGATCTTTCAGGTCATGAGTATGCTTGATGTGATCTTCTTGAACAACTTTCAAGTGTTCTTAAAGGGCCTCAAAGGTCGTCAAGAGGTATTGAGAACAATCAGCCAAGGATTTGTTCTGATTATTGCGGGCATTGGTTTATTCTTGGAAGATTCAAGGGTGGTAGATTGGCCATCATGGGCAGAATGAGAGGTGTGTGAGACAACTGTTTGGACAGGAGAAGGGGAATCTTCTTCGAACCTGTTATCGTCAGGAGAGGTGGGGGCTTCAGAGCGGTTGGGGTTGAATGGGGAAGGCAAGGGGGTTTCCACCCTCCCTTCCTCTGTACCTTTGTCTATTTGACATCAGAGGGTAGGCTGGAAGGACTCTGTTGATAGAGGTGATAAAGTAACAAATAAGTGGGGATGATTTGTTGCTGAAAAGTCATTAAAGTGGGGAATGAAGTAGTGAGGGTTGGTTGTTGACCAATGAGGTGAAATCTGGGCGAAAGATTTGGTGTGGTTTTTTCTACTCTGTATTGTATTCCTATCAACTATAGCTAATACTAAACCCGCGCCTAATCGGCATTGAGTTACGGCATGTCAAACACCCGACAGCCCTCACTATCCAAACAAATAAAACAA
>Ga0307509_10003062_pt1 | contig 25998 bp, 26 predicted proteins | sample 10_EM_MG_FD_202245 | JGI IMG/M metagenome (GOLD analysis project Ga0307509, IMG submission 202245) | Populus trichocarpa ectomycorrhiza microbial communities from riparian zone in the Pacific Northwest, United States - 10_EM | ecosystem: Host-associated > Plants > Roots > Unclassified | place... | reverse complement strand
CGATTATTCATTAAGATATTCAAATGTTGGTTTGATTTTTGACTGGTTGCTATGGGTGAGCCGGATCCCTGTCCTGAGCCGCATCCCCGGGAATCACGTTACCTCCAAAAAAAAAAAAAAAAGTGGTTCTGCATGGAATTAGAATTAATTCCTAACTACATCCACTCCACCTGGATTTGAGCCGACGACATTATCTGCGCCAACATTCCTATGACCAGTTCCTCAGCCGTTAGACCATCATAACTGGTCAATAATGACCTCTCTTCTCCAAATTTTGAGTGTGAATTCACCTATTTTGGCAGGAATTTCTTCGGATAGCGAAACCCCATGGGCTCCGGTTGTCTCTTGGGATGAAAGGTCATGATTGGTTGTGTGATACATTACCGCTTCTCATATTGGCATATTGGGATTTTCAATTACCGCGTCGCAGGCTCTAGCTGAGGGTTTGCTTGTTTTGGAATTTTCCTTAGTGGCATGATGTATTTGAGGATCTTCTAGGCCTCACCGGATGATTAGCCGATAAGAGCCAACCGGATTGTTTGTTTTACCAGAAGGTGAAAAAGGTGATCGTTTCTCCTGTGCTGTGAGTGAGGGGGGATTAAGGAGAAACATTGGGGACCCGCTCCAACAGACAAAAAATACCACCGGATTCCTAGGCACTAATCTCCTCCTCTTGTGTGCAGCCTACCACCTCCGACACCACAACCGTATCCAAAACTCTACAGCAACACTCCTTCGTGAGTTTTAATGTGCGTGCTCAAATTAATACATATGAGGACCCGGCACGTTCGTTTCCAGCGAATAAGCAAAATTTGAAAAAATGAATACAACGATAGTAGTAACGAAATCACGACTCGCCATTCGGAAAACCAGTCCGAATCCTCACATCGCTTCATCATCTCTCATTCCTGATGAGTGACGTATTTCTCAAGTTTCCTATGTGCCCTCTACTTCCGTCTTAGCATCACTTCCTTAGTCTAGTCCGTGCTCAACTGCCGCAGCCTGGGTTCCGACAGGGACTGGGGCTTCATCCGAGTCTTCGATTTCCCCCGAGATCACGGCTGAGGTAGGCATTAAGATCTTAGCGAAGGTTCTGGCTAGTGTTGGGATCCTGGGTAGAGTTTTAGCAAGTACGAAGATTCCGGTTAGGGTTGCAGCCAGCTTTAAGGTTCTGGTTAGGATTCCAGCCACCCTCAGGACTCCGGTTAGGATTCCGGCAAGCATTAAGGCTTCGCCTGGTGTTAGGATTTTGTAATGAATTGATTGCCGGTTGGGGAGTGTTTCCATGGTAGGGGTTGGGCATTGGGGGGTTTCAGGCATGGGGTCTGGGGTTCATCCAATTCTCGTTAGCCCCTTAATATGCTTTGCGTGGAGATTGAGTTTGGTATTGGGGGTGGTATCATACCTTGGGAACCGATTTGGGGAATATCGTAGGCCTCTTTTTCCCCTAGTCCGTTAGAGCCCTTGGAACCGAGATCGTGGGAATGGTGGATCGGTTTAGATTTCTGATAACCCGTGGGGATTGCTGAGCTCCCGGCGAAGACTGTATATGATGGTGTGATCACGGAAGCGCCCATTATAGCTTTCAAGCTCGGTGTAGGAGGGCCGCCACCATCCCTCAATCCCCCACTTGGCCCAAAAGCTACGCCTCGTGGTATGCACCTTGTGTCACCGTGTCTAAGCGAGCTTCTTCGGTTTCCTCCCATCTTCGGCTTGTCATGTGTGGACAGTCTGTTTTCGCACGTCCTTCTGAGCACGCTCCCATGGCGACTCTGTATCGTCTTATTCCAATCGTCCCCACTAGAGTCATTGTCGCTCTTCAGGTCTCTCAGCCACGCATGGGCTAGTGCATCTGCCGCGGTAGGACGGCCCTCGGGTTGTATCACCAGCAAAGCTTTTAGCAATGAAATTCCTATCTCGTCTGTTGGGGGCGATAGCCCTCTTAGCCTATTTTCTGGAAAAGCCCATTTCCCGTAGAAGTAACCAGATAATTGAAACTCGGAGGTGAATAGCTGTGCCCCTACAAGTAATTCATATATCACACATCCGAGTGACCAAATGTCAACCGAATTTGTGTAGTCGGAGGTTTCGCTATTGGGGTCCAGCCCCAGAACCTCAGGAGCGCTGTATACCTGTGTTGACACGGGGGTGTGAAGGGTTGTGATAGCTTGGGAAAGGATCCTCTTAGACACACCAAAATCCCCCAGTTTGACCCACACGGGAGACATAGAAACTACAAAGATGTTCTATGTATTTCGTCAGTATTCTGCGATGCGACATGACAAACCGAGATATTTGGTGGTAAGGGTCATACCGCAGGCTTTAGATCCCGATGAGCTATCCCTTGTTGATGCATCACTTTGAGACCCTCGAGGATCTGCTTTGAAATATTTTTAACGGTTTCCTGTGGTAGTGGTGTGCCGATATGCCTGGCGAGATCGCCTTCTTTGAGATATTCCATTGCGATATAGAGGGCATTGGGCTCCTCGAACCATCCTAGGAACTCCACAAATAGCGGGGGGTGCTAAAACAACCGCGCGTTAGCCGACAATAGGAAAAGCTTGTGGGGTGGTAAGCGGGGGGGGTCCCTGACGGAAGAGAACACAAACCTTTGCCAATATAGCCATCACAAGCAGCTCCCGCGAATAATGGAGCATGCCGGGTTGCCTCTTATCAATTGTTTTTACTGCGCGAAGGCGACCTGTACTTTTCTCGATCTGCTTATGAACGACACCGAAGCCTCCCTCTCCAAGTTCCCCACAATTGCTCCAATCCTCCTTCACTTTCTCATTCCGATTTTGCGCTTTTTCCACATATCTCGTGTGTCTGACACGATCCTGATAGAATTCCGCTTCGAGTTTATACCGCTCAACTAAATCAGATTGCCCCTTATCCATTTGTCAACTTTGAGGCTCTGTGGGTTCCAGACCCACAAAGTACCTCGAACTTGGGGAAGAAGTAGAAATGCGGGACCAGGATGAGTGCCTAGCGAGAGGGGGGAAGTGAAGATTTGCGAATAAAGTAAAGGGTCTAAAGTTAAAATTCAGCGGAAAAGTTCCTCAGTTTACTTGTCACTCTCAGAGCGACAATTTCTCTCATAGCACTAATATTTATCCAGCGACACATCATAATCGTGCTTCGAAGCACCCTACTAGAGGTGTGTTTCGAATTCGGTTGCGGGCTGCGTTGGCAGTGACCCGTAGCGAAAACCCCCTGCTGTACCAACTTGTGTGAGACGGCAGCCTGTGGATCCGGGGTGACATAAATTGGATCAAGTGGATCATGCCAAGTGGAGGGAAAGCCACTAGGGTCATATGATTTTAACGAGTAATAGTTGGCAAACAGTAAGGGGAAGAAAAGCCGGGTGAAAAATCCCGTATGGTATTAGAATGTAGGCACCTGCCTTCTCCAGGACGTGCGCAGAGTATTCACTCAAAGTGTGGTTGTTGTGGTTGACAGTTGTAAGGTTGCACACTCACAACCGTGTTTGTTTTTCTTTGCCACGAGTAGCAACGATAGCAAGCAACAAGATGAACACACAATCTTAAAGCGCATGGCATGACAAAGTTGTCAACAGTATAATATTGCTTCTATAGAAAAATCAAGAGTATTATATTAGTATAGAAAGTGGACAGGATTTACTGTCTGTGCTTACCGCCGAATTTACCATGTGCGACATTCTCGCGTCGGCTACATTATCCTATCATGCGCTTAATTATGATACCAATAATTCCAAAAGCAATAGGAACAGATGAGGATAAAAACGATTTCATCACATTTCTTAGCCCAAAGAACAAGCGAAATGAAGTTTACAAGCCCTAAGCCTTCTATAGGAACCTCCGGATTTTCAACCACCCCCATCAATATGCTACTTTTGTAGAACCGACGAAGAAGCCCTCGATGGAGTTCTACAGGCCAAATTTAACCATCATTCCATCATTCATCCACTTGCTCCGATTTCCCTACTCCATTGGTCACCCAATTATTTCAAAAATATCTCTAACTCAAAGCAGCCAAAAGGTCATCACTCACAGAACTAACACCCTCTAGTTTCCACGTTGTCGCTTAATTTTTACACTTTCTTTTACACTTGCCGTTCCACTGAGAACAGCTGCATAAGTGTTAAATTACGTATCCTGTCGACCGTGTGGGTGTGGTGGCAACGGGTGAACTTGGTGTGGTCGGGCCGGATGGGGGTATTAACTTACCGTATTCTCGCTTACCGTATTTTCCAGCACCAGCCTCCCTCATCACCATCTCCTGCACTGAAACCGATGGTCATCAACTATAGTCCTGGCCTAGACCGGTCCCTGCATCAGCCTGGTCAGTGCCAACATCGTGTCCTGGAGTAGTAGTGGTACTGAACAAGTACTTGTTCTCGAGTAATTTCACTTGACAACAGTACAGCTGTGTCCTGGGTCTAATTCTCGTACGGTAGGGCAACGGCACCACCCACGATCCCGAGCTCTTCTTTGTAGAATCTCAAACCGTAAAATTCGCTGCCGACGCACTAAACTTATCTTAAGACAAGTTGGGTGTGAAGAATATTTGAGTTGACCCAAAGTGCTAAGTCATTCGCGCATGAAAAAGGCCGAAAAATCCTATCGGTCAACAAAGCACAGCTTGCTGCCTTGTCTGGCTTTGGAAATTTACTGTTCTAGGCCCCCTAAAATGCGGGCGGGTCAAAAGGTATGAAACTGAATTAACTGAAAGGTGGTAGTATGCTTTAGTGGGTAATAAGGAGGTATTGCCATCATATCGTACTGGGTGTAGGGCCTTCCTTAGCTCTTCGCGTAAGTGGGAGGATAATGGCTAAGGCAGCTATTGACTCCATGGGGTGCTGTGGGCATTATGGAAGATGGGTTATGGTAATGTCTATTTTCCTGTCTTGTATTGTACCACAAGAAGTGTTTTTTCACACGAATCACCTTTGTCTGCCTAATATCTCTCGAAGACTTTCAGAAAAACGTGTCGATTAGTGCCCCTGGATCGGGTCTATTTTTAAGGGGGGGGGGTCTGGATTCTTGTCGTTGTGTTTCCGCACCGCGCTGACGTATTATTTTCTTGGCTGCAGGTGAAACGTTGGGTGGTGCAAGAAAGCATTGAGGAGACAAGGGTCGGCACTTCCCATGGTAAAACGTTGATCAACCCGCGACCAACGCATCAAATTCCCCCACCTGATGAGTGACCACTCATGACCTCTTACCGATGTGACTCGGCATGCATGCGTGTCCGATCTGCCGAGCTCCCATGCTCTGCCGTGCACATTCACCCACATTTATGAACGCGGCTCCAATTGTCTTCCAGCAAGATTCTCAGGCTCCAGCCACCCTCAACCCCCTTATGCAATGGCTACTTTGAGAGGCGGCTCTGTCGCGACGACGAAGCGCCACGAGTTCACGCGACGGAAACGATCTCAAACTCAAGAGCGGGGGAGTTCTCTCTTCTTTCAATAACACACTCTAACTATCTAACTAATTAACGGTAAAGACAGGATTAGGTATAACCACAGCAAAGTTCTCCTATCCTTCCGAGCACCGCCGCGTATGCCCATGCTATTGCACGTATCTCTCCCCTTCCTCCTTGCAAAGTCCAATGCTAACAAGACAAACAACTCCCGCTATCCATAGCCTCCGGGTATAGCCTTGATCTATCCGACTCTTTTAAGCTTCGCTTATAGCTTTCCCGGCAGATGTATCGATCCAGAACACAAATTCGTTCCTGCAGCCGAAATACTTTCCCGAAAGCTAAAGCACTCCCGAAGCCAAAGCACTTCCGACACCAAAGCGCGTTCTCAGAAGCTGTCCGAACAACAGAGGGGCTATCCTGAGAGCATGCCAGGCTGCATCTCATGGTTTCCAACAGCTACTATGTTCACAGAATAAACACCAGCCAAGTACGAGTAACCTCCATCTCATGAGTGACCATCCATGGCCTTATCGCCTACCTTAAAAACAATCATAATCGAACAATGAGCTATACCGTTGGGCTTGCCTCCTCTAGTAGGGTCAGGTCTGTTTTGGCTTTTGTATGCTCCTTAGAGCGGCTGAGTATTTTTTTTTTTTTGCAGTGCTCTCCGCACCTTTTCCGGAGGAGGGAATTATGAACTACAGTACTCGAGTACACAGCATACCGGTAGTGTTTCAGCAAACCGGTGTCCGGACCTGCGCGTATGTAGTGAGTGCTATTGTGCCCAGCATCTAACTTGCCTGCCACCCATGACCCGTTAATAAGCCGTTTTGACAAACCCATGTCCAAATGGGTGCACGCGCATGAGATACCCTGTGTCCACGACAATTTCCCCTACTGGCGCGGCGACAAATAGTCGCTAAGAGACAATGGGGTTTATCGAACAGTTCCCCGCCCGTTTTTGTTAATATCTCGCGTCGACAAAACTAGCCGAACAGCCAAGCCACCGAGCAACCCAATCGTTTCCACTCCGCTCCCCAACAAACCCTACCAAAAAATCATTACTATAAAAAAGATATTCCATCACTTCATTTCTTCTGCTTTGTGTTACTAAACGCCGATTATTGTTATGATACTATGCCTCCATTTGTTCCATTTATTTTCTTTAATGGTCGACGTTGAGACAGGAATTATGAGTCTTCGTTTGTTGCTGTTCGGTTAATTTCAATAGTACAAAACAATCACGGACTATTATAGCTGAGGCAACTCGAATGCAGCTCTCTGCGACAAAGTATTAGCAATGGATACAGGGAAACGAAAATATAGACAAGGGTTTAGAGGTTAGATGAGAATAAAATTCTTCTACTAACTCCAACCGCTTCTCCTCCCACCACCGGTCCCCTTCTTTCCTCCATAATCCCTTCGTCACTATACCCTCCCCCTAGAATTCTAGAAATGCTTCTCTCTCATCCCCACAAATGCTTCATTGCTGGTGTAGATCTTGCTCTCCCGGATAATAAATCTCTAGCTTCCTCGATGCTTGTCTGGCCACCTTCCTCCCGAAAAAATGTAATCATGCTCCCTCCACCACCACCTTCCAGGAAACTTCTTATCTAGATCAATAGAGGAGGAAGAAGAAGATAAGAAGAGAAATTTATCGTTCGTTTGACAATTCTGTTTCTTCTCTCCTTCCCCTCCAACACCCCCGAGACAGTGCAGGTGGTGGGGCAGGAGTAGCAATGTGAACCGCCCTATTCAAGAGGGATCCTAAATCCTCACCACGACCCTTTCCTCCCAACAGCACATTTCCATTTCCTCCCCTCGTTAGGCCCGTCTCAGAATTAACGGTAGAAGACGGTAAAACGAGTTTGTAGCCAATTCAAACGAAAGAGATGTTTCAGATGATCTCATGCAGGATATTTAGCCATATTGTCTTGCCTGGGCACATAATAATTCAAGGGTGATGCCGTGATTGGTCCCTTGCCCACCTCTCGGTTCGAACCATTCAACCCAATTGCATACATCCTAACTTTTGCCACTCTATCAGGGTCGCCAAAAGCGAGTAGCATAGTTCCCCATGTGGGAAGGAGTATGTTCGATAGTGGTAAATTGATACTATCCCCTACCGTAAATTACCTAAAGTCTTTATCAGGAATCCCGGAAAACCACTCTCTCCATGCTAATCGACTTCGGTCCGAGATTCCGTTTTCCCAGGAGGGTAGGATTCCTGCCAGCATTATTATCCCGGTCAGGATCACAACCAGCATTAGGACTCTCATTAGGATCCTCGTTAGCACTCAGGTTCCCGTTAGGATTACAACCAGCATTAGGATTTCTCCTGGGGTTATGATTTTTCGATGTGTTGGTTGTTTTACCGTTTGGACTTCTACCATCTCTACTCCTGTGGGCCGCGCGCGCTGATACTGGGACGTTTTCTGTCGGGTTGTTCGCCTGTGGGATCGACCGTAGACTGCTTCCATGGTGAGGATCTGAGCTTCTGGGAGGATTAGGATTTAGAATCCAACCAGCGTTAGCTGCCAAAATAAATAATTTTTCGCTCAAAATTTAGAGAACAGGAAATTATTGACCAGTTCTGATGGTCTAACGGCTAAGAAACTGGTCATAGGAATTTTGGAGCAGAGAATGTCCTCGGTTCGAATCCGGGCGGAGTGGATGTAGTTAGGAATTAATTATAATTCCATGCCTAACTACTTTTGTTTTTATTTTTTTAGGGTCGAGGGCTGTTAAATATTTATTAGCTTTAGTATAGCTCAAGAGGTCGATAGCATGGGTTAAGGTAACAGCAATGGGGGCGTGACGCTAAATGGGGCATGATATTAGCCGGGGAGCACCTCACCGTTTTACAGCTGTGACACCTAGGGCTAAATCTTAGCTATTAATCAGTGGTTTGATGATTGCAAGCTGCTCTCTCCAGGATAATCAGCAATATTGCCAGAGAGCGACCAGTTTGTTGGTCCATTCCCGGCATTGGCCCCCCAGCATCCTCGCGATAGCGGTGAGTGACCTCCACTAGAAAGGATAACATCGTTAAAACGCACCGGAGTTTCCACCTTCCATTCCCTATCTACTTCCCCCGCCCTATCTCTTAAATTACTATGATACCAGCCAAAGGCAAACTCTAATTCTCTTCCAACAGAACAATTAAATAGCGCCTCTCTAGGCCCTGCCTGTCTTACAAACAGAGAGTTTTTCCTAATTCTATCTAGGTGTCCCTCTCCGGAAATAGCTAGCCTCCCCAAATACACCCTGAAGATCGTGGGCCAACCACTCAAGACTTTTTGCTCATCCCTCTGGTTTGAGTACTCCAGGAGGTCCGTGCATCGGGACACAAAACACCTCCGCCTGATATCTCTGCTATCAGTCCACCTCAGGAGCCGCTTTCCGGCCGGTGATTCAACTCTCTCGTGTGGCCGGAGTGAGAGGACAGCGCAAGTTTTTGGTCGAGGGTTTGCTTAGAAAGTAGCAGGAGCGATTCTTTTTGCGAACGAGTAGGAGAAAAACCGGTTCAGTTCTCCAGTAACAACAACATCCGCAGAGGAGCAACAAATCGCTCATTCCGGTTGCTGGGTAACCGTCAGATTTCCTTTTCGAAGTTTCCCCAAGTTCACAACAAGCTTTTAAACATTTGGGGCCAGCAGCCGCAGCAGGTCCTGTCACCGGGCTTGAGATAAAAAATTCCAATTGGTTCCCGCCACCTCTCCTCTGGAGCATAAAGAATAAAGAAACATTGCTCAAACTCATCATTAATTTAGGAACTTCGAGTGATAGCTTCTTCAGCTCCGCAAGGCTTAAGAAATCCCGCCCCCACCCCCGTTGTCCCCCGCCAGCACCACCCCCGGCGCCATCCCCACCATCTGCTGAGCTAGAGGGCGGTTCCTCCTTTTTCGTTTTACTAGTGTCGATATGCATTAGGTTGGTAAGGTCTGCTGTAGGAACGATCGGGTGACGCCCCCTCTACTACCATCTCTAGAATCACCATTAGTGTTGCTCGGCCTGAAGGTACATTGGGGTCCAGGAGCCTCCCCATAACATAGGTTAAATATCCGAGTGAGAATTAATGACCGCTATAATCCAGATCCTTCCTCTATTATGGCTAATCGTACAGTCTTCTAGGAAAACCGTGTCCCGCCTGGATTATCTGATAGGACCGCTGCACGATAGCTGTATGTACAGCCCAACGTTACGCTTTCTTCCTTGCCTACTAGGAGACGACCGCTACTGCCAACTGTAACACATCAGCTCCGAAAGGGGGGCTAAGTGGGGGGGGGGCAAGGAAAAAGAATGGCATTATGAGCGATCACCAGAAAAAACACAAGTAGAATGAAGGAATACCTAACCTCAAGTTCCAGGGAATTGGGAGATACAAGTATGTTCCCAAAAAAGGAAAGACTCGAAATTCGGGAAAACGCTAATCTTTCTCGGGAGCTTTTTGACTTAGAATCCAGAGATTCCAAGACTGTCGGAGATGGCGGATTCCTTTTTCAAAAGATTTTACGGCACTCTAGCGGTTTATGCGAAGGAAATTTATTTTTGATGGTTATCCTCTCTCACGCCCTGTGGAGGTATCTTATCAAGATTTAATAATAATATAAGGGAGGGGCGGGGAGGGAAAAGGAAGGGATACTGTGTTGTGATTGTGGCAAACTGAGTGACACTAAACCAATATTTTCACACTCCTTCGCTGGCACCTAGGGGGTCCTATAGTGCTGCTGGTGGAATGAATTCGATTAAAATAGAATATAAAAAAATACTGGATGACAGCTACTTAACAAAAATACACATTCACTTACTCCATTTCAAGATAAAGATGCCGATATGCCTTGCAAATCTGCGCTTATTCTGTGCAAAATCGCCAGCGATAGGGAGGTTCTATGCATTTAAGATCCTCTGGAGCGCATTCTTCAGAATCACAGGCAGTCAGTTGGTGCGGAGAAATGTCTCCTTTGCACAGTTACTTTCCTGTCTAGTTGCTAGTTTGTTGGTAGTTTCCTTTGTCACTGATTATGAATCAAAGAGAAGGAATTAGTATACCTGGTTTGAATCCTATGTAGGAGGATTCACATCGATGGCTGGCGATATTCGGATGGAAGAGAGGAGGGTGCATTGGAATGAGCCGGAAAGGGGGACAGGAACTCAGGTTCCTCTCAGAGTCTCCGGAAGGACTTCTTCGATCAAGGAAGCTCTCGCACTTGTTTCCTACTCCGGGGGTAGAAACCTTAAACTAAGGAAGATTGTCGTATTTTCTATATACACCCTCTTCTTTGCTATAGGTAGGAAGGATAGGTTAAGCAAGAAATATACGACTACCCAAATTTAAAGTCTTTTTATGTCCTTGTCTTCATTTTAATTCTTCCCTCCGCGTCTCCATTTTTCTGCAATCTGAAACTTATAACAGCACGCAGTTTCTATCTGATGGAGGTAGTTGCACGATTCGTTAGGAATGTGTTGAACGGAGGAGATGTTGGAGTTGTGTTGTCTATGGAGGTTGCTAGCTACGGTTCCCTCTAGTAGGGAAAACTCTGCTCTCTACATGTGATACCCATATGTCTCCGCATATGCCCTAATCATCCGTGCTTGCCCTAGAACGTTCACCCGTCCACACTTCTGTGTTCCTCCATACATGCCCGCGCTGCCTATTAGCCTGCGGTATCTCTGCTCCTATAGCAGTGCTCTACTACTGGGATAATAATACCATCACTATCAACAGTTAGCAAATTTCAAGCTACCACGACGAGGATGTCTTGTAGCTAACCGTTAAGTGCCTCAATGGCTGCTTTGTTTTGTGGGAGGTTTGAAATGAGTTAGTTTCGCTAGGTCTAAAGAGGAATCAAAGGAGCCCTGGGGTGGTTGGGATAGCTGTTGTGGAGACGCCCAATCTAATTGAACTCACTAAACAAAATAAGTAAGACTCCATTCAACTTAAATTGGCGTCCGCGATTGGCACAGACTATATTCGGTGTGCCTCATTACCTCAGGCAGTATATGAACCCAGTGTTCCCAAGCGTCCAGTCCGTCCGTCTTTTGCCTAGGACGGGACGGACGCCAAATTGTAGTCCGTCCTAACCCATGCCCGGGACGGACGGCCGGGCCCTACAGGTGTCTCAGGTGGCGCAATTTTCCGGGTAATTCTGGATGACGGGCGGACCCTACAGGTAATAGGCGAGGACTGCATAAGACGGGTGAGGACTGCATGTACCGTTCGCGAGTTACCGATCCGTAGAGGACTGTAGGGACCTACAGTCACCCTGTTAGACGGTAGTCTTTCCCAAGGACGGACGCCCTTGCCCTACAGCTTGAGACACACCCCCGGGACGGACGGGGCTGGAGTCCTGTAGGTGCCTATAGGGCGGACGGGACGCTTGGGAACACTGTATGAACCAAACTTCGACCCGGCAAGGTCAAATTTTTTGGGAGCCAATATGCCTCGTGAGGAGGGGATCCGGAGCCATGTCATGAACTTTAACCATCTTGTCCATGAAGTCGGATCGGGCTTCGCCATGCTTCCAAACAAGGTTTTCCTCGACGTAATCGATTTCTTTGTCCACGCGGTCGATTTTGTGGTCCAGCAGTTGTATATCCTGGCGAATTTGATCACCCTCGCAGCGAGTCATGTATCGTAATTCGTGGCGGAAACTGACGCGGTAGAATTTGAGCATGCCCTGGTGGTGGCTGGCATTGCATATTTCCTTGCAAACCCTTAATGAAATCCATCTGTTAACAGGCGATCGAGTCAGGATTAAATAAGGGGTATACCCATAGTCGGAAGACATGGTTAGTGGTGGGTGGTTCTAAGAGAGAATTTAGAGTTGAAAATCCACGAAGGTTCCATATCTTGGATATAGTCAGTGTCCCAGCCGTGGGTGGGCTGCCAAGAGCCCTAGACGGGACGGGACGGCTATTTGTCGTCCATCCGGGGCTGCCAAAGTATAAGAAGGCCGTCCCTGAGCCGGACGGCGAGTCCCGCAGGGTGAGGCATCTTCGCTTAGGGCAAGATGGGTGGACAGCGGGGGTGGCTGCGGACAGCAGGGAACCATTGGGGACTGCCGGGAATAGTGAGGGGCGGCAGAGAACAGCGAGGGACTGTAAAAGACTGTTGCAAATAGTGGTTCCGAAGGAAATAATTTGCGGTTGGACTCCTACGCAGTAGAGTGCAACCATTTCAATGGAGATGAAGATCGTTGATTGATCGTGTTAAGTTGATGAAAGGAAAGTGATGATGAAAGTGGTGTGTACAGGAGCAGAGGTGTGTCGTGAGAGAAGACAAAGAAGAAAGGTGAAAACAAGGGGGTGGAAACAAAAACATAGGCTTACGCGTCTACTGACTAGTGTATACGTATACACTGCGGTAAGAGAGCGGGCACATCCTGCACCAAGTGCGGCCATTAAGCTGCAGTTTTCAACAGGCACATCAGAGGACGGAATGAGTGATGTTTTTCATGATGCTGGAATGTTCGTTTGGAGGTGTATGATTTCAGCTTGGCTGGTGCCGACGGTCGGACTATAGTCCCTTACAGTTCATCCGGTCCTCACCTCCCCAGGCTTAGTCGGTCCTAGTATCCAAAAAAGACGGACTATGAGCCGTAGTGCGTCCCATCCTTCCCCGAAGGACTGACTTGACGACTGGGAACACTGGATATAGTCGGAACACTGAGGGTAAACGGTTGAGAGGAATTCGGTTTGAAGAGAGTTGCGCGATTGGGTATGGTATCAGAAGAATAATGTCCTATTTGGTTCAGGAATTAGCTGAGCAGAAATGTTAGGGGTTATGAGGAATTGGCAGCACAAGTAGGGACGGCTGGAGGTTAGGGATTAATGTTTGCTAGGAGTTGGAACACAAATGTATCATACTATGATGGTTAAGAAACAGAAGACGGTGTCAAGGCAGTTACGGATTATGGATGATGAGTGAAACTGTGTAAGAAGACGGAAACCGGAAAAAGGGAACTAGGGAAGAGGGGTCTCGGGAAAATTCGTAGGAGTTTTGTGGCCGGAGAGGTGGAAGTAAAATAGAAGAGACTAGGAGCGATGCCCTGGATGAAGAGTTTTTCGGTAGAGTCGAGTTTGTATATATATAGGACACCTCTGCCGAGATATAAAGATAAGGGCGTCAAGATGCTCCCGACTGATCATAGCCAAAACTTTTGACTTCCGTGGCAACGTCACGTTTTGACCGTCCGATGACAAGAATTTAGGAAGGTGGAAACTTTGGCAAACACTTTCGCATCGCCTATCGGGTAATGGTCCCTGTTGACACGCTGCAGTCCAGTTTTATCGCCCAAATTTTAGAACTGGGCGGCTAGGTAAAGAAGCCCTCAATCGCACAGCAAATATCAGCGACTGCATAGCCGGGGAAGACATCTTTAAAATTCTCCGAATCTCTTCACATTGTTTTCTACCCTCTCTTTAACCCTTCTCCCCCTAACCCGACTTTATTGAGATATCTGCAGATCTATAAGGATTGGGCCGCTTGTTTTACTATTGCCCTGTCCTTTCACTACAAACCTCGGGATATGCACTCTCTGCCAAGGCCCATTTAGTACAGGGTAGATAATGGTATTGCAAGGGTAGAAAAAAGAGAAGAATTAAACATTATTCTAGCAGTATAGTAAAGAAACATGAAAACATCTAATCCTCTATATCATACCGGTATGATAGGTGATTTTTCTTTGTGTGCGGGGGGGTCTCGATACAGTATCCTCGCCTAGCATTTGCTGACAATGCTTTCACCAAAACTTATGTCTAGTGACTATAATACAATCTAAAGGTACTTCCGTCGCTGGTGGCGTCTCCTTAGTCTAATCTGCGTTCTACTAATACTCTCGGTTTGAGTTCCGTTAGAGGTTGGGGCTCCATCCAAGATTTCCATTTTCTCCGGCGTTTGAGTTCCACTAACCTTAGGATTATGATGAAGATCCTGGCCAGTATTGGGATTCCGATTAGGATTCCGACCAAAATTAGGATTTTGGCTAACATTAAGATTCTGGTTAGAATCCTAGCCCAAAGCAGGGGCTGCTCTGGCACTGGGGTGCTATCCGGGATTCGTGTTTCTCCTGGGGATTGAGCTTTTTTTCGTTGAATCAATGTTTGTGCGGTCCCGGCTGCTGCTCCCTCTGGTACTTCCGGTACCAGCCGCGGGGTACTGGGCTGAGTCGTTTGAATTGCCCGTAGTGTCCCACCTGAACCTGCTGGACTAGGTAGGGTAGATTCGCCGGTGGGCGATTCCTGTCGCGGTTTCCTCTGGTACCGATGTGGGAGCCTCGTGTGTTTCCTCCGCCGTGTGTCCCATTGGACTATTTGGCCTCGGGGTCGATTGAACACTATTTCCACGGTAAGGGTCTGGTGTTCGGAGATCGCTTGTGGGCGGACTAAAATTCAGTATCCAATTCTAGTTAGCAATAGGTTTTATGTGCAGGTTGATCTTGGCATTCGGGTTCTACCTGAGAAATAGGTTTCTGGAATATTCCGATCTGATTCTTCCTCGCCTCTTTCGAGCTGTTCGAATGAGTAGGTTGGGTATCTAGAAGCGTGAACTTGGATTCCTTGGGCGATGACTGGGCCGCTGAGCTCTCAACAGTGGGTGGACTTGATGGCGCCGCTGGGGATATATCGATTATAGCTTCAGGAGTTGTAGGATACTCACCTTGGGCAGTCGCGGGCTCGCCACTAGAGCCACACCTCCGAGGGTGCATTTTGCGTTGTCGTGGCTTATTAAGTTTACCCTGCTATGACATTTCTTAGATTTGTTATGAGTGCCTAGTTCGTCCCCGCTCAAAGTTCCCGGTGTGCTCTCATCTCCACTTTGTGTCACCTCATCTGGATCATCTTCACTACCTTCCTTGCCACTCTTATGGTCTGCCAACCACTGATGGCTCAGCGCACGGGCTGCTGTAGGGCGATCCTCTGGCGGTATTTCGAGCAAAGATCTTAGGAACGAAATTCCAACAACGCCGGTTGGGGATAATAACCCTTTTAACTCATCTTCGGGAAAGGGCAATTTCCCGAAGAAGTAGAGCCATACTTGGCCCTCTGAGGCGAATAGCTTCTTGCCTACAAGTAACTCATAAACCACACATCCGAGTGACCAAATGTCCACCGAGGTCGTGTACTCCGAGGTTTCACTATTGGAGTCCAATCCCAGAACCTCAGGAGCAGCGTACACTGGAGTTGCCACTTGTGTGTGGAAGGCTGTAGTATCTGAAGCTAGGATCTGCTTAGACACTCCGAAATCCCCTAATTTGACCCACACGGGAGACATAGAGACCACAAAAATGTTCTATGCATTCGTTAACATTCTGCGGGGTGACACGATCAAGAGAGGTATTTAGTGACAAGAATCATACCTCAGGCTTTATATCCCGATGAGCTATCCCGTGTTGATGCATTACTTTGATGCCCTCGAGTATCTGCCTTGAAATATTTTGAACGGTTTCTGGTTGTAGTGGTGTACCGATATGCTTGCTGAGATCGCCCTCCTCGACGAATTCCATTTCAATATATAGAGTCTCAGAGTCCTCGAAACATCCCCGGAGCTCAACAAATAATGATGGATCCTAAGACAATTAATCAGTAGACTACAGCAAGCAAACCCCGCAGGGGCGGCAAACTAGGCAAATTCCCCTGAACACAAGCCTTTGATAATATAGCCATCACAAGGGGCTCCCTAGCGTAATTCTTGTTCAAAGGCAACCTCTTATCAATTTTCTTTACCGCCCGATAGTTGCCTGTAGTTTCCTGGATCTGCTTATAGACGACACCAGAACCTCCCCTTCCGAGCTCCCCACAATTCCTCCAGGGTTCCTCCACTTCCCCCCTTATATTTTTGGCTTTCTCCATACAATCTGTGTCTCGGACATGATCTTGAAGGAATTCGGTATCGAGTTTATACCCCTCAACTAAATCCGATTGAGCCCCATCCATGTCTCCACTTGAGCCTCTCCGACTCTGGAACACATAACCCACTCCGAATTGGCTAAAAGAAAATAGGAATGCAAGGCCACAGTGACCACGGCTAGCGAGAGGATGGAAGCGAAGACTCATGAATCAAGCAAAGAGTTGCAAATTTAGCGAAGGAAATGCAAGGTTATCTTATTTCTCATTCAAAACAACAACCCAAGTCACCGGTACTGGTTCGGATATATTTATACGGTGCTACTGTTAATACCTTCATACATAAAGATTAACTATAATTGATTGGTCTGCCTCGACTAAGCCGAAAAGCGCGCTACCATCTACATCATGCGGAGATGTGCGATCATTGTACTGCCGGGAAAGAAGTAAAGAAATAATATCTGTTACTGTGCGTACTTCTTCCGCTCTGCCACCACTCATCAGTCTTGCCCCCCCCCTTCCCCGCGCATGCCTACACAGTAATGGGTTATGGTTCGCATCACTCTTTTAGAATCAATCACTCACCCAGAGGCCACATGCGGGAGCTAAAAAAAAACTAAAAGGGACAAGAGGTCGGATGGGAAACACCCCAAAATTTCCAGAACCCCCTTGAAGTAATGTGGATACCCCTGAGTCGCTTAAAATTTCTCTGTGCTCACCTCGCCGGAATTAGGCACTGGTCACGTGAGCTGTGGTGAAGTCACTAAACATGAAGCTCGGTGCGATGCAACTATCATCAACATCGGAGTTGCATTCAAGAACCCCGATTCAAGTGCTTTGGATCTGTTGTTCATTTTCACAATGGATACTTCAATTTCAGTCAGAGGAGCTGAGATTTCCAACCTCAAGCACCAGTTCTCATCCTCCAGGTAATGTACCGGTACTTCTTCATAGTTCACGTGACCGGTGACTAATTCCGGCGAGGCGAGTAGATCTCCTTTGAGGAGAATGGCTAGGGAGAGATGCCAAGATCCCCTGAGGCCGTGCTTTTTACCCTGTTTGGCACCACAAGAAATTGTTTTTTCACACCTGTTGTATTTTTCTCCGGTACTACCAGCACAAGTACCCACAAGAGCTGCACTACCGTAGTATGTTTTCGCACAAGATGGGGGTTGTTTTGCTGGTTAACTGTTCCCGTCGTGTACGAAAACATTTTTTTTTTTTTCGATCTTTTCGATTAACTAGCTTACAACAACTAATAACAAAAGAAACCCCATCAACCGCTAGAAAATACTAAGAGCCTTTATCTAGCATCAAGTCTGTTTGGCTTGGTACTCAAAGCAGCCTCCATGCTACAAACTCCCGAATGTCCCCACAATGAGCCCAAAAGAATGGCAATATCGCCTACCGAACCCAAGAGATAAAACACCGCCTCGCCACTGCAAAGCTGTGGGACCTCTAGAGAGGCCGCAACCTGTGTGCCTACAGAGCACTCCAAATCTCACCTTGAGTCAAGTAAAAATGTGCAAGGGGGAATAGAAGAGCACCCGCCGAAAAACTATCACCCCATATCCATCCTCAGCCACTCGTGTGGCCTTCGCGCCCCCGTAGGCCGTACTCGTTACGCTTCCGGAACCCGTTCGAACCGAGGGTGTGGGGCTCAGTCCCGTGACTCAGGCATCTAGCAACCAATAGAAAAATGGAAGCGGACACCACCCACAAAATCTTACCCCTCCTCAAGCATCTTTTCGGGGTCAAACGACCCTCCCACCCTCTCCCAAATCTCAACCTCCCCAACCCAACTCCTGCTCTCCCTCGTCTCTGGGGGAATCAATCCACCACGGTATCATCGGGCTTCAATCATCCCCCCGGGGTTCCTCCTCCATCCTGTCGGGAAGACATCTACCGCCAGTAGATATATAATGGTTATCGGCTTTCTGGCTCCTAGGTCGTTCTTAAGCGTATACCGTAGGCGTTATTGTTTCCAATACCGGAATCGGTTTGCCATGGGGCAGGCCTCGTGAGTGCAATGAAGCCTGGAAGCCCCCTTTAGGCTCGGTTTCTTACTGGCCAAGGGCCCAAATGCTGGCTGTCTTGGCGAGTTCGAATTTCAACCACTGGGGTTGTAGCGGTGATGGTGCTTGTACGAAAACATCTCACCGCGCACTTGTATATCTCTAGCAATTTTAGAAATGGAATGAAAAAAATGACTATCATACGGTATGGCTACCTACTCGTCCCAGGCAAGAAGTACCCAGAAAGAGGGGGGGGTCAATTTTGTATGGGCGCTCGGATAACTGCAGGGGTTTTGCCATACAAAAATCTAATCCCTGTTTCCGGGTACTTCTTGCCTGGGACGAGTAGTTCTAGAGCGATCGTTTATTATACCATGGAAAACCGAGGTCTAGGAACTCGCTCGCTTGTTGGGTACAAGCCACAATGTTAAAGCATCGGCATCGCTGATTTAGGTTAGCCAGTAATATAATACCTCCTTTGTGCAGCTCACCTTCGAAAATAATTCCTCTCATAACGTATGCCCACTGCGAATGCTTATTATTTATTATTTGGGACTGATCCGGCAACGCCCCAGGTTCAGGGGCTGAATGCATTGATCTGGTGTAACAGACCAGGCCGGGAAGTGGGTCGGGCGTAGGGTTAATCTGTTTGTGCTCAGGTATGAGACGCACCCCACCGTGAGGTCGAAACACACACCACCGCGAGTCGAAACATGAAACAGCGGGATAGAGTATCGCTCGATATGCATTGTTAGTAGGTATTCCCATCAGCCTCAGCGCCGATACCAATATGTCCCGTCCTCCTCCTATAGTCCTCCTTTCCAGCTCTCGGTAGGCGGGAATGTAACCCTTGTCCTTTTGGGCTTAAGTTAATTTGCAGAGTGCGAGCGCGATAGGCTATTTTGTTGCAAAGTGGCTGGTTATAAACATTTTGAAGAAGTCGACTGTTTATAAAAATGATCGATTCCTTCCATATCATAGCCTTAATTTAAGCAGAGATCTTCATGATGTAAGGCACCTCAGGGTGTGGCACTTGTGGATTGAGATATTCAGAAAAACGATTTATGCTCTTTGCTACCGTACCGGTACTCTATCGGCATTACTGGAGTCCTGGAACCAGCCAATCATTACCATGTTACAAGTAAGTACCAATAGGAGAAATGCAAGGGCCGATTTCGGGCTTCGCACACCTTCCAACCTTAGCAAAAAAAATAGACAATACAGCCTTCACAGTAGCAGTAGTCGCAAGGAAACTAGTGCCGTAACGAACAGGGGCATTTGGTTGCCGGAGAAAAAGAAATAGTCACGGCTAGGGTTGCAGAAAATCGCTTGACATTGATGTGTTTGCCACAAGCCTGGTTTCGTCGGGACAACGGTGGTGGCTGTTGCGGGTACTATGGTAATTCTCGTACTGGACAGCTTCTTCGGAGGCACCGATGTCATGGTCTTTTATGGTATTATACCTGTACTCGATACGATAACCGATCGCTCGTTGATCTGTGATACTCGGGGGTGGAGGTGAGTGATGGGATGAATAGAGCTTCGGAATCTCAAACTTTCTTACACTTCCTAGAATTATGCCGGCCAAATTAAATCAATTTGCACCAGTGAGAGCGATAAAAACATGGGGACTTCAAACCTCTGTCTATCCCATTACCGGCCCTCGCCCTAGAGTACTGCCCTTCTCGCAAAGTCCTTCCCTACGTTTAACCTCCATGACCGCGATCACCAGCCCTTATAATAGCATGCTTGTATATACACGAATCGCTAATACTATCATGCCTCAACCTCAATAACTTCTTCTGTGAAATTTTTGAAAAATATCGGCAACAATTTTAAGGGAGGGAGTAAAATCTAAGTACTGCTCAGCATTTAGTTATTAGGCTGTGGTAGATGTTTTGTTGGAGACGCGTTGGGATGGTGGATTGTTACAATGAAGTTTGCTGGAGGGGTGGGGCTTTGCTACTCGAGAAGTAGCTGATCAGTACCGTACCCCCTGAGTGTCAAATGAACTCGAACACTTGTGCCTCGCAATCAAGTAACCCGGCTTAATACCAGCAGTAATAATTTAGGTAATCTCAAGAACAAAAATAAAATACACTTAGATTTACTCCCAAAGTGAAAGGGTTCCACTGCGGAGACGGGAAACTGGTCGTACTATTTGAGTCTGGTGGCTATGGGAGGGAATAGTTACAGGGATTTTGAGCTGTGGCACTTGGTTGCGAGGTATGTGTTCACATTAATTTGACACCGGGCGGTACTCTGAAGAGTGTTTTGGATCTTTTCAGATTTTTTATACTCGAGTAGTTATCACTTACGAGATGAAGTATTATTTCTTAGCTGCAGGTGTAGCATTTCTCTTTGCTGGTGCCCTACTATTCACTTCTTATCTCTCGATGCGCACTGTACACGGGTACAGGGGTATGTCGGGCGCGGTCACACAAGCTCTCACTCATGCCACAATGCCTCCCCGGCAACAAAACCCCTATTGCAGTGTCCAAGTTAGGTGGACCTAAACAGCAATATACCATACCACTAATTCTAAACAATACCTCTGATTCCTGTGAAATCTACCACCAATCGTGAACTTTTCGGTAAATACGAGTCCCAACAACAATGAAAGAAAAGGGCACACGCGAGCAAAAACCCCTGGGAGTCCGGCACCGGAAAACAACGCGTGAAGAGCGCATTAAAGTCATCATTCTCCATGATGATGCAGGTTGGAATTGGTCTCGGATTGGCCAACATTTGAATATAGATCAAAGAACATGTGGAAAAGTAAGTTCAAGTTATACTGGAGGGAGAGGATACTTGGCAAAGGTCTTTGTGAAATGGAGATTCTCTTTGACAGAGATTATTGTAGTGTGCTAATAGTAATATTAAAGTTATACCACCGAGCCAGAGAGAATGGCACACCCTCGAACATGCTCCGAACGGGCCAGCGGCCAATATTTGACGAAGCTGAAAAGCTTCGATTGGAGTCTTTTGTCACCAGTGACTTCATGACGTAGCATCTTAGCTGGGAAGCAATCTGCCAGGAGATGGGTTACGCATGCAGTTCAGATACTGTAAAGCGTGTAATGGAAGGGTTGGGATATCACCAGTGGGTGCCAAGGAGGAAGTTCGCAATCCGCCCTGCAAACAAGCCTCTACATATGACTTGGTGTCGTCAACGTTTGGATTGGACGTATGAGGATTGGCTCTGAGTAGTCAGGACTGATCAGTCGACGTTTTCTACTGCTGGGTTCGGGAATAGGCCATGGGTTACGAGAAAGGCTACTGAGGAGTACTATGTAGATTGTGTTGATGAAACCTTTGAGTCTGGGAGGCAAAGCAAAATGGTTTGGGGTGCCCTTTGTCGAACTTTAAAGTCTAAATTAGTTTTTGTTCCTACTAAGCCTAAGGTAGACTCTTCCTTCTATGTTACTAAAATCATGTATCCAAGTTTGGTACCTGTTTGGCATTGTAGTTGTGAGCTATATAGATGGACTACTGTGGTGGAAGATGGGGCGCCGGGGCATAAAGGCTTCTCAATACGCTACAGGTATCTTGGTGGGATGGAAACAACTCGCTGGCCCGCCCAATCCCGAGACCTAAATCTCATTGAACACCTCTGGCTAGATATGGAGAACAAGTTAGGAGAGACATGGGGAAGGATAGGGGATATAGCAACTCTGGAAGCTGCTTTAACAGCTGTGTGGAATGGAATTCCAAATGAGAGGCTTGAGAGCCTTATTAGAAGTATGCCTGAACGACTTCAAGCAGTATTAGATGCCGAGGGTGGAGCAACAAAATACTAGTCTTCATCAGATATCACTCGCTCCTGTTCAATAGATTAAGCATACGTGTCATAATTAGCTCTATATTATGAAGTGCCCTCGACTTTTGCTCACACCAAATTATTTTCAACAAATATCACTCGAATTTCCTAATCTAGCTTATGTTACATACAAATTTCCCATCTCATTTCGGAAGTGCGCCCGACTTTTGCCTACCCCCTAGTACTTGTGTAACTTAGTAGTATTGACGAGGCTCAAAATGTACGAAAGCAGCTGAATATTGCTGGGCATGACGCGTTTTCAGCCACAACACTGCCACAGGCACACTGGGATACCAGAACAACGCAAGTTGGTACGGATTGTCTACCAGTGCCAGACCATTCGTAGTGGGGAAAAAGCATTGATGGTACTGTCCTCAGGTGCAAGGGTATTGGGGTCCGGTAACACAAACACCCTCGAAAAACGCACTCTCTGGCAATCACTCGAATTCCTTAGTCTGGCTTTGTCCACATACAAATTCCGCACCTCATAATGGAGATGGGCCAGACTCTTTACAACCCACTAATAAAACAGTCCGCCCTCCTCCCTGGGGTGACCAATATGCTATTTGGAATGGCAAAAAGCAAGTCTGTGAGAGTCGCAGTAGGGTACCAAAAATTTGCTTGTTACTGAGACCTGTTTGCCGTCCGCCCGGTTTTGGACGACATTCAATACAGAGAAATATCGAGGACACTGGGCACATAATTCTCTCTTGCAGTACAGTAAGACGTTGTGAGTCTAGTCTGGTTTTTCATTTTTTTTGTGCCAACTGAACGCTTGGTTTGCTGTGATTCACCAGCTATTATCCTATGAGGTAAGATTTAACCATCTCGGGTACCCGTACTAGGTCTTGGGATACGTGGTCGACTGATTCCAAGCATAGTGGTATTTCTTTTTTTCATGGGCGGCCGGATACGCATACGAGCCTCTCAATATTATACCTGTTTGCCCCTCGTTTCAGAGTGCTAGCACTTCTGGCCTGGAATGAGAACTTACTGAGGAGCACCACAGTCACCTTTCCGTTGAAATACAGTAAGAAACAGCTCAAGTGAAACTTATAATTACCTGACAATCATAGCATGAGGGGGCCTGTCCTATTCTAAAGAGTTACCGTATAGGGCTTTCTTGAGCTTCCAGAAAAAACTAAGATAAGAAAGCTTGATTCAGCATGATAGCGCAAGGAAGGGCTTCTTAGTTGATAAGGTACCAATAGTACATTTCGCTTGTATTGGAATACTGGCCTTGATGGGAGCTTGATTATGGCTGGGCAATAAAGGCTAGACTAAAATCTACTTCAACAGCTTCAGCCCCGAAGCTCAGGGAGGTTCTGTAAAATTGCTGACTGAATGATAGTCTATGGAAATGTTGAAAGAGTTGTAGGAATTTACACTGAGTTATTTCTTATGGTGGTATTTGTAATGTCGACGTGTCTAGAACAAGAGTTATCATGTATACCCTTTATGAATCCGAAAATAGGTCAGTGGTGGCTAACCAATTTTCCCAAGGTGAACTAATACATTGAGATACTAAGTAGTAGGAGAGAATGAAAAACACCAGAGAATAATGAGAACCCAGAAATTCAAAAAGACAAGTAATAGAATTCTATCCTTCCATCCCTGTTGTGTAATTCCACTGTCAGAGGCATTGGAGGAATGTCGCTGCCCTTGTGCCTGGGATCGTTGCCACCGATATGTCCCACACTGAGGTAGACAATCTGAAGGCTGGTGTCACAAATCGTGACTAAGCAAGGAAGATTTCACATGACTAATAGTTATTAGTCATAAGGTATGTTTATGTTTCTATGACTCACGATCGGGAGTCATATATGTTTATGTTTTACGCTATGCAGTCAGTTGACTCATAGATCTCATATGACTCACACTTGTGTGTCATCGTTATGTTATGATTGGTTGATGTTTCTACGACTCACGATTGTGAGTCATAATGATGTAATGACTTTCGTGCGTGACTCACATTATGAGTCACGAGTTCCACGCAGGTGACGCACTTTGCGCAGCTGACATGTTTTATGATTTGTGATTGGTTTACGGCATGTTGCGCAGTGACTCATAGGAGTCATCTGATGGATTTTGGGCATGACTCATTATCAGTCATAAGACCGTGTGACTCGAGTTATGAGTCACCAGGGTTAGGGTTGTGGCGTGAAGAGTCTATAAGTAGGAGACTAGGTCACAGTAGTTAGAGCTCTTCACGCTACCATCTAAGTACTTTCCTACAATATAACTTTACCTTTACCTTTACCTTTACCTCACTTGTATGCAAGCATACTAGCTCTTAAGTGTCAGAGCAAACACGACCTTATCAAGAAAAGGACAGTCTCACATCTCTCTCATGTGAGAAGAGCTCAAGATACGAAGAAGTTCCCTCACCATCTCTCCCCAATAAGTTATTGGTGTGAGATACGAAGACTATAGTATAGTCCAAGACAAAAGCGAGATTATAAGTTAATCTCGGAAAGAAGAACATTCTCACGTATACAAACTTATAGGAACTATAAGTATAGTTGTAAATATCCACGTACGTAAGTTGTTACCTGTTGCACAACTAACCCCCTAGGGTGGGATTGTTACAGCTGGCCTAAAAAGCCTGGCGTGAGGTGGCCAACAACTTCTCTATGTCTGAGGCAGGCGAGCCAGCTGTATTGCACTCCCCTAAACCAGGCATAGTCAATCAACTGCAGGTGCAGCTTTGGTACTAGTTCAGTATGGGGAAGGCCAAGTTTCATTGCCTTGTCCAGTATCAGTCTTCCTAAAAAATCCGACAACTTAACTGGTGCATGGTTCTGTTCGGTATGCTCCTTCTCCATTGATTTCTGGAGGTAATATTGTTGTGGTTGGGTGTTCAAAGCATACCGAGAATGCATGAAGGATTCAGGTGAGGGCGGAGTAGTCAGGACAGATGTTTAGGTTCAAGACATAATTGTTTTTTCAGAAGACTAAAATTCTGGCATTTGCAGCAGTTTCTGGAAACTTGTGAAGTATAGACGATTTGGGCTGGTATTAGGACATGAGTAGTCAGTGTAGAATATGATAGAGTGCATGTAACGACCCTACCATAGTTAGCTACAATCACTATCACCTGAGCCCAAGTGGTATACCAAGTGGTAACCAGAGGTGGTATGGTCTCGTATACTTAGTATATACATTGCTGGTAGACCTAGGATAAGGCCTAGGGAATAGTTGAGTAGCCTTGAGATACTCTATTAGGCAGGGTAACCTTTCAGGAGAACATTTGCATAAGATCAAGAGAATTATGGGGATGTTACACGGATCTCCGAGATGACTTCTGTGGTCGACTGGAGGACTCCCGGAGCGGTTAAAGGCATAAGAGGGCAAAGTTCCCCTACCTTGGGCATTTGGTTATTATGCCCATGGATCCCAGTTACCCTACTGAGGAACTCAAGTTACCCTACCTGCACCGGCAAAGTCACCCTAGAACTTAGAGGTCGATTGCCTCAGAATCTATGGGCTCTTAGATGTTCTTGGGCGCACACGCATCTACGCGGCGAGGCCCCACGCCTGTGTAAGGGTGGCCCGAACATACTATTGAACTTGGGCAGGTTTTGCTAACACCCACCTCTGGCCCCAGCGTTGGGACTGCGCATCATAAGCAGACGGCTGTGTAGTTGCTCATTTGCTAGTTAAAAGAGGTCATTAGAGCAGCTGCAATAACCCCGTATAAGTCGTCGCCGTCCGTCCAACTGAATGTCGTTCGCAGGCTATATAAGGGGTGTATGGGTAACCGCCAAAATGGGGGTCGCCCATATATGGTCTCTCGGATATCTAGGAGTCTATTCTAGCCTACGGGTTGTAGGGTAGTCTTCCTAGTGGTACTCAGGTAGTCTCAGAAGGCCAGGGTGCTTTCGAGACAAATACCTCAGTAACCAG
>Ga0307509_10003061_pt1 | contig 26000 bp, 19 predicted proteins | sample 10_EM_MG_FD_202245 | JGI IMG/M metagenome (GOLD analysis project Ga0307509, IMG submission 202245) | Populus trichocarpa ectomycorrhiza microbial communities from riparian zone in the Pacific Northwest, United States - 10_EM | ecosystem: Host-associated > Plants > Roots > Unclassified | place... | reverse complement strand
TTTTATCACAATATATTACGTTCAAATAAAGCTTTTCTTAATCAAACTTATTGTTTCCATGAATTATATGGTGGAGATAGTGCCTCGATTAGATTAGGGGTAGCGAGGATAGGTTCGCGAGTATCGAACTATTTTTGGTTCACTAAGTGAGTGATATTACATGACCACATGCCACAATACCGGTATTGGATGCGACCTATCCATCAGGTAATCGTATTTCCACCGCATATTATCCTCTTTAGGATCCTAGTATACCTATACTTCTATTCTTACCGAGTGTTAGGCTGGGTATTCAGACTCTCATGCGATCTTTTATAAAGACTGGTCTGGGACCAATCCAAACCGGACCGGACCACCAAAGTCAGTCGGGTCCAGTCATCGCCATCACCAGGACTGGCCAGCCGGGTCCTGCCTCCAAGACTTGACCGGTCGGACTATTCGGAACCCTGTTAGGGGGTGATATTTGTGCTATCGGGTTCGGAGTTGAAGGTTGGCAGACTACACCTTCACCCGTCACTTCTGGTTTTGATGAGGGAGACGGGGTGTCGTGGTAATCGGAATCGCCAAATAATTTAAACACAGGTGTGGTCCTCCTCCTCATGGGTCACTCCCGCAGCCTCCCACACAACCCTCTACCCAAAAAGTACACGTAGTATTATATAAGGGCTGGACAAGTTCGAAAAGCTCCTTCCTTCCTACCAGTGGAACCAGCTACAGAGGGTCCTCAAAAACACATCGAAAGGGTATAGCACAAGCTGCTGCTGCTGCTACTACATCTGCCACTACTGCTGCCTCCACCGCCTCCGCTACTACTACCACTGCTGCTGCTGCTCTCATCACTACTTCTGCCAGTACTACCACGGCTGCTGCTACCCCTACCGCCACTACCACCACCGCGGCTGCTGCCAAAACTTTAGTTCCTTTGGAGGAATGTGCAAACTCACAGCGCATAATTACACCCTCTGCAACCACAAACTCTGGAGGATAAAGCAAAGCTGCTCTCAAGCCATCGAAGACCCAATCCTACCGTATCCTGGTTGCCGGAGCTTCTCAATCACTGCTCGCACTCTAAGTGAGCCACCATCTGAGGCTGTTGTCGATACCCGATACTATCACATGAAGACGTGCCAACTTTTGGGCTGCAAGTACACTGTTGGGCCTGAGATGGTGATCAGCGGATGTTGACTGGGAGTTGTCAATTGTATTCGGAGATGGGGAAGAGAGTTCGGTGGTTTCTGGGCTGAGCTCCTGAAATCGGAGGCGGTGGGGGGGCGTGGGGAGTTGGAGCTTGGAAGCTGTGTGGAGTTTCGCCTCAATTGGCAACTTGCTCTGTTGTTTGGATCTGGTCTTTGTGCTTCTTTTGATTTCTTTTGAGTGTTTTTCTGAAGGGGGGGCAATAGTCATTGGACTAGATGATGCGTGTTGTGTTGTTGCCGTCGGCACATGGATTCTCTACTGTACTTACACGAGTGATTGACAATGAGAGATGTGAGGGAGAAGTGGGGTTGATCATATATTTGCGCGGTAGATACTGTATTATTTCGAAAGTAACGAGGGTGATAGTGCATGGGAAGTATGAAGAATGAACTACGAGAGACCCTCCAGAATCCCATCAACATCCCTAGTGTAACCTGGCCGTGGTGAGGGCTATGCAGATTCGCCGTGTAACCAGTTACATCAAGTCGTCGTTCAGGTCTGTGGATAACTTACGAGACCATGCCGGTTCCCTGGCTGCAGATCCGTCCGCTGCAGATCCGTCCGCTGTGTATAACTTACGAGACCACACCGTTTCCCTGGCTGCAGATCCGTCTGCTATGTATAACTTACGAGACCATACCGGTTCCCTGGCTGCAGACCCGAACGGTGACTTAAGTTAATGCAACCAGGTTACACGGCGGATCTGGACAACTTGATGCAGCGAGGTTCTCGTACATGATCGCATGGTTGATGCGTTCGCGAGGGGCAATCACTACTCATACTAACACTTCATACTCCTAATTCACTGTAATAAAGAGGCTACGCGGCGGATCTAAACGACTTGATGCGGCAAGGCTACATGAGGGAAGGTTGATGGCGCCCTTGAGGGGCTAATCGTCGGTGATATCCACATTCTGACTGCTTATTCACTGGGATATCAGCCCGGCTCCATCGCGGTGCCCTTCCTGCACTTGACGTGGTCAGAGAAAGTAGAGATGAATCGGAAGGAAACTTTTTGTCAAGCGAACGAAACCCTTAGCCAACTTCATGGGAGGTAATGTACCGGTAGCAATAAAAAGGTAAAAGAGTGAGCGAGAATGGTTCGCTGCGCTAAAAGAGTTCTCAAACTTTCCCATGTTAGGTTAACGGTTTGATTATTTGTTGCCTTTTAATTCCTTCCGGCTTGAATGAGTTCATTACTACCATCTTCACTCTACTACGGTACCTAACTTTCTCACTGTCCGAAACTTCGGTAGAGCCTGTGGGAAAAGGTATCATACCAATACTAGTGTTTCTTCTGGCACCGATGACCTGGGAGGAAGGAGGGTTGGAGCATCTGAGCAAGGCTCAGGGTCGCCCGCCCCCACACCCCTAAGAGCCGTGTTCAAGGACAACATGTTTTGACGTTGTGCTTTTAAATTATCATGTGACTCGGCTTACTCTGGGGAGTTGATGATGGATTAACTGCTACCCGCAATCCTGTCAACATGCTCAGATTGCGGCATGGTTTGGTGATACGACTTGAGTCTGCCCCCACGATACACCTGCCAAGTACCCGATCCCAGATAGTAGATCCAGCGAGTAGATACGGATTACTCGGGTACTGGGGTGTGGGAAAAAGTCTGTTTTCGAGCCTTGCCGAGTTTCTATGCGTATGGAAGTTACCGAGAACACATAATTGGTGGTTTTCTGTTGGACTCTCGGCGCTAGGCCCGAGCAAACCCCGTTCTCTGCTCTGAGTGGCTTAGAACGCCTGTCGCCAGTGAGGGGAAGTCCGACAGACTTACCCACAACCCCACCTCGGTACCGTACCTTTACTTGAGCAATGGCCACTGCAGTGGTCTTAAAATTCCCGCAACAAAACTGGCGGAGAGGGGTATTTGGTGGGATTGTAAGAATTACGGGGAATTAACCCATGTTGGTCATCCGCCTAGCTTTCGTCGTAGGTTGCTATCGGCGGTTTTCCAAAGTCTCCAGAATGAGACACAAAACAAGCGGTTCAGTCGCGGAATTACTGATGGCGTTATTTACTCCCGATTTTGTGGCAACTCCCGTGGTCTAGGCTCAGGACAGTCAGGCCATGAGACTTACTTTATTTTATTTTTATTTTTATTTATAAACTTTTTCCAATTCGGGCTTCCACTGCCAAACTGAAGCCTCTGCCCAATCCTACACGACAACAAACTAAAAAGATATCATCCCCAAACCTCTGCTCCACTCGCAATGGGTAAAGGAGCTCCCTGCCTGGTGTGCCTAACCTCCTCTTCTTTCCGGAGACTTTAGAAAACCACCGGCACTGTACAGTACAGCACTTGTAGAGTACATACCACGGAGACTGTACCGGTATGGGGAATACCCTTTTGGATACCAGAAACTTTCAGGACATACCTGTGAAATGCTACAAGTGCCGGTATCGGGCCTTCTATCTTTTCTGTCGCACCTCAGTGGGGTGGTGAATCTGTAACCGGCAATCCTACTTTCTGGATTGCTCAGGAAAATTCCACCATGGAATAAACGTTTTTAGCGCCCAAAAAGCCGGGCTCTCTTTGATGGTTGCTTTTCTTGTGGGGGTTAATCCCTGTCACATCCCTGTATTCCTCAACACTGGAGGAGAAAACCTCTCCAGTACAGGGCGCGGGGGGGATGTTGTCGTACAGCCAACGCCAAGCAATTAACTGAATGAGAGCGAGAGAAGACAAAATAGCGAACGGTAAAACATTAGAGATAAAACAATGGATATGGGTATTAAAGGCTGGACAGGAGTTGACTTTTTTTTTTACATTTATATATATTCATAACTTATCCTTATATGTTTCTCTCTCTCTCTTATTTTTTATTTTTTTTCTTAGTATTCTTACCATTCATTTTGTTTGCTGCTTGTTTTCTGGTGTTTTTCTATTCAAGCAAATCTATGTCTTAGGCCACCCCTGTATTTGTTGGACCGTACGAAAACATTTTTTTTTTTTTTAAAAAACTTTTTCATTTTCCGCTACCAGGCTACTCTAAAGCGTACGGCACACCTTTCCACCGGTCGCGAACTCTACATCTGCTATACAAAGGACAACTTTCCAAGTTGCGCACCTGAAACATATCTCCCTCCATCACCCCTTTCGTCAACCCATTCCCAACAAACAAACACCAAACTCAAACCAAAAACCATTCCTCCCGAGCGGTGCAATAGCAGGAGACATACATCAACCCGCACACCCGGCCGTCGACCCGAACCCATCTTTCCCCGCAATCAAATACTCTCCGGTACGCTTAACGGGTGAGGTGGACCTGTACCTGCTGCTCGCCCATTCCCAAAACAAAAACAACAAAAAAAAAACAAAAACATCATAGCCCTTAAAACAATCACCCCCTAATCTCTCCCATCCGCTATCACCGACCGCCGAAATACACGCAAGCCCCGAGCCTAATCATGTGAGTCTTTAGCGCCCACGGTCTCCGCCCGCTGCGAATCCTAAGCCCCTCTTGACCCCGGTCAACAATCAACGATACGGCCTATACCCTTTACCCCTAAAACCACCCCTATCCACAAACGGCGCACGGGCAAAATTCCCTCTGGTACGGTAGGTATCCCCCACCATCCCATTGCGCTCCCCCACCAATGACCTGTCAACAAACCTGTAAGCCCGCCTGACAAACAGATCCGCCGGCACTCCACTCCCTCTCCTTACCCCACCTACCCTATCCGCCATTGCCCTCGGCCCCGCCGGTGCCCCACCTCTTGGCCCCGTCGGAACCCCAACACTCACCTCTTCATCATCCTCCCCCTCCTCACTCGAATTATTCACCCTCCTCCTCTTACCCTCCGACACCGGAAAACCGATGGCCGAAGGTCCGCCCTCTTCATCCACCACCAGCGCCACTCTTGACTCAGCCTCACTTGGCCTCGCCACAGACGCCACCCTCACCCCCGCCACACTCGCCAAAGCCACAAAAGCCTCAGCCACATTTTCCACTTCTACCGACCCTTCGGGCTCAGCCACAACTAGCGGCTCAGGCTCCTCAACCCTTTCAGGCGAAGCCACCTCAGAATCAACCGCCACCTCCTCTTTTTTCAACCTATCCACCTCTTCTTGCAGTCCATGATTCCTCTTCGACAAGACGGAAACATGGTGACGCAACTTAGAGACATCCTTCTCCAAGTCCAAAATCTTTTGTAGGGCGGCCGTAGCCGTCAAAACCGCCTTAGCAACCTTGGTCGCCGAAAACGTTGTAGAACCTCGCTTAACCATCTTTACCGATACCGGGCAGTTGACGGGTGATGGAGGTAAATTAAAAGTGATGAAAAGAGATAAAATAATCTCTTAAAGACAAACTAAACCGAGGGGAAAATCCGCTGGGAATAAAAACTTGAAGCCGTCGTGAAGAGGGGTCCAAGGATCTCGATTGGTCAAAAACCGGAATGTGATAGATCACACGGAGGTGCAATTTCAATCACTGTGGTTGTAAGAGACGTGGTGGATGTACGAAAACATCCCCCCTGGTACTTGTACTGTGCATTCTCGTGCATACCTTTCCGATACCATCCTTGGCGGAGGGATACCATCAAAAATGGGCGGGAAACCCTTTTCAATACCAGTCAATCCCAGGCCCTCCCTATAATACTAGAAACGTTTTTTTCATCCTAGAAAACGTTCAATGTTTCATCCACTAACCCCCCACAGTGCCAAAGAAAGTAATAAGTATGGTCTCAACACAGCTTGGTGGTATGCCTACCACGGGATTCTCCTGAAAAGGTGATTTTTAAGCAACACGGGCCATCTGCATCGGCGCCCTTTGGCATCAGAGAAATATTTAAAATCCAGCAGTATTTCTGGAGAATTTTCAAAGAAAATATTTCTATTTTTTATGATTTTTTGTGATTGTGCCTTCTTGCTTAGAAGTTGAAGTATTATTTTTCTTGGCTGTGAGAGAGACATTATCTTTTTTGCTGGGATAAAAAACATTCTTGGTATCATAGGGGGGCCCGGGATTCGCTGGTGTAGAATGGGTTTTCTCCCCAAGGATATCGGTTTACCTCTGTAAGTGTCACTGAAAAAGAAATCTCTGAGGTTCTGGTCCCTTTTGCTGTTCGGCAACCTGGATCTCAATCCCTGGATATCCGATAGGCCCTGCAATCTGTTGGTAATTTAGGTCTCTTTTTCTGGATGCCTTGATGGGGATCATGACGGGAGGCACTGAGACGATTCTAACTACCTTGTTTTGCCCCCCAGTGATAACCTTTCGCACAACTCACATATTTTTCTGCCTGATAGAGTGGATCCCTCGGGGGTTGCAATTTTGAGAGAAGCACCGTTTTTGCGTGCTAAATAAGGCCTTGGTTCTCTCTCTCTCTCTCTCTCTCTCTTAATTTTAACCCTTGATTCTTGGGTTTACGGCACTATCGTGGAGGTGGAATTATTAGAAGTCCGGGTGGGGTAGAACAAACTGGGCCAGGGTTACAGTTCTTGTTCTTTACTGGCGTTATATCGTGCAGCTATCTGGAGGTTGCTAGCCAGCCATATAACCTAGTTTCAGCATCCATTTGGTGGAACTAAATACTGTGATGACAGTAAATGAGGCGCAGTGCACAAAATTATATCATGTTGGGATAGATTTCCAAGAGGGAGTCTTCAGCCGTAGTTAGTAATGTAGCGCATCATCCCAGGCAGCAAGCAGGATGGAGTCGGAGTGTTATCGTTAGGCGCGGGACTGGAGGCTGCCACTAGATGCCGGCGGGGAAACAAACCCGCTCTTAACTTATGATACGATATCGCCTTTTTGATGACTGGGGTTTCGGTTATCCAAGCCTCGCAATTGGGCCTGGCCTGAGATCAGGTCGGGTTGGGCTGGGTCGCCCAAGTAGCAAACCCAGGTAGCCCGAAAAAGCGTGAAACAAAACCCAAGGAATTATGACTTATGTTTTTCTGATCACACGATATCACTCATATATTTTTTGATTTTGAGTAGTGGTGCTGTGAGCCCCAGAACTTGCGTCATCCCTAAGCTAGTATTCTGCCGAGAAATTTTCAGCCTCCCACTTTTAATTACCCCTTTTCATCCAATTCACGGATCCCGACTTTGATTCTTCACCGGTCATCTCGGTCTGGGAATATCCTTCGGCAAGATTTGGGAATATCGCAATCCTCCACACTCTACCGCCCTTCCTTGTTCAATCATGCTAGGCCTTGAAGACAATATTAGCGAGCTCTCCTCTCTTTCTCCCTATCCTAGCTCTCCCGGAACTTCCTCTCAAACTCTACTTGATGACCAATGTGACATTTCTCATGATAATCTAGATGAAGAAGATGATGAAGTGAACCGTTTTTTATCATTACGAAGTCCTTCTCCGATTACTGCTCCGCTCCCACTGCAAAAGCGAAAATAGTTGATACCACGCTCTTCGGTATGGAGCGAACCGGAGGAGCCACTTGGGTTATGGGTAGAAATCCGTCTCTCAAGTACTAAAGTTAAAATAATTGACTTCTTTAAAACTTAATAGAATTGGATTAATCCTTGCTCTTGAATGGTCTGGGCGTTTCGGGTGATCAGGGGTTTATTGGGTCGGGCCGGGTTTGGGTCGGGCCGGCCCATTGCGAGGCTTGCAGCTCTCTCACTATTTCATTTTTCTATCTTTGATATCAGCTTGAGTTGCTGCAAGTAGAGCCTGAGGGGGCGGAATAGTTGCATATTATTCAAGCGGTCTCATTGTGTTCGATTTATAATGATTGATTGCTCTCTATGTAGTGACATCGCTAATTCAACTTTTAAGTGGTAAATTATGTCGGGCGAAAGTGTTGGGTTTCCGCACTAGCTGGGTCTCTGCTGTTTAGTGGAGGGAGGGATCCTGACGGAATGCCTTCTGGGCAGATCACCCGTTTGATATATTTTGTCTGCAGGTGCTCTTGCCCTAATACTCTTAAATGACTTGTCTTCAGCTGAACTCAATTGCCATCGGTCACAATTTCTCACTCGCTTCACGCTAGCCCATGGTGGTAGCCGAGTGACACCCAGTGACGCGATACTGTGTCAGTCTTGTTTCGAACGCCGCGCACGATGCGGCAGACAAACAGCCTGAAAGCTTGGATCTCTTGCTTCACAAATAAGGGCTCCCTTCCCCCAAAAATTTTAAATAAATAAGCTGCGGAAATTCCTTCCATTCCGATCCTCGCCTGCTGCCTCAGCGTTATCTGGAGAAGGAAGTCACGGGATTATCGGCCATTTGGAGGCGGGCATTTGTTCTCCTGTCGCAGTGACACCAGAGCCGATCCCACCTACGAAGATAACCTCCTCGCAAAACTAATTGGAAATCAAAAACAAATCAAAAATCACACAAATAGAGATATGCAGATTAACACTCAAGCACTTCACCGCCTGGGGTCACAAGATCTGGGTCAGGGAGGAGGCCTGTTCCCATGCTTTTGCAGATGTAACATACAAGTACTCATCCTGCTATAGCTCCCCGGTCACGTCCAGGTCATTCGTTGAACCCTTGACAGAGGCAGTTGTGGAGACGGTGATTCTTGCGAGGGAGACATGTAGGCAAGAAGGTGGTGAGTATGCCCTTAGAGCACAGAGAATTGGGAAAGGTGTAGCGGTGTAGGGTTGCGCGGGAGAGAGTGGATCTTATGGATGGTTTGTTATTGGCTTGTTCTTATTCGTTTAGACGTTTTTCCGGGTTGGCTTAGCAGCAGTTTCTACCATTATCGGTGGTTTGTTTGTTTGTTGTTTGGGAAGTGATTGAGTAAATTGGAGTGATCTTTCGAATTAATAGAATTCTTCGCTTGTTACTATTTAGCGTTCAAGCTGAGCACAGGACTGTTTCCCATGAAGGGAAACCGGGGGCTATGATGGGAAACTAGCCCTGTTGCTTGCCAAAGCTATCTGTGGTTACTCTGTGCTCTTCTCGGATTAGCGAGTAGCCAGGAGACGCCTATTGGTATGCCTGTGAAGGTGTTTCCCTATGAGTAAAACTGCTATCAGTGCTTTCTCTACTTGTCAGCATCCTTCGCTCGAACTAATTTGGGGATTCCCTCTTCCCCGATGAGCTTCTTGGAGCACCGGATGCCCCGCAGCGTTTCTGGTCCTGAATATTATTTTAGCCGGACGCCCTACAACGTTTTTAGTCCTGAATATTATCTCAGTGCCCGCGCGTAGAGGCCCGAGAACTTTGTCTGTAGCTTTCGGGATTTGGAATCTTAGGGTTTCCGCCTTCTCAATGAGCTTGCCAGATTCCCGTTTTGGTTGTGGGACTCGCCCTAGGTAGCCTTTACATCTCTCCACCGGAAGGATAGGAGGAGTCTATAAGGAGTCATACATTTCCTTCCTCTGTTCGATTAACCAATAGCGCGCTTGGAAAGGCAATTTACTTGCGCAAGTCACGTAGCCTAATGCCAAACAGCTGCGGTAGATACAGATAATCTTCCGTGATGCCGCCATTCTAATTTTTAGAACTCCCAACGTAATTTCCTGCATCTGAGTTATGAACGGGGCGCCCTCCAACCCCCGATCTTATTATAATATATCTATTTGCTGGTTTGCCATTGGTCTTTCAATTTTTGCCTCCGTTTTTTCATGGATCAGGGGGCAGTATTTTCGCTGTCGGGTTCACAGTTGAACGCTCGTCGGCTGCACCTTAACGTGTCATTTCAAGTTTTTATTGGGGAAGACGAGGTTCTGTGGTGGTCGGAATCGCTCGATTATTTATCCACAGGCGGGATCCTCTTCACGAATTGCTCCCGTAGCGTTCCACACAACTCTCCACCCGGAAAGTACACATAGTATTAACTATATAAGGGCTGGACAGGTTCGAAAGGCTCCTTCCTTTCCACCGGTGGAACCAACTACGAAAGCCTCAAAAGTACATCAAAAAGGCATAGCACAAGCTGCTGCTACTCTCATCACCCCCGCTGTTATAGCTACCACCATCTCCGCCACCCCGGCCACTCCCGCTGCCACCAAAGCTTTTGTTATTTCGGAAGATGTGCAAACTCGCAGCGCATAACTACACTCTCTGTAACCACAAACTCTGGAGGATAAAGCAAATCTGTTCTCAAGCGATCGAAGACCCAACACTACCGTATCCTGGTTGCCGGAGCTTCTCAATCACTGCCCGCACTCCGAGTGAGCCACCATCGGATGCCGTTGTCGATACAAGATACTATCACACGGAGACGTGTCAACTTTTGGGCTGCAGGTACACTGTTAGGCCTGAGATGGTGACCAGCAGGTGGTGATCGGGAGTCGTTGGTGGTATCCGGAGATGGGGAGGAGAGCTCGGTGGTTGCTGGATTGAGTTCCTGAGATCAGAGGTTGTGGGAGAGCGTTGAGAGTTGGAAAGTTCGAAGATCGGTGGAGCTTTAGTTCAATTAGCAGTTTTCTCTGTTGTCTAGCACTGGTCTTTGTGTTTTTCGATTTTTCGGATTTTTTTTAAAAAATTGAGTGTTTTTCCGAAGGGGGGGGGGGCAATGGTTGTTCGACTATATGATGCGTGTCTCTTTGGGACATGGATTCTCTGCTCAACCCGCACGAGTGAAAATGAAAAATGTGAGGGAGAAAGTGGGGTTAATCATCCATTTGCGCGGTGGATAGCACATTATCAAAACGAACGTGGCTGATTGTGCATGGAAAGTATGAAGTGCTGGTGATTGTTTCTCGGGGGTTCCACCAGCCTTCCCTCGTGTGGGCTGGCCGTAGCCGGCTCCTCAGATTCGTCGTGTAACCTATATTTACATTAGCATCATGTTGGAGCGTTAGGCCTGCGTAGTACAAGTACCAGTACAATGCGGTACCCCTATTCATTGGTTAAACTGGAAATGGCGCTAGAGCAGTTAGGCAAGGTTCACCATAATAGGCGAGGGGGATTTGCAAAAAAAGAAAAGTTGCTCACTACCGGGTACTCGAGTACTCGAATAGAGTTAGGTTCCGAAGATCATTTGCCACAGGTGCTGTTTCCACCAGTTTTTACTTTTTCGAGGGAAAGAAATTCCTGCAGAGGGCTTACTCTGACTCGCTTATTGAGCCACGATTCGTTTGGCTGCTCTAGCGCCATTGTCAGTTTAACCAATTAATGCTGTAGACTACCGATAACCTGGCTCGGTAGATCTGAACTACTTGTACGACTTGGTGGGCCCGGATCGCACCGCGCACCTAAACGACGAGATGTAGCTAGGTTATGATGCGAGTGAAGGTTCGGGTGCCTACCTCCCATGAAGTTTACTAAGCGTTGACAAAAAGCTCTCACAACCACGATACCATTCATCCCTGCTTTCCCTGACCACGTCATGCGCTGAAATGTGCCTGTATGGTAGGCAATAAAAAAGTAAAAGACTATGCGAGAATGGCCTGCTACGCTAAAGGAATCCTCAAACCTTGCCGTGTTAGGCCAACGGTTTGATTACAGTATTAAATTTTGTTGTCTTTTAATTCTTTGCAACTTACATAAATTCGTTACTGCTATCCTTACTCTACTGTACCCCACCTTTCTTCTTACTGTACAAAACCCTTCGGAAGGGCATGCGGGAAAAGGTATGATATCATACATAATATCATATCATACCGATATCAGTGATTCTCTTGGCATCGGTGCCTAAGAGGGAAAAGGAGAAGAGAGGGGTCTGGGCGGGGCTTAGGGTGGCCCGCCCCCATACCCCGAAGCAAGGCATTTTTCCCCCTCCGGCGCCATGGAGTGCAGTTGCACCTGGCTATAATGAGCGCCAAGAATTAGTGTCTCAGACCAGTTCCTGCGAGCACCAAAGTCAATTTACTCGAGTACACCGTAAAATAACTTGCTATAGTGAACACCCCATAGTAAAAATTAGTGAACGCAGCCCGGAGTCCTGATTCCTGGTGTCCATCATAGCCAGGTGCAACTGTGCATGTTTTGACGTTGCGCTTTTCCATTACGACTCAGCTTATGGTATCATACTTTGGTAGGAAGGTTAGTGATGGGATTGACAGGGGGTTCGAGGTTTCAAAGAGCTTTCTACCCTCTCTAACAATACCTGGAGATCTACCAAATTAAATCATTATTTTTCCCTTTGACCGTCGTGGGCGCGAGGGCCTCGGGTCCCTGTCTGACCCATCACTAACCTCCGCCCCCGAGAACCCGAGTACGTGAATAGTCCCCACCTCGTTTTCCTAGCACCGGCACTCGTAATGACCACCGCACTCGTACCAGTACTACTGTGTTAACATTCCCGCAACAAAACTGGGCGGGAGACGGACAGGGGCATTTGGCGGGCCAGGGGTAGAATCTCAAGGTTGGGGTTGCGAGAATTACCGGGCTGGTCCATGTTGGCTATCCACATAGTTTCGCCCCGGGTGCTGGAGGGTTTTTAAAGGTCTCCGGAAGGGGACGCAAGCACCCGAGTACTGTAACTGATTTAGTTAATGAATAACCGATGGCACTATTCGCGCTCGACTTTGTGGGAACTATTGTAATCTAGGCTCAAGATAGGTAGCTCATGTCCTGGAGACTTCAGAAAACCGCTAGGACTGTACTCGCAATATCGTGGCGTCTTTGAAACGGACTGCTATTGTACACTGCCGAAATTCTGAGGCTTGGCCAATTTTTGGCTGTATGCAACTGCAGTCCGTTTTACAAACGTCACGACATTGCGAGTAGAGTATGAGGCTGGCGACAAAAATGATGAGCAGAGTAAGGGTTTTCCACCTAGAATAGCAATATCCACAAACTTCTAGCTGATTTAGGCAAGCAAATTGGACTCAATCTTCACCCATTTGTGAAACAATTCCCTAGATTTCAAAGAAGGAGTCTTCAGCTATTGCCGATAATGTAGGGCATTATCTCAGGCAACCAGTAGGATAGAGTTGGAGTGTCATCGTCAAACACGGGTCTAGGAGTGCCGCTGGATGCCAACGGGTAATCAAAACCGCCGGTCCCCCCCTTAACTTACTGCCTTTTTGATGACTGGGGTTACATCAGCTATCGTACTATAGTTCTGGTCATTAATACACACCAGTTCGATCGATGCAACGGGGACGCTTTGGCGTGGGGTTTGGGTAAAAAGGATTCAACTGAGCCCAATTCCCGCTCATAGTATATTTATTTTTAATTATTCTACCTTTGATTAAGTCCTTTTTCTCTTCCTTCTTTTCGCTTGGGGCTTTTCACTCAAATAAGTGATATTATTACAATAAAAAACAAGAACTCTACCATAATCTTAATTTGAATAGAGACGGGTTTTTATTGATAAGATTTTATGCTAGGGCGTCCCACTGCATCGATCGAACAGCTGTGGATGATGCACCCGCGCTCGTAAAGTTCTCATACCCTTCCTTGTCCCTCGAGAGCAATTCCTATTCACAACAACGGGCCAGCTAGAGTCTTTTTAATAACTCCTTCGAATATGCCTCTAGGGGAATTTGTAACATTTTATCACAATTTGTTCTACTAAATAAGTGAAGGAGAGTGTTAGCAAAGCGTTTCTAATGGCTAGTGGTACTCGGAAAGGTATAGTAATTTTGTGAATGTGGCTGTATTGACGGCCGGAACCATACTTCCTTTTTCCTCCTTTGATATCTGTTTGAATTGCCCACACCGCCTGCATTCATTACTTTTCTTCCTGGATTTTCTTTTTTCTTCCCCTTCTTCCCCGGATGATATCTTTGCTGTCACATTTTCATGTAAGTGATCTCAAGTATTGAGAAGGTACTATATCAATCTGAACTACCCATCACGATGCTTACTTGCTTGCTTGGAGCGGACGCCTCACCGCCCGGCAAAAATGAGGCATCCCTAGAAAGCCGGGCAGAATGCAAGTGAGAGAGAAAGGAAGGAAAGAGGCAGAGAAAAAGAACAGAGAGGAAAAAAGCCTTCACAAAACACTAGAGCGAGCAGAAGGCTATATTGAGATAATACACATGGGAGCAAGTAGGGAGGCTCGAGGTCTCGAGTGGGGCTTTGCTAGCAGTATCGTACGAGAATAACAAGCGCACAAAGTACTGAGTCTGTTTTAAACCACTGAGAATCTCTCATTAAACACCAAAGGAGTAAGAAACACCTCCGTTGAAATCGACAAGCAACTCGGGAGGAGACACACTTCACAACCATTAAATCCCAAAATTGGGCCTCCAGTAGGATAAATATTAGTTCCCAAGTTTACCTTGGATGAAATACCTAGCTGGCGCAGTGGTTAACACTCCTGTGCACTTAGCGGGAGCCCAGGAGTTCAATCCATGCTGACAATCAGTTATTATTGAACGATCCGTCATGTAGGGCAGGAGAATAAAACTCCTGCCCTATGGGGACTGGGAGATTGAAGAACTTAGCCCTCATCAATAGGGCTATGGGGTTTAACAATCCTGCTACGAGGAGGTAGAATCCGACTCTAGACCTTGAAGGGTTGGCGATCGGCGGGTAGCAGAAGCGAATGGGAGGGGGGTTTGCAAAGAAAGAAATATGAAAGAAAAAAAACATTTAAAAAGTATATAAAAGTAAGAATAGAAAATAATAATAATAATTACTTCTTTTACCTTAAGAAGGCAGCTGTTGCCCCTCCTTATTTATTGCCTTGTATAGATAGCTTTTTTTCTTGGTGAAGCGAGGCAGTACTATGATAGTAGCAAAGTATTACACCTCGGCTCAGTCAAAAATACCATGACTCAATTCTGTGTGGTTCTCACGCGGCGACTGCTCAAGCGCACGCCTTGTTGAGGTTTAGGAGTAGAGGGTTGTTGGTTAGGCGGTTTTACTGCCATGGGCTGTTGGTGGAGAAATAGGGCTACTGTCAACGATTGACTGCCTACCGGACTAGGAGGTTGGGCGCTACAGCCTCAATCTTCCAATTCCACAACATTACCGCAACCACTACAGTCACATCTAGCTACTATCGTCAAACTCACACAATAAACAACCAGGAATCCCGTATCCTCTCCGATAAGAAAGGACACACCTCCAACTCCCCCAACTCCACTGAGCCTGCTCGCGCCGAGGCCGCTAAGAGAATGACCTTTCTCCCTAGGTTTCATCGCTTGGAATTCCTCAACATCTAGAAGACAGTCGAGGACGTCCTATGTTCGTTTAAGAGCCTTGGTGTCCTCAAGAACGTCAACTACGAACTATCCTTGGCCGTGGAAATAGTCAACTACCTCAATTCGTTTCTCTAACTCGATGAGAAATACGGAGTAGAGATCCAAGTTTTAAAACGCACTATCGGCAAGATTAGCTCGAGCCTCGTTATGGTTAAGGCTAAAGCTGAGGAGAACGTGAGGGTTGCAATGGAGAAGAAGAGGGATGCCCAGAAGCTGGCGAGGAGGAGAAGGGAGAGGCTCGCTGCGGTGAAGGACAAGTTGGAAAGAGTCGCTAGGTGGGTGGAAGAAGGGGCTGCAAGTAGAGCCTGAGGAGGGGGCGGAACAGTTGCATATTATTCAAGCGGTTTCACTGTGTTCTATTTACAATGATTGATTACTCTCTGTAATGACATCGCGAATTGAACTTTTTTTAAGCGGTAAATTGTGTTGTGAAAGTGTTGGGTTTCTGAACTAGCTGGGTCTCTGCTGTGTAATGGAGGGAGGAATCCTGACGGAATGCCTTCTAGGTAGATCACCCGTTCGATGTACTCTGTCTGCAGGTGCTCTTGCCCTAATACTCCCAAATGACTTGTCTTCAGCTGAACCCAACTGCCATTGGTCACAATTTCTCACTCGCTTCACTCTAGCCCTTGGTGGTCGCCGAGTGACACCTAGTGACGCCACCCCGTGTCGACCTTGTTTCAAACGCCGCGCACGATGCGGCAGACAAACAGCCTGAAAGCTTGGTTCTCTTGCTGCGCAAATAAGGTCCTTCAAGATCGCTCTCACAGATCACTCGATCTAAGACGCAATAAGGGCTTCTCCCCCCCAAAATTTAAATAAATAGGCTGCTGAAATTCCTTCCATTCCGATCTTCGCCTGTTGCCTCCTCGCTATCTAGATAAGGGAGTCACCAAATTATCAACTACTTGGAGGCGGGCATTTGTTCTTCTGTCGTAGTGACGCCAGACCCACGAGCCGACCCGGGCCACGAAAATAACTTCCTCGCAAAACTGATCGGGAATCAAAAAAAAAATCAAAAATCGCACAAGTCGAGATATGCAGATTAACACTCAAGCAATTCGTCACCTGCGATAGCAGGATCTGGGTTAGGAAGGAAGCATGTTCCCATGCGTTTGAAGATATATCATTCAAGTACCTATCCCGCGATAGCTTCCCGGCCACCTCAGGTCATTCATTGAACCACTGACAGAGGATTCTTGCGAGGGAGGCATGTAGGAAAGAGGGTGGTAGGAATGCCCTAGGCCACAGACAATTTGGGGGAACGGTGTAGCGGGGTAGGGTTGCGCGGGGGAGAGTGGAGCTTAAGGATGGTTTATTCTTATTGGCTTGTTCTTATTCGTTCTGGAAATGTTCCACATTAGTTTATCAGCAGTTATTTCTACCATTATCAATTCTTGATTTGTTTGTTGTTTGGGAAGTGATTGAGTAAATCGGAGTGATCTTTGGAATTAATAGAATTCTTTCGCTTATTATTATTTAGCGTGGAAACTGAGCACAGGAGTGTTTCCTAGAAGGAGAACCGGGGAAGCATGACGGTAAACTGGCCTGTTTCTTGTCAAAGCTATGTGTGGTTACTCCGTGCTCTTCTCGGATTAGCGAGTAGCCAGGAGACGCCTATTGGTTTGCCTGTGCGGGTGTTTCCCAATGAGTAAAACTGCTATCAGTGCTTTCTCTACTTGTCAGTATCCTTTGCTTGAATCAATTTGGGGATTCCCTCTTCCCCGATGAGCTTCTTGGAGCACTGGATGCCCCACAGTGTTTCTGGTCCTGAATATTATTTCAGCCGGATGCCCTACAACGTTTTTAGTCTTGAATATTATCTCAGTCACTAGTGTTAGTTTTTCGGTGACGCGCGCGTAGAGGCAGAGAACTTTGTCTGTAGATTTCTGGATTTGGAGTCTTAGGGTTTCCAGCTTCTCAATGAGCTTGCCAGATTCACGTTTTGGTTGCGGGACTCGCCCTAAGGGTTAGGGCAGTGGATAGCTGTCGCGGCTCTTCTAGAGGGGTATGATAGCCCTTCCACTCTCCTTCCGCTGTTAGATTAACCAATGGCGCGCTTGGAGAGGTAATTTACCTGCGCGAGTCACATAGGCTAATGTCAAACAGCTGAGGTAGATGCAGGCAATCCCGCATGATGCAGCAATTTTACGTTTAGAACTCCAACGTAATGTCCTGCATCTGAGTTAGGAAGGGGGCGCTCTCCAGTCCCCGATCTTATCACAATAGATCTATTTGCGGTTTTGCCATTGGTCTTTCAATTTTTGTCTTCGTTTTTTCATGAATCAGGGGGCAGTATTTTCGCTGTCGGGTTCACAGTTGAACGTTCGCCGGCTGCACCTTCACGTGTCATTTCAAGTTTTTATTTGCGAAGACGAGGTTCCGTGGTAGTCAGAATCGATCGATCATTTATCCAAAGACGGGATCCTCCTCCTCATGAATCCACAGCGCTCCACACAACTCTCTACCTGGAAAGTATACATAGTATTAACTATATAAGGGTTGGGCAGGTTCGAAGGGCTCCTTCCTTTCCACTGGTAGAACCAACTACGAAAGCCTCAAAAACACATCAAAAAGGAATAGCCCAAGCTGCTGCTACTGCTGCTACTGCTGCTACTGCTGCTACTGCTGCTACTGCTGCTACTGCTGCTACTGCTACTACTGCTGCTGCTATTCTAATCACTACTGCTGCTAGCACTATCGGGGGTGCTGCAGCGGCTGCCACCACAACCACAACCACAACCTCCGCCATTCCCGCTGCCACCACTACCACCATCTCAGCCACTCCCACTGCCGCCAAAGCTTTATTATTTCGGAAGATGTGCAAACTCTCCGCACATAACTACACTCTCTGCAACCACAAACTCTGGAGGATAAAGCAAATCTGTTCTCAAGCCGTCGAAGACCCAACGCTGCCGTATCCTGGTTGCCGGAGCTTCTCAATCACTGCTCGCACCCTCAGCGAGCCACCATCGGAGGCCGTTGTCGATACCCGATACTATCACACGGAGACATGTCAACTTTTGGGCTGCAAGTACACTGTTAGGCCTGAGATGGTTATCAGCAGCTGGTGATTGGGAGTCGTTAGTCGTATCCGGAGATGGGGGGGGGAGCTCGGAGGTTCAGAGGTTGTGGGAGAGCATGGAGAGTTGGAAAGTTGGAAGATCGGTGGAGCTTTGGTTCAATTTGCAGTTTTCTCTGTTGTCTAGCACTGGTCTTTGTGTTTTTCGATTTTTCGGATTTTTTTTTAAAAAAATTGTGTTTTTCCGAAGGGGGGGGACAATAGTTATTTGGCTGCCGTATTTACTAGAAAAATTGAACCTACGTTGGAGTTGCCCTTGCTGGTCAGGTCTGGCTCTTTTTTCTTTTTCTTTCTGTCTTAAGCTCGGTCTGAGGGGGTCAGTTTTCGCTGTAGGTGCCTTCGCCCCCCTATCCGAGAGAGGTAATTTCAGACGTCTTAGCGTGAGGTTCAAATTATCCTAGTAGATACGGTAGATGATGGGTGTTGTGTTGCTGTCGTTAGGACATGGATTCTCCGCTCAACTCGCGCGAGTGATCGATAATGGAAAATGGCGTTGTGAGAGAAAGTGGGGTTAATCATTTATTCGCGCGGTGAATAGCATGTTGTCGAAAGGAGCTAACGAGGTTATTGCGCATTGGAAGTGTAAAGTGCTGGTATGAGTCGTGATTGGCCCCCAGGCGATTCCATGTTTCCCTCATGTAAGCTGGCCGTAGCTGCAGTGTAACCTACCGTAGTTTCATCATGTTGGAGGCTTAGGCCAGGCACGCAGACCACTGCGCGCGAGTGGTGAAATGCGGTAGACAACTGATTACCTGGCTCGGTAGATCCGAGCGCCGACGCGATGGAGCCAGATTACACCGCGGATCTACTCGAGTAAAGGGTGAGGTACAGCTAGGTTACACGAGGGAAGGTTCATGGGTACCTTCCACCCATGACGTGGTCAGGGAAAAGTAGGGATGAATGGTATCGTAGTTGTGGAAACCTTTTGTCAAGCGAAATAGACGCTTAGAAAACTTCATGTGCAGATAGCAATAAAAGGGTATGATATCATAAAAGACCGAGCGAGAATGGCTTGCTTCGCTAAAGGCATTCTCAAACCTTCTCACGTTAGGTCAACGGCTCTATCATTTGTTGTCCGTTAATTTCCTGCGGCTTGCATGGATTTGTTACAGCTATCCTTACCCTACTGTACCTGCCTTTCTCACTGCAAAACCCTTCGGAAGAGCCTGCGGGAGAGGGTATGATACGTGCCGGTGTCGGTGTTTCTCTTGGCGTCGGTTCCCGGAAGGGAAGAGGAAAAGAGGAAGATCTGGGCGAGGCCCAGGTTGGCCCGTCCCCATGCCCCGAAGAAGGGTACCTTTGTCCCTCCGCCGCCTTAGAATAGATGCCTCGACGTTGCGCTTTTCCACTATGACGCAGCTTACTCGGGTAGGAAGGTTAGTGATGGAATTGACAGGGGTTCGAGATGTCAAAAAGCTTTTTACCCTCTCTAACATTATCTGGAGATCTACCAAATCAAATCATTTTTATCGCCTCTGACCTTCATGAGCACGTGGACCCCGAACCTCTGCCTACCATATAACTAACCTCCGCCCCTGAGCACCCGATCACAGTTCCTACCTCGTCTTCGTGGTACCGGTAATGGCCGCTGCACTCGTACCGGTACTGCAGCCTCAACATCCCCGCAACACAACTGGGCCAGCGACGGACAGGGGTATTTGGTGGGCGAGAGAGTAGAATATCAGGGTTGGGGTTGCAAAAATTACCAGGAATTGGCCCATGTTGGTCACCCGCTTAGTTTCGTCCTGGGCTGGCAGATTTTTAAAGTCTTCTGAGGGGGACGCACGTAAGTTACTCGAGTACTGTACAGGGTTCCGATAGTCCGACCGGTCAAGTCTTGGAGGCAGGGCCAGACTGGCCCCTCCTGGTTGATGTCGGTGGCTGGGCCCGACTAACTTGGATGGTCCGGTCCGGTTTGGACTAGTCAATGTCAGTGGGATTATGGGCTCTGATAGGGAGATGGGGCTGCTCTGGTGTGCTGAAAAGTGCAGCTTTTGGTGTGTTTCGGCGTTTGTTCCCGAACCTTTCTAACGGCACTTTACAGTATTTTTACTTGTACAGTACTTGTAGTGTATTGTCACATCATAATTATCAAAAAGGGAAAACGGGCGCGCCAAGGTGCCAGCGGGAAAAACTTTTACTACCTCACAGTCAATCCTAATAAGCGAGTAGCTTATCTAATTCTAATAGTTATAAGTGTTAGAAGGATGTGGTTGACTTTGGAATATGCGAGAGAGTCTGAAAGATTGTTTAGATGCTTGTAGATGATTTAGGAGATTGAGATAGAATGGTTCACAGTTTATGAAAGAGATTAGATCGATATGTCTTTCCTTTGTTTATCACGGGAGTGTACGGAGGAATAAGGGCATGGCAGGAATATAGAGATAGGTGTGGTGATTGACGGAAGGATCAGGAAGTTCTACTTATGTTTTACTTACACACTTGTTTCTGTCATGAGTTTTTGTTTTAGTTAAGGCGAATTTCAAGAGCGTGAGCGAAGTGTCCAAGTTCCGTGTGAATTCTCTTTCTATCGTCTACCACTGTGCCGTGCATAACCTGCCAACGTTAAGAACAAGTACCCGGGTGGGTTCGTTTTTTTTTGATACGGAACAATACATACCGCGGAGACCGTACCGGTGCGGTATGGGGAGTAACCTTTTGGATACCGGAACCTCTCAGGACATACCTGTAAAATGCTACAAGTGCTAGTATCAGGACTTCTCTCTTTTCCGTCGCACACCAGTGGAGTGGTGAATCTCTAACCGGCAATGATACTTTCGGGATTGCTCAGGAAAACTTTACAAAGGGACAAACTTTCTTTAACGACAAAAAAATCTGGGCCCGTCCAGATGATTTTCTTTCTTGTGGGGTTGCAATCCCTGTCACATCCCTGCCTGCTCAAACCAGGAGGCGAAAGACCAACTGGAATGTGTGACGCAAGTTCAAGACGGCCGCTTGCAGGGGGGGCCAGAGTTGTTGCTTACAGAACACTCCTCTTGAGCCTATTCCGTCCAATATCCACCCAATCGTGTTTTTTATCACCGTGCTCGAGTACTGTAAGTTCCACCGAAAAAGAAATCTTTCAGATTCTGGTCTTTTCTGCCATTCGGCAATCCGTAGATATCCGATAACTTAACACCTACTCGTATAGGTACTATCTGTTGGTAACTTGCAGGTGAATCTCTTTTTCTGGACGCTCTAATAGGGATTCTGACGCGAGGTACTGAGACGCTGCGAGACTACCGTACTCGAGTACTTTGTTTCTCCCTACCAGGGATATCCTGTCACAACTCTTTCTCTTCCCGAGAGAGTGGGCTTCCTCAAGCCTCTCGCCAACTCGCCCAGCCATCCCATCACACCAAAACCAGATATCAACACACACGGCCTTATCCTAGCGTGACAAGGACGCAGCCTATAGCTATCCTTGCCCTCCACCATAGCCTTACAGTTAGCTTTAAGAGTAACCCACGGCCGTTGGTTTACGCACTAGTGTTTGACACCAAGGACAACCGACCGACCCTATTCGTTCTGCTGCACCCAAGCAGTATTCTCCGGTTAGCCCTGCAACGATAGCTAAAAAAAACTAGCGAGCCAGTGTAACTCAGTTTCCTCACACGTCCAAAGACATATACAGGGATCTTCCACCGACTGCATGAGTCAGGGATCTAGAGGAATTCATACTTTCGATACGACCTTAACAAATAAGTTACAGTAGTTGCCTGAGCAACTAAGGGGGAAGATCCCGGTTGGTAAAGGACTTCCTGCTATCTGTGTTTTTTTTTCCGGCCACCCTTCCCCAGTGGTGCCCCCGCCCTCGAGTTTGAAGGGGTGTGTCGACGATTCCCGTAGTGTGGGGAACATTTTTGGGAAGCTCTAAATAGTGATTCAGATCAGACTCAATCTATTGTACTTGATCCGATATTCCACGAACAGGAGTCACACGTTCCTAGGAATAACCCCATTTGAGCTCGGAGGATTCTGGCACATCGGGCTTTTCAGTTTCTTGGGCTGAGTGATAATCTGTGAGAACCACCCTCACCCAAGGCCTACATACTGTATGGAATGCCTAACACAGGATTCACTATACTCGAGTGGGCGTGTGCTGGTACTCGTAAAGCTTACTTCTCGTTAGCCGAGTCTCTACCGGCAGATGTGCTGATGCAGGAGATGAGTAAGGAATCAAAAAAAAGATTTTGCGCCAAACAGCAGGTTGCCGAGGATACGAGTCGTGAGTTGTAACCTTAAGAGGAGCACTGTTTTTGAGTCCTAAATAATGCCTTGGTTCTCTCCCTTTTTTTCTCTTTTTATTTTTAACTTTTGGTGCATGAGCTCACGGCACTGTTCTGAAGACTGACTGATCATTCGAAGTCGAAGTAGGGTAAAACAAACTGGGTTAGGGTTATAGTTCTTGTTCTTTACTGGCATTATCGCGGGGTTATCTAGAGCTTGCTAGCTAGCGACCTAAACGAAATACTGTGATAACAATGAAAAGGGCGCGGTGCAGAACATTACATCATGTCAAAATAGATTTCAGAGAAGGAGTCTTCAGCTATTACCGATAATGTAGCGCATTATCTCGGGCAACAAGTGGGATGGAGTTGGAGTGTCATCGCCAAACGCGGATCTAGGACTGCCGCTGGATGCCAAAGGGTAAACAAAAGTGCCCGTCCCCCTTAACTTGCTGCCTTTTTGATGACTGGGGTTACGTCAGCTATCGTACTATAGTTCTGGTCATCAATACACACCAGTTCGATCGATACAAAGGGACCCTTTGACGTGGGGTTTGGGTAAAAAGGATTCAACTGAGCCCAATTCCCGCTCATAGTGTATTTATTTTTAATTATTCTACCTTTGATTAAGTCCCTTTTCTTTTCTTTCTTTTCACTTGTGGCTTCTCACTCGAATAAGTAGTATTACAAAAAAAACAACTCTACTATAATCTTAATTTGAATAGAGACAAGGTTTTATTGTTAAGCATTTTATGCTAGGGCGTCCCCCGCTGCATTGGAACTTCTGTGTAGGATGCACCCGCGCTTGTAAAGTTCTCAGACCCTTCCTTGTCCCTCGAGAGCAATTCCTATTCACAACAGCAGGCCAGCTAGAGTATTTTTAATAACCCTCTTTTGAATATGCCTCTAGGGGAATTTGTAACCTCTTATCACAATTTGTTCTACTAAATAAGTCAACGAGAGGGCTAGTAAAGAGTTTCTAATGGCTAGTGGTACTCGAGAGGGTATGGTAATCTTCTGAATGCGGCTGTATTGACGGCCGGAACTATACTTCCTTTTTCCTCCTTTGATATCTGTTTGGATTGCCCACACAGCCTGCCTTCATTATTTTACTTCCTGGCCTTTTATTTTTTCTTCCTCTCCTTCCCCGGATGACATCTTCGCTGTTACGTTTTCATATAAGTGATTTCAAGTATTGAGAGTGTCTATATATGTACTGTCCGTCGTTATCAAAATTGGATCTCGGTATGATACGATCAGAGAAGTGGATGAGATCTCTGATCTGACAAGCGGATAAGAAGTATTTTCAACCTGAACTACCCACCACGATGCTTACTTGCTTGCTGGGAGCGGACCCCCGTTTGGTAAAAATGAGGCATCCCTAGAAAGCCGGGCAGAATGCAAGCAAGAAAGAAAGAAAGAAAAAGAACAGAAAAGAAAAAATCCTTCACAAAACACTAGAACTAGCAGAAGGCTATAGTGAGATAATACACATGGGAGCAAGTAGGGAGGCTCGAGGTCTCGAGTGGGGCTTTGCTAGCAGTATCGTACGAGAGTAACAAGTGCACAAAGCACTGATTCTGTTTGAAACTACGGAGAATCTCTCATTAAACACCTAAGGAGTAAGAAACACCTCCGTTGAAATCTACCAGCAACTCGGGAGGAGACACACTTCACACCCATTAAATCCCAAAATTGGGCCTCCAGTAGGATAAATATTAGTTCCCAAGTTGACATTTCATGAAATACCTAGCTGGCGCAGTGGTTAACACTCCTGTCGCAATTAGCGGGAGCCCAGGAGTTCAATCCATGCTGACAATCGGTTATTATTGAACGATCCGTCATGTAGGGCAGGAGAATTAAAAAATCCTGCCCTATGGGGACTGGGAGATTGAAGAACTTAGCCCTCATCAATAGGGCTGTGGGGTTTAACAATCCTGCTACGAGGAGGTAGAATCCGGCTCTAGACCTTAAAGGTTGGCGATCGGCGGGTAGCAGAAGCGAATGGGAGGGGGGTTGGCAAAGAAAGAAATATCATACTAGAAAATAAAATAAAATAAAAAAAGCAAGAATAGAAAATAAAATAATAATAATAATAATAATTGTTTTTTTACCTTGGGAAGGCAGCTGTTGACCCTCTCCCTATTTATCGCCTTGTATACATAGCTTTTTTTCTTAGCAAAAGCGAGGTAGTACTAGTGCTATATACACCTCGACTCAGTCGAAAATACCATGACTCACAATTTTGTGTGGTTTTCGCACATCTGATGCTCAAGCCCACGCCTTGTTGAGTTTTAGGAGTAGAGGGTTGCTGGTTGGGCGGTTTTACTGCCATGGGCCGTTGGTGAAGAAATAGGGCTACTGTCAACGATTGACTAACTAAAGGAGTAGAAGGTTGGGCGCTACCTCCTCAAACCTCCAATTCCACAAAATTACCGCAACTGCTACAGTCACCCCTACCTACTATCGCTCAAACTCGCGCAATGAACCACCAGGAATCCCGCATACTCTCCGGTAAGAGAGGAGATCCTTCCAATCCCCCCATCCCCACCGAGCCAACTCTCGCCGAGGCAGCCGCGAGAATGACCTTTGTCCCCAAGTTTCATCGCTCCGAATTCCTCAACATCAAGGACACGGTCCAGGACGTCCTATGTTGGTTTAAGAGCCTTGTGGTCCTCAAGGACGTCAAACACGAACTATTCTTGGCCGTGGAAATAGTCAACCACCTCAATTCGCTACTCCAACTCGATAAGAAATACGGAGTAAATCTTCACGTCTTGAGACGGACTATCGGCAAGCTTAGCTCGAGTCTCGTTATGGTTAAAGCTAAGGCTGAGGAGAATGTGAGGGTTGCAATGGAGGAGAGGAAGAATGTCCAGAAGCTAGCGAGGATGAGAAAAGAGAGGATGGCTGCCATGGAGGAGAAGATGGAGAGAATCGCTAGATGGGTGGAAGAAGTGGCTGCAAGCAGAGCCTGAGGAGGGGGTGGAATAGTTGCATATCATTCAAGCGATTTCACTGTATTCTATTCACAACGGTCAATTACTCTCTTTAGTGACATAGCGAATTGGGCTCTTTTACGATAAGTGGTAATTTGTGTCGTTCGAAAGTGTTTTAATTTTTGTACTGACTGGTTCTCTGCTGTATAGTGGAAGGAGGGATCCTGACGGAATGTCTTCTGGGTAGATTACCTGCATGATATACTTTTCTATAGGTCCTCTTGGCCTAGTGCTCGCAAGTAGCTTCCCTTCAGTTGAATTCGGCTAACAACCACTCACAGGTTCTCACTCGCTCCATGCAACCAGCCAGCTGTTGGAATTATGCTTTCGGATATGTACTGTCTACATATTAGAGTACGACAAAGTCGGTCATTAGACCTTGGTTCCAGCCTTTTACTTTTCAAGCTGGACTTACTGCATTTGGTTTTTCCCCTCATGTTACCGCCCAAT
>Ga0307509_10003060_pt1 | contig 26002 bp, 29 predicted proteins | sample 10_EM_MG_FD_202245 | JGI IMG/M metagenome (GOLD analysis project Ga0307509, IMG submission 202245) | Populus trichocarpa ectomycorrhiza microbial communities from riparian zone in the Pacific Northwest, United States - 10_EM | ecosystem: Host-associated > Plants > Roots > Unclassified | place... | reverse complement strand
GGCAGGGTTTTTGTCGGCCATATCGTTAAAGATGCATGCTGTCTTTGTACCTTAATAAAACAAACGCACTTGATTTAAAAAAAAAATCAAAAAAAAAAAAAAAAATCTTGCAGTTATGATACAAAGTAAAAGACAAATTATATACACATATCTAAGAAAACATGAATTGACAAGAAATTAGATTACAAAATTGAGATTATTCTAGTCCCAAAAAGAAGCTCCGCACGCCAATAAATACTCGACACCGAAAACGAACGGATAATGCATGCTGATTACTAAAGTCCCCGCGGACTGCTCTGCAACCGATATACTGTACCCCCAAACTAGAGCAAGAACACCCCCGCCAAGCCGCCAGGGAAGATTCGTCAAGGTACTAGCACAGCTGTACTGATATAGGGCAGAATTACGCGAGATTGATTTGATATTGCGGTTAGACAGGAACACAGATGAGACGAGGAGACTTAGACAGTTGATTCCTCATTCGCTCCGAGGGCAGGGGGACGGCAATAGTGGGACTGGCTGATAAGGGATTATTTTTTTGGCCTGGGGTTAGTGCAGAGCTCGTCCTCGAGAACCCGGGGAAGGTGTAGTTATTACAGTCGTCGTGAGGTCGGTGATGCGAGGATGGAAGATGCCAAGGATGAGGTGTGGGAGCTACCTCTTGCCGTGCTAGCAGCTTGACTATTTCTGCTCCCCCACGGGGGAGCCAAAGCGAGTGGTGTTCGGCCATCATTATCTTGTGACTCGGGACCAACCTCCCCCCGTTCCAGAACCAGCTCCGGCATTTCTGCCCGCCCATACCAAGGAGCCCAAGCGGGGGGCATTGGGTCGTGCATGTCATGCGATTCGGGATTAACTTCATCTAGTTGTAGAAGTAGCTTCAGTGCCCTCTTAGCCATACCCCCAGAGGGGTGGGAGAGAGTGGCATTCGGCTAGAATCATCTCGCGATTCAGGATCAACCTTTGTTGAAATCCGCCGGCGATCACTCCGCTGAAGAATTTTTTCCTTCTCTTACATATCTAGTCACTCACTTATTAGTAGTTTCCTTTGTCACGAATTACAAACTTCACAGGAGGAACGAGTATACTAGGTTAGTGTGTTGAGAATTCGGAAGAATGGTCGGCATTGATCGGAAAGGAAAGCAGATGAAGAATCGGGAGAGTGCGCGAAAGAGGGACCGGAGCTCCATTGTTCCGGTAGCATCCCCGGTTGGATTCCTGCGTCTGAGAAAGTTGCAAAAGGCCTTTCTATTTTGGATATAAACCCTCTGTCCGGCCGTAGATTTACAAACTAAGCAAGCAAGACACGTATCCGATGAATATACACACGTTTCCTCCTTGACTTCATTGTCCTTCCTCATCTGCGAGCCAGTTATTCTCTCGATCCAGATCTCCTAACAATAACCTTGTCATGTTCCAGAAGTAGCTGGACTGCCCACTCACGCCCGAGCGGTGTCCGGCTATAGTGGTCTCGCGATTGGCGATAAAGCTCATCCCACCTTAGAAGCAGTACAAGTATCCGCACATTCCCGGCCTCGGGGGCGTGGGAGAGTGGTGTTCGGCCGTAATTGTCTCGCGATTCAAGATCAACTTCTCCACGTTCCAAGACCAGCTCAAATATCCCCTCACTCACGCCTCGAGGCGTGTAGGACAGTAGTGCTCGGCAAGGGTTGTCTCGTGATTCCCGTTCGAGAAGTAGCTCGACTACCTCCTCATTCCCGCCTTCAACAGCCCAAAAAAGAACGGTCTTCGGCCGGAATTATCTCGCGATTCAAGATTAACCTCATACCATTCCAGAAGCAGCTTGACTACCCACATACTCCAGGCTCCGGCAGCGTAGCAGAGCTGTGTTCGGCTGTATTCGTCTCGCGATTCAGGATCAACTTTTACCAGTCGCAGAAACAGCCCTTCTAACCACTCATTGCCTAGTTCAGCCCCATGGGAGAGAGGTGTTGAGCCAAGATCTGGTGATTCGGGATCCGGCTCACCCAGTCCTTGAAGCAGGCTTGCTGATTCTTCTCTTCCCGCACACGGGGTCCAAGAGTGCGGCGTTCGGCCCAAATAATCTCCCGAGTCTGAGTCAATGTCTTCCCGTTCTAGAAGAAATTTCAGTACCCCCTCACCCCACCCTTTGTCAGCGTGGGAGAGTGGTGTTAGACAGTCATTGCCTCGCGAGTCGGGATTGACCTCGTGTCGTTCTAGAAGCAGCTTTTGCCGCCTCTTCCGTTCGAGCCTTAACGGCATGAGAAAGAGAGGTTCGATTAGTTACCCCGCGATCAGGGAGCAGCCTCTTCCCTGTCTAGAAGCAGCTCCAGTGCCCCCACACACCCCCTCCCAGCCGCCAAGGAGAGCGGTGCTTGGCCGAAATCGCCTCGCAGTCCGGAATTAACCTCACCCCGCTCTCAAAGCAGTCCGACCAATCCCGCCTGTCCATACCTCACCGCCCAAGCGAGAGGTGTCCGGCCCCCCTGAGTGTCTTTTGTGTTGGAGCTGGCCCCCGCATTTTCCAAGCGCATCATAATAATGCCTTAACACGCATTCTTAGAAGCCCAGGGCAGCGGCGTACGACCCACGAAATCAGCTTTATCATGCCAGGCTTTGGTATCCCATAATGCCTCAGCAATCTCAGCAGTACCTAGATATGCCAAGCAGTGTAGCCCTCTAAATATCTTAGGGAGCCTTACCTCCCTAAACCTTAGTTTATCGACGTGGGAGTGTAAAAGAAGCTTGGCCGATATATGGCTATCAAATTCGTCCAGCAGCTGAAGTGCAAGTGATTCCACCCATCCATGGTCGAGCCTCCCGAACAGTATCCCCATCAGCTAGAAGCGTGCTCGAGGAAGAGGTAGTTTTCTGGAGCATCTTCTAAAACAAGTGGAAGCCCCCAGATACAATCAAAGTTAAGGTATGTCAGACAACCCTCGGCCATGACCGCATAGGAATTCTGAAACATCTCGCAGCGGCTGTTGAAGGGTGAAATGCATCAAGCGGACTGTCGATTCTCCCTTATCGACGGTAACAAGTCCAAGACATGAGGCCAGCAGTGATTGAATCGAAGGGATCTTGACAGGGTTAGGTATCAGTAGGCCAAATCCGCATGCTTTGGGCCTCACAGAGATCTTCTGCACTCATCGGTCGCTCTGATTTAGAGATCCACATTAAAGCTGCCATCAGGAGCCTCGACCTTCCCTCCGCTTTGCTGAATTCTATGTAACGTCACACCGTAGATATCCCCCGGACCGCGGCCATAGATCGTCGGTTTGAGCTGCTTGCACCGTTGGTTGATTGTTGTCTGATCCAACATTGCCGTGATGTTCAGGGAAACCAGCAGAAACCTAGGTGTCACCGTTAGCGATGACACAAAGCTTGAGTAGGGAATTACCGCTACGTACGCATTTGGAATCGTGTCAGAAACTAAATTGACAATTTCCACCTAAATATCGGAATTCATTGCCCCAGGGAGGGAATTGTCAGCCAACATTATCCCCACATATCTGAAAATAGCTTCTCCTTTGATTTTATCTGGAGAAACTGCGCAGCTCCGGAGAAATATTTGTTAATTTCGACCTCAGTGTGAGGTCGGCTTGTAAAGAATAAACCGATGGCCTAAAGTAATTGGGAAATAATATGTGATGAGCGCTGGAGCTGGGGTAGGAGCTTCTCTTGGAGCTCATCCAAGGTGTCGATACAGAAAAAGCCCGGTTTAAAGGTGCAAGGGCGGCCTTGAGGAACGCAAGTGCCTCATGAGCCCGGAGGCCCCAACCACTAACTTGACTCTGCTTTCTGGAATCCTGTGTTGGTCAGCAGGGATCGAGCCTAGCCCACGCCCGATTTGCTTGATGAGGGCACCCAACACGTTCTCCAAAGTTTGCATCTTTTGACTCTGAAAGTCAGTAAAAGTATGCCACCGGGTTGTAACGTTAACCAAAGGTGGAGCGTCGGAGATGTTTTGGAAATAGGAACTAGCGGGAATAGTGGTCAGAGATTAAGGTTTCTCAGGAGATGGAACGTATTAGTGTTGCACTATGAGAGATAGGAAACAGACGGATGAAGAATCACGGAAGATGGGAGAACCAGTTTAAGAGTATGAAACTAAAAGGATGGGATAAAGGAATAGAAGATTCGGGAAACTTCAGAGGAGTTGGATGGATGGAGCGAAGATAGGAGAAAATGATGGAGAGTCTTGTGGAGGAAGAGTTCTTCCTGTTGTTGGGATGTGTGTGTGATACGTGTGTGAGGTGAGATGTTTGTTAATGACTAGTCGGACAAGAGAGAAGACTACTTAAAGGAAATCCCGTGCCAAGCGCACTCCCGCACAACCAATGATAGACCTAACCCATAGACATGACCTAAGTGGGTAGCCGTACCTCAACATATCATAGAGCTAATAGAGCTAACACTCCCCCTACGGGTACCACACGTACTTTTGAATATAGCAACAAACGAAAAACAAACAATGATATCTATACTCCAATGGAGTAGTACAGAATAGTAGAAACAAAGGCAATTATTAGAGTAGTCCACACATACGAACAAACTCCAAATGCTTGCTAACTACTAAAGGTTTGGTTAAACCATCTGCAATCATCTTATCCGTCCGGCAGTAATCCATTACTACATCCTTTCCGTCCTCTATAAACTCCCTAATCTGATGAACTCGAACGCCGATATGCTTGCTATGCGGCTTGTAGGTAGTATCTTTAAATGTAGACAAGGACACTTGATTGTCATTGACTAGTGTACTGACTTGTAGTGATGAGCGCGTGATTTCTTGCACCAGGAGACGAAACCAGACAGGTTCCTGAATAGCAGATGCACTCGCTATGAACTCGGCATTGGCCGTACTAGACGCCGTAATCGATTGGCGTTTTGAATGCCATTGATGTAACCGGTACAGGGTACTAGTTTAGGTATGGATTTGTTTTATGTATTTGTTTTAGGATACGAGTTCAGGAGACTTGTATGCCTTGTTAGTTTGTTTTATGTTTTGTTTTAGGATACGAGCTCAGGAGCCTCGTAAGACTTGTTATTTGATACATGTATTGTCTCAAGATACGAACTCCGGAGGTTCATAAGCCTTGTTTATTGTTGGATTATTTATGGGTTAGGTATCGTTTGATGCCTTAGGATTTGGATATGATTGATGTGAGATGGATTATCGCAAGTGTATTTAAAGCCCTGTATCTCTCCGGACTTAGAGAGATCAGACTTCGACAGACAGAGTTTTCAATATACTTGGTTGAACAGTTATCTTCTATTCCGTTCGATTGGAGAATCTTTGAGCTTCGCACAGGCCTAAAGCACTTGGCCTTCTCCTAGTAGTTTCAATAAAAGTAATAGAGTCTATTCAAATACTGGTTGGCGTCTCCAGTACTTGATCTCGTTTATACCACTGGTTTGGTTAGAGTCAATACCGATACCCCTTTGCAAGACAGCTGCCCCACGGGAAGCGGTTACAATTGAACTCTTCCAGATCTGAGTAAAAGGACGTATCCGGTAGTGGACTTCAATGAGTTCGCTGCTCCAGCGAAGTCTGAATCGACATATCCGGACAACTTGAAACCTTCCTTCAACTCCCCCGACTCCTGCAATCCTCCTCCCAGACTGAGCTTGAGATGTTTGGTCCCCTTTAGATAGCGTAGAACCCTCTTTGCACCTGTCCAGTGAATTAGAGATGGGTCGGCGTTAAATCTTCCCAGGTACGAGACCGCAAACGACATATCTGGGCGAGTGCCTATACCGATCCAGCAAAGACTCCCGCTTAGTTTTAGGTAAAGATCCCGATCACAAGATGGATCCTCCCCTATGCTCGGTCGCGGTTTATCCATATTCATCGGTGTTGCGACTGGTTTGCACTCTGTCATGGCAAACATTTCCAATACTCGATCAATATAGCCTTGTTGTGAGACGTAGATCTGCCTGTTCTGCTCCTTCCTCGTTATTACCATTCCCAGAAAGTGACTGACTGGCCCAAAATCTACCATTTCGAACTTGGCCTTCAGCTACTGGCAAATCTGATGGATGTTCTTCGATGTACTGGTAATAAGAATATCATCGACGTATAAAGCCAAGACGCTTCCGCCTTCCTCGGTGTAGATGCAGCAATCGAATGGTCCACGGCGGAATCCCATTTCGCCTATAAGAAAGGCATCTATCGCAGTGTACCAACATCTTGGCGATTGCTTTAATCCATAAAGACTTCTATTGAGTGAAGCCACTCGCGTCGTACCCAGAATACCTTGTGGCAGCGAGACATAAACTTCCTCCTCAAGCTTACTTTCCAAGAAAGCTATGACGAGATCCATTTGATAAATTTCGAACCCGCGCGCTCCAGCAATAGAAAGCACTAGCTGCACACTCGATAGACTCGTGACATGCACGAATGTATGGGTGAAATCCTCTGCTTTGATTTGTTGGCAACCTTGAGCGACCAATCGAGCTTTGTAACGTACCGTTTCGCCGGTTGGACCCAAGTTTCGCTGCAGGATCAACCTTGTAGGTATCGCTTTGTTTCCAGTTGGAAGGGCGTCGACGAACCGTAAAACCTTGTTTTTTGTGAGTGACACACTCCAAATCGACAGCCTTCAGCCATTCCTCCACCTCTTCAGATTCCATAGCCTTCCGGTAGTTGAGTGGTCCGTCTTCAACCATGTATACCGTAGTGAGCATTGCGTAGTTGGCAAAAGAAACACTTGCTGATCGCTGGGGTTTGCTGTGTAGCTGACTGGTAGCCTCGGGCAATGCTCCTGGTGTACCTTTCCAGAAACTGCTTTTCCCATCTGAGCGTAACCCCTTAACCATCCACTATCCTTTCACTCTGTCTGGCGGTTTTCCGAAGTGTCCTGTCATTGCTGGTGGTCCCATGACTTCGAATCTAGGCTGCGATTCTATCTAGACGTTCTCGCCTTCATCGAATCTGGCCAAATCCACCAGTTGTTCCTCCTCCGGTTCCTCAACTCTAACAGCCTTGTTCTTCTCCTTCTCCTTAACTCTCGAAACTCTACCCAATTCTGCATCAGCCTCTTCCTCATCAAACTCATCTCCCCAAGCAACCTTCTCCTCCCAGCGCTGGAACTCTGGAGCGTAGTAGCGTTGCGGGACTCGCCCGTTCTCTATGTCAGTAGGATAGTAAGATTTTGATTCCTCAAAGACGACGTCGCGTGCGGTGAATACAACCTTCCTCTCAGGGTCGTATAGGCGGTATTGAGTTGCTGTCATTGTGTACCCAATGAAGATACATTTGCATGCGGTTTTGTCGAGTTTCTTCAGCTTCTCCTGTGGGACTTGTGCATATGCGATGCATCCCCAGACCCGCAGGTTTTCATAGCTAGCCAGTTTCTCAAACCACCCCTCGTAGGGAGTCAAACCTGCCTTTAGCGATTTCGTAGGTAACTGATCTCTGACGTAGATAGTAGTCATGGCGCCCTCTGCCCAGAATTCTTTGGGTGCACTGACGGCCTGAATGAGTGCTCGAGTAGTACCTATTATTGTTAGATTCGGCCGTTCGGTGACGCCATTTGACCGAGGCGTATAGGGCGTCGTTCTCCGTGCTTCGATTCCTGCTTCATGCAAGAAGTGACAAAACTCGTTCGAGGTGTATTCGGCACCCCTGTCCGTTCGAAGTTTCTGAATAGGTTTTCTGTGCAGCTTCTCAACCAATGCTTTGTATTCCTTAAAGCATTTGAGAGCGTACGATGTCTTCTTTAACGCATAACCAACTTTGTATCTTGTAAAGTCGTCCGTAAAGACTAAGAAATATCATGATCCACCTAATGAGACCGGATCGATTGGTCCTGCGATGTCGCTGTGTATTATTTCTAGAATCTGGCTAGCGCGCGAGGATTCTGGGACTGAAGGGAAAGGTTTGCGAGTCATTTTCCCATAGACACATCCTGTACACACGCATCGAGGCACCTCAGGAAGGGTGGGTATCACGTTTGCGGCTCCGGATAACTTTCGCACCGCATCCACATCCAGGTGCGCAAGGCGAAAATGCCACAATGCCGATTCTCGTACGGCTTCCTTATCCGTAGTTACAGCTATCGCCCCTTGTTCCGACTGCCCCTCATAAGAATCATCACTTTCCATCATAGTTCTCAAAATGTAGAGACTATCAATCTCCATTGCTTCGATCCAAGAGCTTTTCTTCCCTTCTCTTCTCATTGATGCGCCTCCATTGCGGTGGAAGTCGACAAACAGGTTCGACTTTCGTAGCTGCGAGGTGGAGAGCAAGCTATTCCGACCGCAGTCTGGAACATGGAGAACATTGTGAAGGATGAGCATCTTCCCGCATCTCCCCCCAGCTTCCCACACGTTAAGGGTAACATCGCCTCGTCCTAGAGCACCGATCTCGGAATTGTTGGCGACTCTGATGGTGTGGTTTCCTTGTGGAATCGGCGTATACATAGTGAAGCATTATCGTGAGCCAGTAACGTAGTTACTGCATCCACTGTCCAGAAGCCAATGGCCTTCGTCTGATGGAAAGCGAGGAGTACTGAAAGCTGTAAACAGAGATGTGTTTGGCGCATTACCCACTGCCGCCTGAGCAGCCGTCGAAGCTTTGTCCGCCACAACACCCCTTCTCTGATCATATTTGAACTTTCGACATTGGCTCTTCCGGTGGCCCTTCTTTTGGGAATAATAGCATGTAACCGACATCCCAGCACCTTGCGCATTGCCGCCAGAATCACCCTTCGAGCTTCGTCCGTCAAACTTCCTCCTACCCCCTTGGTAACTATTGTTCCGGCCTTGTACTGCATGTACGGTCTCGCCATTGTCGTCAGCCAGCCTATCTAGATTGAGAGTAGATTTTCTGGCATTAATAGCTGCGATGAGGTTGTCCGGTTTATCAGGTTGTATTATCGTCGCTTGTAGGTCTCGCCATTCTGGCCAGGACTGAGGCAGTCTGTTCAGCAGGTAGAATGTCTTTTCGCGAGCCTTGATTTCCTCGTCGGCTTCTGGTAGGGCATTGATGATACGTTCCGACTCATAAACGTACTTTGCTGCAGTTCCGTAAGTGTCGTAGGCGCAATCAAACAATAATCTTCGAAAGAAGTAAAGCTCCAGACCCAAAGCCTTCTTGTGTCTTGCATTGAGCTGGTCACAAGGCAGAGTAGGGTCCTCGTCATAGCCGTCAGCGTTACACTGAGCACAAATGTGTCGCTCTCTCGAGTTGCGAATTTTAGCTGTAATCCGGTAACATTTGCATCGATACTTATTGAGAGCACTAACCACGGGTGTTTCTGTACTAGTAGCGTCGGACTGGGGTTCCCTCCCAGGGACGATCCACCACATATCCAATTCCTTAAGCTGATCGGCCATTCTCTGCCGCCATTGGGCAAAGTTCTTATCACCGAGCAAAGGAAAGATCATCCGCGAGGTGACATTGATTTCTTATGTGTCCGTCATTGTCGAGATAGATAGAGAGACAGACAGACAAACGATTTGATGGATGGATAGACGGATGGATGAATAGATAGATCCGTAAGATGAAAGAGAGTAAAAGACTGATAGAAAATCAATAGAAATTAAAGCGCAATAGATGAACAAAATCAACCAATTGATCAATCAATCCAGACGAACAGGAAGAAATTATTCGAGAGGTACCGCGGTGTAGCAAACCGACCTTCGAACTTCCCAATTTCTGTTTTCGTACAGCGTGGGACACTCATAACCTGTTGGGATGTGTGTGTGATACGTGTGTGAGGTGAGATGTTTGTTAATGACTAGTCGTACAAGAGAGAAGACTACTTAAAGGAAATCCCATGCCAAGCCCACTCCCGCACAACCAATGATAGACCTAACCCATAGACATGACCTAAGTGGGTAGCCATACCTCAACATATGGTAGAGCTAATAGAGCTTACACCTGTAAAGTCAAGTTTGTGGATATATAGGGCATGTCCGGAGACGTAGAAAGAATAAGAATCCCAATACACTCTCTACCGAACATAGCCTAATTTCGATAATTCTGTCCATTAGCCTTTGTCTACGCATTGTACCAAGAGTTGCTGCGGGGCCTTCCCACCGAAGGTATCCTTTCCCGGCCCCCGGGGAGCCGGGGCAGAAGAGAGTGCCCCTACTAGCCGCATTCTCACTAGTTGTCTAGATTGACATAATTCTCATAGCTGGGAATATCAAGTGCGGTTCTAACAACTTCGAGTTCAGATATGATGGTGTCAACCTCATAAGGATAGGTGTAAAGATCCACCATAGCTTTTTCCGACGTGTTGTGAATGATAGTCAGCATTCCTGTATTGTTCAGCAAAACAGAAACAGCAGCTACGAAATCTCTGATGCTCTCACATGTTTGCTCTCATTTCCTTAAACCAGTGTTCCCAACGGGCCAGGCCCATGGTAGGCCGGCCTATAGGCTGCAGGCCGGGGCGGGCCGGGGCGCTCGGGAAGGTAGCCTGGGCCGATCTAGGCGGAATCCCATCGACCTACGAAGCCTATGAGGCCTGATAGGCGCCTACAGGCCCGGCAATTAGTATTGAGAGCAGATCGCTTTAAAGCTCCCCTGACCCCCTCCCCTCTTTCAAGTTTTCGCGCATTCGGTTTTTGTCCTGTTTGCATTCGATAATTGATTCTTAATTAATCATAAAACAAGTGATACACAACCAACTCAACAAAGTTTTAAAAACTCACCTCCAGAGCAACCAGTAGTCCTATCCTACAATCATTCCCCGCACCCCACCTCCTTAGTAGGAATTACATTATATCCCAAAGCTAACAAATTCGAATTGTTGTATTTTTGATGTTATTTTGTAAACTATTTACACTTAAGGTGAAGTTTTTCTGTTGATATGGTGTAGCTGTTCGCTATGAGTGGGTCTGCTGTTGCAATATAGGCCGGCTTAGACTATATGGGCCAGGCCCGCCTATGAGGGGGCTGGAACTGAAAAACAGAAATATCGGGTACTGGTATATCTATTCTGCAGAGAAGGAAGTAACTACCAATCATGATCTATCACTGACAAAAGCTACAGACAGCAAACAGATCACATAATTCACAATTGATTCAAGTTGCCTAGCTAGTTCACGAACCTTCACAAAAGAAAAATCCTGAGACCGAAAAAGTAAAAAAAAAAAAAAAAGACAAGAGAAGAGCCCAACCTATCCTAGTTATCCGACTATCTATTCTCAGGAGATCCACCTCTTGTGGTTCGCTATCCTAATTGACTGTTGACCATCTTGGCTCTTTCTGGCCGTGGTGGTTTTGGTGGTTAAAGAAAAGAAAAGAAAGAGTGGTGAGAAACGACTACCTTACATAGACCCCGCCCCCCCAGTCTGCCAAGCATCAACCCACCATCCTTGTAACGAACATGATCTATGAGGCTCCCAGCGAATACAAGCTCCAGCTATCTTCTCCCCTAGGTATAGGATGATCGTTTACTTCACCGAATAAGCTCTAGTTAGCCAAGAATATTGGAACTAAGCAAAGACAAAATTTATCCGAAACAGTACCAAGCCTATCCGGCCTATAGGCGGGCCCGCCCCGGCCAGGCTCAAGCCTTAAGAAGCCTATAGGCTGGGGCCAGGCCAGGCCCTAGAGAATTCCCATCGGCCAGGCCAGGCTTTGCCGCGGCCTGGCCTACCTGGCCCGTTGGGAACACTGCTTAAAACAAGGTTGAAGGATCCATTTTTCTATTGGGAAGATACAGATGCTGTCCCAATCCCACATGATAAAGGAGCAAACAGCTCTGGTGTCAGAGGGGTGCCCATGTTCGTGAAGCTATAGGCCTCGATCTCAGGCCAGCTTTTGGTCCTGTCCCCTGTATGCGAATCTCCAGGAGTTGGGCCATGAGATTGCAATAAATAACCTAACTTAGCCCAGACCAGTTAGGAATGACATTTACTTCCATTTATTACTCAGCCGGATTGAAGATACTAAGGTTAGGAACAATCAGTCAGTCCCTTCTGGTTCACAGGTTATTCACACCCCAGAGGGTGATAATGGGCTTTCCATAATATGCAGTGATCGTGAAGTAAGTGGGGTTTTGTGGCTTGCTAATGAAATAAATACAGCACCGCTTCATGAACAGCGAAAGGAAAAATAATTTCGACCAATGCCCCACGCCCACAAATTCTCCGAGCCTCCTCTCTGTACTGCCATAAACACCGGAATTAGTTATGGATTCTCTCTTCACAGAATGCAAGTTATTACGCTAATTACTGGACTCATTCCAGAGAGCCCTAGAACGCTCGTACTCCTTCTCTATAGCTGTACCCTGAGCAATCAGCCGCTGAATATTTTGTTCAATCTCGCGACGGGTACAATGCTGCTTCCAAAACACTCCGAAACTGACAGCAAGGATGAGCACGGCATTCGGATGCTTGCAGGCATAAGCTAGAAACAGAGTATTTAGTTGATATATATATATAGTTTGTTTATTTTAATCTGTGGGGCATGTAACTTACCAACAATTGGGCGCCCATAGTATAGAAGTGAAGTATTTAGTTAACTAGCCGATATCTAGTTAATTTTAGCATATTGAAGATCAGGACTTACTGATATAGCGAGGAGAAGGCATCCCTTGGCCTTGCGTTAAGTTACTTTCTAGACCTTGTCTTAATTTAGTTTCTACCCAGGCTCTCTAGGAATAGTTAATTCACGGAAGGACATACTGTTTTATATTATTTTGCCTGGGAGGTTGATTGCCTGGGCTGGCACCGGTGGAATTGGATTGAGGTTGTGTAGGTGACCAGAGGTGGTTTGTAACCGAGACAGAAAGAGAGATCACTCAAATTGTAGCTTGGGGTCTTGCGGTATAAGCTGTACCGCCAAGCCTTTCTCCCCCCCACATCTTCCGGGACCTTCTTACCTCTCTCTTGTATGAAAACTCTCCCGTTGACTCTGTCAAATAAAGTTTGCATCCTACTGACATCTGATTTAACGCAATAGGAAGTTCTAATTGAGCGGTCTCTTATTTCGGCGTGAAGCGGGGCTCTTCGGTTAATACTCGATGACCCCACTGAGGGCGAAGTTCGCCCTGAGATATTTTATCGACCGCGCTGGTCCTCTCGCCCTTACTTCTCTCTAACTCACGCACATTCCTTGCACAATTGCATGAATCCGTCAACTGATCCCACATTTATATTTACCGACACAGGACACAAAAACAGTTTCCACGTGATAAATAGCTATAACCCCACAGATGTCGATGAAGGCCCTCACATCCTAGAGTTGCTATCCCCGCTAGAGCCTTGCCTACGCGAATGGGATGTGCGCCATGATGTGCTCACCCGACGGCTTGATGGTTTGGGGGTTTCGTTTTTACATGCGGAATTTTTTATCAATTGGCGTGATGGCAGGGCCGAATCAAGCATGGCCACTCTTTTTGGCTCTGGCGCTCCGTGAGTCGGGAAAATATATCTTAGGTAGGAGGGCACATTCTTAGCTCGTGAATACGCATAGACAAATTCTAACTGAGGGAATCAGTTCCCTGGTCGTTGATGAACTATGATGCCAAGCTGCGGATCAGAAAATTGCAGTCGCATGTCTCTACTGCGACTTCCAGAGCCAAAGATGCAAACCCCGGAGAATGTGTTGGGTGCACTTGTCAAGCAAATTGTGCGCGAATTGGGGGGGATCCCTGACGAGATCGGTGAGGCCTTTCGGAACGCAAAGGGTCAGATTGGAGGTCGGGGTCTCTGGGTTCCTGGGGTTCTCACCCTCCTAAAGGTCTCCCTCGCATCGTTAAAGCAGGCTTTTATCTGTATTGACGCCTTGGATGAGCTCCTCGTGAAGCATCTACTCACCCTTCTACGCTCATTGTATAATATTTCTCAGTCATTCCCCGGGGTCTACTTTCACTTTACGTGTCGACCGAATATTGGGATCGAGGGTGCGAAACACCTTCCTGGAGCTGCGCGGTTTATCCACGTGAAGGCAGCGACGCAACACATTTTGAGATATGCTAAGGTGACGTTGGATGACGATTTCAGCCCTGAGGCAACGAACGCCACACTTCGGGCGGAAATCATGAGCCAGGTTTCAGAAACACTTTACGATGTGTATGCTGCCACAATTTTTAACTCTAGAGAGAGAGAGCCTTTGCTAATGGTATCACCTAAGTTTCTGCTTGTTTCGCTGAACGTCGCGGCAATATTGGCCCTCCTCCTACATGCTTCCTCCTTTTCCGGACACTATGTGGCAAATCAAACCACGGAGGGCGTGAAATCGATTGCGCTTCAGCTGCTGGATGGATTTGATAGCCATATATCCGCAAACCTTCTTTAGAGTTGGTATCTCGGTGAACTGAGGGAGACGAGAGGGCCCTGCGAGGGGCTACTGGGCTACAACCACCGGGTGGGGGGTCTTGGCACACCCCCATTTTGCACCTAAAGCGACCTTGTTCACAAACTCAATTTAAAATGTTTGAGGGAGTCAAAAATGGAGTAATTATTATTGATGATAGGAAAATTCCATGAAATTTGATTGCATTACCCTTTTGTGCTCTTAGGTTTGATTAGTTAAAATTTGTTGTAGATATTTAAGAGGTGATATCAGACAAATGTACCTTTTATATGGAGCTCTCATACAAAATTGCAAGTACAGTACTACCTCCTCTCCTGCCAAAGACACCTCAACCATTCTTTACCACAGGTTTTTAAGATCTTTTTTTTTTTAGAAGGCAACTCTCAATAGGCTCCTCATTCTAGTTTAATTGCCAATATATTTTCGCCTGCATCAGAAGGGCTTGATAAATGCCCCTAAAGTGAGGTACTTTTGGTGGAAAATTGGTGGGGTGCCAAGACCTTCCACCCGGTGGTTGTGCACTACTTGGCGTATATGGGCGGTGATGAGATTGCCAAAGCTTCATTGGAAATAGGAGACTTGGATGTTAAGAGGGTGGATGCCTGGGGCTTCAGACAGCTGATGTGGGCTTCTGTGAACGGGCACAAAGGCATTATGAGACAACTCATGGAAAAAACAGGGGCCAGTCTCAACACGAAAGACACTTTGTTTGGCCGAACACCGCTCTCTTGGGCTGAGTTATCTGGAAGTGAGGGAACAACAAACCTGTTTCTAGAGTGGGGAGGGTCAGTACCAAATCGCGAGGCTTTAGTGGTTGAACACAGCTCCCCCACGCCGACAAATACGGGAGAAAAGGTGGGGTGAAGCTGCTTCTGGAATGAGAAGAGGTCAATCTCAAATCGAGAGATAATTGGGGCCAAACACCCCTCTTCCAAGCGGTCTGAAGGGGCGAGGGTGCAGCCAAGCTTCTCTTAGAACGCGGGGAGGTCAATCCCGAATGACAGGATCATACTGGTCAAACACCCCTCTCCCATGAGGCCGCCGCAAACCAGGTTAGCTGTTGAAAGTCTCCAGTAATGACCCTGATCAACTTGGGAACTGCGTTCTTTCTATGTAGCTGTCTTATTCTGTTAATAATTAGTAATACTACTTTCATTTGTCACTCATTATCAAGCAAAGAGGTTTAAGGGGTATAACTGGTTGGATACTCAATATCAGGATTCGCACAGAGGGTCGGCCACAATCAGAGGGTAAGGCAAAGATTGTATGGGAAGGATGTGTGTGATGGGCACGAGAGGGATTTACGGAGGGATATTTGGACACATGCTATTGACACAACTAGGTAAGGCCTAGAGGGTATGATGGTGGTTGAAGTAGAGATCTCTGCCAACACAGGATATTGGAAGACATTGGAAAAGTGTAATGGTAGGTGTAATGGTGTAATGGGGACACCATATAGAGAGGTGAACCCCAAGGTTGCGACCGCATCAAACTCAAAGTAGAAGTGAAAGAGAGAGTAAATAATTCACAAAGTATCAAAGCAGGAAAACTTAATATCATTAAGCTTAAAGGTTCACTGAATAAGTTCACTCAAGGAAAGTCGGTTATGAAAGTAGAATGCCAGACTGTTAAACTTAAGTATATATCAGATTTGAGCTATTGGCATTCACCACTACTGCGATGTTGTGCGAGTACCCTATCCTGCTCAGGATTGTCTGAGGTATACCCTAGATGAGGAATTATGCTGCCGGAAGTATTGGACCAGCTCAGGTACGCTTAACCCCTTCAATAAGGCATGAGTTCGTTCAATTTATCTCCAATTATTACGGACATCTAAATAGCTGACCTATTGAGTATGAGATATGCAGCTTCAACATGATGACTCGATACCCCAACCCCAAAGCTCACTAGAAGTAGCACGTACCAGGAGGCATCTATGGTAGCTACTCTGTCAACTGAAAGAGTTCTCGTTCCATAAGGCAAAATACTTATTGGTACGATAAGAAGAAGATTGAACTCTAGTATATCTGGTGCAGGCGCATCTAGGCATATTGCTGTGAAAGATCGCCATCCAAACAAATCACTCGGTATTCGATCAGAAGTATTGGTATGTTTGCTTATAGGCTATATATATTCAAAAATAGTTCATCAAGACAAAGCAAGTGAAGACTTGCTACTGGTGGCGTGGAGAAACCGTCAGACAAAATAGGAATCAGGAGACTCGCTGAGTTCATGTGCGGCAATTACTTTCAGGGTAAAACACTGTTCGCACTTTTCTGAACCAAGTGGAAAAACCACAAGATACATAAATCCTTAGGAAAGGAAAGTAGTGGAGATTTTAGTATATATAGAAGGGCTCTCCCCCAGTGGTTGAAGAACAATCACCCAACGGAGAAGAGAGCTTAACAATATAACAAGTCACCAAAAAATCTTCTAGGTTCGAGAAATCTGCACCTTTCATATATTACTGAGCCTTCCAGACATATCTCTGAACGCTCAAACCATAGCCTAGTTAGCATAATACCGCTTCGAGTTAGCTATCCTGTAACACCAATACAACCGCAGGTGGACAATCTCATCGTATTCAAGTAATGCCAGTGGCTAACTGCCATGACAGCAACCACATCAGCAAAAAGACTAGCTTGCGTCCTATGTGTCCTGTGCGTCTGAAGCACCTGACGCACAGAACGTTAATTGCGAATAAGAACGCCAGATCAATCTCACGTTGCGTCCTGATTTGCCTTTGTTTCATCCCTGAATCCAGACGCCACCCAGGGACAGACCTCTTCATCCTGTGCGTCCTGACAGTGTCTGGTACACTGCCGCTGCGTCCTGACAGTGTCTGGTGCCCTGCCGCTGCATCCTGACAGCGTCTGATACCCTGCTGCTGCGTCCTGACAGCGTCTGGTGCTCAGTGCTGTCATCCTGGTGACCCATGATCACCACTACCTAATTCCCACGTCGTCTGATACTGTCCTCTTGTGTCCTCACACCAGATCTCTCTCCCCCATAGTCAGGGCTTCTTTCATCTGGCCCATCCTGTCCAGATATCTCTGCTCTGTGGTCCTGCGTCAGGATCTCACGATCCTGATCCATCATCTCCAGATCTATGATCACTTCTTCCAGATCTTACTCCAAATATGGTGCGTCCCCTGATTCTTCCATCACATGTTGAGACTCTCTGCGCTGCGATATCCTGACACTGGTATCGTGGCCTCTGGCACCGGATAAACTACTTCTGACGATCTCGCAATCTCTGCCAGAATGCATTTTCTTTCGCACCTCACACTCGGGCGATGTGCTCTACTATTTGCACTTTTGGTTCTGTATTCTTAGGAATACAAAATAATTATTACTCTATCTTACTCTACAAACACACCGTTTCCTATGTACCCTCTGGTATGCTTGCCCTATTTTCCTCCTCCTCCGTTCCCGGCTTCCTATCAACTGTTTCCTTGAGTTCTGGTTCCAAGATCTCAAGACTCAGAGCTAGCGCACACAATGGAGTGGGGCTCACTTTGGCGTCCAACGTTAGCCCCATGGTCTCATCTGGTGAAGAGGCCGGACTTAGAGGATCCGAATCTAGATATCTGAGAAGGCCCGCTGCTGATGCTGCACCGAAATCGAAAGACACTTCAGTTGTCTGTGAACTGTTTTGGCTCTCCGGCAGAGGACCAAGATGTAGTTTATTTAGAGTTTGACTCTCTGGTGCTGTCCATCGCTGAAGGTTGGTCTAACTTTGACCCTCTAGTTCTGCTGCCACAGCAGCCCAATTGTCTGTGAAGCCTTCCTGGGGATCTTGTCGGACTCCATGCTCCTGCTCCATCTTTCCACAGATGGTCCCACAAATTTTGTCCAGAATTAGAGTTTGAACTGAGTCGGGGCATGATGCCCACGTTTGCCTTCGGTGTGCAAAAAGATCATAAATGGTTGCCATTAGGTTAGTCTTCTCTGGAGGTCCTGGCTCACCTCTGGCGGCTTCAGGCTTGAAGTCACCCTGATCCTTATAAACTCCAGTCTGCCATGCTCGCCGTGTATAGCAGATGATAGCACACGTTAAGCAAATCATAATACCATTGATGCGCCCAAGAAATGCCTGATCACAAATCCCACGCATTCTGCTACTCTTAAACAACTTTCCCTATATGGCCTGGGGTATCTGGGGTGCTTGGAATCAATTTGTTATTTTCTGCATCAAGTTCACTCTGATTAGGTGCAAGTGGATAGGTCGCATCGTTAATAAGAGCAAAAACGTCCATCACATCCTCTGGCTAGGTACATAAATCTATCCGTTTCTAGCAGATAGTCCACCCTGCGCGCTATTGCCGTTGGGTCTTCCAAGAGATCGTACAATTTTACGATCTTATACTTTACGTAGTTGACAAACTGGGTTCTTACCCTCCAGTGTTTTTGGCGTATCTGGAAAGGTTACTACTAGTCCAGACGTCTAAAAGATTCTTCTAAAGTTGGTTGATATCTACTTACCAATTTTAAGCTTTCATCAGATACTTCTATATTCCCTGCATCGGATATGTGATTCAGTGCCTGAAGCCAAACACGGTGCACCTGTGGGGTCAATGCAACTGGGCCAGGGAGTGGTTCATCAAAAAGTGTATATGGGACGATAAGGCCCTTGCGCAGCGCTATGACCGGTCCCGCTGGTCCCATCGCTGTATTACGCCGTGAGTTAGTCAGAGGCCAAATGTGCTCATGGCCCGGCATGCCCTGCTCGACCTGAGGACTTGAGCATCCGACTGCTGTCGTTGTGGCTATGTGTCTAGCCATTGATGAATAACGCGATACACCGCATATCGAGATCGTCAGTGGAGTCTACGCACTATTTCGTATTATTTGTGCTTGTGCAGCAGGGGTACGCCTTATGTTTGAGGTTTCCTGCAAATCTGGAGGTGGTCGATATTCGGACAGTTGATACCCTGTTGTCGGTTTGTTTCTCCCCGGCTCCTGAAGGATGATATGTTATGGATCTAGTGCCATCCGCATTATCATTCTCATTTGTGTCTGGCTCTGTGTCCAATTCGGTTTGATCAGATATCTGGGAGTTTTTGTACTCATCGATGCTATCATCGCTAAGATGAAAGATTTCTGTTATTTGTTGTGCATTCTCGTGCTGATCGGCCTTGTGACAGTTATACGCCATTGTGTGTAAAGTGTCCTTTCCCGGGCGCTTGGCTGGTCGTGCCAGAACATGTCCTACGACCCGTGGTGGGGATGATTTCTGAGCACTTGATTGTGCACTGTGAGTGCTGCCTGATTCGGTCAGCTGCATTCCTGATTTGGGTGCGTTATCGACTAGTATGACGTGGTACCTATGTGGGTTCTGATTGGCTACCTGTGTGGTGGGTTGGCTGCGTGAATTGGCTTGTGTTTGTTTATGCATGTTTGAATGCCAGACGTTTAATAAAGGGATAAGATTGGAATTAGGACATAGGAAAAAGCGATATATTGGGTGGTACAGAAGAAGAGTTGGTTGTTTTGTTGCGTAGGACACATCACGTCTTATACGCTAGGCCTTGGTAATGTGTTGGGGGGTTGAGTATCATATACAATCACGCACTAATGAAATAGACTATTTGGCTGCACAAAGGGGTTTTGCTGCTGGTTCATCATTAAGTTACTACTCTGGACGAGCTGATGTATGATGTTCGTTTAGACTCAGGTATGAGCCAGTTCGACAGAATGAGGATATCGCTAATATACCAGGCGTCATCGATGTCTGATCCTAAGCAAAAACTAGCCACAACAAGTATGACTTAGCGACACCAAATCTAGCAAGACACACGCCACGCTAAACACAGTTTAGATTTATCGATCTTAATCTCTGGACATTGATTCATCACCATTGAACTTCGCGATATCAGTTTGCACGTCATGCATCCTCGCTGATTGTCTAGTTCTATTGGCCATCGGCTGCCGTGTTATGGACAGACAATGCAAGGCGTGCCCAATCGGCAAATAGATATTAGACAGTAGCTCAAAGGGAAGTGAGGTCAGGCCGCTGATTCCAGGGCATGCACAGGTATCATTAATTGTGTTCTATCGCATACTAGCTACGAGCAAGAAGTACAAAAGAAATTCAATAACACAAAGGGATAACAACACCTAGTAAACAGTAAGGTTGTTTGAGTAAAAAGTGAAAAAGAAATTACTGAAAAAAGTAGTGAATCTCGTTTTATTTGCTGCCCGTGCTGCGTCTTGCTGAACCTTATACCTGAGTAGTAGATAGGGTGTTGTTTGGCACTAGTGGAGAACTATGGTTTCGAGATCCGCGACCTGGGTGGGTCACAGGAGCCAGTGGCTGGGATGGGGACTCATTGATTGTGGCTGGCGGGTGTTCAGGTGGAGGAGAGTGATGTTCTATTGGTCGCTCCGGAGTCGTAAGATCGAGCCCGGTTTGTGTATCTGCGGGCGGCGAGAGTGGAAGTTTGTCGCATATCAAAGATACACTGGCAGGAGATGTGTCCTCGGCGCTATCGTGTCCTTGATGACTCACAGATACAGCTCATTGTTTTGCCAGCCAATCAAGCATCCAGGGTGCTCCTTCACCATTTCGCCAAGGGCTCGAAGTTTCTCCAATGCAGAAGGCCCAGAAGGGCCTGATGAGTGCAACACAAATGCCATCGCAATTGGATTAGAGCTTGCCGGTACTTCGATTTGTGATGGAATATTCCACTGGTGTATTAAGGGGCCGTAATCTCCAAGTGTCTGGAGATCCTTCTGTAATTAGCTATTCCATTTTAATATGAAAGGTAAAGATAGATGAATCATGCTGCAGATTAGATACTTACATCACCGTTGTACACATAGATCACCCCAGCGCCATAAGGCACGCGAGTTTCTCCCTCTGGCTCGGCCTCTATCTATTCTACATCATCAACACACTCTTCATCCCGCATTTCTCTCACAGAGTCTTCTCCTCCAGCCGACACATCCCAGACATGGCAGTCAAAAAATGGATACCACCATTGGGAGGCTCGGGGGTTTCCTCCAGGTCATCTCCATCTTCGCGACCTGACTTGAGAACGATTAGGTCCAGGGGATCTTGGCCTTTGTTAGTGAGGAAACATGCATGAATGTCGTTATTTCTATTGAGAAATATGAGCTGACGTAGGGGGAGTGTATCATCCGGCTTCTGAGGTAGCATGACAGCACCTTCTCCTGTCGCACCAATTAGATAGCGAGGGCATCGAACCTCCTCCTCCATGTCTTCCCCCCTTACTACCCGGAGCAAATCCATGATATTTGGTGTATTCAGAAACGCACAGGCGATTCCCCGGTTGGAGTCTTATACAAACCATGAGTGGCAGAGGAATTGATGCACGGTAGGCAGCCCACTAGTCATTCAAATATTATGCATTCTCAAAGTATACGGGGAAAATGGTGACTGTCAATCCAAGTAAGGCATTAGGATCTGCTGTCAGTCAAGGGCTAAGGGAATAAAGAGGGGTAATACTTACGTGGATGTTCCGCAACGTCGCTACGAAGATCCTGCGCAGCTTTTTGACACTAATTCAATGTCTGCAGTTTCTTGGGCGAATCTTTGCCAGAATATTCAGATCAAGGATGAACTCTCCAATCTCATCAGGGTGGTGCTCGCTTTTGATGAGCTCAATAGGCTCCTTGACTGGGGACAGGCTGCGAGCACATAAAACAATTGAGTCAACTTGGGATTTAGTTAGGCGACCGGGGTAAAGAAGGTGAGCAATAATTTAGACCTTAATTTGCTCGCACTATATAGCATGGACGGAAGATGTGCTAAACGGATAGTTGAATTCACACCACGATTTCGCATACGCAATGTGGCCATATACAGTTCAGGTTTGAGTTTGACAGTCAGTATAACCGAGTCAGACTACGTGATAGTTTGGATCTAAATACCCAGAATCCCCAACAGCCAGCTGGAAGTGTCTATGCTCAACAGGCTCCGGTTCTCTGTTCATTTGAAAAAATGAAAGATTTGTTAGTTCACTTTTCTATTCATGCACAGCAGGGGGGACAATGATTGCTCACAATGGGTCTTCCGCAGGGCGACGGCCTGCACACCTGGTGAGTGTTCTTCTTCGTATTCTGCTCTGAACTTCTGGTGTCCGAGGCTGATCCGCGGAACGTCTGAGAAGTAGAGAGTTAACCTTGATCGCTAAAGTTAGTGGTGGATGTTTGCTTACTTTCCCTGGCGTAATTGACGTCTCGCTCAGCTTGGGGGCGCCATTTGTGCGTGGATGAATAAATTGGATCAGGCCACTAGGACAAACAAAATGATGAGCCAACTAAGGCTATTGATATGACATCAAGTAAGGCTTAGAGGGTATGGATTGTAGTTGATGTAAATATCGGTCCTGACAAGGCCCTCAGGGTGCTTTCGAAAAGCGCAATGGTCAGTGTGGTGTGTCTGGAGGTAACAGGAAGATGTGGATAAGGCATATGAGAAGACCTCTTATAGGCCTCATGAGCAAGAGCGTTGGGTCTCCTCTTGCTGTTGCTTGTTTGTTGCCCATAGGGTCCGGTGTGTACTGTAGGTGCCCCCAGTAGAGTTGGGTGTTGAAGACACTTTCATCATAAAGTATCACGGGCGTAACTAACAATGATTGTTGATAGAAGAACGAATTGCAAAGGAACCATATACGCAACAGAGAATGGATCAATGGCTTAGTCTCCCATCGTGTATTGTCAAATACCTTTTTAAGCCTCATCTGAGTTTGACGCCACGAGATGTTGTGTACTGCGATGCATCTCGGCGTCCCTTGGCGTCCACAAAGGGCTAAGGCTGGGAATATGATGTCAACCCAACCCTGCTGCGCATTACACACCAAACACAACCCCAGGGCATCATGACTTTCGGCTAATGGAGATGAACTGTTCTGACTTGATTGACGTGCTATGAGAAATTGAATCTATTCTAAGTCTAATTATGATACTCTATTAAAACTATCAATATCAAAGGCTAATACACTCAGCGTCTGAGTGGACGCAGCCTCAATCTACGCGCCATAATATGGATAACACTCTCAGGGTCAAAAATAGCCTCTTAAACTAAAGCTCGTCCTGATTATCTTCTTCGAAAACCATTCGGCACTTCTGAAGCTGGGCCTCTTGCAAAAGGCCTTTAGCAGAAGCAATGACACAGTGAATTTTGGACCTAGCCTTGCCCGAATTATCAATGTCAAACTGCACCTTACGGTTCCGTCCCTGATCGGCCAACGTGGGACTCCATAGCAATTTCATGATGCAATGTGTATTCAGCATTATCTCCGGTTTAATTGACAGAGGTATCCGACGTCCTGTGGAATTGCAGCTCTGGTCAACAGGAGATGTCATACTGACAACCCTACTACGGTGCGACTCAAAGTTGTCTCAAATATCTGATAATGAGCTGGCCTATCCCGGAAGAAAAAGGGGAGAATCTTGTGTCTTTTGTGATCCACTGGCCTTAGTACCGTGCATGGCAATAGCTTTTTCCTTCGCTTGAGCTGCCGGGTTGACATTACACCCGGCTAAGACGTTTGCCCAATTAGACACAGCAGTTGAGGCAAGGTATCTGTGTCTCGACTCCGGTGTTGTAGCTGGACTAGCTGCCATTGATGGGCGATAACAATCAACGACATCAACAAATGTTCATATTTCCTCCCTATACCTCCTGAGGCATGTGGGGGATAGTGGGCAAAATTATGAAACTCAAGTTGTTGTACGGATAGTCTATAGCTCTATAACCCCTAATTACGTCAAGGGTTATGGGGTATCATTTTTTTTGACCATAGTTGCGTTGCTATGCACCCTTTTCAGGTTGCCCAACGTCCTATTTGCACTGTTGCATGGTCTTTTTAAGCTTTCTCAGTTCCTCTAGAGTTCATCCGGCCTCAAGTTCTATACCTGCAATTGTTCGCTTATGGACCTCTGCCACTGGACTTGTTCCTGACTCCCAACAGCTCAAACAGGCCGTATCCTCTATTCTTGTTACCACTGTAATGGGGGCACCCTATAGAGAGGTGAACTCTAAGGTTGCGACCGCACCAAACACTCCAAGTAGATGATAAAGATGAGGTAAAATAATTCAAAAGAATCAACGGTAAAACTTAATATCGTTAAGCTGCAAGCTTCAGTCAATAAGTTCTCTCGAGGAAAGTTGGTTATCGAAGGAGAATGCCAAACGCTTAAACTTAAGTAGATATCAGATTTAAGCCTTTGACATTCACCACTACTCCGACCTTGTGAGAGCACCCTGTCCTGCTCAGGGTCTGTCCGAGGTCTACCCTCCATCAGGATTTATCCTGCCGGAAGTGTCGGACCAACTCAGGTACACTTAACTCCGTCAATAGGATATGAGTTTCTGCAATTCATCTCCAATACAACCGCAGGTGGAAAAACTCTTCCTATCGAAGTCATACCAGTGGCTAACTGTTATGACAACAACTGGAGTCAATACCTAGGTGGCGGACTCACTGGCCCAGGGGCAGTTTCGTCTATACAAGCTGTGCAGTCTATCATTTAATCTACGCGAGTATCCTATGTGATAAATTGACATGCAAGCTCCCCCGGTGAGATGTAGCCGATGGTTGGCTAAGTGGGCGCTACCCATAGCCATCCTCTCGGGACATACTCTACCGTGATAAGACTCATACCTCTAGAGTCCAATAACAACCCATAGTAATGCTACAAAACAAGGGGAGAAGGTCCGGGTTGGTTACTGAGGTATTTGTCTCGAAAGCACACTGGCCTTCTGAGACTATCTGAGTACCACTAGGAAGACTACTCTACAACCCGTAGGCTAGAATAGACTCCTAGATGCCCGAGAGACCATATATGGATGACCCCATTTTGGCGGTTACCCATACTCCCCTTATATATCCTGCGAACGACATTCAGTCGGACGGACGGCGACGACTTATACGGTGTTACGGCAGCCACTCCAATGACCTCTGTTAACTAGCAAACGAGCAACTACACAGCCGTCTGCCTATGACGCGCCGTCCCAACGCCGGGTCCAGAGGGGGGTGTTAGCTAAACCCGCCTAAGTTCAATAGCATATTCGGGCCACCCTTATGCAGGCGTGGGGCCTCCCCGCGCAGATGCGTGTGCGCCCAAGAACATCTAAGAGCCCATAGAATGTGAGGCAATCGACCTCTAAGTTGTAGGATGACTTTACCGGTGAAGGTAGGGTAACTTGGGTTCCTCAGTAGGGTAACTGGGACCCATGGGCATAATGTCCAAATTCCCAAGGTAGGGTAACTTTGCCCTCTTATGCCTTTAACCGCTCAGGAAGTCCTCCAGAAGACCACAGAAGTCGCCTCAGAAGTCCGTGTAACATTCCCATAATTCTCTTGACCTTATGCGAATGTGCTCCCGAAAGGTTACCCTGCCTAGTAGAGTACCTCAAGGCTATTCAACTATTCCCTAACGTATTTGACCTAGTAATGGGACACTCACTAGTAATGGGACACTTTTTACATTCAGTGTCCCATCAATAAATATATGAATATCTCAACCAATACAACATGGAATAACCTGTAAATCTATTGCTAGATAGCCAACATGATTGTGAACATTTTCTATAAATTATATTCTGCCAACCACAAAAGAGAAATAGTTATTTTATAAAGAGGTGGGAAAGTATTACTTCGTTATATGGTAGACAATTGATTTTATAGAAAATGTATAAAAAATGTTAAAATTACACTGTTTGCTAGAGAAGGTAAATTGATATTCCTGCTTGATCTCACATGTTACAGA
>Ga0307509_10003059_pt1 | contig 26013 bp, 29 predicted proteins | sample 10_EM_MG_FD_202245 | JGI IMG/M metagenome (GOLD analysis project Ga0307509, IMG submission 202245) | Populus trichocarpa ectomycorrhiza microbial communities from riparian zone in the Pacific Northwest, United States - 10_EM | ecosystem: Host-associated > Plants > Roots > Unclassified | place... | reverse complement strand
CGGTTGCCCCCCCCCCCCCCCTCAAGAAGTCTTTCTCCCCTCACACCCCTTCTCGTTTGTTCCCTTTCTCTTTTCCCCCTCTCTCACCCCCTCCCCCCCCCCCTACTCTCCCTTTCTACTCTTCTTTCCCTCATTGCCAACTTTAGACAGCCTCGAGACAGCTTGCTTGCTCGGCTGTGTATATTGGTTTCTACGAACGGGGCTGCCCTTTCTTCTTTCTTCCCACTCTATTTTCTTCACACGATCGCTTTCCTTCGCTCTCTGGACTCGCTCCTGCCCTCCAACCTCCCTTTTTCGTTTTGTGTGTTTTCCGGGAGGTTTTTCTTGACCCTTTGCCCTTCGTTTTTTCTTACTCGCTATCTGCCTACACCCGCCACTCCATTGCTCCACCGCTCCACTTTACTAGCTCAGCCATCCGTATTTTCATACCCGCTTGCTTCCGGGGTCGCTTCGCATGCACTTTCACGATTGCTAAACCCGTTCCCCCGGTTCTAACAAACTATATCTCATCAGGACTGCATTCTATTTAACTTCCGGGGGACTCTCCCCTCCTAACCAAGACTTTCCACATTCGTTAAATCGCCCGTCATGAGTCGTTCGTTATTATCCCGATCGTCTAACTCCATCCTCTCGCTGCTACTGCTACTTTCAACGCTTCTTCACAATGCTTCTGCCGCCCGTCTGATCCAATCAACATCTCTCAACCCTTGTATGGAGAAATCTAAATTTACGGCCTCGCTCTTCAACGTTTCCTTCACACCCGATACTAACACCCTCCATATTAGCATTAACGGTGTTTCGTCCATCGATGGTAATGTGACGGCCACGTTAGTTGTTATTGCTTACGGATACAATGCTTTGACAAAAGATTTGAATCCTTGCGAAATGGGAGAGGGTTTCCAGGGAATGTGTCCTATGCAACAGGGGCTGATTCAGCTCGAGTCTCACACACCAATTGAAGCTAGTGTCGCCGCCCAAATTCCTGGTATGAGCTTCTATGATCCAGTAGTTCTGGTATTTTGGAGGGGATCCTTGCTAACATATAATTTTATTCTATTAGCTATCGCGTATCAAGTCCCGGATATAGATGGAAAGGCGAGGATCATGGTCAACGAAACTGGTTCCAGACAGATGATCGCTTGCGTTGAAGCTCCTCTTAGCAATGGTAAAACTGTCGACACCAAGGGCGTAGGATGGGCTACGGCTATTATTGCCGGTATGGGTCTTATCGCTTCTGCCGTCACCTCTGGACTCGGTCACTCCAACACTGCTGCTCACGTCGCCGCGAATGCATTGTCCCTTTTCGGGTATTTCCAGGCCCAGGCGATGATTGGGATGACTGGTGTAACCCTTCCTCCGATTGTCGCTGCGTGGACCCAAAATTTCGACTGGAGTATGGGTATAATTCGGGTCGGGTTCATGCAAGAGATCTTCCATTGGTATATTCAGGCCACTGGGGGCAAGCCTTCGAATATCTTTGGATCTCTCACAGAAGTTTCCGTTCAGGTTATGAAGAGAAGTCTGCCTGAGCAGACTGGCCCTTTAATCAGCAGGGCAGCAGCCTATGGATTCGAGACTTATGCTTCCTCCCTTGCTCCCCGGGATCTGGAACCGAGAACTAACAATGATAATGGACTAAACGTCAATACCGAGACCATTAAAGTTTGGGGGATTAAGCGGGTTTCCTTCAAAGCTAAAATTGAGGCTACCAACTTTTTCATGACTGGTTTGGCGTTTTTTGTCGCTTTCCTGTTCTTTGTCGCTCTCGGTGTTTGCGCTTTTAAGGCAATGTGCGAGTTTGCATCTAAAATGCAGTGGATCAAGGGAACCAAATTCCAGGATTTTAGGAATGGATGGATGACGGTTCTTAAGGGAATTATGTATCGCTTGGTACGTGTCGATATATACGCTATTTGGTATGTCTTCTAACTTTGGTATAGGTCTTGATTGGTTACCCTCAAATGGCTATCCTTTGCCTTTGGGAGCTTACTGTTAAGGACTCCGGTGGTGCCATGACTTTGGCGATCTTCTTCTTTTTCTCGATGACTGGTATTCTTGCTTGGGCGTCCCTCAAGGTTATTCGTATTGCTCAACGCTCGGTTACCCTTCACAAGAATCCAGCCTATATCCTATACTCCGACCCAGCAGCTTTAAACAGATGGGGCTTCCTCTATGTCCAGTTCCGCGCCACCGCTTATTACTATGTCGTTCCCGTTTTGCTATACACGCTTGTCAAGGCAATATTTATCGCATTTGCTCAGAATAAAAGACTTGTCCAGGCTATCGCCCTGCTTTTGGTTGAAGTTGGCTACTTGGTCGCTGTGAGCATTATGAGGCCATGGATGGACAAGCGAACAAACATCTTCAACATTTCTATCTGTGCAATCAACTTCCTGAATACCATCTTCCTCCTTGTTTTTACCAACGTTTTTGGTGGTCCGGTGAGTATTTTTATTTTTGCCCCTATTCACGGATATGACTAACATTCGCCTAGGGAATCGTGGTTGGTGTTATGGGCGTTATCTTCTTCATTCTTAATGCTGCCTTTGCCCTTGTTCTATTGATATTAGTACTTATCTCATCGATCTATGCCTTGATCTCGAAAAACCCGGACGTTCGTTACCAGCCCATGCGTGACGATAGGGCATCGTTCATCAAGTCCAACACCCAGATGGCGACATCAACTGAGTTGGATGCTCTTGGCGTCACTGCTCGCGGTGATAAAGGCGGATACAAGACCAGGGATTTGGAGGATGACGATTCGTACACCACCAACTCGATGAACAAGGAAGCTTCTCAGGTTCCTCTGCCGCCATCGACAGCTGGCTCCCATGCACCAAGCCATCGCAACATGGACAGACCACCTTCACCATTGGGCACGGCGGTGCCTTTGTTCCCTGCCACGGGTCATGATGGTTCAAGGGGACCATATAGCCATCAAATGGCTCAAAGCTCGAACCAGTTGCCTTTACTGACAACTTCGGGTACCCCTCGATCACCAAGCCGTAGCGGTGCGCCATCACCATCGTCACCAGCGCGATCGCCAGGAGGATATGAGTACAACCAACCCGTACAACGATCCAACACTGGTGGATCGATGAACTGGCATACAGGGGCTGGCTATGATGGTCGTGGTAATTAAAGCGTGAATGCGGGGGATTTTTGTATACAGCGGTCAAATGGGGCGTACCGTTTGTGTAATAAAACCACTGTGCGGTGTCGCTTTTTTAACTTTTTTCCCCTCTTTTTCCTGTGCCAAAGTCTGGAGTCTTTGTTTTTTGTTTCAATTTTCGGTTCTTTCCTTTTACTATTTGAAATTATTTTCCATTCTTGTGTATTTTGAGGCAAGAAGGAAAAAACAACGAGGTGAGTTGCATTGCTGGAATACTTTTTCTGACACAAACCTAGAGGGAGGCATATATTTTTTTTCCATAGACAGTGTTTACTACTATTGGATTGTGTGCCGGATAATAGTTTTGGGGGGTTTTTCCTTTTTCTTACGACTGGTGAGACAGATGGATGGTTGAGTCTGAAGTCCTCTTTGTCAAGTTCAAGTTCAAGTCTCGCCTATTCCATTGTACAAGTTAATGTCACCCTTTTCCTGTTTTGTTTTATCAGGGAAATTTACTCATCACACTTTCTTCCATTTGTCATGTTTCTAGTGTATTTAACCGCCTGCCCTCTTTGTCACATAAGCCTGTTCTCACCTCTGCTTTATTGAGGAAGTGCTGTGGGAATATTCCTCATGTGGTGAAAGTGGGGAGAGGAGGGTGGTCGATTGGTTGGGGTTCGGTATGGTATGGGAGAGCTGGGTGGGATGGACGATGATTAGTAGCCCTTTTTTTTTTTTGACTACGGTACAGTATAATATTTCGTGATGTGAGGGGGTTGTTTTTTCTTTCTTTTCTGTTCATTTTTCTTATTATTTATGTTCTTTGTGATTGGGTTGTTATTTATAGTTGGGGTTGCACCCGTACTGTGCTGTAACTAGGCTGCCGGAATTTACCTGGCTTTGGGGTTTGGCTGAGGAGGGAAGGGAAGGGAAGGGAAGGGAAAGTGAGGAGAAAGGGAAGTGCGAGGGTTATGTCGTGTTTTTGTTTTTTTGTTCATAGTGTATTGTAGGTTGAATGTCCTTTTTTTTTTTGCGTAAAGTATTATATAAAAAAAAGTCAAGTAACTTTTTTTTATTTTTTGTTTATACATGATCTAAACCATCACCGTCATATTATCATGCCTTTTTTGTATTTCAAAAACAGACCCACAAAGCCCTCCCTTCCTTCCTTCAACCCCCTTCTATCTATCATCCTCCCCATAAGCAATGAAATTCCAACCTCAGAGACCCTGCCTCAACCTCTCCGCCAACTGCTTCTTCCCAAACTCCCAAGCATTCAACAACCCCTGCTCACTCAAATCCAACCCCTTGACCCCTCCAACCTCCTGCATCGGCGGCTTCGACACCCGACTAGCAATGGTCGCAGGATCCGTCTCGAGGATGATGCCATCATCAACAATCTCATCGATAGCCAACGAGACGATATCGTAATTCTCTAGTAGCGTGCGTTTATCCGTAGCATTCCTACTCCCCCCCTCCCCCTTTCCCATCAGCAATCCAATCCAATCCAATCCAATCCAATCCATCTTTTTGGGACGAGAGGAGAACTCACTTTAGCAAAATATTCAAGCAATCCCTCAACGCCAACAATGTATGCCACAGCAACATCTCATTCTCCTCCACCCCGCCGACGACGTAGAGCATCACGTCCGACTCCGCCTTGAACACCACGACGCGGTTGTCGTACAGGATGATGTCCGAGTTGGACTTTGCCGTCTTCTCCACGAGGCCCTTTTCGAAGGGTTTTTGCTCCTTGAGGGTTGGGTAGGGGTTGGTCGGTGAGGTGGAGGTGGAGGAGGTGGAGGAGGAGGTGGTGGTGGTGGTGTGCGGTGGGTGGTAGTATTTTGCTAGGACTCGGGTGCCGTCTGGGGAGAGGATTAGGATTGCGTTTACCTGTGGGGTGGGAGGGTTAGTGGGGTGTGTGGTGGAGTGGAGGGAGGGAGGGAGGGAGGGAGGGCGGAAGGGGGGAGGAGTTACGGAGAAGAGGGAGAGGTTTGGTGCCATTTTTGGGGAGATGATTTGGGGATTGTGCGCTGTTTGGTGGTTGGGGAGTTGGATATTGTAGGTGGGTAGGTTGGTTGTTAAGGATGCGGGATCGTCAGGTTGAGGTGAGGCGGGTTTGGTCTGGTTGACGATAGCTGTCCCTGTCTGGTGGTTGGAGGAACCTCCCGTGATTGGGCAGCTGCAACGACAACCCTGAACAAACAAACCTTCCTAGTCCCCCTGCCATTTCCTGCTTCTGTATTCGAGGGGGAGAGCGCGTAGGGTATTATCCCTTTACATTTTCACATTTTCATCTCTCTTTATTCTAAGATTTAATAATAGTAAAACGCCTGCGAGCCTCTCTGCTGTGCCTCCTGCGGCGGATTGCTAAAAGCCCTAGGACCTACCCAGGTTATTTGTTTAGCCATGAAACACCGAATATCGATCGTACCGTGGCTTGGGTGTAATCCTCTTTACATCTCCATAACTCCGCCACCTTGGCACCTTCCGCGCCGTCCCCTAATTCCCCAATCTCCGGGGAGGCCTTGCACTTTCTAATTGTGCCTATTTGACCCTCGCCCACCCACTCATAGCTGAGGGTCTGGACCCGGAGAATCGTGGTGACAATTTTACATTCTATCCGTAATATATCACTCTCACCGAAAGAACAGCAAATGGTGTCAATCAAGAACAGGTTTTCTGCGAATTTACAATAGAGTACAGAACCCAACACCCTACCCCTCTAATACCACTTTATTTTAGTTCTGCAGAAGGGTCTTAGCTTCGAGCGAGGCTTTAAACCTTTTCTCTACGCCGTCCAGGAATACGCTTGTCGTGACCCAGGAGCCCCTGTCCTCGTTTCCACTGGCGAGTGCGAGGTCCTTGGTCATGGTGCCGTCGACTTGGACAGTGTCAATGACGGCAGACTCTAGGGACTCGGCGAAGGCGACAACGTCTGGGGTGTTATCCAGCGTGCCGCGCTGGATTAGACCACGGGTCCAAGCGAAGATGCTGGCGATCGGGTTGGTGGAGGTTTCCTTGCCTTTTTGGTACTCGCGGTAGTGCCTTGTTACGGTTCCGTGGGCTGTTGTGGTCGGTATAAGTGGGTGGAGGTGCATATATATGTGTGTGTGGGGGGGGGGGGGGGTTCTTACCAGCTTCGGACTCAAAGGTTTTACCGTCCGGAGTGATCAAGACGGATGTCATCAGCCCTAGTGACCCGAAACCTTGCGCAACAATGTCGGACTGGACGTCTCCGTCGTAGTTCTTCAGAGCCATGATGAAGCCGCCCTGTAGTTTCAATTAGTACATCTCCTCTCTGGCGTTGTTGGTCATTAAGGATCACCCACCTTAGATTTGATCATCTGGGCTACCATATCATCTATCAACCACCATAAAATCAGCACAACCACCCTTTCCCAGACTCAGCAGATTTGAAGTTACCCACCAATCAACCTATGTTCGTACCAAATTCCCTTGGCGTCAAACCCAGCCTTGTAAGTCGACTCATAGATCTCCTGGAAAATATCCTTGAATCTTCCATCGTACTTCTTGAGGATAGTGTTCTTTGTGCTCATGTACAGTGGCAACTTCTTCTGAAGCGCAAGTTTAAAACTAGCGTGAGCAAACCCGCTGATTGAATCGTCGGTGTTGTACATTGCCAATGCGACACCACCGGCCTTGTAGTCGAAGACCTTGATGCGCTCCGGCTGGCCATTCTCGGGAGTGTAGACCAGTTCCAATTTACCTGGGCCGGGGACGACAAAGTCCTGGGCTTTATACTGATCGCCGTGGGCGTGACGGCCAATGATGATGGGCTCTTTCCAACCGGCTACCAAGCGGGGGATTCTGGGAATGACAATGGGTTCTCTGAAGACGGTTCCACCGAGGATATTACGGATTGCTAATGGGCACCGTTAGTAACCCGCGGACCTCGGAGGGCTATTGGTGTACGAACTTCCGTTTGGACTCAACCACATCTACAAATTATTAACTACCGCTCCAAGACCTAGAGAGAAGTCACCCCACCTTCTTGAGATTGAACTCCTTGACACGCGCTTCGTCTGGAGTGATTGTTGCACACTTGACCCCCACAGAGTACTTTAAGATCGCCTCTGCTGCCTCGGTAGTGACTTTATCCTCTGTCTTGTCTCGGTACAGAATTCCCTACGCAATCGCAAAGCCCACTGTCAGCCAATGCCCCCCGGATGTGAGACAACACGTACCAAATCATAATACTTGAGATCGATATCAAGATAACTAGATAATTACCATCAGCGCACAACCCCTCCCCACCAAGCACCCAAAGGACCATACGGATAAATGAACTGCCCCCAAAGTCAGCCGCTACCGATACCACTCCCAACCGCCAAATTCCACCCAGCACAAATCAATTTTAGAAAACCCACCTTGATCTTAATCCAATCCCAAATCACCCTCGTCATCTCATCCCCATCCAATTCCACAATCGGATTCTTGACCTTGATCTTCTGAACTACCCTTCCCTCATTCTTGGGATTTTGTGCCCTCGATACTGTAATATCGCTAGGGACAGGTCTCTTGACTTTCAATGGCGGGGGTGTGACTTTCCCATGTGCCATCTGGCCGTAAAATCGGTTTGCAGAGGAAACGACATTTTCCAACAACATCGCAACAGTGATGGGACCGACTCCGCCAGGAACGGGTGTGATCAAAGAAGCAACCTCCTTGGCAGACTCATAGTCGACATCTCCCACAAGACGTCCACCAGACTTGCGTGTTTCATCTTTAATGTAGTTGATACCAACGTCAATGACCACGGCGCCGGGTTTTAGCCACTCCCCCTTTACGAATTGTGCTTTCCCAATTGCAGAAACCAAAACATCTGCCTGCTTGATGAAATCCTGTACATTCTTCGTAGCCGAGTGGCATACAGTGACTGTGGCGTTCGAGTCCCTCAGGAGGTATGAGACTGGAGAGCCAACGATGTCACTTCTTCCAAGAACTACAGCGTGCTTTCCGGAAAGATCCACTCCATACTCTTCCAGAAGAACCATGACCCCCTTGGGTGTGCAGGGAGTGAACATTGGGGTTCCACCACGCTTGGCAAGGTCGCCGACGTTGACAGAGCCGAAACCGTCAATATCTTTTGAAGGATCAACAGCAGCGGTGACCGCTGCCTCTGAAATATGCTTAGGAACTGGTAATTGGACCAGGATACCGTGGATTGAAGGGTCGTTATTTAGATCCTCGATTCTGGCTAACAGCTATATGGCCCCAACCATTAGCTTTAGCCAATTGAAATATGTTTGGACCTTGGCACCTCAGCTTCAGTGATTTCTGCGGAAAGTTTGTCAATCCGGCATGTGATGTTTGCCTGATGAATATTTTAGCAAGATCGATCGCATGCTGTCAAGCATTGTGATCCAAACCTCTTCAGCAGCCTTCAGTTTCATGCGCACGTATGTAGCTATGATAATAGACTGAAATTAGAATTCGACCAAGAGCGGATGACAACATCTCTAGTGGTCCCAAACTCGGGGGAAACGGTGACACGTACATGAATCAGATCTGTCGCCAACTGAGTATTAGGAATAATGTTAGCAATCGTGCTCCAAATAAACTTTTGCTCAACAAATAAAAAAGCAAAAAAACACCAATCTAACCACAAATAATACAGTCCCCTCAAAGACAAGGTAGAGAACCTCTCACCTTGTACGATTGTCAACGCAGGTCTAAACCTCTTATCAGTCTTTTGCTTCCTCACAATCTCTTCATTGATTCTATCCCGAATCTTCCTCGCAACAGCGGTGCCGTCAATTTTTTCTGCAACCATCTCGGACCTGGTAGATGAGAAATTTCTAGTGAACTGTCGCCGGTTGGTGGGAGCGTGGTCGTTGTTATAAGGCTGGCCGCGTGAAAGAGCCTTTAGCCTTCTCCCAGAACAAGAGTGTGTTCTTGAGAGTCTCAACAATGGACCGCTGCCGCAGGGGGAGACGGCCCTGAAAAGTGCCGAGGAAGCCAATATGATGGTTTAGGGAAGTCCCGGAAGATAGTCGCACGCAGATGCGGGTGTATGCGGTAGGGGTGGGGTGAAGTGGGGGAGAAAAAAGTTATCAATCTCCTTTGCAGCGGGTACCGTAGCCAAAGTAGCTTCACCGGGGGTGTACTATACAGTACGGTATCTTAGCTTTGAGAGGTACTACAGATGATCAGATAGCCGAAGGATAAGGGAAGGAAGAAAGAAAAGAAAAGAGGCGGAGGAAGAATGACTTTTTCTACTAACCGTGCCAAGGTTCCTGCGGATTATGTATTGTACGGTGGAAAGTGCCTGAAGACGGGTCCTCCGGAGAAACGGGAATACTGTCGCAACCGATCCGAGTTGAGCAAATAATTGCCAAGACACCTTGAGTAAAGTGAAATGATACACCTTCAGACACCAAGCAGCATCGTAGTTGGAGCAGAAATCATTATAATTATCTACTTTAAGTACTGTAATAATGTCCTTAAGTCTTGCGCCCATCTCTTTTTTTTGTCCATTATCACCATGTCTTAGTCATTCACACTTAGCAGTTTTCAGCCTGCCACTACAGTAGGTAGATTCTATCACTTGTTTCACTCTTACCAAAATTTTCACTTTTTGATCTTAAACTGTTTTGGTAGGAGGTATCATACATAATTTTAAAAAAGAAATAACTAGCCTCATCTCCTTTCCAATAGCTTTGTCTCGTGGTTTTTTGTTTTTTTTGAAAAAATTCCTTGTTATAGTTAACTAGTTCAAGATCAGTTTGTTCTGTTTTGAGAACCTGGTTTGTATTATACTAATAGTTGCAGATGGCTATAGTGTGCATCAAATAGTTTGTAACAGGGGAATGCCTTGGCACAAAAGTTTATAGGTGAATATTCAATCCAAACCAAAATCATAGATTTTATTAATTGCCTGAGAAGACAATAAACAAGTATTCATACATGTGTACTTTACATATATTATAATGTATAATAAGCTTGACAAAGTTTGTAAAATTGAGAGTACAATCATGATATCTATTCACTTGTTAATAATACAGTTATATGATTGGAAAAATAAGTTTGAATTGAAGGGGAATTGAACATATGGGTTCAAGAAGGGAAGACTGTGAACTATGTGGCACAGTGAAATCCAACAGTGGCTGTGCAAAATAATTGCCAAGATAGTTAGTGATTGACTATAAAGGAGTATAAATAATATTAGAGAAAAGATAAGAATATATTAATTATATACAACAGTTTGAGAGTCTGAGACTCTACTATGACTTCTATATGTTTTTGTAGCCTTTTCTTTAAAGTCTGGAGTACTATAAGCAATACCTTCACGGTATGCTCTCATCATTCTCTCTGTAGGTGCCCAGAACTTCCAAATTAATGTTGGCTTGACTGAATTTACATATTCAGATACCATTTTACGCAATGCTTGAATATTATATCCACATCTTCGACGTGCATAGTGCTTTGCAGCTCCCCAATAATACTCAATAAAATTGAGTTTACAGTGATACTTAGGGAGAAAACAAACCCTATGTCCCTTTAATTTTATCTCTTCCTCCAAACAACTTCTTTGAGCCTTAAAATCTTCCTCCTTAGCAATCAATGTCCATACACAACAAGTACCTCCATTGAGACACTCTTTGTTATTTTTCTATTTGGCCTTCGACATTGTACTTGCAATTTTGGTCTCCATAAACGACTCTCTTATAGCACAATTTGAAGTCCCTTGGGTGAGCTATCAGGCATTACCATTGATTGAATCGCACTAGTTAAAGGGTTAATGCGAGGCCAAAGCAGTGCTTGCCCTCCTCCAGGACCTAAATTCATTGCACTGGCTCGCAATGCATCTTTGGTATATACATAATAACTTATTGCATTGTCGAATAGAAGCAAACCTTGGCAGTCTGGAAAAGCAATCTCAAAGATGGGGATTGCAAGTTGTAGAACCTGGTCTACAAGCTGATCGCCATCCCACCAGGTGTCTCCCCCATATTCAATTGAGCAGGAGGCAAGATGAGAATCTAGAGGTTTTGGGCCATCCTGCTGTGTTCCATATCCTGGGTTTGGATTCAGGCTTTGACCTTCTGGAACTTGTAGCTGTTTTCTGGGAGTAAGAAAGTCTGACACCATAATACCCTTTCCCCGTGTTTTCTTCCTTAATGGAATATGATCATCTTTAATCCAAATGTTAGATCGTCCATCATTGGCATTAAATGTAGACTCATCATGGTCAATCAATACAATTGGCTTAATACCAACTAGGAGGTTTGTTGGGACTACCATTCGAAGCTCTTCCCCATCATTGGTTTCAGTCAGCTCCCAGTGTACCATTTGGTTTTCAAGTGCCTTTAAAGCATGTAAGAACTTCTCTTGCCAGTACTCCACAACATCGACCCCTCACGCCCGTACTTCTAGACTCCTTTTCTCATATCCTGCAATTTGTAGCCCATCTTCTACATCCATTTTACAGCAGTACGACTACTCAAGGTATCCTGAACCTCCTGCCTTCAAGTTTGCAGGACCAATTGAGCCAACTGAGCTTCAGTTTCAGGTGCATATGGTAGTGGTGGGTTCTTTAGCTCTGGCTGTTCTTCAAATGGAAGTACTCTGGTCTGCCAGTATAATGAAATAGCATATGCCACACTCTGGCTTGTAATTCGCTCCCCCGCACTAGCAAGATATTTTCTAAAAGCTAGCTTTGTTCCTTCGTGGTTGATCAACCGATGGAGCATTGGAGACTTTTCCTGATAAGAGACAGGGATAAGGTGATTCTGGATCCAACTCTTCTCATGTTGGATAATGCGATTTGGAACCTGTTCTCCATTACCCCCTGTTGCTACAACAATCGATGCTACGTCTTTGCAAGTACGGCTCCAGAAGGCTTTCTGCAATCCGTATCTTTGGAATCGGAGGAACTCAAGAACTTGTATATGGCATACAAGATCTTGTCCTTTGGGCTTTCTCTTCTTGGAGTTTAATAGTCTTCACATATCGTGAATTCCTAGGATGTTTGTTAGCTAATTTGGTTTGCAGCTATTAGGTGGTAGCTTCGGCGTGAGGTATTCCGACAGGTAGGACCTTGATCGTAATTATATCGGAGAACTCGTTAAGAAGACACGAGTAATGTAGGCTAGATATAAGATTCACTTCGGTATAGATAGTCGAAGTATTGGTAACGATATAAAAGTGTAGATAACTTATTATATTGATAAGATCTCTTCTCCATGCTTGTTGTGTATAATAGCAGCGAAGATGCTTCGATATTTATATTTTGCGTCTGAGCAATCGCGGTATACATGCTAACTCTATACTAACTAAGGGGCTGTTTGGTGTGATAGCCAACCATGGTTTACAAACCGTGGTTTGAAAGTTCAACCAATCACAGCTCTTCAAACCTCTTATGTAATCAAAATTCAAGGCTCCTGATTGGTTGAATTTTCAAACCATGGTTTGTAAACCATGGTTGGCTGTCACGCCAAACAGCCCCTAAGTACCTTGCCCCCAACTCTGCAAACTTCACCTGAGTGCAAACACTTGTAGACCCTGAAAACTCTCTACCACACCTTTTGCTCCCATGGCCAACTTATCGGCCTGCGCTTTCATTATTCCTGGTGGTGTGGAGACCATGTCAGCTGTTAGCTCATCCGTTTATCCGTTGACAACAATGGTTACGAATTATCTTGCCCTCGTGCTCGTCGAAGGTAGTCTAACTCGCTGGACTGAAGATGGCCAATCTCCTTTGGTTGGTTCCGTCAAGAATTCGGCATGCAACTGCATATCGTATTCTGGTCTTCTGGCATTACACGACTTGTCGTCGGGATTGTACCTATAGGTATTTTCCCTCAGACTCCATCTTGTACCAACTTGTCCTCTGTGGATGCATCCGATCCACTTACTGGGCATAGTTACCTCCTACATACTCTACACGACTTTGTATATACGAGGGGACTAACTTGCGTGCAAAGCGTCCCGTCACCTTCGACCCACTCTTCCGACTGCCTGTCTTCAAGTGTCTGTAACTTTATGTGCCGTCGTCCGATTCACCTACTTCCACTTGCATAAGGTGCCGGAAAGTCTCCCCTTATATATCCTGCGAACAGGATTTGGTCGGACGGACGGCCGCGACGTATACGGTGTTATAAGATGTGTTCCATTGATAGCGGTCTTTGGTGTTGGGACACAACTACCCAGGCGGCCAGTGATGACGCGCCGTTCCAACGCCAGGGCTGGAGGGGGGTGTTATCTTTTTCCTTCGAAGTTCGTATGCGCCAAGGTAGGGTAACTTTGCCCAGTAAATCCTTATGGGGAGTCCGTGCGCCTAACAGCAGCATTAGTTGGGTTACATATACCTTTTGTCAAGATCCGATGCTTAAACCTGGTGGACTGATACTTGGATAAGACCGGCCAGCTTTTAACAGCTTCATTCATATCATCTACCTCATTTGCTTCCTCCTCTTCACATTCTGGGTCCCTCGCCTGCTGCTACCTAGGCTCTAACTCTTCCTCCTCTATCCTCTCTTCATCTTCAACCTCCCTGTCTCTCCTCTCTGCTGTCCCAATCTGGTTATTCCTTACTCCTTCATTCTCCTCTATCCTCTCATCCATTTCTGCCCTCTGCCCTTTCAACTCTGCTAGCCTCCCTCCTTCAGGATCTGGATATTCTCTCAACTCCAAGTTACTTGCTCTCTCTTTCAATTCTGCTCACTTCTTCCTTCTCCAAATTGTTTGCCGGGAAGGAGTTTTCTCTCCACTTCCTGTAGTACTCAGGCTCACATACTCTGCTATTAATTGTAGTTATTACCAAGTTAGTTTCAGGTTTAACCAATAATCATAATAGAAACAACTGAGATTGAGACATACCCAAAAGCGTTTCTTGCACAATTGTAATCTTGCGTTTTTGACTTAAGGCTTCATCCTGCAACACTGAATCAATATGCTTTTTGGGTCTACCACTGCGGTGGCTTGCCAAGCGACTCTGCCATTTGTGTCTTCCAATTCAGATTATTGGGATAACTTGAATGTTGAACTTGGTTGTAGGATGTTGTAATAACATATATGGTTCCGGAAGACTAACCGTGCCAAGGTTGTGGCCGTGGCCGCAACCCCCGGATGTTGGCAGGCTCACAACCTGGGGCACTCTAAAGAGTGCCTGCCAGCTCAACACAACTTGAACTTTGCCGCTCAACACAACTTTGTGGCTCACCATAGAAACTCTGTGGCTCAACACAACTCTATGGTGCAACACAACTTGGTGACTCAGCTTAAATGTTTTACTCGGCATATCTTTGAGGTTTAATATAATAATATAGTTTCTAATAAAACAAATGCTATACTAATCAACTTCACCTACCATCTACAGCAACCAATTATGGCACCACTTGCAGCTCCGGCCTTTGTCCTACCAAGTCAGCGCGTTGAGCCCTATGAAGAGGTTGAGAAACGAATTGAAGCAGCAGTTACCTCTATCCAAGCAAGATTGGACCGGCATGTCAATATCGCCCAGGTTGCACGAAACTATGAGATTCCCATTACCCGACTTCGTGCACGTTTACAGGGCCGCCAATCCAAACAGGAGCGTGAAGGAGCCAACCCCAAACTTTCAGCAGACCAAGAACTCGCTGTATGTCAGTATCTTGATCGCCTTGACACTATCGGTACTAGTGCTCGCCTACAAATGGTTTCCAGTTGTGCAAATGCGATCCTAGCATATGGACATTCCAGTTCAGATCCTGCACCTCGAGTCGGCGATCACTGGGCATCATGCTTCCTTGACCGGCATCCTGAATACCATATTCGAAAGCAGAAGACAATCGATTCGGATCAGAAAAAAAGCACATCAACCTGACAATATTGGTACTTGGTTTGATAAATACCATGCCGTATGCCAGGAGTACAATATTCAACCAGCGGACCAATATAACTTCGATGAGACTGGCTTTCGTATTGGTATTGGCCGAGACTAATAGATCATTACACGAGATCCCAACCGCCAGTCCTACCTCGGGAGCTCGACCAATCCAGAGCTTGTTACGGTGTGTGAAACCATTAGTGGTGATGGGACAGCCCTTCCTCCTATGATCATCGTTCCTGGTGTTATCCATCAGGAAGCTTGGTATACTACAACCAGTATACCGGATAACTACCTTGTTGCAACCTCTGAAACAGGGTATAGTAATGATGAGTTGACTATAAAATGGCTTGCCCACTTCAATCATTTCTCTGCTGAACGCCAGAGTGGAATCTATCAACTATTACTACTAGACGGCTTTGGTTCTCATTGCACAAAACAGTTTATCGAGTACTGTGATAATCACAAAATTGTAGTATTCTGCTTACCTCCTCATTTGAGTCATCTACTTCAACTATTGGATGTAGTTGTGTTTCAGCCCTATAGGCATTATCATGCCGAGGCAGTCGAGACAGCTACACGTATGAGCTGCGGAGAGTTTGATAAAGCGGAGTTTCTCGACCAGATCGACTCAATTCGTCAGTCCACATTCAAATCATCAACCATCCGCTCCGCCTTCCATGCTACTGGCCTAATTCCATTTAACCCATCTATGGTTATTTCCAAACTGAGAGAGGCTGTTTCTGTTTCATGCATTCCAGTTGAGCACGTCCTTGGGTCTCGTACTACTAGTACAATCCCGCTTTCCATTCCTACCCTTAGGGCTCAAGGGCAAGAATTGATCCAAAATGCAAGAGAAATGTCACCTGACTTTCAACTTCATCTTAAGTAGGTGCTTCAGGGTGGTTTAGCCCTTGCTCAATCTGGTGAATTGGCGAAGGAACATATGGAAAATACACAAGCGGCAGAACACTCTAGAAGTGCCAGACGCCGGGCTCAAAATAGAAGGCAAATACAAAGAGGTGGGGTTATATATGCAGCAGACGCACGCCAAATGGTTAAAAATAGAGAGGCTGCAGAGGTGGAAAAGGCTGAAAAGCAATTAACTAGGGCACAAAATGCTAAAAAAAAGGCTGAGACAGCAGCACACAAACCCTTTCTTGATGAGTTAAAGGCTGGTTATAAAGCTTGGTATGTTAGAACAGCAGGTGCGAGGAAATTGGCTAAGCAGCAAGCAAGGTTACAAAATCAAATGTAGATTAAAAACGCTTATAATATGCCCGTATACACTTTCAAGTTAAAATTGTATTTAACTTCAAAGATATGCCGAGTAAAACATTTAAGCTGAGTCACCAAGTTGTGTTGTACTATAGAGTTGTGTTGAGCCACAGAGTTTCTATGGTGAGCCACAAAGTTGTGTTGAGCCGCAAAGTTGTGTTGAGCTGGCAGGCACTCTTTGTGGCCGCAACCTTGGCACGGCTAGACTCTATACTAGTTTTCCTACAAAAAGTGTGACAATTTTGGCTGTAACGCCAACTGTAACACATCAAAAAAGTGTAGCCCTATGTCCTAAATTTCCAACCCTTTGTACTTTTGTATAATAACTAATAATAATAGAATGTTTTTGTATGATATCATATTCAAGTTCGAACTCTTCGCATCGGCGAATTACTGAGTCAGAAGTTAATGTCAAGTAGCTTACCTGTTGTTAGAGAACACTATCTCCACTCTGTATTTGAGTGCCTATAATTGAATCCATTGATCAATTAACTACTTCATGGTAATAATACGTCTTGAATTCAATATCTTAATATTTCAATTTCTCATTTTAATATCTTCTTAAAGTATATTTGTCGAATTATATAATAATAATTATGTTATTAATAGTAATATAATGAGAACTTATATATTAGTGTTGAGTAACCTATTAGGGATGATGACAAATTTAGAAGTGTTACACTTGGCGTTACAAGCAAAATTGTCAGACCTTTTGTAGGAAAACTAGTATAGAGTCTTGTCTTCCGAAACCATACTTTCTTGTATAATTTACCTTGATTGAATTTAACTCAAAAAATTTATAATTACTCAGCAATTTTATGTTGCATTTTGATGCCAAGACCTGAGATTTACACCAAATATTGAAGTTTTCAAACCTGGATGCCACTCCCTCTACTTGTCTCTACGAAATTAAAAAACTGTACTTCTATTCTCCTTCACTTGATCAACATTTCTGCGGTTTTTTTTTATATTTTTGGAACCACTGCAGGGTGGGTTATAGTTGATTGCAAACCCCTCTAAACAAGGTTGACACTTTTACGTTCTTGCACTATAAGTATATTATTTTGAGGTAGCGCTAAATGCAAATATATTCTTTGTGACAAACTACTATAGAGGTCTGAAACCATAGTGTAAATGCTTATCCAAATACCAAATCAGATAATCAGATATTCTAGCTAATTTGGTTCTGCTAAAACCTACAGGTTGGCATGACAACCACTATATAAAATTTTCACATATCATATTAGTATTACATGTAAACTGGGTAATCTGCACTTAATAAACTCTATTTACATAATATCATATAATAATTACACTCACATATTTATTATTGTTCCATATTTCTCTATCTTCTCTTAACATCTACTATTCTTACTCTTATTTCTACCTGTTCTTCACAATCTTTCTGAACTCAAGTTTATACAATTCACTTCTTTTAAGTCTTATAATGAGCTAATTAATACTTTACTTTATACATATACTAGGATAACAAGGAGGAAACTATCACTGCTACTGTTACTAGATAGTTAACAATGTAGTATTCTCAGCGAACTAGGGTAAAAATAATTCAAAACACAGAGTGATTGTCAGAAGGGCTGACTATTTAAGTTTTAAGTAAAGGTAGAGAAGTAAGATGTAGTCAAATATTAAAAAAAAAAAAGAGTTTAATAATAACTCGATAACTTGATATTATTAGATATAGAAGAAAAGTGTAGCTTTCCCACCTAATTTTGTATACCCTGAGATTACCCTACCTTCAACCTGGGAAGCTAACACCCCACTCTGGCCCAGGCGTTGAGCTGGCCTGATAGTACAAGATGTTCTCCTAGTTGCCTCCCAACAGCTAAGTACACTATCATTGGACCCAATTTCATACACCAAATATGTCACATCTGTCACTTCGACGCGATGCTGTTCGCGGACCTATGAGAGGGAACCTTTGGCACTATTATGCATCTTGAAGTGTTCTGGGTGAAATAGATCAACGTCTTATCAAGTTATAGATATAGAGGTATAGCATAGGAAACTATGTCACTGAGGTAATAGGAGGTTTTCGTTAAGTCTATTGTATATGAAGCAAGGGGAATGACCACATTAGCAAAGAAAGTCAACCTGCGTCCTGCCATCCCTGTGCGCCGGATGTTGCGGGCGCATATAACGTAAACTTCAGTTCTGGATGCGGATGCTCCAGATGCAATCAGAAGTAGTCCCCCAGCAACCCTGCACCCTGCGGACAACCCTACCGTCCTGTTACACCCCATGCACCCCCCTGCATGCTACCCCTTACCTGACGTCCTGTGACTTCAATCTCCTTCTCTCCAATAAGCTCTACAACCCCCCCCTACCGGGTGTTAGGTGGTAACTTCGGCGTGAGGTATTCCGACAGCTAGGACCTTAATCGTAATTATATCGGAGAACTCGTTAAGAAGACAGGAGTAATGTAGGCTAGATATAATGATTTGCTTCGGTATGGATCGTCGAAGTATTGGTAACGATATAAAAGTGTAGAATAACTTATTATATTGATAAGATCTCTTCTCCGTGCTTGTTGTGTCTTATAGCAGCGAAGATGCTTCGATATTTATATTCCGCGTCTGAGCAATCGCGGTATACATGCTAACTCTATACTAACTAAGTACCTTGCCCGCAACTCTGCGAACTTCACCTGAGTGCGAACACTCATAGACCCTGAAAACTCTCTACCACACTTTTTGCTCCCAAGGCCAACTTATTGGTCTACGCTTTCATTATTCCTGATGGTGTGGAAACCACGTCAGGTGTCAGCTCATCCGTTTATCCGTTGACAACGATGGTTACGAATCATCTTACCCTCGTGCTCACCGAGGGTAGTCTAACTCGCTGGACAGAAGATGGCCAATCTTCTTTGGTTGGTTCCGTCGAGAATTCCACCTGCAACTGCATGTTGTATTCTGGTCTTCCAGCATTACACGAGTTGTCCTCGGGATCGTACCTATAGGCGTTTTCCCTCGGACTCCATCTGTTACCAACTAGTCCTCTGTGGATGCACCCGATCCACTTACTGGGCATAGTTACTGCCTTCATACTCTACACGACTTTGTAGGTACGAGGGGACTAACTTTCGTGCAAAACGTCCCGTAACCTTCGACCTACTCTTTCGACAGCCTGTCTTCAAGTGTCTGTAGCTTTATGTGCCGTCGTTCGATTCACCTGCTTCCACTTGCATAAGGTGCCCGAAGGTCTCCCCTCATATATCCTGCGAACAGGATCCGGTCGGACGGACGGCCGCGACGTATACGGTGTTATAAGATGTGTTCCATTGATAGTGGTCTTTGGTGTTGGGACGCAACTACCCAGGCGGCCAGTGATGATGCGTCGTCCCAACGCCGGGGCTGGAGGGGGGTGTTATCTTCTTTCTTCGAAGTTCGTGTGCGTCAAGGTAGGGTAACCTTACCCTGTAAATCCTGATGGGGAGTCCGTGCGCCTAACACGTGCTCCCCTCTTCGAAGTGTTCGTCCCGAATACCCTATGTCTATTATACAATTCTATCTGCCATTTCGAGCTCCAAATAGTAGGGGTAAAAACCACCAGCGTTTACTTGTCCACCGATGGAAAACCTTTCTTATGTTACTCGACCTCTCTCGGGCCCGGCATCTCCGGGTTCTCTCTATGAAACCTTTTCACCTCTTCCTGCGCGTTCCCCATACCCTCGGGGGGTTCCCATGTATTTTGATCCTCCGCGCAGCCTTTCCATTTCACAAAATACCGAAGCTCTTTCATCGGTTTATTTCATCCTCGAACCTTTCGCGTGTAGGAAATGATCTCACTTTTGACGATCCTTTCTACCTCGCACTCTAAATCTCCCTCGATCTCTTCGGGGTCTCGTTGGGGTTGTTCGCGATTTGGTCGGTTCGAGGCTAGGTAGGGTTCCAACAGCGAAACGTGGAACACGGGATGAATTTTCCACCTAGGCGATATTTGTAGCCTGTATGCCCGACTTCCTTTCTTTTCTAAGACTTTGAACGGGCCATACAGCTTTGGACTCAACTTCTTCGATGGTCGTTTGGTACGTATGTTTTTCGCATTCAACATTACCAAGTGGCGGACCTCGATGCTGGGTTGTTCCGTCGCTTTTCGGTCATAATATTTTTTCATCGATTCCCGGGTGTTTTCTAGGGTTTGCTTCGCTTGTTGGTGTATGTCCTGCATCCAGTGAGCATACAATGTCGCCCCGGGGTTCTGAGCTTCGCTTTCTTTCATCCATTCCGTTTGTGGATGAAAGCTGTAATTTGCGAAGAAAGGGGTCATCTTGTGTGCGTTGGTAGCCGAGTTATTGTAGGTGTGTTCTGCTAAGGGCAACAGTTGGTACCAGTCGTTCTGATCGTAGTTGACAAATGTTCGTAGGTAACCTTCTAGCACTTGGTTGGTCCTTTCCGTTTGTCCGTCAGTTTGAGGGTGGTAAGCCGTTGACATGCGCCTCTTAACTCCTAGCATTTTGCACAACGATTCCCAGAATTCACCGGAAAACTTCGCGTCCATGTCTGATATGATTTCGGTCGGTAATCGGTGAAGTTTCCAAACTTCCCGAAGGAAGGTATTCGCAACATCTTTTGCGGTCGCATTCTCGTGGAGGCCGATAAAATGGGCCATCTTGGTGAACTGGTCTACTACTACCATGATCTGGGTCTTACCCTGCGATTCCGGTAGTTGGGTGATAAAGTCCGTCGATATGGAGGACCAGGCGGCATAAGGTACTTCTAATGGTTGAAGTAATCCGTACTTGGCATGCCGTGGGGATTTACTGTGTTGACATTCGTCGCAGGATCGTACATAGTCTCTGATCCAATCTGCGAGTCTTTTCCAGTAAAAGTCCCTCGTTACTATCTCAATCGTTTTTTCCTGTCCGAAGTGCCCTGCTATTAATGAGTCGTGACAGCCTTGGGCTATCTCCGTTTGAAGGGCTTCGTCCTCGGGGATGTACAACCGATTTTTGTAATATAGTAACCCGTCCTTTTCTATCCATTCGTCCGGCATCTTTTTCCCACTTTCTCTTAACCTAACCAGTTCACGGCCTTGGTCCTGCCACTTGTCATCCTCCTTACCAGCCACTCTAATTTTGTCCAGAAATGAATCGTTCATTGTTCGCGTCAGGGCTGCATTGACATGAGCGCTTGATAACATTTCTTTTTCTTTTATTAACCGAGGGTGATAGCCGATATCAGCTGCGCTAAAGAATTCGTTTTCGCTTGTGTCCCTGTGAAGGAAACATATTTTGATTCCTTCTTCTTTAGTCGTGATGGATCACTTAGGGTTCATGTCACTTGATCCGAAGCCCATCTTTCCTCGCTCAGTTATTTCCAGATCATCTACTTCCATGGCGTCGGCGTTGGCAACTCTCTCTACTATGAGTTGCGCTATCTCATCTCCTGCCTTAAATACGCAGTCCGCTTCGCCATGATTTCGAAGTATGACCTTGACTTCTCCGGTGTAATCTGCATCTATTACACCACTGCCCACTGCTATTCCCATCTTGCTAGCCATGCCACTTCTTGCGGCTAGCCTTCCGTAGGTTCCTTCCGGCAATCCTATCGCAATACCTGTTTCCACCATTGTCTGTCCATTTGCTGGTACCAGGCCGTCTGTCAGGGAGTAGATCTCATGACCGGCCGCAAACCTTGATCCTTTTGTTGGGATTATTGCCTTGTCCGAAAGTTTCATTATTCGTAGGCTTGTTGGTTCGCGTTTTTCTGGGACGACAGCTGTCTCCACGCTTCGTTTTTGATGAATTACTGAAATTTGAAAGTGTTCAGATTTCAAAATCGATTGTTCACTGTGACGAGCTCCCTCCTCAGGACGGTACTCCGGCCGTCGACTCAACGCGTCGGGTTTCCCGCCCCGGCTTCCTGGTCGGTAGACTATTTTGAAGTTGTAGTTTGTCAACTCCTGTGCCCATCGAATCTGTCGCTGGTTCCAGACTTTTTTGGTCAAAAAGGACTGTAGGTTTTGGTAGTCGGTGTATACCGTCACGGGTTCTTCTTCCCCCCAGAGGTATCGTTTCCATTCTTTGAACGCCTCCATTATTGCGAGAAGTTCCTTGTCATGTATCTCGTAATTTCTTTCAGCACTGTTCAATTTTCGCGAATGGAAAGCCACTGGGTGAAGCCGTCTTCCTTGGTATTGAGACAGCACGCATCCGAGCGCGAAGTCGCTAGCGTCTGTCTCCACCACCGTCTTTCTTCCTGGGTAAAAATGCGATAAAATTGGTGCCGTTGTAAACCTCTTCTTCAACTCCTCAAACGCCTCCTCTTGCTCTCTTCCCCAGTGAAAATCCTTTGGGTTTCCTTTTAATGTTTCGGTTATTGGCTTGCAAACTTTTGAAAAATCTTTGATGAATCGACGATAAAAATTTGCGAATCCAATGAAGATCTGAACTTCTTTAACCGACCTTGGGTGTGCCCAATTTTGAACGCTTTTCACTTTTCTATCACTCATGGTGACGCCGCTTGTCTTGACAATGTATCCTAGGAATTCGACTTCTTCTTGGTGGAACACCGACTTCTTCAACGAGACTGCCAAGTCGTGCTGTTCTAGTCGGTCAAGGACCTTTTGGACTAGTTTGATGTGGTCGTCCATATCTTCGGAGTATATTAGGATATCGTCTAGGTAGACGACTACCCCGTGGTCCAAGAATTCCCTTAGGATCTTGTTCATCATTGTCTGAAACGTTGCCGGAGCGTTGACGAGCCCAAAAGGCATGACCTTGTATTTGTACTGTCCGTATCGTATACGAAAAGCTGTTTTATGTTCATCACCTTTTCTCATCCGAATAAGATGGTATCCATTTTTTAGGGCGAGCTTCGTAAATATTTTTGCTCCAGCGACGCGGTCTCGTAGTTCATCCATGAGCGGTAGAGGGTATTTATTCAGGATCGTCAATTTGTTGAGGTTTCTATAATCTACGCACAGCCGTAGACTTCCATCTGGTTTCGGAACGAAGAGGATTGGAGCGCCATAAGGGGATTCGCTGTCAGGTATTTTTCCCTTAGCCATCATTTTCTTGAGGTACTTATCCAGCTCATTCAACTGGTGCGCCGACATTGGATAGATCGGACCCCATGGGGGTTCGGCCCCTTCTTTAAGGTTGATGGCGTGGTCGAACGTCCTCCGAGGCGCCAGCATTTTGGCTTTTTTCTCTTCAAAAAGCTCCTTATACTGCCAATAAGGTTTTGGCAGCGTTTCCAATCGTACTCCCCCTTCCTCCTGTCGTTCTATCCGTCCCACATACTGTGCTTCCTCATCATAAGCCACAGTTTCATCCCATTCAAACATATCCGCCACCGCCTCATCTTCTATATGAGCGTGGCACTTTGCTTCTTCAAAGGCCCATTCACGTGGGTCCGCGATATTCTTAAGGGGGTGCTCATCATGCCACCACCCAAAGGGTATGATTAAGTCATACCTTCCTGCATTGGCAATTTCGCAGGATATCATAGTTCGGTGGCCGTTGGCACCGATTTCTAGGAGAATAGGATGGGTATAGAATGTTCCTCCAGTAGGCGCGGTTTCGCCATCGAAGGACGTGATTTTTAACGGTGAATCCCTAGCTTCAGTTGGGATTTTGAGCCATCGTGCGGTGGTTTGGTTCATGAGAAAGATATTTGAACCAGAATCTAAGAGGACGTTTATCGTGTGTTTTTGTCCGTTGATTTCAATAAATGCCTTCCCCTCGGGGCAGGCGTAATGCTTTGGTTTTTTAATGGATCTAGAGCTTTTGCTCAATTCATGATGAAATCTTTTCATCCTCGCGGTTATAAGTAGTGTGGGGGTTTGTTACTGCGCCTGCGCAGTTTTGGCTCTTAAAGCCTCCTCAGACAAACTTTTACGATAAGTGTCTATTATTTTGATATCGGGCAGCCCACTACTAGCGGTCTTTACCTCCTGCCGAGGAGTTCCCATATCACAGGAGTGGTGGTTCACTAGAGTACCTTTCGAGTTCGCGACTAGGATGCGCGGTCCTTTATCGTCGACTTAGCCCTCATCTGAGACTGTCCCCTGCGACGAGTCCACCGTACCTTCGCCTTCGAGTTTGGTCTCACGCCCGCGACCCCCTCAGATACCATTCGTTGGGCATGAACCTTGTGCCCAATAGAGGCGCCCCCAGCTTCTATTTGCCCGGCTTTTTTACTCCGAGAGAAAGTCAGGTTGCCCTGGATTTCGACCCTCCTCACGCGTGTCGTGCAACTCAAGTTCCGTTCCAGCGAATGGTAATCTTCTTTTTCCCTTTTTAGTCTCGTCGACCGCTTTCTTCTCTTGTAGTTTTTTATGGCTCCCGTGGTGAGCACGGACTACCCAATTTTGGACGTAAATTGGCAACCGCGATCCTTTGGTCTTTTAGCCTTCCGGTGCGATCTCGGAACCGACTACGCCGCAGGTCTTTCGATTCGAGGCGGCAACCTCACTACCCGAACACCGTTGTTGTCGGTACCTGGATGACTTTTTATAAAATGTCGTCATCTTCAAAGGCCCAAGCTGGGGGCCTTTGCACCGCTAGTCGTGAGCTTTCTCCCTGACCATCCACGGCCACAGTGGCTACCTGAGGGCGTCGTTTTGGCGCGAATGCGGACTGTCATTTGGGCTTTGATTGCACTCGGTATAGAGCCGATACTTGTATCGGTTTTCGACAGTATTTCCAGGTATGGTTTTTCATTCCGCATCGTGTGCATTCGTTGTCAGATTTCCGTTTATCGACCACCTTCTGATCGACGCCCTGGTGTGCTTCTGACCACACAGTATGTTTAACCTCCCCCTTCGGTGCAACCGACCCTTCTTTCTTTACCTTTCTTTCCCCAGCCTTCTTTTTCTGGTAGGCCGCCTTTTCCGTTGACGTGTATTGTTTCTTTACACGTTTTGCGGCGACCGTCGGCTTCGATTCCTCGAACTTTCTTTTTTTGCCTTGTGTCGTGCCGGAGGGACCTCCCCCTCGAAGATCTTTTCGTTCTTTGAAATCTTTTTCCGCTCGGGTTACAGTCCTGACTGCTTCCAACTGTTCCCCATCGTCGACATATTCTCTATGTGAGAGCCGTCGCAATGCTTCTATGGGAAGTTCGTCTTCAATCATTTTTCTCCAGGCTATCCCGGTGACTCTTGCATGGATGTTGAGATTTTCCATCTCCATCAAGAATTTGGCAACATCACCGCGATATTTGACCATCCCATATCTCGTAGGGATTTTTCCGCTTCATGGGTGGGTCCGAAGCGTCTCAGGGCTTGTTCTGCAAAGACATGCCAGAACTGGTACCCTTCTTGTCTCGTATAACCTATTTCTCCGGTCATTTGTCATCGGTAGGTTAACGCAAACGGTGCGACTTCTTTTCCATCCATTTGGCTTATGGCGTATCGGATTCGTTGTGCCTCGCTTTCCCACTGCCAACTGTTCCGACCAAAATAATCCGTACATGTTAACAGCCACATACGTATATCTTGGTGTTTCTCCTTTCTAAACATAGCAGGGGGTTCCGCGGGGACTCTTGTTCGTTGTCCCAAGGCATTGGCCATGACTCGAGAGAACAGACTAAACTGTTCATCGTTCTCGACGTCGTAGTCTTCTTCTTCTGGCTGGGGTGCGGGTCTCTCGTCCCGTCTTACTTTCCGACCCTCATCTGGCTTCCTGCCAGATCCTTCTCCCTCATCATCGGGGTCTCCTCCCCCGCCTCCGCCTGGAGCTCCTGCCGCTCCGTGTCGTGGTGGTGGTGGTGGTCTTCCTCCACCTGCCCCAGAAGCCTCTGGTGTCGGGTCTGACACCTTCCCTTTT
>Ga0307509_10003058_pt1 | contig 26017 bp, 35 predicted proteins | sample 10_EM_MG_FD_202245 | JGI IMG/M metagenome (GOLD analysis project Ga0307509, IMG submission 202245) | Populus trichocarpa ectomycorrhiza microbial communities from riparian zone in the Pacific Northwest, United States - 10_EM | ecosystem: Host-associated > Plants > Roots > Unclassified | place... | reverse complement strand
TGGCTGTCCTGCTGGACGGCAACTCCGCCCGCGGTGAGCGGGCCGCCGACGGAGACGCTGTCGGCGGTGAGGTTCCCGGCGAGCAGCGCAGCCCGCAGCAGCGATGCCGGGCCCGGGCCGGTGTTGGCGGTGGCGTAGGTGTAGCCGGCCACTCCGGAGAGGGCGACGTCCGCGGTGATGACGCCCTCCGCGTAGGCCGGCAAGCCGTACCCGTAGACGACGCTGTCCGTCCGCTTGCGTTTCCGCAGGTAGACGCCATCACCCTCCAACGACCCGTTGTCGTTGGTGTTGGCTTCGATGGTCCAGATGTAGGTGGCGTCGTAGGCGTAGACGATGCCGGTGTGCTCGCTGCCGCCGGAGCCGTAGAACACCTGGGCGCCGAGCGCCGGGTAGTAGGACCATCGGGACGCGGCCGTGAACCAAGCGACGCCCGCGCTGCAGTCCACGCCGCGCGGGAACAGGGACGGCACGCCGGCGCGCATGGCCACCCAGCTGGTGTAGGTCATGCACCACGACTGGCCCTGATAGCCCGACAGGCCGGGCACCTCCAGGGCGTACCTCACGATGTTGGTCCAGCCGCCCTCGGCGTAGCCCTCCCGGTAGCCGACCTGCGACCGGGCGACCGCGATCACCTGGGCGACCTGCGTTGTTGCCATGTGCTGGCCTCCTTAGCTCTTCAGCAGCGCGCTGATCACGGACGCGGTGTAGGCGTGGCCGGCGTCGGACATCTGGACGGCATCGGTGCCCGCGGTACCCGGGGACGTCGGGTCGCCCCAGAAGCCGAGGGACTGCCAGTAGTTCCAGGAGTTGCGGCCGAGCGCCCAGAGGTTGACGAGGGCGGCCTCGTGCGCGATGGCCAGGGAGTGCGCGCGGTCGACGTAGTCCTGGTAGCGCCAGCCGAGCGAGTCGGCGGTGCCGATGTGCGGGAGGACCAGGACGAGGTCGGTGGCGCCGGTGAGGCTGCCGCCGTCGCGGATGTTGGCCAGGTGCTGGCGGGTCTGCGCGGCCCAGTCGTCCGCGCTCAGGCCGGAGGTGACGTCCTCGGGGCTGACCGCGTACACCACCAGATCTGCCGGGTAGTTGGGGCCGCCGTTCCATCCCGTCCGCAGGGTGACGTTGTAGTCGGAGGCGACGGCGTTCTTCCTGCCGAAGTTGTTGAGGACCACCCCGGCGGCGTTGGCGCCGGCCACGCCGAGGACGGACAGGTACTGGCCCGTCGTGCCCGCATGCCGGATCTTTACGGTGTGGCTGCCGGCGGACAGGCCGGTGATCGCGCGGGTCCGTACGGCCAGGCCGGTCGTGGCCGTGTCGGTCACGGTGGTCTCGCTGCCGCCGTCGACGCTGTAGGCCCAGGAGGCGCGGCCGCCGTCCGAGCCGAGCGTGTAGATGACCGCCGATGTCCCGCGCACGGTGAACGTCACGTAGTCGTTGGCGGTGCTGCTGTAGGTGTAGCCCCAGCCGGGCCCGGCCGCGTAGCCGCCCATGCTCCAGGTCCCTGACTGGACGACGAGACTGCCGGTGGCGGTCCAGGCCGTGATGGCGGCCGCGTCCTGCCCGGCGATCCCGTTCGCGGAGAACAGCGCGGAGCGGAACCCGCTGCCGCCGTCTCCGTACATGGACTGCAGGGACGTGGCGAGGCGGGCGGGCCAGTTCTGCGTGACCAGGTCGGAGGCGTAGAAGCCGATCGTGCTGCTGCCGCCGATGACGGCCACGGTCGCGGAGGTGTCGGCCGAGCCCCGGGCCGCGCGCCAGAACTGGCCCCAGCCGGGCCGCACGTAGAGGCCGGCGGTTTCCAGTGCGGTGCTGGAGGACTGTGCGTAGGCGTCGCGGGCGGTCATCCATGCCCGGGTGCTGCCGCCGCCGGCCTCGGCCCACATGCCGGCGATCTCGTCGGGGCCGTAGAAGGAGGGCACGGCGCCGTAGGTGTCGGATGTGACCGACGTGGCCGGGTTGCCCGAGGCGTCCAGGAGGTCGGTGTACTGGGTGCCGTCGTGTGCTGCCGACCAGAAGGTGATGGCCGCGTTCTGGCCGACCGCCCACAGGCTGTCGGACGGTGTCACGACGAAGTCGGCTATGCCAGCACCGAACTGGTACCTCATCAGCTCACCGCCCAACTGATGCCGCCGGCCAGGACGGAGTCGCCCGTGTGGATGTCGGGATGCTGCGTGAGGAAGGCCTGTCCTGGTGTGGTGCTGGTCGACGAGTAGATCGTGATGCGGCCGATCTCCAGGCCGCTGATGTAGCAGATGGCGTATTGGTCCCGGGAGGGATGCCGGTAGTCGGGCGGGACGAGTACGGGCAGCCGGGACGTGGACGCCCCGGTGAACGCGCCCCCGGTCCGGGTGAAGCTCCCCATGCGCAGGTGGACGCTGCCGTTGCGCGCTTCGAGGACGCTCTCTGTCTCGTTGCTCCACGTGGAGAGGGCGGAGTTGACGCTGACGACACCGGAGTTGTCGAACACTCTGGTCCAGCTGCTGCCCGTCCACAGCACCATGCGGCCGGTGTTGGTCTCGAAGCCCATCTCGCCGGGGCGGGGCACGGGGTTGCGTGTCGTCGAGGTGCAGGGCCGGATGCGGGTGCCGGCGTACAGCTCGGTCCGGGTCACGGTGACCGAGGAGGCTCCGGACAGCAGCGTCACCTGGGCGAGGGGGATCTCGTAGACGCCGGTGTCGGCGGGATCCTGTACGAGCGCCGGGGCCCCGCTGCCGGCGGTGCCCTGCCGGATGGCGGCCTTGACCGTCCAGTCGGAGCGGTCCAGGCGCAGCACCACCCAGTCGACCCGTGTCGAGCCCGAGCTGTTCGCGGCGATCGACAGGGTGACGGCGCTGGCGCCGGAGTACCAGGCGTGCCCGCGCAGTGAGGCGTGGACGCCCGAGCGGACGGTCACCGTCAGGCCGCCCCCGGCCGTGACGACCTGGGTGTCGGAGGGGGTTCCGTCGACACCGTCGTCGCTGAAACGGCTGGCGATCTGTTCGTATTCGGTATCGGTGACGGTCCGGTCGTTGTGGCCCGGGCTTGGCCAGCTGTCTTGGGCCACGCTGCTACCTCGCTTCCAGTCGTCCCAGGCGGCGGTCGAGGTCGCGCACCAGGCGCACCATCGCCGAGCTGGTGGTCTTGTCGGAGTTGCCGATGACGGAGGTGACGACCTCGCCGTCCTTGGGGGTGGCTTCGAGGCGGATCGTCTGGACGATGTCCGCGACCTCCAGGCCGGTGGGCAGGACGACGGTGACCTTGTCGCCGAGGCCGTAGTCGCGGCCGGCCCGGAGGTCCGCGGTGTCGATCGTCACGGTGGCGAGGCTGGCCTGCGGGCCGTCGTCGCCCTGGGCGAAGACACCGGCCATGGTGAGCTGGCCCTTGGAGTCGTCCTCGGTGCCGGTCATGTCGATCAGCTTCTCGACGCGGTACCAGTCGGTGGTCGCGTCGGCCGCGTCGATCTCCACGTAGACGCGGGTGTTGGGCGGGGTCGCGGCCTCGGCGGGGTCGTTGCCGCCCATGACGAGTTCGCTCGTCGCCAGCGGGGCGCCCAGCGTGAAGCCGACCGACCGCAGGTTCCCCAGCCCGGCGGAGAAGCGTGCTGTGCCGGTGCGGTCGGCGGGCGCGTATACGCCGAACCGGATCTCGGCACCGACCTGGCGGGTACGGAAGCCCAGCCCGTCCGTGGCGGCCGCGGTACGGCAGACGTCGAGCAGCGCCTCGAACCGCGTGCTGATCGTCCGCGTGCCGCCGACCCCGGCGACGTCGTCGAGGACCAGGCGCTCGATCTGCCGGACCGTCAAGGCGCCCGGGCCACAGTTCTCGTCGACGAGGGTGCGAATGATCACCTCGGCGTTCGTCGTGTTGATGTCCCGCGTCCAGTTGACGGCCGTGAGCTGGTCGGTGAACTCGTGGTCGGGCTGCGGGTAGGTGACGTAGCCGGCCACCCGCGCGAGGTCGTCGGTGAAGTTGGCGGTGATCGTGCCGTACCCGGCGTTCGTGCTCAGGTCCCACGTGAAATTCTGCGGTTCCTCCAGCGGCCCCGCACACCAGATCACCTCATCGCGGATGATGACGAGCCGGTTGCCGGGCTGCAGGAGTTCGACGTACTGCGGGCGCGCCGGCAGCGTGAGGGACCCGGACGCGGGGGCGTTGAAATTCAGGTCGCACGCCAGCTTGGTCCACCCGTCGAGCGGGTCGCCGAGGAAGTTCAAGTTGCGGTCGGTGACCAGGAGTTGGATCGTCATGCCGTCTCGTACCTCGGGTGGAAGACGAGGTCGACGGCGCTGCCCGAGGCGGCGCCGTCGAGCTGGAAGGTGACCGGCGTCGGCCCCGGCGGCAGACTCCACAGGACGGCCGTCGGCCAGTTGAGTCCGGCGACGAGGTTCTCGCCGGTGCCGGAGCGCACGCGCGGCGGGTCGGTGGAGATCGTCACCGTCTCGCCGTCCAGGAGGGCGCCGTGGTCGGTGGCTGTCATGTCGAGGGTGAAGGATTCTCCGGTGTCCTCCCGGGTGAACTCGATCGCCGAGGCCGGGCCGGTGATCACCCAGGTCGGCCATACGTCGACGTCGCCCGGGTTGTCGACGGTGGTCGCGCCGAGGACCTGGCTGGAGGAGACCGAGGGGAACGGGTCAAGGTAGTCCTCGGGTGTTGCCGTCTCCCGGTGCACGACCACCGGGTCGGCGTCGGCCCAGTACGGGTCCTCGCACCACAGGGTGAGGACCGCGGAGTCCCACGTGATGCCGGTCGCGGTCTGGCCGCGCCCCTCCCAGCCGCTGGAGTAGTACACGCTGATCGTGCGCACCGTGCCGTCCGGGCGCGCCACCTCCAGGACGCCCGGCGACCAGGAGCCGTCCGGCTGGCGGCGCAGCGTGCGGGTGAACGCGCGCGCCAGCGCCCGCCAGTTCGCGGTGAACCCGGTGTGGTCGGCGCCCTTGACGAGCACCGGCCACACGATCGTGCGGGCCTGCGGCTGCACGTGCCGCAGCCGCGCACCACCCCGGGGGTGATCGTCCGACGTCAGCACGTACGGGCTCGCGCCGAGCCCGGACACGCCCTCGGCCAGGGTGTACCACTGGGCGGACAGGTCGGTCATCGGCCACCGTGTACCGGTCGGGTCGATGTACGTGATGACCGCGTATCCGATCTCGGGCACCTCGACCGGTGGCGGTGTGGGTTCCGTCGGGGTGGTGGTGACCGGTGCTGTGACCAGGGGCATTTACCTCGCCCTCCCCACACGCTGACGCGCCTCCTCCTGCCGCTGGATCAGCTGCAGGTCCTCCACATCGATCACGGACGCACGCGGGTACACGTTGTACGTCACCTGCGCCCGGTCGCTACCAGCGGCCGCGGCCGCCGTCGTCGCCGCGGGCAGCCCTGCCCTTGGCGCCGCTCTGCCGACGGGCAGGGTGCCGTCGTTGACGGACTCCATGAACTTCAGCCCGTACTTGTCGACCGCTGCGGCCTTGACCATGTACTCGCCGGCGCTGCCCCACAGCAGGATCGAGTCCGAGGTCGAGGTGCCCGGGCCGCTCAGCAGTCCGCTGCCGCTCGCGAGCCCGGGGATCGGACCGCCGAACGCGCGGCCGATGAGTCCGCCGCGCGCCTTGTGCGGGCCCTGCGAGTAGTAGTCGGAGGCATTGACGCCGGTCGCCTTGCCGTTGATGTACACGGTCACGGTGGTGCCGTTGAGGATCGCCAGCTGCCGCTTGGCCTCGGCGATCTGCGCCTGCAGCTGGGCGATGTCCGCGCGGACCTTCGCCTTACGGGAGTCCGGCACGGAGGCCAGCCGCTTCTTGGCGTCCGCGAGTTTCGCCTGCAGGTCCTCGATGTTGCCCTTGAGCTTGGCCGTCTTGTCGGGCGTGCTGAGGATCTGGTCCGCCAGCTTCTTGGCCTCGGCCCTGGTCAGGCCCATCTGCTCGGCACTCTTGACCAGCGCCTGGCGGCCGCGCTCGTAGACCTCGTTGACCTCCTTCCAGGAGGCCCCCGACTCACGTGCGGACGCGGTGGCCTCGTCGGTCTTGGCCGCGAGATCGTTCAGCGCCGTGGCGGCGGCGCGCTGCTTGTCCGTGGTCAGCGTCAGCTGGCCGTTGCGCATGTCGAGGACGCCGGCGTTCTCCTGCGCGGCTTTCGTCGACGCGTCGATGGCGGCCTCGAACCCGATCATCCCGGAGAGACCTTGGCGGTTGACGTCGTTGAGGGCCTGGATCGACTGGCGCAAGCCGTCGGCGCTCTGCTTCTGGTCGTTGAGCTTGGCCTGCACTGCCTGGGCCTGCTCACCGAACAGGCCCATCGACTCGGCCGCCAGCCGCTGTTCGAGGGCCTGCCCTGCCAGTGCGTCGTTGTAGTCGTCGAGCTGGCCGCGGAGTTTGCTGGTGTCCTTGCCCTGCGCGTCGAGTTTGTCGATGGTGTCCTGCAGGGCGGCCGCGGCCATCGTGGCGTTGCCGCCGGAGACCAGGCTGGCCAGCGACTTGTCGAAGGCGTCGACGTCCTCCTTCGCGTTCTTGATCGGCGTCGAGTCGGTCCCGAAAAACGAGATGATCGACTGCTGGACTTTGTCGATCCCCTTGGGGTCGGTGATCTTCTCCAGGCTGTCGCCGAGTCCGGACAGGTCCTTGCCGAAGGACCGCGCGGCCTCGCCCGAGACCTTGCCGGTCGTGGCGAAGATCTTCAGGCTGGTGGTCAGCTTGTCGACGTCCGGCGGCGCCTTCTGGCTGCGGCTGGACAACTCGCTCAGCCCGATCAGCAGGAGGCCCAGCCCTGTCCCGGCGATCGCCACCTTGGCGGTGGTGGACAGGCCCATGATCGCGGCGCGCACCCCGGCGATGAGACCGGGCGTGGCGGCGGACGTGGAGTTCATGACCGCGATCTGCAGGCCCAGGGCGAGGAGCGCGGCCCGGGCCGCGCCCGCGCCGGCCGCCGCGAGTTTCACGGCCTTGATGGCGATGGCCAGTTGCAGCATGTCCGCGATCGCCTCGGGCGGTACCGCGGCCACGATCCCCGACAGGGCGTTGACCACGTCGAGCATGCCGACCCCGACATCGGATCCGGCCTGCAGCACGTTGATCAGCGCGTCGGCAACGTTGCGCAGGGTGTCCCACACGGCGGGCCCGTTGGCCTTCGCGTAGTCGAGGAACTTCTCGAAGTCGCCGCCGATCTCACCGGCGTCGAGCTTGGCGAGGAAGATGTTCAGCTCGTCGACGGCGTGGTCCATCGTCTTGTCGGCGAAGTCGGTGAACTTGCCGGTGAGCTTGTCGAAGCCCGGTGTCTCGACGGCACCGCCGAGTTCGGTGATCAGCCGGTCGAACTGGGTCGACGCGCCCTTGACCAGACCCGTGGTCTTGGGCAGCAGGTCGTTGGCGATCGCCACGCCCTTGTTGAACGGGGCCATCACGTCGCCCGCGAGGGAGTCGGACCACTTCTGATAGTTGTCCTTCAGCAGCCCCACCGCGACCGCGGCCTCACGGGTGGCGGGCGGCAGCTTGTCGAGGGACTGCTGATAGGCGGCCTGCGCCTTGATCGCCTCGTCGGAGGTGGCGCCGCTGGTGCGGACCGCATCCTCGTACTTGGCCTGCGCGTCGACGGCCTCACCGAGCGCGGCGATCTGCGGCTTGAGCGCCAGCCCGTAGGCGGCCGCCGATACGGCCACCGCCCCGAACTGCCCGGCGAGCACACCCGCGGACTGCGCCAGCGCGGCCGAGGCGGGGATCGCCGCCGGGACCAGGCTGATCAGGCTTCCCTTGAGCTTCTCGCCCAGCTTGCCGGTCGCCGTCGACAGCTCGTCCATCCGGCCGCGGAGCAGGCCCGTACGGTCATCCAGGCGGCGCTGCGCATCGGCGGTGGAGACGAGGTTGCCCTGCAGGTCGCGCAGCCGGCCGTCGGCATCCCCGGTGATGCCGGCCATCCGCAGCCGCAGCCGGTCGGACGCATCCGCGGTGTTGTTGAGAACCCGGCTCAGTTCGTCACGGCCGGCAAGGGTGAAGGTGAGGCGGTCGACCACGACTCACCCCCTCGTCATCTGGTGGCGGCGTGCCGGTCGATCCACACGACCAGGCGCAGGAACCGGTCGACCGACAGCCGGTCGTACTCGGAGGGCTGCATGTTCAGGTAGTGCAGGAACAGCGGCTCGTACTCCAGGACGAGGCCCCTCAGGCCTCCGGGCCCGCTACCAGGTGGCCTTTTCCCAGCGCGTCGAGCGCCGCGTCGAGGTCGGCCTGGTCGTGGGCGAGCCTGCGCAGGTGCGGCAGCATCGAGTCGATCGCCGCGTCCTCGTTGTTCGCGAGGGCCTCCGTGACGAGGGTGTTGAGGACGTCGTCGATCTCGACGCGTTCGATCCGCGCGAACAGTCGGCGCTTCCACCCGGGCACGTCGAACTCGCTGAACACCAGCCCGGGTTGGGTGCGCCGGCGGAACGCCCACAAGACGGCACGCAACGAGGTGGGGTCCTGCGCGCGCAGCAGGTCCTCGATGCGCCGCCACGCGGTGCCGTTGGTGGCCTCCTCGATGGCGGCCGCCTCGATCGCCGACAGGTCGTCGGTCGTGTACTGCTCCTCCGGGAGGTCGCCACCCGGCTTGTACGTGATGATCATCCGTTGTCTCTTCTCACTGGAGGTCCCGGCGTACGTCGTCGAGGACCCGTGCGACTTCGTCCCGCATCCGCGGTGTGCCGTCCTGGATCGTCTTCGTCCACCAGCCGGAGGGCCGCGCCCACTGGGTCGCCCAGCGCTTCCGGTTGCTGAACACGGGGTGGCGCAGGCGCCCGTCGTCGATCCTGGCGGCCAGTCCCGCGGTGATGTCGTCCGGCAGCCGGGAGTGGTCCAGCCACACCCGCGCACCCGGGCTGGCACCGGAGCGGACGCTGATCCGCACCGCGCCCGCCAGTGCCACCCGCAGAGGGCGGTCGGTGGGCGAGGGCCCGCCGCGCGTCTTGCGGCCCGAGCCGGGCAGCTCCACCGACCGGATCGCCTGCTGCAGGTCCCTCTGCAGCGGCTCGGCGGCCCGGCGGACACGGCGGGCGGTGTTGGCCCGCAGCCGCGGACCGCCCGCCGTACGCAGCCGCCGGGACAGCTCGATCAGCTGCCCCGTGCCGAGGATCTGTACGGAGCCCGCCATGGTCAGGCCGCTGGGATCGCGACGTTCTCGGCCGGCTCGGACGTGATGGCGAACTGCGCCATGATCTGCGCCGCCGAGTCGAGCTCGCGGACCTTGGCCTGCGAGGTGACCGTGACCGGGAAGACGTCCATCGTCTGGCCCTCGACGTCGCCCTCGTCCATCCAGATGACGAACCCGGCATCCTCGCGCTGCAGCAGCAGCCGGACGTCGTCGCCGTCCTTCGACGCCCAGAACGTCAGCGAGCTGTCCGCCGCGGTGATCTCACCGCCCACCACCGGCGTAAACCGCGAGCCGAGGGCCGGGGTGCCGACGGTGGCAGACGTGGTCTGCCAGCCGCCCATGGCCCCGGTCTCGCCCTCCAGCGCCGTACTCGCGTTGATCTCCGCGCGGGACGGGGAGTTCTTGTTGGCGATCGCCGGGGCCCACAGGACCTTGGTCGTGCCGCGCCGGTAGTAGCGGATGCTGGCGTTGATCGGTGTTGCTGCCATCAGCTCTCATCTCCTGTCTGCCGCCGGCGCGTTGCCGCCGTCCTGGGCTTGCGTTTGGTCGGGGTGCCCTCGACGACCTGCCAGCCCGAGGCCTGGTAGGGGGCGACGGCCTGTTCGCGAACCGTGATGGGCTGGTCGGGCAAGTCGGGGTGCGTCATCGTGACGGTGGCCTCGCTCATCCGACGCTCACCCGCAGGACGGCGACCTGCATGGAGGTGACGGCGTCGTAGGTGATGGCGGCGCGGCCCGTGGAGGGGTCGCGGTAGTCCGCGGTGACGGGGATCGCCTCCGTGGCGCCGGCCGCAACCGGGACCGCACGGTCGGCGATCGCCAGCCCGTTGACGGTGCCGGGCGTCGCCAGCGTCACCGTGTGGCTGGAGGCGTCCCCGTTCTTCACCAACAGCACGACCCCGGCCCCAGTGAGGCAGGTGTCCCCGCCTCCGGCCGCCGAGACGAAGTTGACGGCCAGGCCCGCGAGGGGCGGGACCTGCGTCGCAAGTGCAGCCATGCGTCCGATCCTTCCTAGGAGAGAGTGAAGGCGCGGCCGGCCACCGAGAGCAGCAGTACGACCTGGGCGCCCTGGTCCGTCTGGTCCTGCGTCAGCCGCGTGCCGACAATGGCCGCCTCGACGGAGCGCAGGCCGATGCTCGGGTCTTCGCGCAGCCACGCCTCGACCGGTGCGGCGATCTCGTACACACGCTGGCGGGCGCCGGAGATGTCCGTGTCACCGCGGTCGGCGATCGCCGCGACGGTGACCTGGAACTCCTCCTCGCGGCCGGTGCCGAGGTCGGACCAGCCGCCCACGGACGTCGCAGCCTCGAAGTCGCCGTTCGCGTCGCCGTCGAAGCCGACGACCAGCCAGTCGGGTGCCGAGTTGTCGGAGACCTCCGGGCCGTCCGTCACGATGACGCCCCGCGTGCCGTCGCCGTTCGGCTCGTACGCGGGCTCGGTCTTGCCCAACGCCACCAGGGCGTCGATCACTTCGGGTATCCGGGATGGCATCTACGCACTTCCTGGGGGGAGTCGGTACGGGGCGAGGAGTTCGAGGACGCGGTTGGGCACCGCGTAGCCGAACCCGGGGATCGGCTGGCCGACGCTGTAGTCCTCGCCGCCACCGGGCAGGCCCCCGCTACGGCTGGGGTGCTGGGTGCGCCACAGGTGCTGGACGAGCATCCGTGCCGCGAGGTTGACCGTCGGCGTGACCTCCGTGCGTCCGGCCTGCAGGGTGAACAGCAGCAGGCCCCGGAACCAGCCGCCGTCCCTGCGGCGCACCTCACCGGTGTCCGGGTCCAGGACCAGGCCGTCGACTGGGTAGGTGATGCCGCCCGTCAGCAGCGGTTCCACCGATGTCAGGGACAGGACCGGGGTGGTGCGCAGCACCAGGGAGCGGCGCCCGGATTCCGCGTCGAGCCGCTCGGTCACCTCGCGCGGCTCGACGGGGCCGATGTACTCCTCGATCACGGGGGTGACCGCGTCGACGTACGTCTGCAGCTCGTCGTCGTCGGTGTCGCTGGTGATGTTGAGCTGCTTCTTGGCCTCGTCCAGGGTCAGCAGCGCCATGCCGTCCCCCTCATGTCCGGGAGATCGGGAGGGTGTTGGGGAAGCCGAGGAGGATCACCGCGCCGTACACGCCGCCGCTGGTGGTACCCGAGGGTGTGGTGACCGCGCGCAGGTAGCGCTTGGTGCCCGTGTAGCCGACCTCGTAGAGCTTGTCGTCGTCCGTGGCAGCGATGGTGGGCAGGGTGCCCTGCACGTCGCCGGTCGCGGCCGCCGCCCAGGACGAGTTGTCGTCGCTGACTTCCAGGGTGATGACGTGGGTTCCGTCGGTGATTGTGCCGGTGTGGACCAGCAGCATCACCGACTGGTGCCATTCGTTGGCGCCGGAGGCGCCGGACAGCATCCGGTCGACGGCGGTGCCGTTGGTGGCGGTCGTCCGGGCGGCGATGGCGAGCGAGGCCTTGGCGCGGACGTGGTTGTAGACGCTGCGCTTCACTTCGCGTCACCTCCTGCAGGCTTCGAGGACGCCGCGGTGGTCTTCCTCGCCGGGGCCTTCTTGGCTGCCGGCGCGGGCGGCGGGGTCGCGGCGCCGGTGTCTTCGTTGCTGCCGGCGTCGTCGGCCTGCGCGGCGGGGACGTCGCCGGTGTCGGGCGTTGGCTCCGGGTCGCCCGGGTCCGTGTCGGCGGCCGCCGTGGTGTCGGCGTCGGGCTCGGCCTCCTGCCGCGCTGCGGCGGCCTGTGCGGGGTCGACGGCCTGCGGGATGACGACGGCCTCGAACAGTTCCTCGCGGCCCTCGACGACGGGATCGTGGGGGGCGACCAGGTCGCCCTTGACGATGCGCCGGTTGTCCGGCGCCCAGAACGTTTCTTTCGCTCGGTACATCACTCGTCTCCTGCAACGGGAAGGGGCGCGGCCTGGTGATGGCCGCGCCCCGGGGGGTGGATGGGGATCAGGTGATGTCGAGCAGCCGGAACGCGTCGGCGTTGACGACGTCGGAGCCGACGCGCCAGTAGGCGAACCAGCCCGCTTCGCCGGTCGGCCGGCCGTTGGAGCCCTTGACGAGCGGCTCGTAGACCATGGTCATTCCGACCCGGTCGACGATGTAGAAGTTGCGGAAGTCGCCGAGCAGCAGCGAGTAGTTCTCGGCGCTGGCGTTGATGACGCCGTCCATCGCCGAGGCCTCGTAGATGGGGGCGCCGAGCAGCTGCTCGGGCTGGCCCATGCCGAGGTTGGCCCAGAAGCTAGAACCGCCGCTGGTGTCGAACTGCCGGGTCTTGTTGATGATCGTCTTGTTCGCCATCCAGGACGGCGAGGCGGTCAGCCGGTAGCGCGGCGGCAGGGCCTGCTCGACGGCGTACACGTCGGCCACCGCGTAGGTGTCGGTGCTCGCCGAGTTGACGACGGAGCCGGACACTGCGGACACCGCGGTGATGACGCCCTTGGGCTGCGTGCTGCCGTTGCCCAGGGCGAACGCCGTTGCTTCCAGGCGGTCCTTGGCGTCCGCCAGGAGCGGCCCGACCTCCGCGCCGAACCCGGAGTCGGACAGGACCTCGAATGAGCCCTGCACCCACGCCGCTGCCTTCTTGGGCGTGATGGACGGTTGCGCGAACGAGGGCGACGCGTCGGCGGCCTGGTTGGACTCGGCCAGCCACTCGGCCGTCACGCCGGCGCTGGAGACACCGTTCCACGTGTCGGTGGTGATCGTCTTGATCGTCGACACCTGCCGGAACGGGTTCGCCGATCCAGCGTTCGTGAGGATGATCGTCGGGTCCAGGGTGAACGGGACGAGGAAGCCACCCGCCGAGTCCGTCAGGGTCATCGCCCGGCGGTGTGCCTCGGCCAGCTTGTACGCGGACGCCTCGTCGTCCTCCAGGAGCGCCGGGTTACCGCCGTTGGCGAGCAGCGCCTCAAAGGCGCGCATGTAGTCCTCGGAGCCGGTCAGCAGCAGGTGCTGCGCGATCCGGCCGCGACGGTCCGCGCGGACCAGCTTCTCGACGCGCTCCTGCTGGTCCTCGCTCAGCTCCTCCCCGGCGAGTTCCACCGCGTACAGCGCACGCGTACGGAGCTCGGCGACGGTGGAGCGCTCCGTGAGGTTGGCGCCGCGGACGCGGTCCAGTTCCTCGTAGGGGTTGCCGCGGCTGCGCATGAACTCCGGGCCCTCGCCCGGGGTGCGCTCCTGACTGCCCGGGACGGCGGCGGCCGCCCGGACGGCGTCGACGCGCCGCTCGTGCTCCAGCTGCTCGTCGTACGCCTCCTGCGCGGTGTCGATCTCGCCGAGAAGCTCGCCCGCGCGGGTCGCCTGCTCCTCGGACGGCTCCTCGACCTCTTCGAGCGCGAACAGCTCGGAGCGGATCGCGTCGAGCGACTCCCTGAGCCGCTCGCTCTTCTTCTTCCTCTTGGTGGTGGTCACCGGGTCCTCCTGGCTTTGATCTCGGCGCGGACCTTGGCCCACGCGATCTTCTGCCGAGCGGAGTGCCCTGCGGGCGGGTCCTCGGCGGCGGAGCCCGGATCGGGGTCGCCGTTGGCCGGCGGGCCTGCGGGAGTCTCGCCCTGCGGCGAGTCCAGCGGGGTGCCGGTCCGAAGCATGTCGACGAGCCGTTCGCGCTCGTCGGGGGGAAGGTCGGCCAGCAGGCGCGCGGCCTGCTCGGCGCGGACACCGATCACCGCGGCGTCGGGGTAGGCGGGGAACGGGGTGGGCCCGTACTCCCTCAGCTTGATCTCCTGGCGCCGTACGGTGCGCAGCTTGCCGCCGGCGTCGGGCCGGTAGCCGCCGCGCGGCGTGCGGCCGGGGTCGGAGCGCAGGAACCCGCCGGAGAACGACTGTGCACTGATCGATCCTTCGCGGATGTTCTCCAGGACCTCGTCCGCCAGCTCGGTCTTGTTGTAGCGGGTGACGGTCAGCAGGCCGCGGGTGTCCGCCTTGATCTCGACCGGTGTACCGATCGGCATCGCCCCGCGCTCCGAGGGCGTACCGAACAAGGTCCTGCCGTGGTTGTAGAGCACTCCCACCCGCCATGTGCTGCGGTTGCCCGCGGGGGCGAGCTGGGTCAGCGTGCGGTCGAACGCGCGGCGGTCGATGACCTCGTTGTAGTGGCCGTCCTGGTCGTGGATCTCCGAGGGGGTGTCGAAGACCGAGGCGTAGGCCTCGACCGTACGGCCGTCCCCGCCTGCGCGGACGTGGATGTCTTCGAGCGGGAAGTAACGCAGGAACGCGTCCATCAGGGCACCTCCGGGTCCGTCGTCGGGGAAGTCGGGGAAGGGGCACTCGGGCCGGTGCCGGGCTTCTGCAGCTGGACCGAGTACAGGCCGGTGTGCTGCAGGAGGCTGTAGTCCTCGGCCGCCACCGCGGCCGTCACGGTCTTGGGCTCGTAACCGGCGTCGACGAGCGAACGGATCGTGCGCGCCTGTACGCCCTGGATGTCAGCCGCGTCGCGTCTGTCCTCGCGCAGCCACGCGATGTCGCGGTCGTCGTAGGTGAGTTCGGCCCCGGCGGGGACGTTGATCAGCGGGGCGAGCGATCCGGCGGCCTCGCGCCACAGCGGCCGCATCGTGCCGTCCGCCAGACGGCGCCTGGAGCTGGAGTAGTTGCCCGCGTTCAGCGACGAGCCCGCCAGTCCCTCGGAGAACCCGACGATCACGGAGGGGACGCCGGCCGCGGCCGCGAGCCTGGTTTCGCCGGCGCCCTGGGTGGCCTTGAAGTCGAGCTGGTGCAGGTCCTTGCCGACGACCGTGACGTCCGCACCGCCGCCCAGATAGAGCGTTTTGTAGGCGGTGTCGACGCCGCGGTGGTCGGAGTCCATGAGCGCCTGGAACTTCTTGACCTTCTCAGGGGTCACGGACGGGTCCAGGGACACGACGACCTGCGGCGTCGCCCCGTTCTCGAAGAACTTCAGCTTGTGCTGGGTCGCCGCGGTGTCCCCGACGATCTCCCGGATCACCGGGGTCAGCCAGGACATGCCGCGGAACTGGAACTCGGGGTCGGGGATCGGCGCGAAGTGGCCCACCTGCTCGGGCAGGAGGAACCACGGCTGGCTGCCGGTGGGCGGGTCGTACATGTAGCCAAGCAGCTCGGAGTCGATCGCCTCGCTCGCGAGGCTGGGCTCCTCCTCAGAGCCGGTGATGATCGTCACCCAGTCCGGGCGCAGGATCTTCAGCCGCCCCGGGTTGTAGTTCGTGACGTACCCGTTGCCCTCAAGGTCGGCGTTCTGGATGTACCGCGACAGCAGATTGCCCGTGGTCCCCCCGGACCACGGCGTTTCCAGCAGTGCGAGATCGGGCGTGCCGAACAGTTCACCGGGCCGGCCGTTGCGCATCTGCCGGAACTGGAAACGCGCCTCGCTGAACAGCAGTTGGCGCACCATCATCAGCGCAAAGACGGGCCCGTTGCTCTTGTAGGCGTGGCGGACCTTGGCCTCGAACTCGATCGGGAGCGGCCGTTCCTTGCCGTCGATCGGCCGGCCGGTGCCGTAGTAGACGTTGCCGCCCACCGACCATGAGTCGTCGTCCCGTGCGGCCTGCCGCCGCGCGTGCTGCCACAGGCTCGTCAACGCTCCCCCTCGGGCCGCGGCCGCCGGTCCTCGATCAGGAAGCACCGCAGGCCAGGCGGGGATGCCTGCCAGGCCGTGACCTGGTAGACGACCTGGTCGGCAAGCGTGATCTTGTCGCCGTTCACCCGGAGTTCGTGGCCGCACGCCTCGTGCAGCACCTCCAGCGAGATGCACGCGCTGCGCGGGGCCTCAAGGATCTCGATCCCGCCGGGCACGCGGCGCAGGGTCAGCTCGTCACTCATCGCTCTCTCCTTCGCCCTCGACGTCGACCAGCAGCAGGAACGAGGCGGCCGTCAGCGCCCCGCCGGCCATCAGCCCGTATCCGGGCCCGAACTGCACTGCCGCACCCACGGAGAGGACTGCACACCCTGTCCAGTAGCCGAGCCGCGCCCGGGCCAGCTGCGACCACTCGGTCACACGTAGGCGCCCCACGGCTCCGCCTCCTCTTGCTCGACGTCGTGGTACATCTCCCACCCCCACACCGCGTACGTCGTGGCCACCAGGGGGCTCACGTCGACGCCGTCGCTCTTGCGTGTCCAGGCCCAGGCGTCGCCGAGGTCGCGTTTCTGCGCGCCGGCGAGCGCGGCTGCCAGCGGCGCCTGCCCGAGGTGCGCGATCGACCCGGTGTCGGTGACGCGGTCATAGAACTGGCCGCAGGCCTGCGCCAGTTGGCGGACCTTCGGGCACACGACCTTCTCCGAGCGGTCTTCAAGGTCCTCGTCGTCCTCGTACCGCAGGGCCTTGCGCAGGGCCTCGACGAGGGATCCGGCCGGGCCGCCCTCATCGATGACCCAGGCGCACGGATTCCACCGCTGGTCGCGCTCGACGACCCAGTCGACGACCCAGTCCGTGCCGGGCCGGTGCTCGACGACCTCGACGTGCACGGACTCACCCGAGGCGCCGGCGACGCTGATCGCCGTCCAGGTGCGCTCGGGGTTCGTGTCGATGGCGAACGCCACCGGATCCCCGGGCTGCGACGAGGTATCGGTCAGGTTCTCCCATGTGGCCTTGGGGATGACCTGCCAGGTCTCGTCGGAGACCTGGGGGTAGTCGCCTACGCCCAGGCGCTCGCGGTCGAACAGGTCCGGCCGCATGCTGCGCATCTCCTGCAGCACGTACGCCGTCCGGATGCGGATGCCCAGCGCCGGGTTGGCCCGGGCGAACGAGGCCTCCTCGCCGCGGTCGTCGTGCGACTCGCACACGATGCGGCCCTCGGTGTCGGTCGGGCAGTCCTTCGTGTGCTGGTCGATCGAGTATTCGAGGTACGTCAGCGACGGGTCGAACTCGCCCTCGCCCAGGGCCCGGGCGCGCAGCAGCGCCAGTTGCTCGCTCTCGGCCCCCAGGCCCGCGCTGCCGGTGAACACCAGCTGTGGATTGGGGCGGGCGGAGAGAACGGGCATGAGGGCGCCGATGGGGGCGGCCCGTAGTTTCATGGCCTCGTCCATGAGGACCAGGTCGCCCGAGAAGCCTCGGCCGCTGTCCCCTCCGCGGGCCAGGAAACGGATGCGCGCCCCGTTGAAGAAGGTGAACCCCTCCTCGCCGTGCGAGCGCTTCACGGTCCTCACGCGCCGGCTGAGTGCGTACGAGCCCTCGATGACCTGGTCGAGGCGGAGGAACGACTCCTGGGCAGTGTTGAACTGGTGGGCGGTGTGGATGACCAGCCGCCCGCCGAACAGGATGACCTCGCCGAGTTGACGGGCTTCCAGGAACCCGCCCTTGCCGTTCTGGCGGGCGACGTTGAGGACGACGTCCAGGGACGCCCACCGGCCTTCGTCGTCCTCGACGAGGCTGTGATGCAGGGCGAGTTGCTGCCACGGGTCCAGGTGCAGGCCGGCGTCCTCGACGAGGTCGATGCACTCCTGGCCCGAGGGCGAGCGGAAGTCGAGCGCCTCCTGGTCCTCGATGCCGTCCCACCGTCCGGTGCCGATACGGCGACGCCACGGGACGGACAGGATCCGGGGCGTCTGGCTGCCGATCACCGGGCACTCTTGGCGGCCGGAGGGGAGAGCCGTCTCTGCCGCCGTGCGGCGATCTCGTCGGCCCGGTCGCCGCGTTCCTTCGGGGGCGCGGCCGCGACGACGACGGCCATCGCGTAACGCAGTTCGCGGGCTGCGGTCGCGGCGGCCTTGGGATCGGAGGCGGAGTCGATCTCTGCCGCCAGGCGGAGCGCGGCCGCGGCCAGCGCGTGCGAGGCGGGGTCGACTCCGAGGTCCTGCAGCTGGGCGGTAGTCGCTGCCGCGATGGCACCGCGGCGCAGTCGGCGCTTCGGAGCATCACCCATCGGGCATCCCCCCCCGTAACCAGACAGATAGTCACGGAAGGTAACAAGAGATCAGTAACTCTAAGCTACTTCCCATATAGTGACGTAGCGTCACTAAATCGCTGGAGTGCAGGCCAGCGGATTAGTGCGCGCCGCGCGGGGAGAGAAACGGGCGACAAGGGCTTTTGGGTCGCCCGCCCCTTCGATTCACGTCGGCCCACGGCCCCCCTCCCCTCTGCACTCGATCGCCTCGGCAAGCGGTGCGAATCGGACACGAACGCTGATCACTCGACGACTCCGACCGCGTCCGACACGGACCGAGCCGAGTCACCAGGCGCGGGATGTCTGGGCAGTGACGGGGCGTGAGCCACCCTTGCGGTAGTCCCGGTACCACTTGGTGACCACACCGTCCATGGCGGGCGAGCGCATCGCGGCGACGCGCTCGCGCACGACGTCTTCGCCTGGGTCGACGGTGACGATCTCGGCGCCCAGGCGCCGGTAGCGGGCGCGGGCCTTGGGGCTGGGCATGGTGTGGATCAGGTAGACGTCGACGTCGTCGAGGTGCTGGAGCGCCTCGTCGATGGCCGCGTACCGGGCGCGCTGGGCGACGCGTACGTGCACGCGGTCCTGCGACCACTGCGGCGCACCCGGGCCAGTGAGCGCCATGGTGATCCGGTCCAGGTCGATCACGACGTCGGCGGCCTTGGCGTGTGCCTGGATCCACGTGCTCTTGCCCGAGGCGGGCGGGCCCGTGATGACGTACAACACGCGGCGTCACCTCCCCGGGGGTGGTGGCTACGGGTGACCGCGGCCGACGAGGGCGGGGTTCGCGAGGCTGTCGGTGAGGCTGCCACTGTGGGGCGGGCGGGCCGTCAGCAGGTTGGTGACGGGCTGCTCGCCACCGGCGAGAGCCTCGGCGACGTGGGCCCACATCTCGGCGAGCTTGAGCGCCTCGGTGGACCGTACGCCGTGGAAGTCAGCGAGGCGGCGTTCCATGGCCATGCGGTCGCTCTGCCGGGCGACGGCGGAGTCGTAGGGGGCGCGCGAGCGGTTCTCGTAGTCGATTGCCTCCACGTACTCGTCGTTCGCCTTCCAGGCCCAGAAGAATGCGCGGTCCTGGGCCTCGCGCAGCCGCCCGGTGCGCTGCTCTTCGTGGCTCTGCTCGCTGTCGCTCATGGTCACCATCTCCTCGACGCTCGGGGCTGGGGCTGGACGATGCGGTTGCCCCGGGCGCTGTTGCACTTGCGGTGCGCTGAGCGGGCGTTGGCGGGGTCGAGGAGGTCGCCGCCGCGTGTGAGCGGGATGGCGTGGTCGAGGGTGAAGGCCCAGCGGCTGCGCTGTGCTGCGTAGCCGGTGAGGGTGTAGTCGATCTCGTGGCCGCACCACCAGCAGGGCAGGCCGAGGGCGCGCTGCTGGACGCAGAGTGTGCGGTAGGGGCGCCCGTTGCGGGGGTTGCCGGCCACAGCGCCCCCTCCGGCTACAGGTCGTCGCCGAGGACCTCGCGGCGGGCGGCGGTGATCTTGCGGTTGAGGGCGCTGTTCATCCGCAGGGCGGTGAAGGTGAGGAGCAGGAACGCGACGGCGGCCAGGACCTGCGTGCAGACGCTGACGACGGGGACGTGCCGAGTGGCCCGGGCGATGATGAACATGATCACGTTTCCAGCGGCCCAGGCGCACCAGGTGCGGAGTTTCTCGGTGCGTGCGGCTGACTGGACGGCGAGGTAGTCGCTCATGTGTCCCCCCAAGGACGATCGGCTGGAGGGGCATCATGCCGTGGCGTACGTGCGGTGTGGTGGGGGTGTGGCCGTTCCGTGACGTCTGTCCCGCTGCCCGGTGCCGGGCTCGTACCGCGCGCGTCGGGGCGCCTGCGGGAGCTCCGGTCGCCCCACCGGGCAGCGGGAGTCATGTGGCGCCGGTGCCGACGAGGCGCAGGGCACGGTCGCGGGTGGCTTTCTCGGCGCGTGCGATGTCGGTGAGGGCGTAGAGGGGGTGGCCCTGGTCGTCGAGGCCTGCGGGGTCGAGGTGGCCTCGGGAGGCCCATTTGCGGATGGCGGCGGGGGTGACGGTGGCGGGGGTGCCGGTGCCGAACTGGCGCCATTTGGTGGCGTGGTCGGCTGCCTGGGCGGTGGTGTAGAGCACGGCTCGCCTCCCCCGGGGTGTGCCGCAGCCCCGGGCCTGGGTGGTCCGGGGCTGCGGTGCGGGCGGGTGGTTTCGGCCCGCGGTTGCCGGGGCGCGAGCCCGGCTGTTGCTGCGCTCGGCGGTTTCCCGCGTCCGTAAATTCCAGGTGGGCACACGTGTGCTGCTGTCAGGAGTGTGACGCTAAGCGACGATCTTTGTCCAGCAGGAACACGCCGACCCGCCTCAACAGGGGGTGAGGCGGGCCGCGTGCTGTTCCTTGTGAAGCGCCGATAACGCGCAGGGCCTCAGTGTGGCATAGGCGTGGGATGTGGTTATGCGGCGGCGAGTCTCGTGTGTGCGGTGTCCGCTATTCGTTCGGACTGCTCGATGCCGATGAAGTCGCGGCCGGAGGTGAGGGCGGCGACGCCGGTGGAGCCGGAGCCGGTGAAGGGGTCCAGGACGGTGCCCTCGGGTGCGCAGATCTTGATCAGTTCGGCCATGAGGTTGTCGGGTTTCTGAGTGATGTGGACGCGGCCTTTGCCGCGGGGCTGGCTGGCCGAGTACAGGCCGGGGAGGTAGACGGGATTGCGTGCGGCGTCGACGGGGCCTTTGGTGGCCCACAGGACGTATTCGCAGGCGCGGTTGAAGCCGCCTTTGCATGGGCGGGAGATCGGTTTGTGCCAGGGGACGATGCCTCGCCAGGTCCATCCGGCCGCCTGAAGGGCGTCGGAGGTGGCGGGCAGCTGGCGGAAGTCGGTGAAGACGAGGAGCGGTCCGGCGTGCCGGGTGATGCGGTAGCACTCGGTGAGGATCAGGGTGAGCCAGAGGGTGTAGCTGCGCTGGTCGCGGGTGTCGCCGTCGAAGTCGGGCAGTTGGTGCTGGGCGTCGCCGCTGACGTACTTGCCGCGGGCGGTGCTGCCGGTGCGCTGGGCGGTGGTCATGCCGCCGGAGTTGTAGGGCGGGTCGGTGATCGTCGCGCTGACCGCGCCGGTGGGCAGGGTGCGCAGGAGAGTGAGGGCGTCTCCTCGGTGCAGGGTCCAGGTGGGCATGGTGGGCCTCTTCTCGGTGCGGGTCGCGTGCGCCACTGGGGGTGGCGAGCAAGTCGGTGCACTGTTCAGCGAGTGTCCGATGGGAACGCGTGTTCGCATAAGGGGTTATGCGGCGTGGCCGTCAGCTGAGCTGGAGGCCTGCTCGTCCTGAACGGCCTGAACGAAGCGTGCGGCGTGCTGGTCGTACTGCTCGGGGGTCATCTGGTGGCCGCAGTTGAGGCAGTGGATGTGCCATCGGCCGTCGGTGCGGACGAGGGGGCAAAGGCCGCAGGCGGGGCAGGGCGCGGCGCGGGGGTGCTGTTGGGGTGTGGTGTGGGTGAGGTTGCGGATGCGGCGGACGAGGTCGCCGATCTGGCGGTGGAGCTCGGCGGCGAGCGGGAGTGTGAGGGCGTACGGGAGGTAGGCGAGGAGCCACGTGCACCAGCCGGGGATGGTCTCGCCGTGCGTGGGCCAGGCCTGGTCGCAGGGCTGGGTGCGGGCGGTGCCGTGCGGGTCGCGGTGGGCGGCGGGGTGGTGGTAGGCGATGTGTCCGGCCCAGGCGCCGAGGACGGCGGCGATCGGCGCCTCGCCGTCGTCGTCGGTGCCGAGTACGGGGTCGTGGCGGCCGGGGCCGAGGAGGACCAGGACGCGGAGGTCGACGGGCAGTGGGGCGTGGGCGCGGCCGCTGCCGCCGAGGCGGCCCTCGGGGGGCTGTCCGCCGGCGGCGACGAACTGTTCGAGGAGCAGGGCCTGGCGTGGGAGTTCGGTGAGCCAGCCGCGGAGTTCGCCGGCGTGCAGCTGGCACAGGTGCTGGCCGTCGGGGGCGGTGCGGGGGCAGAGGGGGCAGCTACTCACGGTCGGCCTCGGCGGCGTTGCGGCGTGCTGCGTGCTGGGCGCGGGCGAGGATGGCGGGGTCTTCGAGGAGTTCGGGGATGGAGCGTTCCTCGCGGCCGTCGGCGACGTGTTCGCGGCCGAGGAGGAGGTCGCGGAGCTTGTCGAACTCGGCCATGACCTTGGCGGCGGCCATGCCCATCTGCCGCTCGGTCTCCTTGCCGAGGGCGGTGACCTGGCGGGTGACTTCGTCCGCCAGGAGGTCGCGGACTTGGGTCTTGGCGAGTTCGGTGACGAGCTGGCGGGTGGTGGCGGTGAGGTCGCGGGCGGTCTTGATCTCGTAGCGGAGGTCCTTGAGGGTTCCGCGGGCCTCGCTGATCTCGGTGCGGAGCTGGCCGAGCAGCTCCTGGAGGTCCTCGGTGCTGGGCTGACTCATACTCATGATCATTCTTTCCGGCCGGGGGTGACCGGCCATGGCTACTGGATAGTAATGACAGTCTTCGCGCGCACGCGCGCCTGCGTTATCGCAGGCGCGTGCGCGTGGAGTGGCTAGGTGAGGTGTCCGTGGTGGGGGTCGTTGGTGTGGCCGAGGATGTCGCGGATGGTCTGGCGCCAGTAGGTGCGGATGCGGTCGGGGGCGTCGGCGGTCTCGGGGCAGAGGGCTCCGTGGACGACGGCGTGGGCGCACTGCTGGGTGAGGTCGCGGGCTGTCTCGTCGGTGGTGGCGACCTGCTCGGCGATGTTGACGGGCAGGAGGTAGCGGAGGCGGCCGGGGCTGAGGGTGTGGGCGTCGTAGGGGCCGTGCTCGGGGTCGAGGGCGACGACGTTGATTTCGTGGGTCATGCCGGGCCGGTGGAGCTGGGCCTGGGGGACGTCGGGGATGTGGGCGAGGGAGACGAGGGCGAGGGCGTACTGCGTCCAGTGGGGGTGCCAGCAGGGCGCGGTGATGATCCAGCTGTCGAGGGCTGCGGGGCTGACGGCCTCGTAGTTCGTCTCGGGGACGCGGTGCGCGGTGCCGTAGGGGCCGGTGTGCTCGGTGACGGTCATCGCTGGGTCCTTGCCGGGGCGGCGGTAGTGGTCGTAGAGGGTGTTGAGGGCGCCGACGAGGGCGAGGAGGAGGACGGTGAGGGCGGCGACGAGGGCGAGGTACCAGCCGAGGTAGGCGCGGATGAGGACGGCCACGGCGGCGATCGCCTCGGCGAGGAGTTCGGCGTTGCTCATCTGTGGGCCCGGCGGGTGCGGAGGTTGGCGGCGGTCTCGTTGGTGAGGGCGCCGGCGCCGACGAGGGCGGCGAACGCCCAGCCCTGCTCGCCGCGTATGAGGCAGTAGAGGCATCCGAGGAGGCAGACGAGGGCGAGCAGGGCGGTGAAGGCGACGGCCGCGCGGCTCGGGGTCGGGCATGTGCAGCGGGGCGCGGCTGCGGCGGCCGCGGTGGTGATGGTGTAGCCGTAGCCGGTGAGGCTGGCGTCGATGTGCTGGGCGGCCTCGGTGGTGTGGAAGGTGCCGGCGGGGTCGCTGGTGATCCAGTAGTGGTCGAGGGCGGCGGCGATCGCGTCCTGGGGTGTGGAGGGCAGCGGGGCGTGGTGGGTCATGGTGTGGCTCCGGGGGTGGAAGATCGCGTCGTCGAGCTGGTCGTGTCGGTTCATCGCGGCCGCCACGGTGCGGGGCGTACGCCGGTGAGGGCGCGGCCTGCGGTGCGCCGTGCGGCGGCCGCGCGCTTGCGTGCCCGGGCGCGGGCGACGGGGCAGGAGGAGAAGTGCGGCCGCCGCAGGACTTCGCGTTCCTCGGCGGCGGGCCGGTCCTTGCTGAGCTGGCGCGTCCAGTAGATCGACTCCCGCACCGAGATGGCCTGGTTGCCGGTGGGGTCCTCGCGCGGGTCTATGGCGATGATCTTGCGGTGTGTGGTGGTGAGGGCGTAGAGGACGCGTCGGCTGCAGTCGTCGCAGGTGCCGTAGCCGGTGGTGGTCCGGCGGGTGGGGCTCTCGTACATGGCAGGTCGGTGTCCTTCCGGGTCAGGCGGTGGGTCTGCAGGTGTGGCAGAGGCCTGCGGTGAGGGGGATGCGGCTGGGTTGTCGGCAGTCGGCGCACTCGTGCCAGGTGCTCGTATGGGGTGGGTGGTCGGCGGTGATGCCGGCGGCCCGGGCGTGGTCGAGTTCGGTGCAGGTCTTGCAGGGCATGCCGGTGTGGGCGAGGAATCCCCAGTGGCAGCCGGTCATGCCGCAGCGGGAGCGGACGGGCAGGACGGCGCCGAGGAGCCAGCGGCCGGGGTCGGTGATCTCCTCGTCGGGGGTCCAGCGGCGCAGGCGGGCGACCTGGTCGCGGATCTCGTCGGGCCAGATCCCGTCCTCGCGGATCTGGCGGAGGATCTCGCGGACGATGCGCCGGGTCATGTACGGCGAGCAGCGCGGCAGGAGATCACTCACAGGGGTTAGGACGGGCTTCACGAGCGCCCAGGCATCGCGGCTGAGGGTCAGCTGGGGTCCGGCGTACGCGGGGCGCTCCAGGGGGCGCGCAGAGGGCGCGGGCCGGAACGTCGCAGCGACCGGAGCGACCGGGTTTTCCACAGGCTCCCCGGCCCACTTACGGTCAGCTCGCCTACGGCGGAAAGCCCCACCGACCTGCGTGGTTCTCTCGTCAGTCAGTCCAGGGTCTTCCTTAGACGCGAGGGATCCGCCATCTGTGTCCGCACCCGATCCGCCATCTGTGACCAGTGCGGGGACGAGGTGGAGCGGGTGGTCGTGGACGGTGACGAGGTGGCGTCCCTGGTGTCCCGCGCGGCGCTCGACGACGGCCCAGCCGAGGGCCTCCAGCTCGTCGACGAGGCGGCGCGCGGTCCGCACGGTGACACCGAGTGCCGCGCCGAGCTCGGCGGCCGTGTGCGGGGCGCCGACGGCGACGGCCCAGGCCAGGACGCAGTAGGCGAGGACCAGCGTCGGACGCAGGGCCTTGATCGCGGTGACGGGTACGTACGCGAAGTGCTCGATGCGCGCGACGGGCCGCATGCGGCGCTCGGCGGTCGTGCCGGTACCGCCCGGGTGGGTGTGGCGGACGGTCGTCATCTCGGGCACGCCGTCGGGGCCGGGCTCGGCGAGCTCGGCGAGGTAGCGCTCGGTCGTCCTGGTGCTGTCGCCGAGGTACCGGGCGAGGGTGGCGACGCCGGCGCGGCATCCCTCGGCGGGCCGGTCGAGCGCGGCGAGCTGTCCCCAGTAGCGGACGGCGCCGTGCGAGTAGTGGCCCGACGTCCACAGCCTCGCGGGGATCTTGACCCTCTGGCCGTGCCAGGGCGGGAGGTCGGCCCGGGCAGCACCACCGGCCCCGCCGCTGCTGCGGCGGGGCTCGGCGGGGAGCGCGCGGGCCTGGTCCATCGGGTCCTAGCTGGTGTCGTCGGTGGTCTCGGTGTCGTCGTCGGCAGCGCCGGGCACGGTGTACTCGGCGCCGCACGGGCCCCGGCGCACGCCGGGGAAGATGTGGCGGTGGACGCTGCCGCAGCCGCTCGGGCCGTCGCAGTGGATGGCGTACTCGGTGCGGCCCTGGGTGCGGATCGGCTCGACGGCGGCGGCCGCGGGGCCGCCGTAGGCGGGCGGGTCGTCGGGCAGCAGCGCTAACTGCCGCTCAGCCGCGCTCACTTGGCACCTCGCCGGTATGCGGAGGCTCCGTACGGGCGGGCAGGGGCGGCAGGGTCAGGGTCACCGGCCGCACGGGATTGTTCGGCGGCCAGTCGCGGATGTCCGGCCGCTCGATGTAGTGCCAGTTCTCCAGCTGCTGGAGCGCGAGGCGTGCCTGCTTGGGCGTGATGCTGGCCAGGTGCGCCAGTCGGCCGGCGGACTGCACCCCGCCCGCGCGCAGAACGCCGTACAGGTCGGCGTGATGGGCCAGCACGAACGCCGCGATCCGTGTGTTGCGGTGCAGGTCGCTGATGATGACGGCCTGCTCCCACCGGTGGCGGTCGTAGCCAGCGGGCCGGGGAAGGGCGGCGGGCGGCGTGGCAAGCGTCTCGGTTCTCGTCTGCATTCGGTTCCTCACTGAGCAGTCAGAAGCAGGGCGGGCAGCGCTGCCGGGCTGTGCCGGTCACACCGCCAGCCGCACGGGTACAGGCGGGCGTAGGTCAGGTCGTGCGGGAGCAGGGGCACGTCGCACGCGCCCGGGCGGCGCCGCCGGCGATATC
>Ga0307509_10003057_pt1 | contig 26017 bp, 18 predicted proteins | sample 10_EM_MG_FD_202245 | JGI IMG/M metagenome (GOLD analysis project Ga0307509, IMG submission 202245) | Populus trichocarpa ectomycorrhiza microbial communities from riparian zone in the Pacific Northwest, United States - 10_EM | ecosystem: Host-associated > Plants > Roots > Unclassified | place... | reverse complement strand
CAGGGCTGAATTTTGTCATCATCTGATATGTAAAATGTACTATTACATATATGGAATCATGAAATATCACTCACATTTCTAACCCCCTATTCTCTTCTAACCTGCCATCCACACATAGAGTGAGTTGACGAACCGTTACGAAATTCGCAGGGTATAGTGGAAACTATTAAAATAGAACATTCTGAAAGTAACTTTACAAAGACAGCAAAGGTGATGGAGATAAGTCTTGATTGTCAAGTTGGAACACGAAATGGGCACGTAAGCTGTATAGGGGTTGACGAAACATGACGATAATCGGCCAGAACGCTGGGACCAATTCAACCAGGATATTCTGAAATTTATGTCCCAAAGGCTACCAGACTGACGGAGCTATTCCTTATAATCATGGAATATCACTCACCTCCCTTAGTTTGCACCAGGAGAATTTATTTTCAAAGTTGCATTTCGTACAAACAGAAAAGTCTATATGATGCCAGATGAATCTTCCATGAAGAAAAGACAAACAGGGCTGAATTTTGTCATCATCTGATATGTAAAATGTACTATTACATATATGGAATCATGAAATATCACTCACATCTCTAACCCCCTATTCTCTTCTAACCTGCCATCCACACATAGAGTGTGACACTGGTCAGGGCGGTATTAAGCGTATTATATGTATAATATTTGTTAGATATATGGTAAAGATTTTCGTTGGGGAATAGAATTGAGAAGGAAGAGCAGTATGCATCATAGAAAAAGTCGTAATCGAAAAGGGATAAAAGGGAAAAAGAATTATTCCGGCAATATTGAAACAAAGAGAAAGGATGAAATGGAGCAGGCAGAACGTAATAAATACATAATAGGATGCGAGTAAGCAAGCTGCAGGTTGACGAAATGAAATGCAATCGGCGCATAATGGTGGTACATGATAAATGTGGTCATTGTAAAAGCTTTCATTGACCATGGCAGGAAGAAGAAATCATTTGTGGTCAATATGATTGGAAAGGTTGCGACCGCATAACATACAGGCAGACTGAGTCCACGAAATATTACAAAATTTGCAGGGTATAATGGAACATATGGGGCAAGGATATTCTGAAAGTAACTTGATGATGGAAGCCAAGATGATACAGCTATACTGATATAGGACAATTCCGACCACAAAGAATACAGCCAGAGTGAGTTGACGAAACATTACGAAGTTCGCTGTGTATACTGGGCCATATTAGACAAGGTCATTCTGAAAGTAACGTTGTGAAAGGATTCAAGGTGATGAAGCTATAGTGGTAAAGGACAATTCCGACCGCAAAGAATACAGCCAGAGTGAGTAGACGAAACGCTACGGAATTCTCAGAGTATACTTGGATATATTAAACAATGTCATTCTGCAAGTAACATTATGACCGAACTCAAGGTGATAGAGCAATACTGGTATCATAAAGTTCCAACCACAAAGAATACAGCCAGAGTCAGTTGACGAAACCTTCCGAAATTTGCAGAGTATAGTGGAAACTATTAAAATAGAACATTGTGAAAGTAACTTTACCAAGGTAGCAAAGGTGATGCAGATATGTCTGGATTGTCAAGTTGGAACACAAAATGATCAGGTAAGCTCTATTGGGGTTGACAAAACATGACGATGATCGGCCAGGACGCTAGGACCAATTCAACCTGGAAATTCTGAAATTTATGTCCCAAAGGCTACCAGACCGACAGAGGTATACCTCATAATCATGGAATATCACTCACCTCCCTCAGTTTCCACCAGGAGAATTTATTTTCAAAGTTGCATTTTGTACAAACAGAAAGACCTATATGCTCCCAGATGAATCTTCCATGAAGAAAAGACAAACAGGGCTGAATTTTGTTATCATCAGATATGTAAAATCTGCTATTACATATATGGAATCATGAAATATCACTCACATTTCTAACCACCTATTCTCTTCCAAGCTGCCATCCACACATAAAGGTAACAGGCAAAAGCGGGTTGAGAGAATACTAATGCATATTAAGATAAGATGTTTGGAATATAACTTTACGAAAGGAGTGAAACTCAAAGAGTTATATATTTGTGATAAAGTTGTGACCACAATAAATACAGCCAGCGTGAGGACACCAAATGCTACGAAACTTGGCATGGAGAGTGGAATATAGAGAACTGAGATATGCTGAAAGTACCTTGACGAACGCAGTAAAACGAACGGAAGAAGCTAAGTCTGGTAGTATCGCGACCAGAATAAATTGAGCCGGAGTCGGTGGACCAAACATTACGAAGGTTGCGGAGAATACTGGCACATATTCAACTAGCAGAGCCTGAGACTATCTTGACGAAAGGTGGCAGGCTGACAGAGATATGCATCTGTAAGTCAAGTTCCGACCGCAGAAAGTACAGGGCGGTAGAGGTCATGAAACGTTACGAAAATCGCAGGGAATACTCAAACATATTATACCGTGGTAATCGGAATGTATCTTTACGAACGGTCACTGGCAGATAGAGCTATGCATGTGTAGTCCAGTTCGAAGACCGCCGAGAATACTCCCCGGTTGAGTTGATGAAAAGTTCCAAAATTGCTGTGAATACACGAACATATTAAACTAGGATGATCTGAAAGTATCTTTACCCATAGAGCAAAGGTGATGGAGCTAAGTATTCATAGTCTAGAAGAAACAGAAAAATGTCCTGCAAGCGGTATTGTGGTTCACAAAACATGCCGAAAATTGCGCAGGATAGCGAGACCTATTGAGCCAGCATATGCTGAAATTTGTGTCTCAAAAGGTAGCAAGCTGACAGAGCTATTCCTTGTAATCATGAATTATCACTCACCTCAACATGTTTTTGACCTGAGGAATTTATTTCAAATTCTTAATTTGCGTAAAGAGAAAAAACTATATGGGTGTGGATGAATCTTTCATGAAGAAATCACAAACAGAAATAAATTTTGTCATATTATCAAATATAAAAAGAGCAATTACATAAATAAAATGATGAAAGATCACTCACATTTCTAACTCCCTATTCTCTTTTAAGGTGAGGAGCAGATATAGAGTGTGCGTGTATGAGCAGAGTGTATATCACCAAAGTAAGGAATGATAAGCAATGGTAGGTATAGGTATATGAATATCGGAGCGAGATAGTAGAGTGTTAGTGGATGGGAAATCAGAAAGGATGGTATACTATGTTAAACCTGGATAGATTGAAATTGGCATCATGAAAAGAGAAAAGCTGACGGAGCTATATGGCGACAGAAAGATTGCAAGCGCAAAAAATACAGCAATAAGCAGATGACGAAACATTACCAAAATTGGAGGAAATACTGGGACATATTATACTAGAAGAGGCTAAAAGTCCATTTGCGAAAGGTGAAGCAAACCGAGCTATAAATTGATGGTGAAGTTCCAACTGCAATAAATACCGCCATGAGCATCAAACCAAACCTGACAAAAATGAGAGGGAATACTGGAAAATAGTAGACTAGGAGAATCCGAAAGTTGCTTTGCCAAGGATGCCAAGCTAATGGAGCTATAGGCTGATAGTGAAGTTCTGACCGCAATTAATACAGCGATGAGCATCTGACGAGACGTTACGAAAACATCAGGGAATACTCGAAGATATTAGACTAGGAGAGGCAGAAGGTGTCCTTTCAAAAGGGGAGAGCTAATAGAACTATGGGTTAATGATAGAATTCCAACTGCAATAAATAGAGGTATGAGGAGATGTCCTTATTAGGCGCACAGAATCCCCGATTAGGATTTCTAGGGCAGAGTTACCCTACCTTGACATGCACAAACTTCGAAGAATAAAGATAACACCAACCTCCAGCCCCGGCGTTTGGCCGGCCCGTGATCACTGGCCGCCTGGGTAGTTGCCTCACAACACCAAAGATCACTATCAATAGAACACATATTATAACACCGTTTACGTCGCGGTCGTCTGTCCGACCGGATCCTGTTCGCAGGATATATGAGGGGAGACCTCTGGGCACCTTATGCAGGTCAAGGCAGGTGGATCGGAGGACAGCACACAAAGGTGCAGACACTCGAAGACAGGCAGTTGGAAATGTGGGTCGAGAGTAACGGGAGGTTTTGCCCAAAAGTTAGTCCCTCATATCTACAAAAACGTGTGGGGTATGAAAGAGGTAACTATACCAGTAAGACGATCGGGTGTATCCACAAAGGCCAGGTTGGCAAAAGCTGGAGTCTGAGGGAAAAGGCCTATACGTACGATCCCGAGGACAAGTGGTGTAATGCCGGAAGACCAGAATCCGACATGCAGTTGCATGCTGAATTCTCGACAAAACCAATCAAAGAAGGATGACCAGCTTCTGTCTAGCGAGTTAGACTACCCCGCAGACCACGAGAGCAAGATAATTCGTAAACAGCGCTGTCAATGGATACACAGATAAGCTGACACCTGACGTGGTCTCCACACCATCAGGAATAACAGAAGCGCATACCAATAAGTTGGCCATAGGAGCAAAAAGTGTAGTAGAGAGTTTTCAGGGTCTCCGAGTCTTCACACGCAGGTAAGGTTCGCAGAATTGTGAACGGAGTACTTAGTTAGTATAGAGTTAGCATGTATACCATGATTACTCTGACATGGAATATAAATATTGAAGCATCTCGCTACTATTTAGAGAACAAGCACGGAGAAGAGATCTTATCAATATAAAAGGTTATTCTTGATCGCTACCAATGCTTTGACTATCCACCCCAGAGATCCTCTATAGTATCTAGCCTACATTACTCGTGTCTTCTTAACGAGTTCGCCTATACAAGAGGAATCAGATCCTAGCTGTGGGAATACCTCACGCTGAAGCTACCACCTATGAGTCCTAACATTATGAAAATTGAAATCAATGGCAGAATAAATTAAACTAGGAGCTTCTGAATGTTCCTTTCCAAAAGGTGGAAAGCTGACAGAGCTATGAATTGGTAACCAACCCTGGAGGGAAAAAGCTCATGCAATCCGTAGTATGGTTAACAAAAGATGACCAATATTGTAGCTACATGCCGAGACCTATTGAGTGAGGACATTGCGAAAGTTAGCCTTTGAAAGGTCTAAATCTGATGGCGCTATAGCTTGTAATCATGTACTATCACTCATGCGGACAAGTTATGACCTGTAAGTTTTTTTAAAAACATGTTTGATTTCGCAGGGAGATCAACAGCCACAAGGGCGTAGCTAAATAAGAATATAAGAAAATACAAATAGAACTGAATTTAATACTATTAGGATCTTGAAAATGATAAATTACATATATTGAATCATGAAAAATCACTCATATTTCTAACCCCCTATATTCTTCTTACTGTTACTGGGTAGCTAACACAGTAGGATTCCGAACTAACTAGGCTAACCATATTCGTGACAACGGATAAATTGTTAGGAAGGCTTGTAGGTAATAATTCGGTAAAGGTAAAGTTATAAAGTATAGTCATATATCAAAGAGTTGAAATATAACTCGCGGACATGTTATATTGTTAAGGGCTCTTCTCTGTTGCTTGATGATTGTTCAACCACCGGGCGAGAGGCCTACTATTTATACTAATATTTATGCTACTTCGACTTCTTTAGTTAAGCAGTATCTTCTTAACAATGCAGTTCGTCAGAACAAAGTCCGAGCACCTTTGACCATGAAAACTGGCCCAGCTCAACTCAGACATTCTCCTAAACTGCTATTTCATTTGAGGGTGTCTCCACTCCACCAGTAGACGGTTTTCGATCTCTTCGTCATGATAGACTATAAATGAATATGCGGCCCAAATGCCTACATACCAATAGTAATATAGAATAGGGAGTGATCAGTTCCGATATCCAGCTATTGAAGCATTATGGAGCTAACGCATATGCAACTAGAAAAACAGAGGAGTAGTATTCTCTAAACATTGTTCCAATCATTTAAACATATCTTGAAACGTGCTCTCATCCAGTATTCCGAGTTGTCTTCCAGATCCCTCTGTGAAGCTCATAACTTCGGGAGCTTGAGTTCAGATATATGGTCATCCTATGAAGCCACATACCTTGCTCTTCAATATTAGGTAAGCTATTCCCACTAGGGTAATACTTACGCACCACCTACTCATAGAGTTTGTATGTAGTATATGTAGTATATGTAGTGTATGTAGGGTATGTAGTGTATATGCTGTAAGTAGTGTATATATGTGAACAGTGTATATGGGTAAGTATATAAGATTGAAAGCGAGTAAAGAAGGCAGTGTAGAATATTATCCTGGGACACCCCCATTGGCAAAGTTTACGCGGAATGAGAGGTACTGTGGAAATGTCTTAGCGGCAACGAAAGTACTAGTACTGGTACAAGGCTCTGTCACAAATGAGCAGTTGCACTTATACGGGGTAACAGTCACACCCATCGTTCCTCAATGGCGCCTCAACGTATTCCAGCCTCTAGTACCCGATACGAAACAAACCACGATATTGCCCTATTGTCGGATCTGGGAAAGAGTTATGAACATATCGCACAAGACCTAGGTCTTGCATCTTCTACTGTTCGTGCTGTTGTTAAGAGATACCTAGTACGAGGTCATGTTCAGGCAGCGGGGAGATCAGGGAGACCATCCAAGATTACACATGATATTTTACAACAACTGGAGAACGCTGTCCAAGAAAATCCGCGGGCATCCTTGCATGAGATAGTCGAAGGCCTTCAAGATTTAGAAATTGGAAGAATAATGGTTAATAAAGTAACCAAAGAGCGGGGTTTCCAACAGCGTATACCACGAAAGAAGCCTTTTCTCACCTCCTTTGCCAAGATCCGAAGCAAGTTCTGGTGTCGCAAAAGGCCGCATTGGGCAATAGCCAAATGGAGACAAGGTGTTTGGTTATATGAAGGGAAAATGCAGTATGTCGCCTATCAGCCTGGAAGAAAGGCGGCGATATGGTCAGGGGAGGAGCTGGAGGACAGGAATCTAGCCCCTAGCTTCAAATCACGAAGTGTCGGAGTTGGTTTTTGGGCAGCCATTGCACATGGACGGCGTACCCCATTGATCTGAACTCGCAAATGTACTCCAGCTGAGAATACCACCCCACCAGATCGTTTCGGGACTGATTCTTCTCAATATGCCATTGAGACATACGAACCCTACCTGGTTCCATTTGTCCTCTCACTTGGCCTACCTATTGAAAAGGTTCCGGTTTTGGATGATAATGTTGGATATCACCCGGCTGGCCCGAACAAGGTCATTACCTCACCGTTGCAAATTTCTAAAGATCCTTTACCAGCATTTTGACCTAACCTAAACCCTATCAAAAATATGTGGCACATACTCAAATTACGACTCGGGAAGCCCTTTACTAAAGGTGAGCATCGTCCTCATAGTGAGGATCAGCTTTGGGAGGCACTTAGTGAGGAATGGGAGGCCATTGATCAGGGCACAATGGATCGGCTTATAGACAGTATGCTGTCAAGGTTAGCTGATGCGATTAAGGCAGAGGGCAGTCATACTAAGTGGTAGTGGGGAATCGTTTTTTCATGTATATCTTATTGAGTTGAACACAGGTGAGTGACTAGTAATAAGAGTGCCCTTGCTGAATTTAGGAAATGCAGTTTGCAGAGAAAAGGGAAATTCTTATACTGGTACCTTGGTTGCTGCCAAGACTTTGCCACAGTACGTCTCGTTCCTCAAGAACTTTGTGAAACGGGGTGTACATGATGAATTTTAGTATCTCAAAGTTTTTCTAGGTTATGTGATAGGGAAAAAAGAACGTGCGTTTAAGAGAGATTATATAGCCACAAAGGGGAAAAATAAAGCAGGAGTAAGTAGATAAAATGTGGTGAAAATCGGGAAGAATGAAGAACCCTATTTGACTAGTAAAATCGGCAAGTAGCTTTACGAAAAGGTTACAATGGAAAAAGGTGTATGCTTTGGTAAAGTTATGACAGTGATAAATACAGCAGGACTGGCGTGACGAAACACCATGAAAACTCAACAGATTTCCAAGAGATATTAAACTTGGTATTTCTGCAAGTAATTTCTTGAATGGAGCAAAGTCGATGGTGCTATGTATATGTAGTAAAGTTGCGACGGCAATAAGTAGAGCAGGACGGGTTTGACGAAAGGCGTGGAAAGTTCCACAGGTTTCTGAGATATATTAAACCAGGTTATTGTGAAAGTGATTTCTCGAACTGAGCAAACAGAATCGAGCTATGCACCTTGAATAAAGTTGTGACTGCAATAAATACAGAGGAACGGGTTTCACTAAAAGCCATGAAAACTCCACAAATTTCCCAAACCTATTAAACTAGGCTATAGTGAAAGTAATTTCGCGGCAGAGCAAAGTCAACGGAGCTATCCATATGTAGTAAAGTTGAGACGGCAATAAATACAGGAGACCCGATTTAACAAAACGCTATGAAAGCTCACCAGATTTCCAAGACATATTAAACTAGGCTATTCTGAAAGTAATTTCTCAAACGGTGCAAAGTCGATAGAACTATGCATATTTAGTAAAATGTGACTGCAATAAATACAGTGGAACTAGGTTGACGAAATACCACTAACACTCTACAGATTCCCCAGACATATTATGCTATACTATGCTGAAAGGAATTTCTCAACAGAGCAAAGTTGATGGAGCAATGCATATGGAGTAAAGTTACAACTGCAATAAATACAGTAGGCCTAATTTAATGAAACGCCACGAAATCTCCCCAGATTTGCAAGATATATTAAACTTGGCTATTCCAAAAATAACTTTAGGATTGGAGCAAAGTTGATGGATATAAGTATTAGTGGTAAAGTTGGAATAGAAAAGATTCAACCAAGGGGTATTTTGATATACAAAACATGACAGAAATTTGAAAGTATACTGACACACATTGCACAACCATATTCTGAAATCTACATGTTGAAAGGTGCAAGGCTGACCGAGCTACTAGTATTCCCCGTATTCATGTATTATCACTCACTTCATAAAGTTTTGTTACGACTACTTTATTTTCCAAGTTGCAACTTGTATTAAGAGAAGCATGTATGTAATTAGTAATCAATCTGTATGAGTAAAGATATTACCCTGCCTTCTGTGGGTTCTTTGCGTCTGACGCACCTGACGCTGGAATGCAAATCGGGAACCAGGAAGCAACCATCCTACCACCCAATGCATCTGACGCAACCTGACGTAATACCTAATCCTCAGGATACACCAGACACAGCACCTGGAACTCAGGACGCACCAGACGCAGCACTTAGTACTCAGGACGCACTGGACACAGCACCTAATCCTCAGGACGCATCGGACGCAGAACCTACTCCTCAGGACATACTGGAAGCAGCACCTAGTCCTCAGGACGCGATCTGACGCCAGACTACATCTTCATGAGATAAGCGAAGGGTCCTCCCATTACTTCTTTCTGACCTTGGTCACCCGGGTCACAATACATTTCATTCTCTCAAACTATTAAATTTACTACAAGAAGCCTTCTATGGCTCTAATAAACAGGCAAATTGACATCCAAGCCGGAGACCGGCTTTCCTGCCCAAGCTCGGGCTCCCCGGCCAAAGCCACCCCCTATAGCTCCATGGGGAATTGTCGCCTCAAGACATACCTTATACCTCTGTGTGGCTGGCGTCGAGTGCAACAATATCCCGCAATCAGATACAGGATCGGAGGGGTGGTTGTTCAGTAATCTTCCATCGAGTTCTGGGATTGCCAGCATCCCACCCCATTCATCCCTGCAACATCATGAATAATGATCGCGGAGGGATGGGGCCTATACTGTTGCGTAGCTATCATCGAGCCTGACAACCTCCCGCAATCAGATTCAGGATTGGTCCAACGGTCATGGAGGGATCTGCCATCGAGGTCTGGGATCGCCACGGTACCTATAAAGACAACACCCACAAGCATCAGCCATTTCCTGAGTTCTGATACGACAGAGATGTCCTTTATACCGCCCCGTAGCAGGCGTGGAACCCAATATTCTCCCGCAATCGCATCAAGGATCGGAGCAATGGTTGTGGATAACTCCTCCGTCGAGCTCTGGGCTCACCCGCATCCCACCATTCAGCCCTGTAACCTCATGAATACAGGTCGCGGAGGGATGGAACTTATACCGTTGCGTAGCTGGCGTCGAGCCTTACCCCCTCCCGCAATCAGATTCAGGATTGGCCCCACGGTCATCGGAATCTGCCATTGAGTTCTGCGATTGCCAGGGTACCTATAAAGACAACACCTGGAAGGGTCAGTGCTTTTATGAGCTTCGCTGGGACAGAGAAGTCCTTTATACCCCTGCGGAGCTGCCGTCGAGCCCAACAATCCCCCACAATCGGATCCAGGATCAGATTACTGGTTGTAGAGGAATCTGCCATCGAGTTCTGAGATCACCAGCACCTCTTATCATTATTCAGTACTCTAACTTCATGAATAATAGTCCTCTCAGGATGAATCTTATACCGCTCGATAGCTGACATTGAGCCTAGAAACCTCCAGGTGTCGGATTCAGGATACATTGTGTGGCCGTAGTCAAGTGTTGAAGCTGTGGCCCCGGAGTGTGGATGTTGAGTCTAAGGCCCCTAGTTGTGATGAAAAGAATGTGTAGCGTCGCGTCCAGTTTGAGGCTAAGTGCCGAGATACCACCAGGCACTATGCTAGACTTGAGAGTCTTTAGGCTATCACTCGCTTTCAGACTGGAGTGAACTGGCATTTTCGCTCATTCAAAGATGTTGTTCTCAAAATAGAACTCTGAATGTGACTTGGAGCCTTTAGCGTAAATTTAAGATTAAGGGTATCATGGCTTTCTCACCAGGCGCTCGCACTAACCATATTTTCTTTGCCAAGAAATACTCCTTGCTCACATCCAGGCTAGAAGACGAAGAAGGCTGAAAGGAGAATCAGGGGTAGTGGTGAATCATGATGTGCGATGGTGTTGAGGGTTAAGTCAGGATACATTGGAGGCAGGGTTGCTTCATTGCATGTATCTGTACGCAACCCAGTATAGTCAAGTGTCCCCAGAGGCACCAGACACAACCCGATACGGCGCATGGGTACCGGACGCACTGGATGCAGAGGACGTCGAGTCCAGGCAAGGATGGTCAGGATGCAACATGACTGTATGTGACGCAGGCCATCTTTTTGCTGATGTGCAAAGGAGAAAACACAAACTGGGGTGGGTTCTGTCATAATATAATCCTTAGAATGTGAAATTATTGTCGCGGGACAAAAATAACAGCGGTATCAATGGGCGAAAACTTTCAGCAATGACAACAGCTTCCCCCACCAACCCCACTATCACGAAAACCAAAAAAAGATTAGAAAAATGTAAAAACATAATAGAAATTAATATTTTGTATACCATCCATCAGCCTTAATAATTGCCTCTATTCTATCCACCATTGACCCTGCCAAAGTAGTAAAAACCTTTGGGTCCAGAAGTTCCCAACAATTTGTGATTGCCTCCTCTATTGCCTTCTTGACCACATTGACATCACCCCTCATAAGATATCGCTCAGGATAGTGCTTATGAAGCTTATCTTTCACCAGAGATCATGAATTTTCAATTGGATTGAGATCTGGTGAATAGGCAGGAATTTCCATAACAGCAATTCCCTGCCTTCTGAGCCATCTCCTAAAAGGCAAGTGAGTCTTAGCATTGTCAATGATAAAAAATACCTCTTCTTCTCCAACCTTTTCCTTGATGTCCTCCCATATCCCTAGAAAGTCATAATGATCATAGACATTAATAATTGACTTTCCAGTAACTCCGCCCCTAGCAGCAGAAGAATCAGGAAAAACAGGTAAAAAAAGACCATGAGTTTGAGCATAAAAAAAACCAGTCATCATCTGGCTAATCCCTCTCTCCCATCTCCTAGCAGTAGGTTCAACACAATCCTTATTCCACTTCTCATTTGGGTATCTAAATACCCATTTTCTCCTCTTTCCTCCACCCCTCTCCACAGATATCTCATCCCCCCACATTGCCTTCCTTATCCACACCCCCCTTGTCTAATGCCTATGGGCTAATGCCCATTCCAACATCTCTTGAGCCCGGTCTTCATCCAAATGAACTCTCTCTTGTGCAACCATTTTTTAAGATGCTTTTGTGCAATTCTTCTCTTAACTGTCTTGGTAGAAACATTAGGTGCAACGTTTTTAGCAATCTCAAAATAGGTAGTGTGGCGATTTTTGAGAGCTTCCTCAACCATGGCTTCATCCTTCAACTTGGTAGTCTTAGGATGACTTCCTCTACCCTCATTCTCCTTGCCCTCTTGATATCCCTTTTCAATTGTCCTTCTGAAAGTGGTGGGAGGAATGTTAAGGTAGTGGGAAATTTGCTCAGATCCCATTTGAAGCTCATGTAAGCGAAAGATTCTCCTCCTGGTAAACTGAGAGAGATGCTTGGAAGGAATAGGTTTTTTGGCATGACTGCCAAGAATAGGAGGCATAGTTAATTGAAAATGATAATTAGATAGGATGGTTTAGTTTTGGTTGATTTAGAGGGATTTGTTAGGGTGGTGTAGGAAGTGGGGGGGGTAAGGAGGGGTGCTTTGCGATCGATCGTTGAACCGCCATTATTTTTGTCCCCCGAGAATATATATAGGAATCATGAAAGATTAGTCATATTTCTAACGCCCGATATTCTTCTAGCTGCGATGCACACATAGCCGATCTATAGTGTATGTATGTGGAGTGTGTATATGAGTAAGGATATAAAAGTGAAAGTGAGTAAAGAATGAATAGTGGAAGGTTAAGAAAGCTGTAGTGGAGAAAGAGAAATGAAAGGTGAAGATGATACTGGTACCTGATTAATTTTACTATCTCGAAAGCTTTTGTTAGTTATGTGCTGGGGAAAAAAAAAGGTTGAGCCTAAGGGTTATTATGTAGTGACAACTGGGAAAAAGTAAAGCAGGAGGAAGTAGATAAAATATGGTGAAAATTGCGGAAAATAAAGAACTCAGTTGAACTAGGAGCATGTGCAAGTAGCTTTTTGCAAAGGTTAGAATGGATAAAGCGCTAGAGTTATGGTATAGTTATAACCGCGCTATATACAGCAGCACTGGCGTGATGAAAGGGCATGCAAGTGTGACGGATTTTCGAGACATATAAAACTAGACTTTTGTGAAAGTAATTGCTCCAATGGAGTAAAGGTGATGGAGGTATGCATATGTAGTGAAGTGGGGACCGCAATAAATACAGAAGGAGTAGTTTCACATAATACTACGAAAACTCCACAGATTTCCAAGACATATTAAACTAGACTATTCTGAACGTAATTTCTAGAATAGAGCAATATTAATGGAGCCATACATATATAGAAACGTTGTGACCGCAATGAATAGAGGAGGACTGGTTTAACAAAACACTATGATAACTCCACAGATTTCCAAAATATATTAAACTAGGCTATTGTCAATGTAATTTCTTGAACAGAACAAGGTTGATGGAACTATGCATAGGTAGTAAAGTTGCGACAGCAATAAATACAGCCTGGCCTGTTTCATGAAACGCCACACAAGCTCCACCGATTTCCGAGATATATTAAACTAGTATATTCTGAACGTAGCTTTACGATTGGAGTAAAGTTGGTAGAGCTAAGTACTAGTTGTCAAGTTGGAATAAAAAAAGTTCAACTAAGGGGTATTCTAGTATACTTTACATAACAAGACAAGAATTTGTGAGTATACTGACACACATTGCACAACAATATTCTGAAAGCTACATTCTGGAAGATACAAGGCTGACGGAGCTATTCCTCATAGTTATGAAGTATCACTCACTTCAAAAAGTTTTGTTCCCACTAGTGTTTTTCAAAGTTGTAATTTGCATTACGAGGACCATCTATGTGATTAGGGATGGATCTTAAATGTGGAAAACACAAACTGGGATCAATTTTATGATAATATCATGCTTAGAAAGTCAAATTATATATAGGAATTCATGAAAAATCACTCACATTTCTACACCCCTACATTTTTCTAGTCTGCCAGGCACTTATAGAGTCTCTATTTATGTAGGGCTCTCCTGTCTCCCTGGTGAGGGCATTGTACTTATTCCTAGAGTTGTCTTGGTTTGTTTGTTCCTTCAGGTTTGGCTGGTACAGAAAGGGCGACGTTTGGCTATATGTAGACAATCTCCCCGTAAAGTCTGAAGACAAACTACAAACTGCAAAGAGAGAGAAATGATCTAACCGGAGGAAAAGCCTGCACGGTACCTGAGTGCGCAAACACCACTCGCACTTACAAGCACTGACAAAGTATCCTCAATAAAGATCACGAAAACTCTGATAAAAGAAAAGTCCTTTATGTAAACCCCATTCCCCGCTCCCAGAGTCACATGAATGTGTTCGTGTGTGAGTAAGTACCAAGCAGTCTCCCCGGTTGTCTTTTGTTCTTTCTTCCACTAGAAGCCCCATGAGCCAACGTGCTGATTACAAATCCTCTGCCCTGCAGAAGACTCACTCTTTCCCTTTCTACCAACCTACTAACCGGCTTCCTCCAGCCTCTGAACATAAAGAATCAATTTATCTAGCCAAGAATACCTAGTGCCAGCTTTCCACCCCATAGTACTCATGTAGTTTATTTGTCCCTTTGATGTGGTCATCCTTGCTGGTGCTTCCCTAGTTCATAATGGCTGTGGCTACTGTCTTGTCTCTAGTAAATTTCTTGATTCCTAATCTTAACCTTTGTAACTCTACAGTATCTTCACTCTTTCCAATAGTAATTTCATCGCAAGCTCATCTTTTCCTATAGGAACCTATTACCACCTTTACTTTTTTCAATAGTAACTCCTCTCTTTCCAATAGTAACTTCACTTTTTCCAATAATAACTTTACTTTTTTTAATAGTAACTCAATTGTACCTTCACTTTTCCAAAATAGCAACTCAATAGCAACTTCACTTTTTCCCATAGCAACTCAATTGAACCTTTACTCATCGTACTTTCCTTTTCCTCTCATACTAATACAATAGCAATTCTGTGTTTTCCTATAGCAACGCAATACTTAATCCATTCCATCTTCGCTATTTCCAATACCAACCAAACATTAACCCTTTCTGTTCTTCTTGTTTCTTGAGAAGTAGGTGATTGATCCCTATAGTACCTTTGTGTTTTCCAATACTAAGTCAATAATTATCTTTTCTTGATCTTCATTTTGAATATCACGATATTGCTAACTATCATATCTTTGCATTTTTCAATAGTAAGTCAATAGTTACTCTTTCCTTCTTAACCTCTTTATTTATTTTTCTATATCTTTACACCATCTTCACTATCTCTTTTCTATTTTTTCTTGCTTTATTCCAAAGTTTTATTTCTCCTGTCATCTTGCTCTACCCAATCTACCTTTTTTGTTTTTTAATTTCGCTCTTATAATAACTAATATCCTTTTTGCTTCTTGCTTGCTTTTGCTCTCAATTGATAATATTTTCAATCATCTGCTTTCTTTACAATCTCTCCCCTACTCTTCACCTTCCAAGTTTTCTTTAATCCTTATTTTTCCTGCACCTTTCCTTATTTACTCCCTGTCTAGTTTTTTCTCGTATAATTTACAGTTTTTCACCATAAAAAACACCAAATATTCTCACTATACTAGCTACAACACTAAGGATGTTGCATAATTTTTAATTAACAACAACTTTTTCAATTTGCAACTAATTAAGATCAGAGTTCTTTTATTCTTCTAGTAACTCAAACCGGATCTTAATTATCTAATTTTATTTTCAGACTTCAATAAAATAATTCTCAAGGTTGTATTTGTTGTGGTAAATCCAAGCCTTCTTCTATTACCATTATAGATTCTTAATCTGATTTTCACTATCAAGTCCTATCAGCTTAAGCTAGTTATCGCCCAGAGTTGACCCAAGCGACTGTTATCATCTAGGAGCTCTTCTGTCCATTGTGTACTTTACACTAGTGGCCATTACCCAGACCACATTACACTGTGCGCCTTTTTTTCTCTTTTCTTTATTTTATTTATCTTGTACTATTCTTCAATTTGTTCCTTGCTCCTTCTTTTCTCATATGAATTAACCTTTTTTACCATAACAAGTATCAGATATATAGTACATACCTGCCACGACACACAGGAGACAGCACTATCTTTAATCCACAACCCCTTTTTCAATTTTCAATTAATTATGATTAAGAGTTTTTTTATTCTTCTAGTAAATCTGAGCTGATCTTAATTAGCTCGGTTTTTATTTCAGACTTTAATAAAATATTTCTCTATCTTGTATTTGTTGTAGAAAATCCAAGCCTTTTTGTCTTACCATAATCGAATTCTTAACTTTATTTTCACTATAGAGTAATGAGGGTAATTTGTGTTACTAAGTATTATTACATTAATTTAGAACAATGATAGAACATGATATGGAATTTGACCCTAAAGAGAAATGAAGTGTCAAATATTTATGAAACTTTAGTATTAGATTGAGATAATGAGTTTCATAGCCAGTAGAAGATCAAATCTTTTGGATACCAAGTGGTGGTGTGAGCAAGTAAGTTTTAACTCGGAGAGATGTATAATTTTAATATTGAAATATCGTATCATGTGAAGTTGAAATTGACATAGAAGCTAAAGGAACAGTCAAAAACGTATGAAACTCAGATATTAGATTTATATAATGAATGTCTTTAATATTGTAGCATCAAATATTTTGGATAGTGGATAGCTATGTCAGAGAGCAATTTTCCTTTAAGAGAGTATTATTACTTTAATATAGAACTATAGCATTTGGTACAATTGAAATTGATATTAAAAAGGAAAGAATAGTCAAACATGTATGAAACTCCGGTATTAGGCTGAGATAATGAGCTGCTTTAATATAGGAAGATTAAAGCTTTTGAATATCCAGTAATGGTATGAGAAAGTATATGCTAACATGGTGGGATGTATAATTGGGAGATTGAAGTATAGTATCATATTACATTAAAATTGAAATAGAAGATATAAGAAGGGTTAAACAGATATGAAACTCATGTATTAGATTCACATAATAAAGGTTTTGAATATTGGTAGATGAAATAAATTGAACAACTACTAGCTATATGAGAAAGAAATTTCTCTCTAAATGAGTATTATTTCTTTCATGTATCACTATAATAGTATATGAAATGGAAATTGAGAAGAACAGTATAAAATTATACATCAAATTCACAGCATTCCACCAGCCACTTACATATAATGCTCAAATCATTAATTGTAAATCAGAATATAGTATTGAACTTTACATGTATTAGTACACAACCAATATACTTTCAATTTTCCAGATACAACTAGATACAGCATCCAATACTCAGAAAACAACTAGATATATTATTCAATTTACAGGGCATAACCTTACCCAGTCTCAAATCTTTCAGAAATAACTCAAGTGTTTCATTCTTACAGTTTGCTTAAATTCGTTACTCTGGTCATACTATATTTCATACTATAAAAAAATATTAAATTTACTGGTACTTGTCTTCAATTCCTCTAATATACCGACTATTGTTCCCTGATTCCTACCAGCCTCCTCATCTGGAACTTCTTCTTCTATTAACTCACTCGGGAAGGCCATAGCTCTATAGAGACTTGCCAACTGGGAATATTCCTTATACTAACATGTAGCTGACATCAAGCACACTAAAGTCAGGATAATGGATTCAAAATTGCCACAGTAGCTGTACAGTAATCAGCTATTGAGTTCTGAAATCATGAGTAACTACTCCGCTCAGCCTTTCCAAATCATACTGCAGAGTAGACAGTAAACCTATTGGTATTAATACAACAGAAAGATTTCTTAACCCGCATATAGCTGACATCAAGCACAGTGAATTTATATTCTCAGATCTTAGATCACTCAAGTAGTTTTAAAGCTAGGAAGATTAATTTTTGTAATCAACAGGACTGCCACTTAAGGCTTTATAAGATCGGTGACAGAGTGGACCATAGCTTCATAAGTATTCATGTGATGGAAATATACCTAATAGAGGCGTATAGCTGGTAGTAACCATGACCACCAAGTCGCTTCAGATCTGGAATTGGTCAAGTAGTTGGGGAGGAATCTGATATCAAGCACTCATGCTGAGGAATGTGAATGTTAAGTATTATAATAAAAGAATGTATTGTGTTGCCATTGAATCCAAGTGATGAGAAAATATATTTTATTTGTCAAGAAATAGGATACACAGAGGTAATGGCAAATTATAAAACGTGATAGTGTTAATATCAGTGTATGGATAGATAGGAGAAACAGTTAGTAAGTTGAATATGTTAGAATTGAATATAGTATAGTGAAAGAGTGATATATGCAACTATATATGACAGGGTATTGTAATACAACTCAGAATACTTAAATCCCAGGAGATACAGAAAATACAGGGCCTCCTATCTTGACTGCATCCTAATACATCTAAGACATTGTTCCCTTTGGCTGATGATGGAAAATATCAGAAGCTTAAAACAGGTATAAAACTCTGGCATTAGATCCTAATGATATATGTCTTTAAGATTATAGAATCATCTTTTTTGAATAACCACTCACATGTATGAACATAAGTATTCTATTGGTATGTATTAATCAATAAATATACAAATATTGTATTATAAAAGTAAAATTAATCCATAGGAAGTAAAACATGTCAAATATATTTGAAACTGTAGTATTAGACAGACATGATGAATGGTTTTAAAATCATGGAAAAAAATATTTTGGATGACTATTGGCTCTGTGAGAAAATAGGTTTTTCATATGAGAGTAATATTACTTTATTATAAAACTATTGTATGATGTAAATGAAAAATTAACATAAAAGAAGTAAGAAGAATCAAACATATATGCAATGTAACTATGAAAGTCATTTAGGATATATCTTTAATAGAAGGATATTAAATCTTTTTGATAGCTAGTGGCAGTATTGGAAAGTAAGTTCTCAGTAAATAGGATTTATAATTTTAATATAAAATAATCTAATATATCATAATAGTAATTAAAGATAATAATTGTGAGAATAATTGTGAAAAGAAAAGTATAGGATGCATCCTCCCCAGACTATTATTTATGTAGTTCGCTTCAAGGTAGTTTTTTTACAGTTTTTGTTGTATATTAAATATGAAGCAAGCTTGCACCTGTATCAGATATGCAATTATGAAGTCCTTGTTGGACATTATTCTACCCCTTCTTGACTATTCAAAGTGGTAGAGCTTATCTTAATATGATAATTCCTCATCAAGCTACTAGGTTTTCCAAAGTGGTAGAGTCATATACGAGGTTTCTTTAAGTTCGAGTGTGTTAGGACTTTAAAGCGTAATTTAGCCAGCAATTAGTATATGATCATAGAGTTCTACAGGATGTAATTTTAAGCCTTCTCAGCCATCAAATACTATTATGGATGTATCTATAGGATCTTTTTACTTAGAGCTACTAAGTATTGTGATAGTGGAAAGTCTTATAAGAGTACTTTTGGTGAGGGTAAATTTGAAAGATAAATTCTAGAAGGGCGCTATGATTGCACACCAGAGGCTAGTGGAATCTGATTCTTTTTCCGCTCAGGTATCCGACATTGTAAACAACATCCCTAACATGCATTCTCTATACCGGTAGTAAGTCTTGTGACGAGTATATATCCTATTCCTGGTCTATTTGAGAGTCTTGTGAGTACTCACAGTGTAGCCAAATTCCTCCAGTGTGTGATATGCAATCACAGTACCCTTTTAGCAAGTTATTGTATATTCATATGCGTATTGGATACATGAAAGCATGTCTCAAGAGGTTCGTTGCCCACAGCGCTGTCACTTCTGAATGGAGTGGTCTTTAGAGCAAGATTTTAATGTTGTCTGGTATGCTTGAGAGATGCCTGTATTTCAATTTATTAGAATTAAAAAGACAATAAATGACTAGATAGTTACAAGAACTTTATAAAATATATCGCAAGTTATGTCAGAAGTGAGTAAATAGTATATCCTTCAAGAGAGTTTAGCAGGAGTAGCACTCTATCTGTATGCTATTGGAATAGTAGTTGGTAGATCAGATTTTCTCTGGAATCTGCACTATGCTCGTACTAAATCCAGAATAGTAGTTGAAAATTTGAATGTTCCGTGTATCAGATGTACATGATACTTTAGAGATGTATAATAATTTTTGTTGCTATAGAGTGAAAGTTAAAGAATAATGAAATACTGATATAAGAAAAAATAAGGAATCTCCTTGATTGGAGAAAGTCAAAGAATATAACTGTTTGTACAAGCTTTTTAATGGAGTGAATTATCTAAATAAGGAAATTTTTTGAATAGAGTAAAAATTAATGAAAATGAAATATGTGTATCAGAAGTGATTTAAAAATGAAGATGAACCCAACCCTCCTGCTTCTCCCACTTGCCTAACTCTGCTCCCTCTTTACCTACTATTTGCTCCTCTATCCAAGCACGTGTTACCTCCTGACAGTGCTCACCCTGATTTGTTCCTCCACCAAACCAGAGCTCAGTAATCTTGCGCGTCATGCCTTTAGCACGTAATGCTCTAACAAGTGCCTTTAAAAGAGGAACCCCTGTACACATATCTAACTTGTTTATTCCTATAACAAAACTGGGATCATAAACAGCCAGAATCCCTCCCTTGTAATAGACTGCATAGGTGTGCCAGTCCATCACATTTTGACTTTGTGCTCCAACTGCATTTCCCATTGCATTGGTGAAAACAGCCAAGGTGCCAGAACTTCGCATCTTGTGGAGGAAGCCAGTAAGGGTGAGTCCCAGAGTCCAGTTCTCTATATAGGACTCTCTCTCCTCTTTGGTCCAATGTCCTTTCACCAAAGCCTCATTTCCTTCCTTGATGGCTGCATCAACCCAAAGGTTTTTAGATGCCCCAGTTTGAAACATGGTGAGCTTGGAAAGAATCAAAGGCTTAGGATTGAAAGATGATGAGAGGTAGGTCATATGGTCCAAGAATTTAAACCATTCGGAGGCAGTAGTTTGAGTATTGAAGGTCATGGTTGAGTAATGTGATGGGTAAATTGGTATGGTGGAGAGAGGGATAAAAGTAAGGAGAAGAGAGAAAGTGTAATTGTAAATGGTGTAGTAATAAAGGTATTGATAGGAAGAAGGAAGATGTAGAGTAGGCCAGGTAGGAACGTGAGAGGTAGTATAAAGTTGCAAGTCTTAAGAGAGGTTTGAGGTAGTTGGCCTTGGGTTGAAAGATGATGAGAGAGATGGGTAAGAGTAGATAGAGAAGTAAGAAGAAAGAAGGGAGGAAGTAGGGTATTTATAAGAACAGGAGGTGTCACTGGAGATCAATGCCAAGAAATAGATAAGGCAGGGTTAGGGTAAGAAATGAACTTTTTTAGAATTCAGGTTAGGGTGAGAAATCAACTGTGCACGAACCATCTCTCATACACCTTAGGCGATTGAAGTCTCAAGACCATGAGAAATCATCGTCGGTTGGTATCCCTCTCCCCTTGTCTGATGGCCTCATTGCCTAGAGGTGTGAAGCTCCTCCCACCGGCCTCTCCCTTCTGGCCCCTGATGGCAGTGTCTAAGGGCAGCCTTTGTCTAGGGGGTTATAGTTACCTCTTCATCCGTTTCCTCACACTGGCTTCGTGGCCCCTCGCCTAGCATCTGCAAAGGTCGCGTATGGTCGGACCTCTTCAGCGCGTGGCTGCTAGATTCGGGTTATCGGTGAAGTAGTTGCCCTGGTGGCTCAGCTCCCTGGTATTGCAATCACTCCTGAGAAAGGTTTCGGTACAGTCGGCATTCGAAAGATCGTGATCCGGTCGCGGTCTGTTGCATCCACACGTCTCGTCGTTATTGTCCCTTCCCCCCTTCCACCTTCCAGTTACATTGGCTGGCACCCTACTGCTTCAATACTGCGGCTACCCCTCCTGCCGCCCCTCTTCCTGGCCTCAGTCTGCTCCTGATCACCTGGCTTAATGATTGTGGCCAAGTGCGAGGTTGTTTCTGTTTCTGTGTATGGAGTTCATGCTTACTGCCTCTGTGCTTTCGGGGACATGCAACACCCCCGCCGCTTTTCAGGTGGAGGCCGGGATCGACTTCGTCCTGCCACACACTCTCATAACTCCTGGCTCAATTACCGATCTCCCTCGGGGGTTTGCGCATGCCTTGGCTTCCCGGCATATATGTCCCAGGTACATCTACCTCTCGTATGTGGTGCCGTCCTATGACTTTGTCCTGCAGACTGCTGAGCCCCTCCCCCTTTTCAAAGGAATGAGGCCCGTCGCTGGACTATGGATGGGTTGACTACAGGTTTGGGCTTAAGTGTATTTCGTTTCTAAATGGGCTTGAGGTTTTCCTTGTGTTGCGAGTGTGTTTGTTTGTTCACTGTCAGGGGTTTCTTCCTTTGGTTTGCATGTCTGAGGAGGGTATTTGGTTCGTAGGATTCAGGCTTGTGGTTTCCTTGTAGTTTCTACCCACAGTACCGAGCACTGTTTCCACCTCTACTCAAAGTGGTTAACGGGTTGGCCAGCGTCAGAGGGTTTTGGTCCGAAGACCCGGGATGGACTGTAGTTGGAGGTCTTTTGTCTATATAGCTAGCGCTGATGTGACTGTTATACCTTAAACAAATACAAAAGAGCAGATAAGAAAAAAGTAAAATAAAAAAAGCAAAAAAGAGAGAAATCGACTGTTTCAGAGGTAGACCAGAGTTACAAACAAAATATTTTTGAATTCACGTTAGGGTTAGAAATGGACTGTGTTGGAATTCGGGTTAGAGTTAGAATTTTCAAACTGTTTTAGAATTCAGATTCGAGTTACACGAGTAAAGTGTCTTGGTGTGCTGAAATGAGAAGTTAAGAATATTGATCAGTGAAAGAACTTGAAGCTATGATAGGGGTATGGATAGAGCCACAGGTGATAGGTTTAAGGAAAGCGAGAAGTAATTGAAATCAGGAAGACTACAACGAAGGGTTAAAGTTACAAATCAAGTATATTCAGGTTTAGAGACCTGTAATAGGCCACTAACAACTAGAGTGAACTACATGAATAGATACATAATAAGTGAGAATACAGGTCACAAGGTAGAGTATAAAGGAGATGAAGCAATAAATACAACAAACAGCTCCACAGCATTCATACAAAGTCTATATTAGGTAGTGGGAAAACTAGTTAGAGGAGACAGGGAATTAGTTTGCAACAAAGAGAGGACTTGGCTATTTAGAACGTCTCCAGACACCATGCACTTATCAATGCCTATCTTGACACAAAAGCGTTTGGAGATGTTTTAAATTGCCAAGTACTGTACGGGCAAGCGTATAGAGCTCCTAACAGGATCAGGAGTAGAAGGCTTTAGCTAATATTGAATGGAGAAAGGAATGAAAGATTTGAAAGAGACAGTACTTGAGAATGGAAAAAAACTGTAACTTTTGGGTAAGTAAATCAGACAATACATGTATAAAGTAATAAAAGAAAACAAGTGAAACGCAAGGTTTTGGCAAGAAATCAATATCTCTTTTCCAGGTTTGAAATAATAAGAGAATTAGAAATATGAGTGATATTTCATGATTCTATCCATTTAAAATAACATTTTAAATATTATGTTATAACAAAGATTAGTCTTGCTTGTATTTTCTTATTCAACTATATATTCATATTCTCATATATTATGTTTTTTTGAACAATTGGAATATAGAAGAATAATTCTCCCAGTTCTAAATGAGTGAGATGAGTGATATTTCATGATTACATATAATCAGTTAGTAATTTCTTTTAGGGTCTGGCTGAGTGATTTATACTGCATCTGATAAGAGACTTTCACAATAGCCAAGTTCAATATATTCCAGTATGTATGAAAAGCTTGCTGACATTGCGTCATTTGACATACGCTGGGTTTTTTACCATTCACTTTTATCACAGGTATATTACTCCTTCAGTATTAACCTTTTTAGTGAGATAATTTCGCATAAACTATTTCAACATATTTCAGTATTCATAGAAAGTTTGGTGATATTGCCTCAGCCCACACAGTGGGTATTTATTTTGGGAACAACTTTACTAATATGAGATTACTCTATTAGTTTTACTACATTGGTAAATTTACCTTCCAAATGGTTTCCTTTCATCAGCAAATGGAATTACTCATGTTCTGAGCCTCCGATATGTTCAAAGTATTGGATGCTCATAATATTAAGTGTTACTCTGGCTATGGTGCTAGCAGGACCCTGCTTCTGAACATAACCAGCCCTTCACGCTCATATCTGACTAATGCCCAGATGCAGCACAACTTTTTTAAAACTTTCTCTATGAGTCAACACTTTACCTGCACGTGATCTAGGTTCTAATATATTTAATAAAGTCCTTGTAACTAGTCTTCTATTATATTTCTAATTCTAATATATTTAAATACATGGTAGAGTTAGAAGATTAGTATATTAACAAGGGACAGGACTCAGGGCCACAACATGACTAAAGATACTGGCAAATGTGAGATTTTGAAGAACCAAATAAGTAACTAAAGCTAAGAAAACCGCAACCCACATGGAGAAGCAGCAGAGTTCAGAACGAAGAAACAAGTCTACCAACAAGACGAGAGCTGAGAACAAGGCCCCACATGGGCAATGAAATAAGACCAACAAGGCCCCAGTGGTGGCACTTAAGACAGAAAGGTACAATGGCCCAGTCCTGGCCACGAGATCAATGGTACAAACCCCACAATGATGGGCTGCGGGGAATGGTACAATCCCCTGAATGTCGACTGCGCGAGCAACGGTACAAGGCCTCCAATAAGTGCCACACAATCAGAGGGCTGAGGGCTATGGTGATGGCCAAGAGAGAGAATACAAGATTATTAGAATAAGATAGGAAGCAGACTTGCAACAATTCAAGATATAGATATAATACAACTCCGCACGAGAAGAGATAAGGCAAACAATGTATATGAGATAAAATGACATGAATCTGGGACAAGATGAGAGAAATATAGTAAATTCAATACGATTTCAACAGGTAGGAAATGAATATTTAGAAATTGACAGTGGGATTTCAGTAGTTAAGCAAAGAGTAAGTAAATGATCAGCAGTATGAGGGAAAGAGTATGAATAAGGAGAAAGAACAGAGGGGAGTTATAACAACTGCTAGGCTATAGTAGAGTAGCTGAATAAGGAGAAAGAACAGAGGGGAGTTATAACAACTGCTAGGCTATAGTAGAGTATCAGAAGTCAATTAAGTGTCGCACTTTCTGCCATAAACCGTGGTTGCAGAGAATGTCCATAATGATAAACTCGAGATTATTGTCTAGAAGCATCAGATTAAGGTTGGAGAAAAGCAGCTCTGGTCAGCCTAGAAAGGAGTTTGGATAAGTCATGCATTCCATATGCCCACAGTTGAATTGTTTTCCACAATCACATTTTCTATCGCATCCCAACACACTACGTTTTCAGACCAGCAATTTTGACTTATCTTTGGCTGGAACAAGAAGGACAAGATCACAATGTATACTCTTAGGAGGCTTACAGGAACTGGTAATTCAGAGTAACTTGGGAGGCTTTGGTGGAATCGGAACAATATTATTGCACTTGTTGGCCACAAGCAGGAGTCTCAGATCATACATGCTGAGGGTGTTAGGGTTTGTCTCTTGGTAGTTCACAGCTGTATAATTTAGTGCAGGGGGTTCAACAAATCTTGTAAGCAAGACTTCGCTTGATAACTGTTAGGTGGTACCAGATCTCTAGGAACAAGGGAGGTGTCACAAATCGTGACTAAGCAAGGCAGATTTCACATGACTCATACTTATGAGTCATAAGGTATGTTGGATTTCACACTATGACGTTACTTGACTCATAGTTCTCACATGACTATGCACTTGCGAGTCATTGTTATGTTATGATTGGTTGATGGTTTCATGACTCACGATTGTGACGTCATATGATGTAATGACTTTCGCACATGACTCACATTATGAGTCATGAGCTTCGCGCGTGTGACTCGTTTTGAGCACATGACTTGGTTTATGAGTTTGATTGGATAACGGAATGTTGGGTGATGACTCGTATGAGTTATTGATGGATTTCGCGCTATGACTCACTATGAGTCATAGAGGTTTATGTAGCGCGAGGTGATGAGTCACCAAGGTTAGGGTTGTGAGAAGATGC
>Ga0307509_10003055_pt1 | contig 26034 bp, 26 predicted proteins | sample 10_EM_MG_FD_202245 | JGI IMG/M metagenome (GOLD analysis project Ga0307509, IMG submission 202245) | Populus trichocarpa ectomycorrhiza microbial communities from riparian zone in the Pacific Northwest, United States - 10_EM | ecosystem: Host-associated > Plants > Roots > Unclassified | place... | reverse complement strand
GCCAGTAGCTCGAGTCTCGAGCGACGCGCTCCAACTCTTTGGGCAATCGCAACTCGCGCTCACCCCGCTCGATGGCATCGGCCACGCAGTCCAGAAGCGCCTGGTGCGCCGGTTCGCGCGCGGTCGAAGCGAGCAGTTCGCGAAACGTCTGTTCCATGTCGCGCGTGCCGAGCGCACCAAACGGATGCGCATCCCAGTTTTCGTTTCGAAACCAGCGAAAGCGCTCCCCTTCGCGATAGAGGGCGTCCAGGATGCTTCGCTTTTCGGACACGGAGAACTGACGTACATCGCCATACATCACCAGCCCAAGCGCATCCCGGTCGACCAGGTAAGACCGCTCGCGTGCGCAGTGCACTGCGAGCCACGCGTACAACCCGCGCAGTGGCTCCACGATGCGGCCGTCACGCCCAGACATCATTGCGAGAACCCGTTGCACTGGAAGGCTGCGATCGATTTTTTGGGCCAGTGCCTTCGCCGCCAGATATTCGGCAACGGTGCGATGTCGCGGTACGCGGCGGTCCCCATCCGCGACGAATAGTTTCGAGCTCAGGCACTCCGATGTCGCTCTCGCGCTACCGACGAGTTCGGCCGGCAGTGTCGCGAACTGGATGACGCCTCTTTCGTCGTCGATCGGGTCCATCGTGAAGGCATGTGCGTCCGACAGCAGCATGAGCGCGCAAAGCTGACCGGCTACCGCCAAGGTGTCCTGGACAAGCATTGGCGGCGACGCAGCGCTGCGGCGCCGGACGCCGTTGTGCTCGACAGCCATCTTGTTGCAAGCGAGCTCATATGTCGCTTGCCTGCTGTTGGGCCAATCGTTTCCACTGACCGCATCCACGAGCATTCCGAGCAAGAGAGGATTGCCGAGCAATGGCGTCATTCCGTGCTGCCGGGCTCGCTCCAGGAAGACCTGTGGATCAGCGACTCGGCGCGGTGACCAGTGTCGAAGAAGAGACTCGACATCCTCGGGGGTCAAGGCGTCAAGCCAAAGTGCTGCCACCTGGCCCGCAGGGGCGACCTCGGCCAGTTCGGCCACTCCGTTGACGTACCAATCGGCCTCGCGGCATGACAGCCGAAAACGGGGTCGCCCGAGTTGCTTCAATTTCTGTCGAAGCTCGTCAAGGGAACTCAGGAAGGCGGACGAATCGCCGCGCCGCTCGTCGAGCGCGTCGATGAACAAGATCTCATTGGTCCACCCGTCCGGCGGCCCGAGCGTTAGGAGGCCCCGCGCGGTGACGTATCGCGCATCGGGACCGATCGCTTTGGCCTCCTGTTCAAATGCGGTTGACTTTCCGGCGCCTGGTTCACCGAGGAGCACATACGCATCGAGATGACGCCAACCGGAAAGTGTGCGAGCGCTGGTACTTCCATCGTCATTCTTGAAGGTCGCCGAGCGTTCGACAAAATACTCTGGGTCCATCGGCATACTTGCCTCGAGAGATCGGATGCTTGGACTTTAGCGGTTGGGGCGCAATCGGTTGTACAAGAAGGCCGGCGGATCAATCACCGAGGCGTTCAGCCGGGCCCGGCCCGAAGATCGGCGTGAAACGACCCTCGCAGGTGGCCTGGTCAAAATCCAGGACCATGGCCCGCACGGGCTGAGCGATCGCCGACGTCCCGGACCAGTTGCGATGAATCGGCTTTCCGTATTCGATCCTCACGCTCTCCGACAGGTCGTCATTTCCAACCACGTTGACCCAGTCGATTGAGATTGACCCACAGCGCGAAAATTCGTAGTGATCCTCCTCGTGATCGGACATGAGTCCAATCTGGAGGCAAACCGAGCCCGCGGAGAACACGAACAGCAAATGCGGCAATGGATCCGTCGGTTTCGCTCGCCTGAGCAGCGTTCCGACCACAAGCGGCGGCGCATTACCTATTGACCCAAACGACATGGCCACTTCCAGAGTCGGAAACTCGACCTCGTCGTCGACGATCAGCAGCCAGTCGCGAAGCTTTTGATAGCGGCCGAGTTCGGGTTCGGGCAGCATCGCCATGGCCATCTTGCACAGCGCCTTGTAGGCATGCCGCGGCTTGAACGGGACACCTGCGATCGGCATCTCCATCCTGAGCCGCCCCGACGCAGGATCGATGGCGACCGCATGTGCAGCCGGATCATCGGTCCTCACCCGAACCTCGATCTTCGAGCGGTCCTGTCCCTGCCGTCTCGTGACGACCGACGCCCCTGCGCTGCGACCGGTCTGGCGAACCTTGTTGCCTTTGCCCTTGGTGCCTCCCAAAGTCAGGAAGCCTAAACATCGCCTCGCACAGATTGCCAACACCAGAGATCATGTCGCGACGCACGACTCGTCGATCGCATCGATGACACGGAGGTTAATCTCAACCTTCGCCGGAACTTCGCCAATTGGAGAATGGAGACGCGCATGAACCCATCAACCGTCCGCATCAATGCATCCATCGACCAGGCTAAGGCGACGATGGCTACGCTTCAGAATCGAGCTTCCAATTCAAACAGCATCGACGACCGGGCTGAACTGTCGGTACTTGGTACCACTGTGGCCAAGATTGAAGAGCTGCTCGAGTTCGCCGCCGAATATGACGACATCCTGCAGCGACAACTGGCACGTACCAATGCCCGCATTGGGATGACGTACACCTGATTTCCGTCCCGTCATCATGGCGGGTTCATCCGACGCTTACGGAAGTGCGGCGTGGCTTTGAAGGGCGTCCTGAATCGCAACTGACCGGATCGAGTCCGTCTCGCGTGCCTCTTGTGCGATGTAGTCTCGTTCAACGTCATCAACCCCTCGAGTGCGGCCGGCCCGTGCCATGAGATGCTCTCATAGAACGCAGGCCAGTTCGTCTCGCCGTCGTGAGTGTCGTTCCTATTCACAGTTCATCTCCCTTCGTGGACAGTGTTGAGCCTTCGTTCATTGGCAATCCGTTCAAGAACGATCGAGGCACGCCGATTCGATGGTCCTGGCAGCAGATTCGAGTCGATTCATGCGCACAACGGGAAGAAGCTTGACCCCAGGCCGAACGTGAGGACGTCGGTTTCCTCGTCCGGTGCTTTGAAGGCCAACACGGCCATGCTCGGCGGATCCGGGGATCCAAAGGCTTGGCCGTGTTGCGCGGTGAGAGTCAACCACCGGGTATCGCGTCTTTCGAGACCCCCCGTCAGACCGCACCACTTCGCAGCGAACGCTGCGTCGGCCGCGCTTGCGAATTCGAAGAAGGCGTCCCATTGCGCGACGCGCAGCACCAGACCCTTTGCCCACTTGACTCGACCCGCGATGAGTCGGCGATGGTCATGCAGGTCGCCTCTGTACAGGTAACCGAACCGATGGCACCAGAGGAGCGCTGCGAGCACTTCGGCGTCCTTGCAACCAACCGACTCGACTGGCCTAGAAAAGCTCGAGATCTTGATGTTCTCCTTGTGCAGCTCTTCGGCAACACGATCGACGCCGATGTTTTCGAGTCTTCTCGCCCACGCTTGATGGAACTTCTGTTCCACGGCTTCAGAGTCCCATCCAAACCCTTCCGCGCTGACGTCAAGGCTCAGCGTGCCGCTCGAGCCAGCGAGCACCGCGGGGTGAAGCAGCGAAGTGTCGATCATCGTGCCAGTGGCCTTCAGCGCCAATCCAAACGCCGCAACGCGTTCATTGACAGGTGGGAAGTGGCTGAAATGCTCGTCCCACCCTCCCCGGTCAAGCCATCTGACTTCGCTAAGGCAGCGGATCGCGTGCGCGAGCCGTGCATACGCGCCTGTATCCGGATGCACCTGCCACCGCAGCACGGCGTGTTCTCCCCAGGCGTATCCAAGCGGCTTCGCACACCCTTGGCATCTCATGGGAGCTTTCAGCGCGGCATTCACTGCATACGGTGGTGTGTGATGCCCGCATCGTCTGCAGCTACTCAGGATCGGCGCTCGGTGGATGGGGCACTTCACAATCGCGTCGATCTGGCACAACGCGGATTGAAACCCCAAATCGATGCACGCTGGGCAGTACCGCAGATGCTCGTCACCGGCGAATCGTTTCGCTGAGGAACCAAGAACAACGCTGAGCGCGCGTCCGGCAGCCTCGGCTGCAAGACTGCTCTCGGAGACACTGTGTCGAGTCATCCAAGCAGCATCGTTGCAGGTGAACCTACGGCTTGCCGCGCCTTGGGCCAGTTGGCCGGACTGGTCGAGCACGTGCCTGAGCAGCGCCAGATAGTGCAACTGATTGACCACTCCGATCTTGGAGAGAAATGTGTATGGCCCCTCTTGATCGTCAAACCACATGGGCGAGTAGGTCAGGCCTTGGCGCAATGCGGACATCAGTCGCTCTCCTCCAGGCTCACAGCGAGCGCGGCCTTCCAACCCCTAAGCGACGTCTTCAGGTTGGGCGAGTCCTCGGTCTCATGGAAGAACTGACGGAGCAACCCCACGAGGTCGCACATGCTGATCTCATCGTCCCCTTTGGCCATGCCGCGCAGCGCAGCCCACACGTGCGTGGTCTGACTTTTGAGGCGCCAGCCTGCCGCATAGGCCAAAGGCAGGAAGAACCGCGTGTAGCAGACACCGGATTCGTCGGGATACTCAGTCAGATTCGGATCATCCAATTGGTCCAGGATGCCCTCAAGCTCGAGGCGGGTTCGAATCGGTTGAAACAGGTGCAGCTTTCGTAGGAAGCGCTTGATCAAGTCCGCGCCCTTGTCTGCGAGTTTTGCAATGTCATCGCGCACGTTGGCCAAACTGCCCTGTCCGAACGAGATCACAAGGACATGAATCCGGTACGGCTTCTTGCGCAGGACGTTCACGAGCCCCTTGAGGTGCCGCCATTGGACGGCCTTCCAGTTTTGAGCTTCATCGACAAACAGGACAGCAATTCGTTGGTCGTGCTTCCGCGCACTTGCGGCAATGTGGTCCACCAGGCGAGTTCGCCGTTCTACGGCGGTCAAGCGAAGCCATTCTTGCAGTCCGAAGCTGTCGCAGACGTCACCCCACAGCACCTTCTCGTTGGGGTCATCGTGGGGTACAGCTTCGGTCTCGAAGATCGGCATGAGCGGAAGCTCTCGCCTGAGCATTGCGGTAAGCGCCCTGATCGCCCATGACTTGCCGGCCCGAGACTCGCCACAAATTGCCAAGCCGTACCACCGGAACCGCAACGCCTTTAGTGCCTTTGTCAACACGTCATGTATCGCGCTCGACTGCAAAATCTGGTCATCGATAGTCAATGGATGGTTGGCCATCTCGTGGTCGCGTTCCGCTCCGGGCACAAGGTATTCGAACTCCTCCGTCGGGTCGCCCGGGCTCTCCGGGGCCGTAAATGGAACTGGTTCTTCGCGGTTCATTAAATGCTCCTCAGACGCCCGAACTTCTGCGTGGCGACAAACGGGATAGGTGCCGCCTTCGGTGTGTTGGCCGGCTTGCTTGGCTTGGCAGGTGCGTCACCGCCGCCGACCGCTTCGGTGGCCAGTCGTGCCTCTCGCTCACGTGCGTCAAGCTCAAGCTGAGCGATCTGGGTGGCCGCGGCGCTGACGTTGCGCGGTCGCTCTGCCGCGTCATTGCTTGCCACCTTCATCAGCTGTTCGCGATAGCGGACGACTTCGTCTTCCGGATGCTCTTCGCGGTTGCGTCCCTGGCGAGCTCGCCGAAGTTCCAGGAGTCCGACGGCGTTTCCTTTCGGGCCACCGTTGATCGTCAGCTCACCGAGAAATGTCCCATTGCCCTCGTACGCTTCGATCGTCATGTCGATGATTCGGACGTGCACGTTGACGTGGGTGTCGATGAGGTCGAAGCGATCCTCCAGAATGTCGCTGGTGTAGTGGCGCCCATAGAGTTCGATGTACGGGCGCCGGAGGCTTTTCTCTGAGCGGCCCCCCCCGACTCGCTTCCTCTGGGTTTCCCATCCCAGACGCGGCGCCGAAGGGTGTATCGGCAGAGGAAGGTCCGTCAGCAGGCCAATGTCGTCCGCCTGGATGTGGTTGTGAATGATCTCCAAAGGCGACATGTCGCTGCGGGCGCCACTGCGCTCCTTGTTGCGTGCTGTGATAAGAACCTCCGCGAGGTCCACGATGTACTGCCACGAAACCGCGTCCTTGATCGCGGCGCCCAGCGGATCCTTCGGTCGCATCGGGTCCTGCGGCCCATTGCCCATGGAGCTGGAGACTCGCTGGATACCGCGCTCCTCGAGCACTCGGAAGAAGCGCTCGATGTTCGGGTTGGTCCACCAGGCGCCCACGGCTCCGTAGCAAACATGGCACCCCAGCGCCTTTCTTACTCGATGCTGCAAGACCTTGGAGTAGTGAGAGCTGAAGTTGTCCATCTGCAGAGCGACGATCGGACACTTGTCGAGCCCCTCCACAAATCCCGCTGGCAGCGCGCTCCCGGGCTCGTACTCCAACTTCTCGCAAAGCTTTCGCTGTCGCCATGCCGTCTGGCTGCTGATGACGGCCGCCTCGACCGTTTCTCCGGAGATCTGCTTTTCGAAGGAGACTTGGTATCCGAGGCAGGCACCGCTGAACGCGTCCAGGAGCAGGACGATCCAGATCCTCTCGATCGGGATCACGCACGGGCCGTGCTCCGTATCGATCCGGATCGTTCCGACGACATCAAACTTGTGTGCATCGATTTGCACAAGGTCGAAAGGCTGTCGCGCCAGGCGGAACCCTGACTTGCTCCTCCCCACCTGCATACGGCCCTTTGCGTTCGGGCCGAACCAGAGCGGAAAGTCCTCCGGGTGCAGGTCAAGATGGACATCGATGTACGTATAGACGCTCTTCCTCGCGGCGCTGTCGTACTTCCACGGGTACTCTGTCGAGGGAATGTGCGCGCACAGTGACTTGAACTTCTCATACACCTCGGCTCGTTGCTTCCTCGACAGCTTGACCCCACCTCGCCCGAACTTGCTCTGAATTGCCTCGATGAGACCCTCCTCGATCTCCGGCTTCCGAAGGAGCAGGTTCGTGAACTGTCCCTGTGCGGAGGTCCGCGGGTTGTCCGGTTGCAGCGTGTACGGCTTGTTGCGCGTGTACGGCTTCAAGATCGCGGTCCACCCCTTGATTTCGCCTTCGTCGTCGTACTCGGCAAATCTGTAGAAATGCCGGATAACCTCAGAGGCCGATATCCCCGACTCGGCTGACGCAGCCGTCGGACTGCGTGTGGCGATATAGGTCAGGATGGCGATGACCACGCGCTCGAATCGATGCCCGTCATCTACGGAAAGGCCGCTCGGGTCCGCCCTCGGAAGGTTGTGCGGATCGAAGAACTTCTCGGGCAAGTCGTGAACGGTGTAGTGCATCACTCACGCCCCCGCAGATAGAACCGGGTGTTCTTGCCGAGGATCACCGTGTCCAGGTCGCTTCGGCACTCGCCGTTCCCTGTTGCCTTCGCCGCAGCCGCGAGGATCAGACCCGCTGGCGCTTGATCCGAGTTCATTCGGAGCATGTCGCCAACGGTGCAAGAGCCCTGTGAGTCGAGCCGTGCCCACAGCAGGCGCTTTGCCTGCGCGAGCGGGAAGTAGCGCGCCTGGGCGCACACCTTCAGCAAGCGCAACCAGTTGCGCAAGAGGAGCTCGTTGCCGACGATGAGCTGCTGCTCAGTGAGCACTTCGTGGTCGACAGTTCGGTACTTGCCGATGCGTAGGTTGGGCATCACCCTGTACCGATGCATGCACAGCTCGATCATTTCTTGCTGTGCTGGCAAAGGAGTGGCAGACGCCTGACGGATGGTTCGAAGCTTCAGGACGCCGGCTTTGTCGACGACCTCCGCGTGGAAGCCGATCTGCTGCTTCGGATCCAGCCCTGGCACCAGTGGGCTGTAGTTCACACGCACCACAGCGGGGTCACTCTCGGCCAGGAGATAGTGGAGAAAGCAAAGCGCCCCCGAGACCACAACGTCGCAGTGCATCTTGGCGCTGAACCCGTTGTAGAGGCGGGCGTTGCGCCGACCTCGCGTGGCGTACGCATCCTCCATAGCGCCACGCATGCGGGTGCCGATGCGCGCCCCCTTCTTCTTGGACTTGGCGGACGTCACGGCGCACCTCCTGCGCCATGCAAGCGCGCAGTGAGGAGCGCATCGAACGCCTTCTCGATGTGGGGGCGTTGGGTGCCGGGAAGCGCGCTGCTTTTGTTCGCATGCGCGAATGCGTCGAAGGGCTTGCCTTCGAGTCTGAGCTGGGACATGTTGGGACCTTGCTGCCCGAGGCACGGCCTACCTCGGAAAAAAAGGCGCAAGGACTCCCACACGTACCCAGTTGACACCGGGCGCCGAGTCGTGGACACTGTGACTCAAGAAGTCATCACTTCGAGTTCAGCGTCAGACGACAGAAGCCCGGGGACCAGTCCGGGCTTTTGTCGTTCAGGACCTCACTTGGATGGCGTACTAGTGCGTTGCGACCTCCTTGTTGCGACGAAGTTGTTCCGTCTGCCCTTGACGGGCCTCTGACCTCTCCGCGCCGCGCGACGCGGAGATGGCCCTAGCGAGACATCTGGCTGGCAATCCAGCTTGAGACGTCGTGTCGGCGCCACCGACGCAACCGGCCGATCCGGAAGCAGGGAGGGCCCTCCCCACTTGCCATCAGCCTGTCCAGAGTTCGTTTGCTCACACGGAGCAGGCGAACCAAGTCCTCGAGCGACAACGTCTCGGACAACTGGTCGTGGCACGCAGTGGCATCAACTTGCAGCTTCATGCACGCAAGATACAGTTCAGCGCGCCGCGCCGGTTCGTCTGGACGCGTCCAAGTTGTCCCCCCTAGGCCCGACGTCGGATGGCAGCACTCCCGTACACAACGCCCCTGTACTGGCTGACACACAGCTTTGGCTTGGACTTCCAGCGACTCGCGTGGGCCGGGTGGAAGGCCCTTTGCAACGCCGTAGCGCACCATGCGTCTGTCGCAGCGCCCTCGCCGCATGAGCGCCGAGCCGCTGCACGAAAGCTTCTGCCGGAGGCACTCCAACTTCCTGACTTCGCGATCGATGGGATCCTCGAGGGCAAGCCGCAACCGCTGATCGGTCTGCGATTCAGGTTAGACCAATGGCCCGCACTGTTCTTCAAGAACGGAGAAGTCAGGCAGACCGACTACCTGGCGGTCATGCGGGGTCTCTGCCGCGAGCGATCGAAGCGCGCCGGATTCTATGACCGCATCCTGGGCGACCCGGCCAGAACGGCGCGTTTGGCTCACCGTCTTTGGGCAGCCTCGCTTGCAAGGGATAGGGTTGACAGTTTCGAGCCCGCTTTTTGGCTCTCGCTTTTCGGAGCCAGCGTCCCTGGCCTCCTCTTCCCGAAGAAGTGTGAGTTCGACCTCTGCTATCGGCGAACGATCCCTTGGCAGTACCGCTGTCCGGAACACTCTCGCCACTTTCGATACGTCACCCAAGAGGCCAAGCAGCGTTCCAGGATCCGAACTGCCCGTCGAGCCGCAAAGGTTTCCCCGCGGGTTCCGGGCTACGTACACGACAACCAGCTTGCCGCCCGCCAGCTGTCTGCGGTGCTTTGGCCGGCCCCGCCCACGAGTACGACGCAGTGGGCGGCTGTCATCGACGCGGAACTACGTTCGGCGTCGCTCGTGGCCCAGCGTCTGGGACCGACGTTCGACCCTTCGGATCAGCGGCTTGCCCTCCTGGCCTTGAGAACTGCGCTCGACTCACTCGAGTGGGACCCGTTGGCTTGGCCAGCCAAGATTCGGGCCGCTCAAGCCTGGTTCGACGCGGAACAGCGAATGAGCCCGGAAGCGCATCGCCAGCGACGCGGTGGTCTGTACGACCGGGCCGAGGCGCTCAAGGCTTCAGGTCATACCTGGAAGGAGATCGCCTCCGCGTTGGACGTGCCGGCCGGGACCCTCAAACGGACGCTGCGGAGGAGACGGACAGGGCTCTGATCGACCTACGGTGGCACCACCGTGGCTCTGGTACAACCATGCAAATTTCGACAATGTCTTCTGGCCGCAGTGGATTTCGACTTTCAGCTTCCGCCGCTTTTGGATGACAAAGTCCAAACGGGAATGCTAAGTCCTTGTCGGAAAAGGCATTTCGAGATTTTGACTTTCGCTTCAGCTAACTATCCGCGCTGCTCGGCGACGGTGCGATGCAGATGCTCGGCATCAATGCGCTGATCGGCCCGGCTTGGGACGCCGCCTTCAACAGCGACCGCCCGACCGTGCTCGAGATGGTCACCGACCCGGATGTGCCGCCGGTGCCGGCCCACATCACCGCGAAGCAGATGCGCGCCTACGTGTCGGCACTGCTACATGGCGACGTGGACTCGCTGGGCATCGTGATTGCCTCGGCCAAGGAGTGGTGGGACAGCGCATTCCCGCCACGCGACGACACCCGGACTTGATGCGCGGCAACCCACTGTTTCGAAAGACCTTCCGATGGCGACCAACAGCATTCTCGACGGCGGTCAAGCCGCCCCCCGCAGGGCGCGCGGGCGCGACGTCGATGCGCTCGGGCCGAGCGACAGCTCCGACAGCGGCAGCGACGTCCAGGGCGAACGCCCGATGCCCACCCTGCCCGACAACCCAGGCGAACTCGGCGCGCTGCCGGTCGAGTCCGGCAGCGACACCGACGCCTCCGGCACGGGCGAACGCGGCTCGGCCACCGGCGTCGAACCACGCGACGCGGCCGACATCTCGCCGGATCGCATCGGTGCCGGGCCATCGAGCCCACCGACCGCCGAAACTCCGCTCGCGAGCGACGCCGACGATTCACCCGATCTGGCCGACGACCTCGAGATCGACGCCGGCGAAAGCCCTCGCACGCCGGCGAACGAAGGCGTGGGCGGCCCCACCGGGCGAGTGCGGCGGGTGCGGGCTGCCGATGCGGCGCGGGCTGCGTCCGACCCGCCTGGCAAGCCGCGCGGCTCCAAGTAACGCAGCCGCCGCTTGCGCGACGTCGAAAGCCAGCGGGCCTGCCCGTCTCAGCTGGCGAGCTCGAAGTCCGAGCCCAGCAGTTCCTGCTTGCGGGTCGCGAGCTCCTCGCCGAGTTCGTCGAGATCGAGGTCGGCGAGTTCGAGCAGACCGAACAACTCGTCCTCTTCGATCTGGATGTGGTGCCGCAGGTATTCGGCCAGCACGCGCACCTTGGCATCGTAGAGCGCTTCGTCGGCGTCCATCGTCTGGATCTGTTCGATCAGGTCCTTCGCGACCGCATGCTCGACTTCGGCATCGTCGAGCAGTTCCTGGTCCTCGATGACCGCACGCACGGCGGGATAGAAGATCTCCTCCTCGATTTGTGCGTGCACCGTAAGCAGCTCGCAGGCACGCTCGGCCAGCATCCGTCTGCAGTCGTCCAGCGCGGCCGGTGCAGCCGCCTCGAACTGCTCGAACAGCGCCAGCACGTGCTGATGATCGTCGCGCAACAACGAGAGCGCATCGATCTCGGTGTCGGCGGGCTCGACGAATTCTTCGTCGGGGTCTTCGAAGGGATCCATGGTTCTCGCCTCCTGCTGCGTCAGGGTGCCCGGTCAGCGACGCCCGGCACGCCGGTTTCGCGGGCGCAATGGGCGCAGCAATAGATGACCGCGCCCGCCTCGATGCCGTGCCCGACGACGTGGCAGCCGCAGTGGCCGCAGCGCGGCGCGAGCTGGTGGATGGCGCACTCGAAACTGTCGAACGTCCAGCTCTTCCCGTCTTGCGTCACCTGGAATGAACGCGTGTACTCGTTGCCGCAAACATCACAACGTGCCATGTCGAAAGTCTCCTCGAAGAAGGTGTCCGTCGGTCGGCTCCGAATGAGTCGAGTCGTCGTGCGTCTCTCGGCAATCGGCGTGCCTCGGTGGGCACATCGATTGCCGCACACCTGCGCACGAAAGCGAGGTCCACGATGAGCACACAAAGCATGCCCGTTCCGGCGCCGATGCGCGATCCGCGGCAGGCCTATCCCAAACCGCCCTTCCCGCACCAGCAGCAGGCGCGGCCTGGGCTCGCGGCGCACATGCAGCCGCGGCCCGACCACGGCGAAACGAGCTACGTCGGCTCGGGCCGCCTCGCAGGGCGCAAGGCCTTGATCACCGGCGGCGATTCGGGCATCGGCCGCGCGGCGGCGATCGCCTTTGCGCGCGAGGGCGCAGACGTCGCCTTCGGCTATCTGCCTGCCGAGGAAGAAGACGCGCGCGAGGTCGTCCAGCTGATCCGGGCCGAAGGCCGCCAGGCCGTGCCGCTGCCCGGCGACATCCGCAGCGAGGCCGTCTGCCGCAAGCTCGTCGCCGATGCGGTGAGCGCGCTCGGCGGCCTCGACATCCTCGTCAACAACGCCGCCTACCAAGCGGCACAGGACACTATCACCGAGATCAGCACCGAGCAGTTCGATGCGACCTTCAAGACCAACGTCTACGCCTTGTTCTGGATCACGAAAGCCGCGCTGCCGCACCTGCCGCCCGGCGCAACCATCGTCAACACCTCATCGGTCAACGCCTACGACCCGGCCGAGGATTTGTTCGACTACGCCGCGACCAAGGCCGCCATCGCCTCGTTCACGAAGTCGCTGGCCAAGCAAGTGGCGAAGCATGGGATCCGCGTCAACGCCGTCGCGCCGGGGCCGTTCTGGACACCGCTGCAGCCCAGCGGCGGCCAGAAGCCCGAGAAGGTCACGGGCTTCGGCGAACACGCGCCGCTGGGCAGGCCCGGCCAGCCCGCCGAGATCGCACCGCTCTACGTCGTGCTGGCCTCGAACGAAGCAAGCTTTGTCAGCGGCGACATCTTCGGCGCCACCGGGGGGCGGCCTGCCGGCTGATGCCTGCGTCGAAGCGCACCTGGTCCGCGCTGCGTGAAGCCGCGTCGCATTGCCGCGAATGCCCGCTCGGCGCACCGGCCACGCAGACGGTCTGGGGCGAAGGCCCGCTGCCGCCCAAGCTGATGCTCGTGGGCGAGCAGCCAGGGGATCGTGAAGACCTCGCCGGTCACCCATTCGTCGGCCCCGCCGGCCACTTGCTGGATCGGGCCATCGCCGCGCTCGGCTGGCAGCGCGAGACGCTGTACGTGACCAACGCGGTGAAGCATTTCTCGTTCGAGCTGCGCGGCAAGCGGCGCATCCACAAGACGCCGGCGCAGCGGGAGATCCTCGCCTGCCTGCACTGGCTGGAGAGCGAGATCGCAGCGGTCGCGCCGTCGGCGATCGTTGCGCTCGGGCGCGTCGCGGCGGGTGCCGTGCTCGGCCGGCCGGTCCAGGTGATGAGCGAACGCGGCCGCTGGCTGCGGCGCCGCGACGGCATCGAGGTGTTGGTCACGCTGCACCCATCGGCGCTGCTGCGCGGCAACCCGGCCGAGCGCGACGCGGCGTACGAGGCATGGATCGCCGATCTGTCCGCTGCGACACCGCGCGTCGTGAAGCCAGATGCGGGCTGACGAGGCGCTCCGGCGCGGCCGCGGGCACGCTGCTTGCCGATCTGTTGCGAAACGTGAACCGATTGCACAAGGAGAACGGCATGACACGCGTAGCTGATGCGATGACGACCGGGGTGCGCGCCATGGCGCCGCACGACACGCTGCTGCGCGCAGCGCGGCAGATGCGCGCCTTCGGTATCGACGCGCTGCCGGTGTGCATAGACGGCAAGCTCATTGGCATGGTGACCGCGCGCGACATCGTCACGCGCGGCGTCGCGCAGGGCTGTGCGACCCAGACCACGCATGTGAGCGACGTGATGGGCGATCAGGTCTGCTGGTGCTTCGACGACCAGCAGATCGACGAGGTTCTCGCCGAGATCCGCGGCTCGCACGTGTGGAGCCTGCCGGTCGTCGACCGCGACAGGCACCTGGTCGGCATGCTGTCGATCGGCGACACCGCGTTGAAGACCGGCGACACCGTCAACGCCGGAGCCTTGTGGAATGTCCACGAGCCGGCCCAGCCAGAGCGCTCGGGCCAGCTTGCGTCCAGCCCTGTCGGCGCCGACGGGCCGCTCCAATAGCCTGCGCTGCCGCGCGTCAGTGCTCGGAACCGGGGGCCTTGCCTGAACGATGAACTGGACGGTGCTGTGGTCCTTTCACGTGTCGCCACTGGAGCTGATCGTGCGCGGCACCGCGATGTACTGGTTCCTGTTTCTGATCTTCCGGTTCGTGATGCGACGCGATGTCGGCTCGGTCGGCGTGGCCGACATCCTGCTGGTGGTGCTGATCGCCGATGCGTCGCAGAACGCGATGTCGGGCAGCTACGAGAGCGTGTCCGAGGGCTGCGTGCTCGTGGCCACGCTGATCGGTTGGAACTACGCGCTGGACCGCACCAGCTTTCACTCCGAGCGGGTTCGCCGATGGCTCGAGCCGCCGCCGTTGCTGCTGGTGCACCATGGGCGCATCCTGAAGCGCAACCTGCGCGAAGAGCTGCTGACCATCGACGATCTGCACGCGCAGTTGCGCGAGAGCGGCATCGAATCTGTCGCCGACGTGAAGCGCGCCTACATGGAAAGCGACGGCAAGTTTTCCGTCGTGACCTACAGACGCCGACCCGCAGCAGCGGCGAAGGACGACGCGCCGCCGGGCACCGCCTCGTGAAGCGAGCTTCAGGACGTCGATTTCTTGTGGGTCGCGGCCTTGGGCGCTTTACCGCCTTGCTTGCGCGCTTCCGACAAGCCGATCGCAATGGCCTGCTTGCGGCTCGTCACCTTCTTGCCCGACTTGCCACTCTTCAGGGTTCCTGCCTTGCGCTCGTGCATTGCCGCACCGACTTTTTCCTTTGCCTTTTCACCATACTTGGCCATGACCTTTCTCCGATTGAGCGGGCATGAGCCCGCGACAAGAAATCTTCGGTCACCTCGTGCAGCCGTGCGACGAGAGAAATACCAGTTCTGCTGTCAGACAGCACCGGAAGTGTCCACTGGAACAAGGCCGTGCTGATCCAGCCTATCGACTACTTCCTCATCGCCTGGTTCGTGCTCGCGCTGGGCTCGACCGCATGGGTCGCGTGGGACCAGTTTCGCCACAACCCCGAGCCGTCGGTGATGCGCTGGGGCTTCATCCTCGTCACGCTCTATGGCGGGCCGGTCGCGCTGCTGCTGTACGTGATGGCCGACAAGGAACCGCGGCCGGGTGAGCACGAGGCGTTTGCGAGGCCGCTCTGGCGCCAGGGGGTCGGCTCGACCATTCATTGCATCGCGGGCGATTCGACAGGCATCATCCTCGCGGCGGTGATCACTGCATCGCTCGGCCTCCCGATGTGGCTGGACCTGATCGTGGAATACGCCGCCGGCTTCGCGTTCGGCCTCTTCATCTTCCAGGCGCTGTTCATGCGCAGGATGATGGGCGGCAGCTACTGGGAGAACGTGCGCCACAGCGTCGTGCCCGAGTTCATCAGCATGAACTTCATGATGGCCGGCATGGCGCCGGTGATGAGCCTGCTGATGATGGGGCGCGACATGCGCGCGATGGATCCGACCCAGCTGCTGTTCTGGGGCGTGATGTCGCTGGGCGTGATGGTGGGCTTCGCGTTCGCCTACCCGGTCAACGTCTGGATGGTCGACGGCCAGCTCAAACACGGCCTGATGACCGTGCGGCCGGCTGGCACGCATTTCGAGGCCGAGGCGCCACCGAGTCACGACCAGACGACGAACGCAATGCAGCCTGGCCAGCATGCCGGGCATCAAGAGAAAGGCGACGGCCCGACGCGGGCTCAGCTGATCGCCGTCGGGGGAGTCAGCGTGCTCGCGCTCGTGGTCGGCATGGCCGCGCCGGCGAACTGGGTCAACCTGCGGCTCGGCAGCCACGACGTCGGCGACGCGATCATGCCGCCCGGCATGGTGATGACGCGCGACACGCCGGCCGAAGCGATGCGCGACATGGCGGCGGTGCTGCCGCGCGACATCACGCAGGTGCGCGGGCTCGATGCACATGGCGACACAGAGCTCGCGCCGCGCATCGAGAACGGCGTGAAGGTCTTCGATCTCGACACGTCGGTGGTCCGTTGGCAGATCTTGCCCGGCGTGCACGTCGACGGGTACGCGTTCAACGGCCAGATACCAGGCCCGCGCCTGCACTTCAGGCAGGGGGATCGCGTCCGCATCAACGTCACGAACCACTTGCCCGACACCACCACCACGCACTGGCACGGCTTGATCCTGCCCAAAGGCATGGACGGCGTTGCCAACATGACGCAAGCGCCGATCGTCTACGGCCAGACCTACCGCTACGAGTTCATCGCGCGGCAGTCCGGCACCTATCTGTACCACTCGCACGACCATGTCGACCGCCAGCAGGCGCTCGGCTTGTATGGCGCTCTGATCATCGACCCGGCCGACCCTGCGCAGGAGATCAAGGCCGACCACGAGGTGACGCTTCAGCTTCAGGAATGGCTGGTGCGCGAGGGCCTGACCTACCCGGCGATGCCGATGGAAGGCGCGATGCCGAACTACTTCACGATCAACGGCCGCAGCTATCCGGCGACCGACACCGTGCACATGAAAGTCGGCGAGACGCTGAAGCTGCGCTTCATCGGCTCGAGCACCGGTGCGATCCATCCGATGCACATCCACGGCGGACCGTTCACGGTGGTCGCTCGCGACGGCATCACGCTCGCGCCCGGGGCGCGCTTCGAAGCCGACACCGTGAATGTGGGCCCAGGCCAGCGCTACGACGTGATCTGGCGGGCGCGCGAACCCGGCATGTGGATGATCCACTGCCACATCACGCACCACACGACGAACAACAACACCGAGACGGCGGGCGGCGGCGGGCTGATGATGAACATTGCCGTCTCCGCGGGATGACTGCCAGACCTAGGCTTTCTGCAAGCACGATTGAAGATGAGACGGGCAAGGTGCCAAATGACCGTGTCGTGCGCTACGCTTGCGTCGTCACGGTTAAGACAACAGTCGGAAACGGTCAATGGAAGCGATAAGAAGTGGTTCACGCCGTCCTAGGAACCGCAATGGCACTGTCAACTCGATCTGAACGCCCGCTCTGCCTCGTTCCTGTTGCTCACATTGTTTGGAGTTGTGCGTTCGCTTGCCTGCCGGCGCTTGCCGCCGACGAGCCGGTCACCGCGCCCCCGGCCGACACCACGCCCCCGCAGGACGTCGACCAGGTGCTCGAGTCCGCACGCCAGTCGGTGCGCTCGACCAGCGAATGGCTGGCTCGCGGTGTCGACGGCTGGTTCGGCGACAAGCCGTTCTCTGAAGGCGGCAAGGTTTCCGATGGTCGCCTGAGCGTCAACCTGCTGACGCGCCAGCACGAGTCGCCCGATTTCGCGGTGCGCTTCAATGCCCGCTTTCGACTGCCGAACGTCGAGAGCCGCGCCTACTTGTTCCTCGGGCGCGACGACCAGCGCGACGTCGTCACCGACACGCCGGACTCGTTCTCGCGCCAGCAGCGGCTGCAGCCCGAGAACACCGCCGACAACGCGTTCTTCGGCGGCATCGGGCTGCCGTTGCACGACAAGGTGCAATTCCGCCTCGGCTTTCGTGGCGGTCTCAAGCCCTACGCGCAAGCACGCTACGCCCAGCGCTGGCGCACCGGCGATGCCGATCTGGTGGACTTCCGCGAAACGCTGTTCTGGTCGCTCGTCGACCATGTCGGCTCGACCACCGCGCTGTCGTACGAGCACGCCTACTCGTCGACCTTGGCCGTGCGCTGGCTCGGCTCGACGACGATCACGCAGGTCTCGAAACACTTCGACTGGTCCAGCAGCATCGGTGCGTACAAGTCGTTCGGCGACCAGCGCTTGCTGTCGGTCGAGGCGCTGGTCAGCGGCACAGAGGGGACGGGCGTCGGCGTGTCGGACTTCGGGCTGCAAACCAAGTGGTCCCAGCCCGTCCACAAGGACTGGCTGATCGGCGAGATCCTCGTCGGCCACTTCTGGCCGCGGCAAGATGCACTGAGCCCGCGGCTGCGCGCGTGGGCGTTGGGGGTTGGGGTGAAGATGCTGTTCTGAGCAACAGATCCATGGTGTCCCCTTCCCTGGTCGGGCTCGAGCCGACGCCGCTCAAGCAACTTCAACTTGCCAAGGCTTGACTTCGGCGATAGTCATCGAGCGGCGACTCGTCGAATCGTCTTCGACACAGTGCACCAGAAATCCAGCCAGTGATGGCCTGGATGCCATCGAGAACGAGGACCAGGAGGTTCCCTGATCGATCATCCTGACTTCCTTCGATGAATCGTTCAGGCCCGGTGCCTTGACGATGGTCCAGTTCGCGGAGGAGGCTTTGAGGAGTTGTTCGTCATTCGCGTGTTCGAGATAAGCCTCTCTCAGGCTGCTGGTCCGAATCACCAGGCGGTGAAGCAGCGACAACTTCGGATAGTCCTCGCCAACGCCGAACGCGCTGAGGTAGATCAAACGCTTCGATTTGTCATCGCCTATGACGGCAAGGAGGCTCCGCGTGATATTCGACAGCAGACCTGGAGGCGATGTCTGCGGCGCCCAGGGGCTCCGAGTCTTTCGATTGAGGCCGACGCAAAAGACGATGGCTTGGCAACCGGTGATCGCATCGGCCACGAACGGTTCGCTGGTCATGTCTCCGGTTCTGTATTCGATCGAATTCAGCCCTTCGAACTCTTTGCGGGTTCTTGCGACGGCCACTGCGGAGTGGCCGCGCTCGACGAGCTTCCTGACCACCAACGAACCCGTCAAGCCCGTTGCTCCGAAAACCGCGACGCGCATGGATTTATTCATCATTCTTCGAAGGCTCGTGGAAGGGGCGAACACATGCGATAGACGATAAGTCGTTCGATGATTCGGCACTAGTCGTTGCGTCTTGGACAGTACGTTCCGATGCTGGAACAATCAGGAATGCTCAACCCATACGACCTGCGCGCGTTCTCGCGTATCGCCCAACTGCGCAGCGTTTCGGCGGCTGCGCGCGAATTGAAGATGCCGAAGTCATCGGTCAGCCGCTCGCTGGCGCGCCTGGAAGAGGCGCTGGGCGTGACGCTGGTCGAGCGCTCGACGCGCCATTTGCGCCTCACGGATGCCGGGACGCTGTTCCTTCCGCATGCTGTGCGCCTCCTCAGCGACATGGAAGAAGCCGAGACGGCGCTGACGAACTTCGCCGGAACAGCGCGCGGAACCCTGCGCGTGAGTGCGCCGCTCGCCTACGTAAGTACGTTGCTCACACCGATGCTGCCCGGCTTCCTGATGCGCTACCCCGAGGTTCGGGTGGTGCTCGACCTCAACCATCGCAACGTCGACATGCTGGCGGAGGACATCGACGTGGTCGTCCGCATGGGGACGCTGGCCGATTCGAGCTTGGTCGCGAGGCGCCTGCCCTCGGTACACATGTGGCTGTGCGCGAGTCCGCAGTACGTCGCGCGCAAGGGGATGCCGGTGCGGGTTGCCGACCTGTCGGCGCATGACGTCATCGACCGCATCGACGGGCCCAACGAGTGGGTCTTCGACCTGCCCGACGAGCGTCAGGTGCGCATGACGCTGCACCCGCGTGCGGTGTCGCCGGAACCGGCGGTCGCGATGGCGCTGATCCTTGGGGGCGCCGGCATCGGCCTATTGCCGAGCTTCATGGCTGAGCCGGCCATCGCCGAAGGGCGATTGCTGCGCATCTTTCCCGAATCGCTGCCGCAGACGGTCGAGGCCCACGCGCTGTATCCGAGCCACCGTAGCCTGTCGGCGAAGGTGCGGGTCTTCATCGACGCTCTGGTAGCGCACCTGTCACCGCCGCAGCCCTAGCCACACAGGCAGCCCTGTCGGTGCGGGGCAAGGCCGTCATGAATCTCCCCGTCCGACGATCGGCGCGTGCAGCGCCATCAACTCGGCTACCCAGTCGATGAACACGCGCAGCTTGGCGCTGACATGCCGGTTCGGCGGGTACGCCACGTACAACGGCATCGGATCCGAGCGCCAGCCCTCAAACAACGGCACCAGTTCACCGCACGCCGCATGCGGCTCGGACATGTAGTGCGGCAGCCAAAGAATCCCGAGGCCAGCCAAGCCAGCTGCGAGGTAGGCATTGCCGTCGTCTACCGAGAGCACATAGCGGCCCTGCACTGCGATGCTTTCGCCATCGCGCCGCATCGCATATGGAAAGGCCTTGCCAAGGCGCGCCCAAAGGAAGCCCACGATGCGGTGATGCGTGTCTTCCAGCTCACGCGGGTGCGAGGGCGTACCGGCGCGCTCCAGATAGCTCGGTGCAGCGAAAACGCCAAGCTTCAGGTCGCCCACGCGGCGAGCCATCAGCGACTGGTCGGTGAGTTCGCCGCCGCGCACCACGCAGTCCACGCTGTCGCCGATCAGGTCCACCATGCGATCGCTGACGCCCATGTCGATCTGGATGTCGGGGTAGCGCGCGTGGAATGCCGACAGTGCGGGCACGAGAATCATGCGGGCGAGCGGGCTGGGCACATCCACCCGCAACCGGCCCTTGGGTGATGCCGAGGCGCCGGAAAGACTGGTATCGGCATCCTCCAAATCGGCGAGCAACCGCAGCACGCGCTCGTAATAGGCCGCGCCATCGGCGGTGACCTTGACCTGGCGCGTGGTGCGGTTGAGCAGCTTGACGCGCAGCCGCGCTTCGAGCTGCTGCACCAGCTGCGTCACCGTGGTCTTGCTCATGTGCAGCGTCTCCGCTGCCTTGGTGAAGCTGCCGGCTTCCACTACCCGAGCGAAGGCTTGCATCGCGTCAAAACGGTCCATCGCTACTCCAGATGACTTGCAGATTGTTTGGATTGGGCAAACGGTGATTGTCTGCATTGCCCGTTTATCCGCGGAGCACGCTCTTCTAGAGTCTCTTCGTTGCGGCACGGCGTGACGCCAGTGACGACACAGTGAAGGATGTTCATCCTTCGGGCGGATCGTCGAAGCCGCGCAATCCTCAATCTCTACCACCCAATCAAGGAGGCCTTCCATGGCTAAGCGTGATGTAGTTTTCCCGGCCGGGCGCCAAGCGCTTTACGAGATGAACCGCTATTCGCCGGCGATCCGGTCCAACGGCTTTGTGTTCGTCTCTGGGCAGGTCGGCAGCCGACCGGATGGCTCGCCGGAGCCCGACCTGGAGGCGCAGGTTCGGCTCTCTTTCGACAACCTCAACGCGATCCTGTCAGCTGCCGCCTGCACGTTCGACGACGTGATCGATGTGACCGTCTTCATCGTCGATCCCGAATCAAAGTTGGAAACGATCTGGCGCGTGCTGTCGGAGTATTGGGGCGACGCGCCGCACCCGACGCTCACCGGCATTGGCGTGACGTGGCTCTATGGCTTTCAGTTCGAGATCAAGGTGATCGCGAAGCTTCCTGAGCTGCAAAGCATGAGCGAGTAGAGTCGCACCATCCCAATCCCAGCCAACTCGCACCGCCATGAACCGACTGCAGTCAGAGCTGCATCGCCTGTACCTCCCTCGACCACAGGCACACGCAAAAACTGATGCGCAGTCATTGGCTCTGATCGAACCCCTGGACAGGGTGCGTGCCCTGGTGATGGAGCTGACGCGGCCGCCGAGCTGGGCGGTTCTCTCAAAAGTCTGGCGCGGCGTTCAGACCGAACTGGAACTCCCTGCCCCCGCCATTGCCGTTTCAGGCATCGATGGCCTTCAGCTTTGGTTCTCGCTCGCAGAGCCGATCGCGGTCGCGCAGGCCCATGCGTTTCTCGAGCGCTTGCGGGTGCGGTTTCTGCCTGACATCGAACCCGGGCGAATGCACCTGATGCCAGCGCCAGATGCGTCGGCGCCGCGCCAGGAACGCCATGCCCAGCTGGTACCGGCCCCTCAGGAGAGTGGGAATTGGTCCGCGTTCGTAGCACCGGACCTGGCCCCTGTCTTTGCCGATACCCCATGGCTCGACATCCCACCGAGTGAAGAAGGTCAAGCAGCTTTGTTGAGCAGCCTGGAAGTGATGAAGCAAACAGTGTTCGAGGCGGCGCTGGAGAAGCTCGGGCCACGCGCGCAACAGTCGCATTCGACCGCGGCGGTTGCCGCGAGCGTCGACGAACCCCTCACGCACGAGCGGCCCGTGGCTGCGGCTGCCGGTGCAGATCCGAAGCGATTCCTGCTTCAGATCATGAACGACGACACGGTGGCACTGGCCCTTCGGATCGAAGCGGCAAAAGCGCTCCTGCAACATTCAGACGGTCATCGCCCGCAGCAGAGCCACTGATCGGCAGCACCCCGCGATAACGACGAATACGCCGCGCATCACCAACGTCGCGATCAAGTACTGATGAGCTCCATCGACTTGGTCTCGTACATGGACTCGTCGCTGCGGCCGAGGACGGACTCCATCGTGTCCCCTTCCCTGGCCTGGCTCAGGCCGATGCTGACCGACACACGCAGCCCGACGGCGACAGAGCCCCAGTCGAAGGCCGCAATGGCCGCGTGAATGCGCTCGCAGACCTGGCGTGCAACGTCCTCGGGTGCGTCGTCGAACAAGACGACGAACTCGTCGCCCGCCCAGCGCGCGGGCAGGTCTTTCTCGCGGACCTGCGACGACATGATGGCGGCCAGCGTCTTGAGCACGCGGTCGCCGACCTGGTGCGTGTGCGTGTCGTTGACCTGCTTGAACTTGTTGACGTCGATCATCGCGACGGTCAGCGGCTTGCCGCTGGCGCGCGATGATGCGAGCCGCTCTTCGAGTGCCTGGTCGATGGCCCGGCGGTTCGCGAGGCCGGTGAGCGCGTCTTCCAATGACCAGCGTTCGAATTGCTTGGCGGCGAGCAGTGCTTCTTGCAGGTGTTGCGCGCTGCGACGCGCGTCCAGCCTGCGCTCGACCACCGAGACCCGGCCCATCAACACTTCGCCGACCATTCGACGCTCGCGCACGCGCAGCGCGCGGTACTCGAGCACGGCCTTGTCGGTCTTGCCCTGGCTTTCGAACGCGTTGGCCAGCAGCAGGCTGGCAGACAGGGCAAATGGCTCGTGCTGCGCAGCGAGCGCCAAGCCTCGCATCTCGATGAACGCCTGCTCGGCAGCAGGCCAGTCCTGCTGCGCCCAGGCCAGTTCGGCCGCTGCCCATCGCACCATGGCATCGAGCCAGGTCACGGTGCCCAGCAGCGAGCGGGTCGCAAACTCGTGCGCCATCTTGGCCACTTCAGTACGCCCCTGCCAACACGCCAGCAGCGCCGTCAGCACCAGCGACACCGTCCGCACGCCATGGCCCAGGCCCGACAGCAGCGGAGCGGCTTCGCCTGAGTCTTCAAGCCGGGCGAGTTCCTTCACCAGCCAGGCCATCGTTTCCAGGCTCGGCATTGCGCCCGAGCGGTGTCTCTCGTCGACCAGGCGCTGCGCCTCGACCCACGCCTGATTCAGCCGCGGTTGATACGGGCTCACCACCGGCGAGCAGCGAGCGGCCACGTCGACGGCGGCCTGCATCGACTCGTGGGCGCGCTCGTAGTTGCCGGCCCAGCAGCAGGCCACCCCGAATGCGTCGTGTGCGATGACCAGCGACACATCGGGCCCTCGAACCTCGCAGAGCCGAACACACAGCAGCGCGGCCTCGAAGGCCTCGTCGGCGCGCCCCAGGCGCATGCTCGCACGTGTCAGGGTCGCGAGGGCCATCGCTTCGCCCTGAGGCTCACCGAGACGTTCGAACAGCCGCGCGGCGCGCCGACTGGTGTCGCTCGCGCGTTGCAGGCGCGACCCGATGCTGTCGCAGTGCGCCAGGAATGCGAGGGCGCGTGCCTCGGTGTGTTCGTCGGCGCCGGTCTTGGCGGCCACCAGGACAGACTGCGCCAGTTCGCGCGCGCTCTGCGCATCGCCTTCATTGAGCGCCAGGTGCGCATGGGTCAGCGCGAGGTCCGCGGATGTCCCCGCGTCGGCAAGGTGCGCCCGATTGATCACGGACGCGCCCCTGGCGCCATCCGGCCGCGCTTGTTGTCGAATTCGTACCGCATGCCGCGCCCTTCCCTGACCCTGTCACCCGCGTCGGCCAGGCTCGGCCGACAAACGGCAGCCGAGCACCCGGACCGCATCGAAGCCGCAGAGCCAAGGCCAGGATTGCCAACGCAAACGGTCGAGCAAGTCGACCTGCGTTCAGAGATCGCAGCGCCATGTCGGCGATGTCTTTTCGGCAACCCCGCTGTCATGGCATCCATTCGCCTGCGCGAATGGACAACCGAAGACCGGTGGCTTTGCGTCCCCGGCTTTCGCGCGGGTTAGCCCTTGTCGTGAGCCGCCATCGTAGGCGAGCGAGTGCAAGAAAACAGCAACCGTTCGTCACCGGATGTGTGACGTTCATCCAGGTCTTCCTGATGCGCTGGGCCGCGCCGACGCTGACAGAACTGTCATGTTGCCGACAGCATGGGCGGCCGCGTCGCCGCCTAGAGTGAAGCCTCGCCTGCTTTCACCGACACCCGTCTTCGCTCCCGGCCATGGCTGTTCCTCCCGTACACCCCGCCTCACTGCGCTGCCTGATGGTCCCGGCCGTCGCGGCGCTGCTCACGGCCTGCGCTGCCGGCCCGGACTATGTGCGCCCGACGCTGACCCTGCCCGCAGCCTACAAGGAAGACGGCCCGTGGAAGACGGCCGAGCCGCAGCCCGCCGACAGCCATCAACCATGGTGGGAGAGTTATCGCGACCCGACGCTGAACGCCTTGATGCAGGACGCCGAGCGCGCGAACCAGAGCATTCGCCAGGCCGAGGCGCAGTACCGCCAGGCCCGCGCGATCGCCGACGCCGCGCGCGCTGCGCTATGGCCCAGCGTCGGCGCCAATGCCGGCGCGCAACGCGCGCTCACGAACACCAGCGGCATCAAGGAAGGCAACAACTACTCCCTCGGCCTCGCGGCGAGCTGGGAGCCCGATCTGTGGGGCAGCGTGCGGCGCAGCATCGAGTCCGGCGAGGCAGGCGCGCAGGCCGGCGCCGACGACCTCGCCGCCGCGCACCTGAGCATCCAGGCTGCGCTCGCGCAGGACTACCTGCAGCTGCGCATCACCGACCTGCAGCGCGACCTGTATGCCGCCACCATCGACGCCTACGCGCGCGCACTGAAGCTGACGCAGGCCCAGCACGCCGCTGGCGTCACGCTGCTGTCTGACGTGGCGCTTGCCGAGAGCCAGCTGACGACCGCGCAGGCCCAGGCCGTGGATCTCGAGGCGCAGCGCAGCCAGCTCGAGCACGCGATCGCGATCCTGACCGGCCGCACGCCGGCGGACTTCAGCCTCGCACCGGCGAACGCGGCCCGGCCGTTCGACGCGCAGCTGCCGGCCGCACCCGGCGGGCTGCCTTCGCAATTGCTCGAGCGCCGGCCCGACATCGCGGCCGCGGAACGGCGCGCGGCGCTGGCCAATGCCAACATCGGCGTCGCCCGCGCTGCGTACTTCCCGACCCTGCAGCTCAACGCCGGCGGCGGCTTCAACGCGGCCGGGCTGGGCAGCTTGTTCGACACGCCGAGCCGGGTCTGGTCGCTCGGCGCGGCACTGGCGCAGACGCTGTTCGACGGCGGCCTGCGCCGCGCCCACGACGCACAGGCCGTGGCTGCCTACGACGCCGCGGTGGCTTCGTACAAGCAGACCGTGCTGACCGGCTTCCAGCAGGTCGAGGACAACCTCGCAACCCTGCGCATCCTCGACCGCGAGGCCGACCTGCAGGCCAAGGCCGTCGCGGCCGCGCAGCTCGCCGAACGGCTGGCGCTGAGCCAGTACCGCGCCGGCACCGCGAGCTACCTGAGCGTGGTCACCGCGCAGACGCTGTCGCTGAGCAACCAGCGCAGCGCGGTGCAGCTGCGCGGCCGCCAGCTCGCCGCCAGCGTCAGCCTGATCACCGCCACCGGCGGCGGCTGGAACGCTGCCGACAGCCCCCACCCCGTGGCATCGACCGCGCTGCCGAACAAGCCGACGACATGAACGACACGAGCCTTCTCAAACGCCGGTCCACCTGGGTCGTCGCCGCCTTCCTGATTGCGCTGGCGGGCGCGAGCCTCTGGGTCATGCAGCGCAACGCGCGCGCGGCCGACACCAAGCCCAAAGCGGCAGCCAGCGCGCCGGTGCAGGCCACGACCGCCGCGGTGAAGCAGCAGGACGTGCCGATCTATCGCGCCGGCATCGGCACCGTGACCGCGACGCAGAGCGTGACCGTCAAGGCCCGCATCGACGGCCAGCTCGACCAGGTCGGCTTCACCGAGGGCCAGGACGTGAAGGCCGGCCAGATGCTGGCGCGCCTCGACCCGCGCACCTTGCAGGCCCAGCTCGCGCAGGTGCAGGCGCAGAAGGCCAAGGACCAGGCCCAGCTCGCGA
>Ga0307509_10003054_pt1 | contig 26047 bp, 36 predicted proteins | sample 10_EM_MG_FD_202245 | JGI IMG/M metagenome (GOLD analysis project Ga0307509, IMG submission 202245) | Populus trichocarpa ectomycorrhiza microbial communities from riparian zone in the Pacific Northwest, United States - 10_EM | ecosystem: Host-associated > Plants > Roots > Unclassified | place... | reverse complement strand
GCGCCTTGCTTATCTTTCTAACTATGGCAGACTTGAGGGTTTAAATACAAAGAACCCACCATATATCTTCTTTCCCGGGAGTCCTTCCGCGGAAGATGTCTCTTGCCAACTCGCACTTGGTTCCGACTCATTCCTCGCTTTTGTCTCCGTGCATATCCGGCCATGACTGCGAATCCTACTACTAGTATACAAACCAGGTATCCTCGCTCCTCCTCCGAGATTGATAATAACTGACAAACGAACTAGTATCTAACAACTAAGAAATATAGGAAAGGTACGAACATGGAAAAAACTGGGAAGCGCTGTGATCACCGGTGATTTCCAACATGTAATACTTCACATTTCTATGAATTTCAATGTAAAGCGTCAAGAACAGGATGAACTCTAGGAATGGAATCAACTTTTCCGAGTTCCATTACCGATTACTGCAGTCTTATGACTTTTGGTACTTATACCGAACTGCCAACTGCCGTCTACAGGTACGTCTGCATTTCTGGAGGGGGTGGAGAGTACTTACAATAAGCTATATTGGAGGTAGTGATCAGTTCGGGAGTATCGCAGCAGGGATCGACTTAATATCTAAATACCAGCCCGGTTCTAATAGAGCCACCATCAGTGGCGCAGAAGCCTACTGTCTAACATCTCCTCTCCTGACCTCCGAGTTTGGCGAGAAAATTCGCAAATATGCCGGCAATGCTATCAGGCTCGACGAGAATCTAACTACGCCCTTCGAGCACTACCAGGTACATCCACCCATTTACACAAGTGAAAGGGGCCCCTGAACTGACAGCCCCAAGATCTTCGCACCCTTCCTGATACGCACGTCCAATAGTGCCTCCGAATGTTCACCCAGCTCCTCTCCCTGAAATTGCCATGGCCACGCAGGCTCATACTGCAAACCCCGGATCCAGAGCCATCTGTGGCCCCCTAGCAAGGGTTGTCGCCCTTGTCCACGGCGTACAGGAGGCCACGGAAACGGAATTTGTAACGAATTTGCTCTTTCCAGTAGATGGATGAAGGGGATTTTCCGCAGCGGAAATCGTCTCGGGGTGGGGCGATCGAGTCGTCAAGATGCCGAGAGCAGTGGTCGTTGGAGAAATGATCTCCAAGCTTGCTAGGCAGGTGGGAGCTGTTTGTTGGAAATGGATCATTCGAGACTGCTCACCACATACATATTTTCCCATTCCCGCAGGACGAGAAACGGAACTACACCTACACGAAACACATCGTTGCCTCACACACGTTCCACTACAGTTAGTTTCTTACCATCTCGCACCTGACCCTGCATATCTAATGCGACACTATCCAAACACCGATTCACCCACAATGAAACACCAAATTCGCAGAATGATTGCCGAACAATCAACCTCGTCTACGGCAATATTCCCTATCCATACCCGAGGCAGGTGACCTATCTCTACCCTCGGTCATCAAGCCTCTACCTCAGAGAAACGGACAGAAAGATGATTTGTGATGAAAAGGAGGAGGGAGTTTTGGCATGCGCTGGAAGTATGCCCGGAATGAAGATTCATAGTCAAGCAGGATATAAGATGGCCTGTTCTTCCCTTTGTTCGTTAGTTAGTTTATCATCGCAAATCTCACTGCCTGTTCTACGATCATCTGTCAAAGTCATTCGTTTTCGCATACGATTTGTTTCTTCTCATTCTTTATTGTTCTTTGATATCTTTTATCTATCTACGTTGTTCGTACCAATTAAAGTTTTGTGTCGTACAGTAACTAAGGATTGGATCCGCTGTGCACCGCTACCTATTGTTGTTTAATACTGTTGGGGTGAGCAGTGCTGCGGAGAATATCATCAGAGGTGGCGGAATGTGTATCGGATTGGGGAACAAGATTTCTGATGGGAGGGCGACTGTACATGAGGGGTGGTTGTGGCTGGAGAAGTACTGCTGTTGAGGGTAGGGAAAGGGAAGTTTACGGTTATTCAGGCGTTTTAGGGTGGCGTGGTGGCACACTCAGGAAGTAGATTAAATGTGGTACTGGCTTGAAGGAGGCTAAAAATCTGGAAACCTTCAGCGATTCTTACTATAAATAGCGAGAATTCAAAATAGTTGTAGTTATCCCTTCATGGTTCTCTAGTATAGATGCTTGTTATCTCCTTTTCGTGTCCAAACCCCAAGCTTTAATTCCTGTTTTTGTCTGATGTGTTGTTAATCACCGGCGCCTTCCGGAGACTCCTTCTACACCCTGTTAGAAGATGCGAGAAGAACACCGGAGGATCCACTGCAGTCTGGTACTCGGTGAAGGATGCGAAGTGAGGGGAAAGGCTATACCACGGTGGAGAAGTCGAGAGGGGAAAGCGGGCTAGCAAAGAGGGGTAAAGTGGGGTAAAGGAATGAAGTGAGAAAGTATGAAAATGGTGCGACTATATTCAAGATAATGCCGGAAGGGCAGGCTTCAATTCATGTATTTAAAGGGTCGACTCTCACCGCAATTCTAGATAAAGCAGGTCACAAAGAAACAAGTCTGTCTCCGGTATATTCTTCCAATCTCCCATACGCTGCCTATTTGTACGCGGCCCATATTCCCCCTCATAATTTTCACATGATCAAGGGCTATACAAGCCGGGTGTACAAGGAGTCTTTCACATTCAAACTGATTCCCGACCCAATCGATATGTTAGGTGGTCGGACAAGGGTAGAATCACTGCTAATCTATCGCCATGCCGAAAGTGGGAAAAAATATATTTTCCGAGTTTTAACTTGGCATCCTGCTCGTCTCTGTGTCCGTCTCAAGGTACAGCAGTTCGCTCGTTCTCTCTTCACACAAATATCTAACTATGGTACCCCAGTATAGGTTGAGCCTGACAGGTTAATGGAATTGTGAATACCGGTTAGTGAGATCCAAGGTGATGCTTTCGGATAACCCAAAGTCTGTCACTGGTATCACGCCCTCTGCGTTCTACAGTTTTCCTGACTAAGTTAGGATGATATCCTCAGTCTTTACTGCCAAGTGTGCTAACTCTGATTGCAGTTGTTTAGGACAAGCGAGGATAGAGTGATGAAAAAACCATCAAAAAGTGGCCCCACTCCTTTATTAAACTGTACCTAGAAAATGAAAGATGATGTTTCATGTTGGATCTTTTGTACGGGTTGTGTAGTCATGGTATCGTAACCCATCAATAACATTCCCGGCCAACTTCATCAGACATTCCTCGCTGATCGACCTCCACCACAGGATCAGATTTAATACCCGCGCGATTCAACGAGATATACCTTCTCAATACCCGACTTTTGAACCAATGACAGCCAAAAGTACCAAAAACATATTTAAAAATAAAATAAGTATATAATCCTAATTTGCATCATAGGACCTATCTAACTCAATAATAGTCTCTTGAAGTTGGTAAAGAAACGGCGGCGGGGGGGAGTGAGGTTGTAGTGCTTCAGAACGTGGCGAGGACGGATGTTTGCTTATTTATACTGAGGTGCAATACGAAACTAATTTAGGGCCCATTTACCTCTACTCATAGAGAGTGACCTAACAGTGCAAGAGTAGCTGGTTTCTGGAGATGGCGGTGTACTGTACAGTTTTCTGTATGGGGGAATTTCCACCATCTCCTTTTTGCTATCTGGTCAAAAGAAAATAATTTAGGACAGCAGGAAATTATGATAGGTAAACACATTTCCACAGTGTAGCGGGAAATGATGTCGGTTGACACAGTCTTCGCAACCGTCCAGGGCCTCGGTGGGGCCCGACTGGACGGCACAATGCAGGCAGTCCTCATCCGTGAACTCGCAGGACGGCCGTCATTATGAAGGACGACGAGCCCCACGATGTGAGACTATTTCGGGTAGGGGACGAGACGACAAAATGTCGTCCGTCCTTGTCCTGGCCCAAGACGGACGGACTGCCCCGTTGCGAACACTGGGTTGACACACCACGCTCCAGTTTTATCGCCTAAACATTTGAAATATGCTGTTAGAGAGAGAGGGTAAAATGAACTATCCGCCATGATTCTCCGCAATTTATGATGAGAGGTTAACTGCAGTTAGTCAATGGGTTTCGTGGTGTAGTTGGTTCTACACCACGAAACCTCGTAAAAATTGGCCAAACCCCCCCCCCCCTAAACCTGAATACGGAGGTGCTGAGTCAGTCATTGGTTGGAGACCGCACTGGCAATTGAAAGACAATCCACCCTGCCCCCCCTAACTCAGTGATATTTCATAGGGGCTGAGCTGCATGAGAACCCCGCTAACCGCTCAATTTATCATGCTTTGTCCGACTTTAGGTGCCCATTTTCCCTTCTAGCACCTGAACCACCATCTGATACACTAGTGGCTTCCGGTTCAAACCTGTAGAAATCAATTTTTCTCTGCTTTTAGGGCTAGTTATCGCCTTAGCTCCCAACGGGATTCGATTATTTTTACAGTATTTTTTGCCCTTACGGTCCCTAGTCCCAGCTGGGGTGCAATGTATTACGAGCCTAAACAGTTGACAGTGGTCCGTGGAAAAGGCCCAGAAACGGGTTGTATCATCGAGATCTTGGCCACATGTGCCATTTTCCTGTTCCCCAGAATTTTCTCATTATAGTAAGGCGCCCGGAAGATATGAAAACACGGATCTACTGTCGCATTCTAGGGAGTCCAAGCATAATGGACCTTGGTACAATAGAGACTATTATCGATATTTCAGTTGGCTGGTTATCACTTTCCAGATGATGGTAGCAGACATCGTGGCATCGCTAGTGTTGATTCTGCTTTTTTGCTGCAGCTTGCAGGTTCTTCGCTGCTTCATTATATCTAACGGAGACTCCTAACAGAGACTCTTATTCTTCGAGGGAAATATGGTAAGTGATCAATGATGGGTGCTTGAAGGTCACAGCTAATCACTTGTAATTCCACCTATAGTATGCATACTTTCAGATCTTGATAGGATTTTTACACCTGCAATGCACATAATCTTGAATAGACTTGGCCGGAGATACAACTAATCTTCGAATCGAGAATTTAGAGTCATGGGAATTCTATAACGTACACTATCATTCAGGAAACCTTTCCTAGAGCCAATGGATGTGCTGATGTTCTTCCTGATCATATGTTACTTTTTGATTGCGTCAGTTTGATTATGGTCCTAAAAAAACTCATTTGCGGCAGTACCTGCTAACTCACAACAGGGTATTTGAGACAAGATTCTTTCTTCCGGTCAAAGCTAACCTTGGGGTAGAGTAGTAGTTTCTTGTCACTGTAAACATGCTATTACTTGTGAAATCAGATAGACTATTTTCATACACGACGCCTCTAAGCCTTCACAGTTCGGACCTTTATCCTTTCCGTCATGTTATTCTGTTCTGTCGGTTTGTTGGGCTGAGCCGGACGGCTATCAAAATCACTCATTTCCTGATTCTGTTTCTCATATTTCCGTGTGCTGGAAGCATCCTCGGTAAATCTATCTCCGAACAATTGGACACATTTCTCCCCAGAAGTGCACATAAAGGACCCCCCAGAAATCATCCAATCCGCTCGACCAGAGTATCTTTCGCTTAATGTCTCGCAGGATCCCTGCTGGTTCAGTTGCCAGCTGCCATCCAGCCAGAGCATTGGATAAGGTCTTGCGGAAACTGTATAAAGGCGAGTTGTCGACCTGCAGTGGACGAAACTTAGGCGCACCCAGTGGTGTTGTAACTTCATGGATAAAAGAGGCGGTATCACCAACGATATCTCTGCCGACAGAATTGGAGGATGAATTGAATATCCACAGAGAAGCTAGGGCGAAGAGAAGTCCTAGCTTTCCCAAATTCACAAAGAGAGATAGCCATGGAACCAGTTAAGACTTACAGGGAAATGTCGTCCTGAGAAAACCGACTAGATTGGTGATCTCAGATCCCGGGAACTTCGCCGTCACAGGAAGTAAAAGGCTTAGGAGCTTTCGAGGAGAGCAATATCCGGTCTGAGCTATTGGATGTAATTAGAATCAATCATGGTGTTGACGGAGATGATGGAGTGAATTAATGCAACCGAGGGGACTGGAAGGGAATCACCAAAATTGTGTTGGATTGCCTATAGGGCATGTGGTTCGGTGGATAGGCGGATATGCTGTTAGTCGCACATGCGGATATGCTGTTAGGCGGATATGCGGTTATCGGGCATGTGGTCTTTGAGGTGTGTGGGCACAGGGCAGTGGTTTGTTTCTTTCACATCCTATGCCGGTAGGCATAGGATATGGGTTTTTGGTTTTGTTGATACCCATTGCCAGTGGGCCTTAGGTATCGGGTATGCGGTTTTGCGTTGTTTCTTTCACACCCTATGCCATTAGGCATAGGGGATAGGCGGATCAGGAGGTGTGAGGATGGTTCTAGATTGCTTGAGGTTGTGGGGGATCATGATTTGTCAGGTTGTGGTGTTTTTTCTTTAGAGTTCATTGTTTTTCTGTGGTTGTTCGCGCTTTGGAGATATATATCTCTTAGTCAGTCCTTAGCTAGAACAACCATCATCGATCACCGTTTCCACCACTTTAGTCCTCACATTCCACCTCTCGCTCCGTGCTTCATCCACCCTCATTTTATCTCCACCGCTGCGCATCGTTGAGTTGCTTCTTCAAATTGGAGGGACTACGGCAAGGAGGTGACAACCTCAGAATTGGAAACGGGGTGGAATACACCTCACTTTCAAGTTATATACCAGTGTCGTATAAGACACCAAGGCCAGTGACCATTACAACTAAAATAAAATAAAAAAGGCAAGGTACTGGTATCATACAATGAGCCCCCTCCATACCATTCAATACCAAGCTTCTCTTATAATCCTTCCTCCTCTACCGGTATCCTATTGAGGCCTCGATATGAACAAGAAGAGTCATTGATGCTATCCACCTTCGTTACCTTATCCTGCCCTACCGGTGCAGCCCTCTTTTCAATAAGCACACCACCGTCACCCATCAATCCACGCATGCCTTCACATCTAACTCAGAACTGAGTGTACGTGCAACGCCCAAGAACTCAACTCAGCTTGGGAGAACACAAAGGGGGGGTGGTTCTGTGGTCCGATATCGAATATTGTGAGATACGGAATTTCCAGACCCATGCCAGGATTGAAAGAAGTAACCGTGCCAAGGTTGTTGATGTTAAACCATTGGCGACGGGTAGGAACTGCAGCAGTGCTTCTGGTAACGCGCCGGGCTGGGTCCCGGTACATTTCCCAGCATTCCAACTTTATGGCATTCGGATTGCGCTTAATCTTGATGATGATCACCATCTTGGTTTGTCCGGCAGAATATTTTAACCACCATTCTGCATCAAATCTTAGCATTTGCAAGCTTTCAGAATACCCCACCTCAGTTACTAACGAAGGCCAATCAGTTTCAAGTGATCTTGTAACTGGCTTGATCGCCTCATCCCCCTGCTTTTTCCTCCTACCATGCGCCTCAAACTCTCCACTTCCAAGCGGAGCCCAGGTATCAACAAGTCCAGGAAAGCTATCAATCTTCTTTCCCACTCGGTAAAAAAAAAGGTCCTACTGACAAGATCGTGGGGCACACCAGGCATCAACCGGATAATAAGCGAATCGAGAGGGCCCTCATAAGTGAAGCGGGCTGAGCTGCGGATCCCCTGTTCGCAAAAATGCCTGATCGATATAGGCAAGTGCCCCCTCTGCTATGCCAGTGACTGCCACATAGCAACTGCTGGAAGAATTGAGACATTGCTCAATTCTTTCTTTAATCCGCACTGCTAGGTCAACAGCAGTGGAAAAACGGAGCTTGTCCTCGCCGGGAATCAGCCCCAATAACTTGGTGAAGGGTGTTCTGTGATCTGCCGAACCAGACAAGACGGGATTGGATTCAGAGTCCCAGGAAGCGGATTCTGTAATTGCTTCTCTTCTTCGGGAGGCTGTACCGGAACTTTCGTGAGCAATATTCCAGGTATGGAGTTATAGAGGACGTACCACTGACACGGAAATTATACCGTTCTGCCTCACTTCCAAACACTTCTGCCATTGAGAGCGGGAGAGTTGATGTAGGGGGGAAATAGAGAAGGTGGGTGTTTGAGGGAAGGTCGAGTAGTTGGGTTTGTGTTCGCTTGTTCTTGTCTGAAAGTTTAGTTTAAGGCAGACGAAGCTTAGGTCCCATAAAAAGTCTGAAGAGAATAATGATTGGTGGAAGGGGAAGAAAAAAAAAGGTTGGTCGAACTTAGAAGCAGAGTGAAGGGTGGGAGGAGGCGGGGGGAGACATGGGAGTTGAAAGAGAGAATACCGGTAGCATGTAGTGGAAGGGGAAAGAAAGAAAGAAGAAAGAAGAAAAAAGCTCTTAGCCCAGTGGCTACTCGAGTACCGCATCACATTCCTATTCAGGTTTAGACGCATTGTTTGATTACTTGAAATACCAATCAGTATGAGGAAATGGGTGCGTGGTGTAGTTGGTTCTACACCGCAAAACTGCCAAAAGATTGGTCAAATTCTCCCCCTAAACCCAAATAGGGACGTGCCAAGTCAGTCATTGGTTGGACATCGTATCATACTTGCAATTGAAAAACAATTGACTTCCCTCCCCTAACCTGGGAACATTTAAGCTTCTTCTTGCCAACGTGGCTGACCTCAGCATTCTCACTACGAAGGTCGGCCTTTACCATTCCAGTCATCGGTGCCTCTTAGATAGCGAGGTTTTTTATCATGTTTTCCTTCCAGCTGTCAGCGATGGATAGGTCACAATCATCTTCTTCCACTAGATGGCCGGCTCTCGCATCAATGCTTTCTACAGGTTCAGCATCTTCAGTGCTCTCTGCCTCTCATCTCCAACCAAGCCATAAAACATTTTTAAACTGCTCCGTCCACCCCAACTCCTTCCCTAGATTTCTTACGTCTTTACCGTATGCGCATGGAAAAAGAGCACCCTCCGCCCACCCACCACTCCCCCCTGCTTACTGATTATAAAATAACCCCTTAAGAGCGCCCCCTGTGCCAGTCCAGGAAGCGCCGCAAACGAATAAACTCTCAAGGAACTCAGCATAACTACCAAGGCTGCCTCCTCGATAATTCTAAGTCCGGCAAGAAACTCACTCTGCAAACTCTCCCCAAAGTATAAAATAACATGCTACCCCAAGCTAGCACAAGCCTCGCACTGGGGAACACTTCCGGTGAGAATGTAGCCTACATCTATTACCAAGGTATGCAGAGTGATAACCGACCAGAAAGGATTCACCTAGCATTTTATCTTTTACTACACCGCGAAATTTGACTAGGCGAACGTCATGAACTTAATCGCCAACAACTTGGCAAAGTTAGATTCACAGACTAACTTTGGGTTCACATATGATACAGGCTTAGGGCGAATACAGGATCTACGAGAGCTATTATGTCCGCATGACCCGATTTTTGCGGATGGGCGAGACGCTTGAAGTGCTCTCCCAAGAGGTTCCACAGTGAGAGGACGAGAAGGGCTCCACCATTTTTCACCACCAAAGGCACCTGCCGAGGATGCCTTATACGCACGGGTTGCCCAGCGGACCGCGCATTCTGAAGGGGTAGGGGTGGAAGAAGGAAGAGAGGAGGACCTCCGTACCGGTGGTTCTCCTCGCCTCTTTCGGACACACCCTCTCACTGCTGCCCGCCAGTTCGCAACGTCGCACATCCGCCTTCCGCCATCGGTAAGGGACCAGACAGAGTCTCTGGTGGCGGAGGCTGCCACCTCACATATAGTGAACTTGATACACAGGACTCTCGGCTGTCCACACCTCTAATTCTTGCCCATCTACTCGAAGAAGCAGAGTAAGCGCGAGCTGACTATTCCCTTGAACGTGATAAATATTTTAATGGCGGGTATGTGTACTAACGTGTTTTTCCCCGCGGTGATGCCGGGGCCGCACGCGGAGTTCTTGAGTTCGTTGACCAAGCTGCGGAAACGGTTGGGCATCAATTAGGTACTCGGCCGGGATGGGGTTGAGCGGGGTGTTAAGAATGTGGTTGATGTCGGGGGTTGGGGCTCATGGGTACTTTCTTGACAGAGTATTGTCGAAACGGAAGAGGAGAAGGAAAGGTGGGCTTCCGGAGGGAACAGGGAAGCCGCCACTTGGCCTGGGTGGGAAGGCTCTGCAAGTGGTGAGGGAGAGGAGTGGATTGCGGGCATTTGTCGTCGAGGCTCTTGGACGATACTCTGTTTATTCCTCTGGTGCCGGATATCTATTTCGAAAACCTACACTAAACGCCAGGCGCCCCGCCCCGGTGGAGAAGAATAAGGCTCAGCTGAGAAAACCCTAAAATCTGATCATTGCTAAAAATAGAATCCTCCCAATAGGGAAGTCATTTTGCTACCGCCATTGAACAACTCTGGCCGCACCTAAAATCCGAACGGCGGCGTCCTTTCAATCAGCGAAATGGGCACGCCGATGGGCTTCGGGGCCGTCGCCTACACCTGCTCCACCAGCCCTGGCCCCTGAGGACCGCATCAGGGACATTAGCAAAGCTTTTCAATCCCCCCCCGGACCAAGAATGCCACTGGCTTTGCCAACCCACCCTTTGAAAGGGAGCCCGCCACTGTAATAGCCCAGTACACAAACCAAGAACAATGCACCATGTTCCCCTCTGGCCCCACAGACGTCACCAACAGCAAAGACTACTATCGCTTCTCACGGCGCTATGAGCGCCCCGGCTATCTGCTGAGCTTCATGGTTGAGACGACAGCGGGCTCATGACCACCAAGCACAGGAACATATAGAAAACCTGTCAAATTTAATAATATTACAGAATACTCCAAATGAGAGAACCCCACGACAACATTCTAACCCCAACAGGAAGATTGCCACCATCTCCAGACTCCAGCTGGCCCTACCGTCCACAGGACTTGCCCGCGCACTCCCCCAGAGCACCAGTACTACCAACACACCGGCATATATCCCCCCGGTCTCACAACTACTGGGCAGGTGATGGAAGAGGTTGGTGGGGTGGTGGGATGGTGGAACCGTTTCACCAACAATCACTCGACCTTTTCAAAAAATTCCACCAATCGTTGCTGCGGATAACACTTTTGGAGCTCGGTGAATAATTCATAAAAAGCGATAAGCCCCATACATACACCCCGCCCAACGGCGGCCCACGCTCCAGATATGAAAATATGGTTATATTGCAAGAGCAAAACTGTGATTGCACCCACGCCCCTTCCCGACTCCTCCAACTCTTTTTTCTGTGTTTGCACCCCCGCCTGCGTCATTCCCCCCTCTCCCTACGCATCCTAATCGTTCCTCTAGGCATCTCCACGGTCCCCTTCCCCAATCTCGGACCTCCTACCGCTCACCCTCCGACAAGTTGGGATAGTAGTTTGTCCACCTTTGCATCCGTGAGGCGGCCTGCCTGAGCACTTACCATGAGGTTATTGGGCTGCAGGACATTGGTCTTAGCAACCCTTTTAGCATGTTTGAGTTTTTTCTGGGAAACCATGACAGGGACAGAGGATTTAGTAACCTGGCAATTTGAGAAGGATCCCAGAAAGACGCTAGGTGGTGAGTTAGTTTACGATATAATACGAACAGAGTGTAATTCAAGGTGCCCACCCCTCTAGTGCAATTCTACCATGGGAACCAAGGACCACAAGTGTAGGGTCCATAAAGCCGATCTAAATCATATTGGCCAGACAATCATATATCGAGAAATGGATTACAAACTCAGGATTCTAGTGAGAAGCTTCGGACTCCCATAATAAATCACCCCGACAGCGATGCGACGTGACGCCTCGACTCCTGCGAAAGCTTTTCCACCAGCCTATTGTTTTCCTCTACTGCAATGAACCTACTTCGCTGTCCCTCTGTGCGCTCGCTACTCCTCTCTGAAACATCACCAATGTTGGATATCGGAGAGCATGTTTCGGGTGTATGAGGCATGTTCATAGCCGCAAGGCTGGTCCCCATGGCGGCAGCATTGCTACTCAATTCTCCCGCTATCTTGTCATCCAGAAAAATCTAGTTGCCATCTTCCACCATATCCCGATCGATGGCATATATGGCCATCAGAGTATCCCCATCTCCCAGAACCATTCCAATTGTCTACTCCGGAGCATGCTGTGCCTCCCCACTCAAATCCGTAGCAACAAGATATTTTTGCACCGGCTTATTACCTTCCTCTGCCTTCTTGACGATCGACTCATATTCCCCACGCCGAATTGTCCTAATGACAGGTTGAGTCTCCGGTGTAGAAGTAATAGGAGAGACGATCATCTCCATTCTTTGAACATTATGGGGATCGTGGGCGTCCACTTCTGTATCCTAGGAAATTGGCATAGAGCTATGTGACGGTATGTCGAAATCTGTAGAATGGCGCACACCTGACCGTCTATTTTTTATAGGCGAGTTGCTTTAGGGATGCTAGTAGACAGGGTAATCAATATCGAGGGCAGGAGGGAGCGAATGGTATACCTAGTACTCAGCCTTCCCTATCAGAAAAGTCAGATCCACCCCTAGAATGTAGGCAGGAGTACATACGTTCTTCCTCTGCAGAAGCCAGTAAACTCATACATGTCCTCCTCATACCAATAGCCCCCTTCCTGGCGTCTATTCCACCTCATTTCTTCTCTCTCTTACTTCCGCCCCGAGCGGAATCGCACAGAATCCGAATCATATTTTGATCACTCCTGGACCTTCCACACCACCTCTCCCGTTCTCGTAGTACTGCTTTTATGGCTGGGGCCGGAACCATTTCTGAGCGCAGCGGCCCTCCCATCGGTTTGCCCACCCGCCCCGAAGCAAGCCACTCAAGCTTCTTAGAATGACACCGCCTTGTCATCTTCGCATCATTGGAGCCTCGGGCCTCTAGGGAGGCGGTCGCTTTCACCAATATCAAATACCATGTTACATCACATGCAGATATCCGCATTCCCATGACCTTCTTTTGGATGACTGGCCTCTCCTCCCGCGGTTGCTGGCAAACAGATCTCTAACCAAATAATCAACGATGCCGGTGTCCTGCTTCATCTAGCACATGCCCTTACTAAGATCTCAGATGGCGCACTCACAAATCAGGCGGAGTTTTGAGAACGTTGCCAGAGCACAGGCCAACTACCACTTTTGAGGGGGGCATGCCCGGGCTGGCACTGGGGAGTCATTGGCGAGTGGAGGGTGTATGAGACTTCAAAGAGACTAGGGTGATGTTGATGAACGTGCGGTGGTTGATACCTCTGATAAAGACGAGACAAGTAGTATCCAGGAAAGTGTTGGATCAAATTCCCCGGGGAACTTATAGTCTCTGAATGCCTGCCACAGCATATCTTCTTGGCGGCTTCTTTGTTGGTATGGTTCACGTTATCAATTTTACCGAAGACATTAGCTTAACTGTAGCTACATACCAATGTAGTAATTATTTCTATCGGAGGGCCTAGGCCAAGAAAGAAAAAAATGCAAATAAGGAAAGCAATTGTAAATGAGCTATGTAGTAGCTTTTAGTCCATGCTCAACAGGTTTCTCTTCCAGCTCCCAATTCAGGGGGGCAGCCCACTCCTGTTGCAGTTTCAGGTAGGCTATCAGTGCGCCGCACTTGTCCGGAGTGTAGTCTTTCGCTCTGACAGTAATCATTATATCATTCCCATGTATGCGCTTCGAGACTTCATCATAGAGGCGTGTTGCGCGAAACCTAAGGCGGTCAAGCTTAAGGCAACGGTCATCTGCCACCTTTTGAGCAATTTGATTGAATCTTTTAGTGCCCGTAAGAGCATTGAGAATGGTCTGCACTCCGGCGTATTCTGGCACTTCGATTTTTCCAGTTTTTTTTGCAAAGTAGACCATCCGTTCTGCCACTATGTATTAGTAACCACATAAGAGACATGTGTTATTCAAGCTTACCAAGGGCACCGCGGACATTAAAATTGCCCTTCATACGCAAATTGTCGTCAACTACATTCAGAATAACTGCCTATGAAAATGTTAAAGAAGCAACTCCCAGGGGCCATGAGATTAAATTACCTCTAGGCGGCTATTTTCCCTGGCATGATCATTCATTTCGCGATATAGCTTGTCCTTCTCAGCATCCATCTGCTTGATGCGCTCATGATATAGCTTGTCCTTCTCAGCATATTGCTTGTCCTTCTCAGCATCCATCTGCTTGATGCGCTCATACCAGGTGGCCTCCATGGCCTTCATAATTTCGTTATGCTCGGCAAACCAAAATTCTCCCGGTTTCGTTTTATAGCCACGCTTAGCTTGAATAGGGTAGGGATGAAAATTGTAGGGCATAGCAGGACGATAGGCAAGGGTGTAGGCTTTCGGAAGGAGTGTGTAACTAGAAATAGGCGCATTCCTCCACTGTTTCTTGCTCAGCAAACATGTTAGTAAAGCTCAGTCAGGTTAAGCGGTTCATAAATATCTTACTGGAATGGTTTGGAATTTGAGCGGAATCCATTGTATGCGCTGGCTCATTTTACTGGCAGAAAGGAAATTCGTGAGCATCATTGAATTTATCGTAATTAAGCCGTGATGGGGATGAAGAAGAAACAAGATGTTTGTAGGGGGTGGTTGTCAGATGACCGTTTCTCCGGATTAGCCTCTTGAACCTTAACCGTGCCGTAGGAGTGCCGCCAAACTTCGAAGGCCGCCTAGCGTCTTTCGAAGTGGCGGGAACCTTGGCACGGTTAATCATTTTTGGTAAGTGGGAGTAAGTTTACCCGGACCTTATCATTTACATCATGGCCATACTGAGCAGCACAGATTTCACGGTATTTTAGGTTTTGCATCTACTTCTGAGAAGATTCTATCATGGTGTAGTTGGTTCTACACCACGTTGCGAGCAAAAAACATTGACTTCTCACCTACTAAACCCAAAGTAGCCACTATTCGTGGGGGTTGAGCTGCACACCCCCCTAGGACTGCTGCTCTACTTTTGCTCACCCCCGGAAACCCAGTACGTTCCCCCAGAGCCCAAAGGCAATCACGTGAGTCAAAACCCAATGGAAAGTATAGACGAGATCCGAACCTTGGTATTAGAGGCCCTATAGCAGGTTGACAAAAATTACAGTGGACTATTCCTACTACCTAGGATAACATTTGAGGCCGGGGAAAACGTTCGGAAGCTGGCGGATAGTCCTCCATTTATCGTGTTCATTCAGCAATGGATTCGGATACCCTATAGGAGGGCACAGTATCTCTTACCGGCACCACCCCTTCTATTCGTTATTAACCATATTCAACAAGATCACAAACATCACTCGACAAACACTTATTTTCCAATGTTGAAAATATTCGATACAGAGGTAATGATAAGTGAAGAGGGTTTTACGTAGCGGAGTGGAGTGGCACAGGTGAATGTGCCGAGGTCATGTTAAGCAGCGGTAGAGACTACTGTATGTTTTCGTTGTATGTGCATATAGAGAGAAAGGAAAGGTGAGAAGGTAAGAGTGGAAAGAAAGAAGGAAAAGTCTTGGCTAAGGAGAAAAAGAAGAAACAGGAGCAAAGAAGAGAGGATTGCGCGTCTTCGCTAGCGCATATGTATACTACCACGGCCATAAGAGTGGAGCACTTCCGCACCAAGTGCGGCTCTTTTCAACATCCAAGCCACGCATCACAAAGGCCCCGGTGCTAGCTCTCGCTAAGTGGACGACAGTGGGCTCGTGTCCACCAAGCGCAGGAAGATATGGAAAACCCGTCAAATTTAATAATATTACAGAATACTCCAAAAGAGAGCACCCCACAACAACATTCCAACTCCTACCGGAGGATTACCACCATCTCCGGACTCCAGCCGGCCCCACCGTTCACAGGACTTGCCCGCGCACTCCCTCAGAGCACCAGAACCACCAACGCACCGGCATATATCCCCCCGCTCTCACAACTACTGGGCGGGTGATGGAAGAGGTTGGTGGGGTGGTGGGGTGGTGGGGTGGTGGTACCATTTCACCAACAATTACTCGACCTTTTCAAACAATTCCACCAATAGTTGCTGCGGATAACACTTTTGGAGCTAGGTAAATAATTCACAAAAAGCGATAAGCCCCATACATAGACCCCGCCCAATGGCAGCCCACGCTCCAGATATGAAAATATGGTTACATTGCAAGAGCAAAACTGTGATTGCACCCGCGCCCCTTCTTGACTCCCCCAACCCCCCCTTCCGTGTTTGCACCGCCGGCTGTGTCACTCCCCCCTCTCCCTACGCATCCTAATCGTTTCTCTGAGCATCTCCCCGGTCCCCTTCCCCGTCATTGCCTTCCCCCGTAGCCCCCTTTCCCTCTTCTCCTCATGCGCCCTAACCACTGCGAGATTACTCTGAGTCTGCAAAGAGACCATACGATTTATCGGCGTCTCGTCTGTGACAATGATGGAACCTATCCCCAGTGAGTCGATGCCAATGCTGAGGCACAGAAGGGACTACCAATAGTGACAGTATAGTAGTTACCTGGTTGAAGCTGTTTCCCATCCCTCTCAACCAACTGTTTGCTACCATCATGTAGATAGAATATATCCCTAATAAAACAGAAAATCTCCACCATGGAATAGAGATTAGCGCTCGTAACGCCTTCAGTGGCCCAAAGTCCTCCAAGCACAGCGGTACGATTCTTGGAAGCATAGATAAAAGTATTATGCAATGCCGAGCGGTCAGGGGGCGGCATGTTTGAATGCTTATGTCGGTCTATCAATTATTTTGTTCACTAGCTGAGGGAAAACAGGAATGAAAGGAGGATATGCCTTGAAGGAAATAAGAAGGATGTTTGCGGTGAGGTAGAGGAAAGGAATGTATGGACTGACACAGGAGTTGTGTAGTTGATAAAATGCAAGGAGGTAACAGAGAAAAGAGGACGAACACGAACCCCAACGGAGATAGGAAACCTTTGCTTCCGCGAACCCAAAACCATCAACCCCTGCTCGGCTTGGCATAGAACCATAGCACAACGTCTAAAGGCATCTGAAATCAGCCTCACTCCACTTGCGTCCTCCAGGATGATATGTAACGTGGACAACATTCTGCTAAAAAATTGCTGAAATACAATGGTGATGCCCTTTCGTAGCGTAATTGGTTACTACATCAGTCCAACACACTTGTGGTCTCCAGTTTGAGCCCGGCCGAAATCATTCTCTTTTTTTCATTTCTAACACTCTTTTTTTCCCTTCTTCATTCACACCGCCATCTATTTCATTGGCTCCAATCGGCTGCTCGTGAATTCATACGGCTAGGGAATCCTTCAACCAGATGAAGGAAAAGCAACAGAGAGTGAGACTGGTCATTAATACAGTTAATAGCATAATTTATTTGCACGAGTGAGAACTTGTGACTAGTTATCCTCTATTATGATGATGATATCTGACGTGGAGAAAGGGAAGAGAAACAGAAAAAAAAAATACATTGAGAATGCTCCATTGTCCCAAACTCGGACCTCCCACCGCTCACCCTTCCACGAGTTGGGATGGTAGTTTGTCCACCTTTGCATCAGTGAGGCGGCCTGCCTGAGCGCTTGCCATGAGGTTATTGGGCTGCAGGACGTTGGTCTTAGCAACCCTTTTGGCGTGTTTGAGTTTTTTCTGGGAAACCATGACAGGGACAGAGGATTCAGTGACCTGGCAATTCGAGAAGGATCCCAGAAAGACGCTAGGTGATGAGTTAGTTTATGCTGTAATACGAGCAGAGTGTAATTCAAGGTGCCCACCCCTCTAGTGCAATTCTACCATGGGAACCAAGGACTACAAGTGTGGGGTCCATAAAGTCGATCTAAATCATATTAGTCAGACAATCATATATCGAGAAATGGATTACAAACTCAGGATTCTAGTGAGAAGCTTCGGACTCCGGTAGTGAATCACCCCTACAGCGGCCCGACGTGACCCCTCGACTCCCCCAAAAGCTTTTCCACCAGCCTAGTGATTGCCTCTACTGCAATGAACCTCCTCCGCTCTCCCTCCGTGCGCTCGCTACTCCTCTCCAAAACATCACCAATGTTAGATATCGGAGAGCATGTTCCGGGCGTATGAGGCATGTGCATAGCCGCAAGGCTGGTCCACATGGCGGCAGCATTGCTACTCAATTCTCCCGCTATCTTGTCATCCGGAACAATCTTGTCGCCATCTTCTACCACTGGCATATCCCGATCGATGGCATATATGGCTATCAGAGTATCCCCATCTCCCAGAACCGTTCCAATTGTCCACTCCGGAGCATGCTGTCTGGGTGCCGTGGACAAATGTTTACCCAAGTGCTCGAGTACTTGCCTGAGTTTCTCCAGTGGTTAGGAGATATTTTTCGGGGGTGCCCAAGGACGGGGGTGTTCCTCGCTGGGAACCCCTCCGAGGGAGGGGCGTTAAAAGGTATTTATCCGAGGCAGCCCTAATACCTATTGGCACTAGCCCTGGCGGTATCCGGAGTTATGTGGAGATGAAGCTGAACAGGAGCACCGAGTCAGAGGCAATCAACAGGGAATTCAGGGCGGAAATTGTGCGGGTTATTCAGGAGAAGATATCTGATATGTGAGTAGGAGCACCCAGCACCCCATCGCCACCATCGATGTATATTTGCCAACAATTGTGAATAGATTTCTCCCGATTTCGCCAAACATGTAATCTATTCTGGGAGAGGTCACCGTTCGTCAGAGAAGAAAGAAACTTGTGGAAAGGGCACGGGGAATAGACTGAGCGAGGCATATACTGCTACCCTATCACCTCTCAAGGTGCAGAAGGGATAGACTTGTACATCAGTACTGGGATCGAAGGTCCTGACCCAGGTTTTATAATCGGAACGGCTGTTGCGAGGCGAGGAGCTGTGTCATGCCTTAGGAGTGGAGATCGGATCCACAGATCCAGACCCGGAAAACCTTCCCAGATAGCCATTTCCTTGTAACGAATAGTTCAGGTATCCACCCCATACCTCCCTCGTGCTGAGGCTCTTGGAATGGATAAGCATGATTTCCTGGTTAGGTGCTGTTTAAGCGGTGCACAGTTGGCGAAATCTCAGCAGAAACTTCTTTAACGTATCATATTAGATTGAGAAGTGGATCAGACTGGGAAGTGAAGCAGCGAAAACGCACCAAAAAAAACCAAAACCCGAAATTCTGAATCGAAGCCCAACACCGGGAAAACGAAATACACGGGTGTAGCAGGCATTCCAGGTAGCAGATAATGCTAGATTTGCCCTTTTTGACCCCCACTTGAGAGGTTTGGTTTCGTCGAAATTTCTGCCCCCGGGATTTGAGTAAAATTCACGTACAAAGTGATTCACTTCCCCCTCTGATTCACTTCCCGGTCCAATACGATAGTTGTAGGGTAGCCGTAGGAGTGGTAGGGTAACCATAGCTTTCTCGAACCACCATTTAAGAGTTCTGTTCCATAGGTTTGAACCTAAACTCCTATTTTCCCGACACTCCAAGTTTTTTGCTTCTCGATCGCACCACAACCTATCAAAATGCTTATGTTTAGACATCCTCTTGCCGGCTTGCGTGCCCGGCCCCTCCTAGGGCACCGGATTGTAGTACATCATATGTTTGCATCCAATCTCGTAAGTTACCCTCACCCTAAGCTACTGTTGTCAACATGGAAAATATTTCGGCTGATGATGTCATACATTACTGGTAGGCAAACAACCACCCTGTGGCCTCGACAGATCAACCGAAGGAAAACGGGGCCAAGGCCACCGAGACAACGGGTCCCAAGACTCCCGGGGGTAGAGCCACCGAGACAAAGAGTGAGACCAGGCTTGCGGACGGGGTGGATACTCTTAATGAGAGAATCGTGGACTTTCCCAAAGTAAAAACATCATAATATTATATTTGTCTTCACCTATGCTAACACTGCTCTCGAAGGACCTGAACGCCCTCTCCCAGAAGATGGATGCTGGATTCAACCGCCACGATGGTTGGATCAAGTTTTTGGTCGGAATGTTTGTTACAATGGTATATTTTGTTTGCAACAAATCACTCAATTTTGTTTTACTGACGCATCTGGTAGGTCGTACTCAAATTCGCTTATACCGATGGTAATCTTGAGAAACGGGTTCAAGAAAATGTTAAGGCCGAAGTTTCCGCTGCAGAATCGAGACTGGAATCAAAAATTCTCGTCGAACTAGCCCGCATGGAGATGAGGTTGTCAAATACCGGTAGGCCCATTCCCTCCGAGCATGATGCGAAGGCAACGAAGAAATAATTTTGTTTTCTTATGTGTTTATTATTGAGGGGGGGGAAGGTTCGTGGTTACTGGATGGTTGCATTCCACTTTCACCACCCCATAGTTGGTAATAAAAGAAAGTTTGACACAAAATCATGTTCTGTAAAAATCACTTTGTTCCACCATCGGCTATCTTGCAAGGTCCGGCAAGAAGTTATGGAACAGTTATTCGAGGTTAACCAGCCAAATAGATCACTGTCCGTTCCTGTTAACAGTGTCCGACCCTTGTACCTGTCCCCTTTGCAATCCGGGACAAAACTTTCCAAGCATGTATGGTGTGTTCCCCCAACAACTTGAAGGTATAACTTGACGGGGCTGAACTGGCTGGATCTCATTTACTGTTATTTTGTTATTTTGTTAACCTACTCCGCTAGGCCTGTTGCAATCTGGTGAAGGGGTGTGATTGAGATTTCGGTGCGTGGATCTACGGAGCTTTCATGGTACTTGTACTCGGGGGTAGGCAATAGTGAGGCGCACTTCCGAAACGGGGAAGGTATTTGTGTGAAAACTAGCCCAAATTAGGAAATTCGAGTGATCCCTCATGATGGCAGTGGGTGGGCTGCAAAAGTAAGGCGCGCTCAGTAACTCATTCTTGCAGACATGTTATCCGGTAAACAGGATCAATAGCCTGCACCACACCCAGCTTACTTTTACCACTGCTTACATTTTTGGTTTATGGCCAATCTGAATTATAGGAAGGTATCATATCTTACTGGTATTGTGCTCTCACAGGGCTATGGTAGAGATGGTGGAGGTGAACTGGTGGTCATCGTGGAAGTTTGGCGATTAGAATAGGGGGATGGTTACCCGGACAGAAAAAAAAACAGTAGGAAAGGCGTGCCAAGGCTAACGGCAGCAGAGCGCCTGAATAACCCCTGTACCCGAGTACTGAGTCTGTCGTGGTACGGTTATTTCTTACATTGAACCGATATGTTATACTATTATTGGACATAGGATATAACTTTGTATTTAGTTTCGTGGTGTAGTTGGTTATTACACCACTCCCGTGCACTGGTGGTCTCTGGTTCAAGCCTGGCTGACATCAATCACTTTTTCTCACTTATCAAAATTCTTCATTCACAGCTCCATCTTTTTCATTAGCTCTAATCAGCTACTGGTCAATTTATCTGACAGGGGAACCTTTTAACTAGATAAAGGAACAACGGGAATGAGAGTGGTCATTAATACAGTTAATAGCGTAATTTATTTCCATGAGTGAGAGCCTGTGAGTAGTAATCCTCTATTTTGATGACCATAATAGTTAAAGTGGAGAAAAGGGGAAGAAGGAGGAAAAAAAAGGAAATCCATTGAGAACGCTCCGTTTTGCCAAGCTCGGACCTCACACCACTGACCTTCCGACAAGTTGGCACAGTAGTTAGTCTACCTTTGCACCGGTGAGACGGCCTGCCTGAGCGCCTGTCGTGAGCGCATTGGGTCGCCGGCCATTGATTTTGGAAAACTTGTTAGTGTGTTTGAATGTTTTTCAGAGCAACTATGACAGAGACAGAGGATTTAGTGACCAGGTAATTCGTGAAGGATCCCAGAAGGCCGCTAGGTGATAAGTTAATTTATAACGTAATACGAACACAGTGTAATTCAGGGCACCCACCCCTCTAGTGCTCTTCTGCCACGAAAACCAAGCAACACAAGTGTAGGTTCCATAAAGTCGATATATTTCATATTAGTCGAGAAATAAATTACAAACTCAGGATTTGAGTGAGAAGACGCTTAGGACTCCTGCAGTGAATTACCCCCCAGCGACACCGACCTGCAGCCTCATCTCCCCCAAAAGCTTTCCCACCAGCATAGCGATCGCCTCTACAGCAATGCACCGCTCCCGCTCAGCCTTAGTGCACTCCCTACCCCTCTCCAAAATATCCCCAATGTTCCATAATAGAGACAGTGTTCCATATGTATAAGGCATGTTCATAGCCGCAAGGCTGGTCCCCATGGCGGCAGCTTGGCTGTTCAATTATCCTGCTATCCTGTCATCCGGAACAATCTTGCCACTATCTGCCACAATATCATAATCGATGGCACATATGGCCATCAGAGTATCACCCTCTCTGAGAACCCTCCAGGGCAGGTTGGGCCTCCCCACTCAAATCCGTAGCAAAAGGATACTTTCGCACCCGCTTATTACTTTCCCCTGCCTCCTTGATTATCGACTCATATTCCCCACACAGAATTGTCCTACTGACATATTGAATCTCCGGTGTAGAAGTGATAGGGGAGAAGATTATCTCCATTCGTTGAGTACGATGCAAATCGCGGGTGTCCGCTTCTGTATCCGAGGGCATTGCTGTAGAGTTTTGTCGAAATTTGTAAAAGGATGCACACACGATCGTTTATTTATTGTAAGAGATGTTGCTCCAGGTACACTACCCGAGGGGGTAATCAATATCGAGGGCAGGAGGGAGCGAACTGTATATCTAGCACTGACAGCCTTCCCTATCGGAAATGTCAGAGCCACCCTTACAATGTAGGCAGGAGTAAATATGTTCGGCCTCCGCAGTGGCCTGTAAACTCATGCCTGTCCTCCGCATACTAATAGCCCCCTTCCTGGCGTATATTCCACCTCCTTTCTTTTTTCTCTTACTCCCCCCCCCATCGGAATCGCTCACAATCCTGATCATAATTTGATCATACCTGGATCTTTCTCTACTGTCTCCTCCATTCTCGCGGTGCTACTTTTACTGCTGGGGCTAGAACCATTTCTGAGCGCAGCGGCCCTCCCTCTCCTCTCCGCTTCCTCACTCACAGGCGAATTTGATCCAACGCTTTCCTCGGCACTACTATGCTCGCCTTCATCAGAGGAATCAATCACTGCACTTTCATCGACATCACCTTAGTCCCTCTGCAATCTCATACACCCTTAGTTCGCCAATGACTCCCCAGTGCCAGTGCGGGCGGACATGCTCCCCCTCAAAACATGCTCCCCCTCAAAATTGGTAATCAGCCTGCGATCCGGCAACATCCGCGAAACTCGCCCTGGTTTGTCACCTGAGAGCTTGGTATAGGCATATTCTAAATTAAGTGGGACACTGGCATCGTTGGTTGTTTGGTTGGAGATCTGGTTGAGATCAACCGGGGGAGGAGAGGCCAGTGGTCCAGAAGAGGATCGCGGGAATGTAGATCTCTGCATGTGATGTAATGCGGCGTTTGAGATTGGTGAAAGCGACCGCCCCCCGGGAGGCCCGAGGCGGCCATGATGCGAAGCGGACAAGGTAGGGTCATCTAAGAAGCTTGGGTGGCTCGCTTCGGGGCGGGTGGGAGAACCAAAGGGAGGACAGCAAAATCGGAGGCACCCTTGGGGGTAAGGCTTTCAGGCTTACCAAGATCCTGTAGAAATTTCGGGGCGCTATTCCAGAAGGATATGGAATTCCAATGAGGTGTACCATTAGAGCTGGACCAAACAAAATATCCCGGTCGAGCTTCACAGGCTTGTCTCTCCTGTTGCATTGTTCGAGGATCAATCCAGAAGAAAATCCTGTGCGGGAGCTATGAGGAAGTAGATGGGAGGGCGGTTGAGGGAAGAGGTTCTATTCAGCAGGGGGGAGAAGCGGGACAGTGGGGGACTGTTATTATAGAGTTGTGAAAGAGAAACCTTTTCACCACACCAAAGCTGTCATGGTCGGCTCATCAGTCCCTATAACGCGTAGTCACGTGGGATGGTTACCACCAAAAATTGAGGGCACTCGCCACACTGCCACCTACCCGTGTTTCTGCGGTTAGAACAGGTCACGTGGTTAAACACACTCCCATTTATCGCCACCATTCAATCACGTGACCTGTTCTAACCGCAGAAACACGAGTAGGAAGGGACGCGCATCATCGCCTAAAGTCCGGTTCCAGATTACCCATCATCTCCTTACCGCAGATCAATACCCCAACAACCCTACCAACATGATTCTCTGCAATTTATGATGAGAGGTTAACTGAAATTAGTTAAAGGGTTTCATGGTGTAGTTGGTTGGTACAGTAGTACTCGCCAAAATCAAAAGTCTGTCCCCGACTTTTGCCACCGCGGCTGTTCTTAAAATTTACTTTTCTTTTATTGGAGCGCGACCCACGAAAATAAGGGAAGCACCAATATAAATCCTCCAATAGCCACGGTGGCAACGGTCGGGGACAGACTTTTGATTTTGGCAAGTACACAAGTCCAACACCTGGTGGTCCCCGGTTCGAGCCCGGGCGCAATAACTCTTTTGTTCTTGATCTTCATAAGTCTAGTGTTCGTAAGCGGGCAGTCCGGCCTGGGCTTTTTTGGTGGTAGGCCGGGCTGGACTGTAAGCCACAGTCCGTCTTTGGGGGCTAATCTGGCCAGGCCTGGCCGGACTGCAGATATCTGCAGGCTTTCGAGTGATAACTTGTTGGGGTAAAAAATAAAGCAGCAATGACATAAAAAAAGTCTCTTTGGCGGGGAATTGAACCCCGGTCATCCGCACTCAGAGAAAACTGGCTGGCGGAAATACAGTACTAACCAGCTGCCAAGCGGGACTTCCCGTAAGGGATGTGTCGTATCATACTTTTTTCTTTCCTTCAGGATCAACAGGGTTGAGGCTGAAATTTATCCGATTCAATCTACCGGTATTCCATTCGAGTTACCACCCCCCTCCCTCTCCCTTCGGTCAAATCCGGGACTCTACCTTCTCCAGATGTAAACACGCAGAAACATCACCGGGACCTACGCAATAATCTACCGTGCTAGAGCCAATCTCAACCCCCCTCCTTCTCTTCCATGAAAACTGCAAATCACGTTGGACACCAAAGGCAATACCCCCCTCCTGCACTCAGTCCCATCCCGCTATTCACCGCCTACCCTCTATTGCTAGACCTCTACCTCCTAATCTCCAACCTCCCCTTTCTCGCCAGAGGCCGTTTGGGATGAGTGTTTGCGGTGCATAATCAGGGGTTTGTGTCGCTTTTATTCTTCGCCCTATTAGGACGACCATTGTCTGCATGGGCTGACACAGCGTGAGTGACGTGAACTAGTTTTTGGCTTCTACTCGACCTATTACAATGCCTTGTCCAGCGGAACATAGTTCCTCCTGCCTCCGCTATTTATACCGCAACCTCCGGACCGCCACTAATGGAAATTCAACCCACACCTGCTCCTTCCTGCCCCTCCCGTGCCTCGATCCCTGTTCGCAGGCCCAAGTGCAAGAGGGTAGTCCTACTCACGTACCCGAAGGGCGCAATCCTCTCATCGCTAGTACTGGATAAGCTCTGCGCCGACACACCCGGGTTCCTACTCTCCTTCTTTGGGGTCTACATTTTCAGCAACGGATCGAATCCATTCAACAACCTACTCTACCATCACAACGATCCGGACGCGGATACCCTTAACACTATGCCAATCGCGGGGAGTATCTTTTTCTAGTAGTGGAATTCTGGGATATGTCGAGGTTGGGCGTGCTGGGGGGGGTTCAGTAGGTTGCTGAGGTATAGGGATAGAGGGGTGGTAGAGTAAAGGCGCCTAGTTTGTTGGGAGAAAGACGGGAGAGGCCGAGGGAAGGTTTTCTTTTCTTTTTTTGTTGCGTAGACTATCGAACTGGGGACAAGAAATCTTGACACGGTATCAATTTTAATATCGGGACTATAATGCGTAGATCGCTGTCTTACCGGTGGTTTAATTCTTGTTACATTGACTAGCAATGCACTACACGATAATTATATATTCTATAGTATGTCCTTGTTAGAGCGGCTATGGTATCACCCCATGAGTCTCTAAAAATGCTACAAGTATCCTTTTTTTTTTTTAAAAAAAAAAGACCTCCCCAGTACTAAAACTTCACTTTACTCCCCTTGCCTATGTACAACAATACACTAATTGCACATTAATTCCCAGTCGACGGTTCATCTAACTCTTGGCTAACTCCCACCTTCCCTCAATCATTGCCATTCATTCCACGCATCTAGCTGGGGGGGGGGGGGCGGGCGGGGGGGGGGGGGGGGGGGCGGGGGGGGGGGGGGGGC
>Ga0307509_10003053_pt1 | contig 26048 bp, 23 predicted proteins | sample 10_EM_MG_FD_202245 | JGI IMG/M metagenome (GOLD analysis project Ga0307509, IMG submission 202245) | Populus trichocarpa ectomycorrhiza microbial communities from riparian zone in the Pacific Northwest, United States - 10_EM | ecosystem: Host-associated > Plants > Roots > Unclassified | place... | reverse complement strand
TAACTAGCAAACGAGCAACTACACAGCCGTCTGCCTATGACGCGCCGTCCCAACGCTGGGGCCAGAGGGGGGTGTTAGCAAAACCCGCCCAAGTTTAATAGCATGTTCGGGCCGCCCTCATACAGGCATGGGGCCTCCCCGCGCAGATGTGTGTGCGCCCAAGAACATCTAAGAGCCTATAGAATGTGAGGCAATCGACCTCTAAGTTCTAGGATGACTTTGCCGGTGAAGGTAGGGTAACTTGGGTTCCTCAGTAGGGTAACTGGGACCCATGGGCAAAATGACCAAATTCCCAAGGTAGGGTAACTTTGCCCTCTTATGCCTTTAACCGCTCAGGAAGCCCTCCAGGCGACCACAGAAGTCGTCTCGGAGGTCCGTGTAACATTCCCATAATTCTCTTGACCTTATGCGAATGTTCTCCCGAAAGGTTACCCTGCCTAGTAGAGTACCTCTAGGCTACTCAACTATCCTCTAGGCCTTATCCTAGGTTTACCAGCTATTTGTATAAAGTATACGAGACCATACCACCTCCGGTTACCCCTTGGTATACCATTTGGGCTAAGGTGATAGTGATTGTAGCTACCTATCGTAGGGTCGTTACAGGTAGTCTGGGCCTAACTCCGGGAATCGAAACTCAAAAAGAACAATGCGGCGCGCACCTTATGACTGAGGTCCCAGAACGAAGAATCTATATCGAATGAACCCCTTGGTCAGTGTACCTCGGAGAAATGATGGTTAGACAAATCAGAAAAAGGGGAACCAGGTTATAAGAAGAAGGAAAAGAGTCCAGCCAGGCACCGAGACAACACAACCCAATGTAATCGTTCATGGAAGTTGGTAGTTGAGTTCGATCGCGTTAAGAGCACTGAAACTGGATGAGGTAAAAAACTAGGGTACGGATCGAGGAAAGATCGAGAGATGTTGAGGGCCGGGAAGGGTGCAAAAAAGCGAGGTAATTTCCGACTTTGCATGCCTGGAAGCTAGCCAATAGAGACAAGACTATTCTACCTCGATCTAAGGGACAAGATGGTCCAAGATTACCGGAATCTAGCGAAAGCGGACCCTGCACAGTAGGGGATAGATAAAAGACACCAGAAGTGAAAAGCTAGGATACGTCGGGTATTCAGACTCACTATCTAGTTTAAACTATCCCTGAGAGCGAGACAGGTGCCACTCTAGCAGAAGGGTTCCAAATATGTTGAGGAAGAGCTTGGGCGAGAGTAGTTACCCAAGCTGTGGCTTTAGTGATTAGGGCACGCCTGTTTTAAGCCTTTACGCTATCCAAGGCCCAACAGGTTTCTCGGTTAAATCCCAAATGGTATAAGACGAAGGTACCATTCCCGATCAGTCACCAATGATCCACGAAATAAGTCAACGATACGGACTACGCAGGCCTAGTTGCAAGGTGGAGACATTGTGCTAGACGGTAATGCCTGGTATTTGGGAACTCCTCGGCAGGAGGTAAAGACCGCTTGTAGTGGGTTGCCCGAAATACTAATTCAGAAAGTTTATCTGAGGAGTCCTCTCTGGACGAAACTGCGCGGACGCGGTCATAAACCACCACAGTCAACGAGACAATGCATTTTAAGAGAAAAAACGAAGAACCAGACAGCCCTCAGAGGCCAATACCGAGTTCTCCGAAAAATTATTCATGTCCAGAAGGACCCGCCCACTTAGACGTTGAGGGGAGACGCACGAGCATTCATGTTTTACTAGATTCAGGAGCTAGTTGCTTCCTATTAAGCGAGAAGCTAGTCAAACGACTCGACATTCCATACAAAGTCCGAAAAAAACCAATTAGAATAGTCGGATTCGATGGGCTTTCAAGCTCATCAGGTGGTCAGAGATATACCCCCCCCATCATACTGGAAATCGGAAATGGACATCAGTCTCCCATCTCCGCCGAAATAGCACCTACAGGACGCTTTGACCTTATCATCCCCTTTGGATAGTGGTACCATGAACACCACTTATCACATTTAGACGAACCGAAAAAATGGAGTTTCGAGCAAATGACATGTCATGATCATGTTGGGGATGAAGCCATAAAGCATCTGTTTGAGTACGACGCAACGGTCGCATACGATCCAAAGGCACAGTATGTGGGAAGAATTGGAAGAATAGAAGAAAAGAATCCTGTAGAGTTAGAGACTCTACCACAGGAATATGCTCAGTTCAAGCATTTGTTTCAACTGGAAGCGTCGGAGAAAATGCCCCCGAGACGGACGTTCGATCATGCAATCGACCTTAAGGAAGGATCAGAACCTCCTTGGGGACCCGTCTACCCCATGTCACAATACCAGTTAAACACTCTGAAAACCTATCTTGATGAGATTTTGGCACAAGGCAAGATTACGCATAGCCAGTCACCTGCTGGAGCGCCAATCTTGTTTGTACCAAAACCCGACGGTCGCATACGATTATGTGTGGACTACCGACAACTCAACAAATTGACGATTCTCAATAAATACTCACTCCCTTTAATGAGTGAGTTACGAGATCGAGTTGCGGGAGCCACAATTTTTACAAAGTTAGACCTTAAGGATGATTATCACCTGATTAGGATTAAAAAGGGTGATGAATGGAAAACAGCTTTTAGAACTCGCTATGGATAATACGAATACAAATTCATGCCGTTTAGACAAGTCAATGCTCCTGCAACTTTCCAACGCATGATGAACAAAATATTACTCGAATTCCTTGACCAAGAGGTAGTGGTGTACCTGGATGACATCCTCATCTACTTTAGGACACATGCGGAACATGTCGCAATGGTCAAGAAGGTACTTTCGCCATTAATGGAACACCAATTAGCAGTGTCCATTAAAAAATCCGAGTTCCATGTTAAGGCTGTTGAATTCCTAGGATATATTGTGGCAACAGACGGGGTAACGATGAGTACGAGGAAGGTGGACTCTATAAGAAAGTGGAAGGCACCTAGGTCGGTGAAGGAAGTTCAAATTTTTCTTGGCTTTGCAAACTTCTATCGAAGATTCATCGAAAACTTCTCGAAGATATGCAAGCAAATAACGGAAACGCTGAAAGGAGACAAACAAAAGTTCAGCTGGTGACGAGAGCAGAACATAGCGTTTGAAAAAATCAAACAGCGATTCACAACGGCGCCGATCCTGGCGCATTTTTACCCGGAACGGGAAACGGTAATCAAAACCGACCCAAGCGACTTCGCGCTTGCAGCAATTTTATCACAGTTTCAAGATAAAAGGCTTCACCTGGTGGCTTTCCATTCCCGGAAATTGAATTCAGCTCAACGCAACTACGACATTCACGATAAAGAACTCCTAGCCATATTGGAAGCGTTCATGCAATGGAAACACTAGTTGTACCGCGCGGATAAGCCGATTACAGTTTATACCGATCACCAGAATTTGCAACACTTCTTGACAACAAAAAAGTGGAATCAAAGACAAATTCGCTGGGCGCAATTGCTTGCATCATTCAACTTCAAGATTATCTATCGACCGGGGTCCAGAAGCGGTAAACCAGACGCATTAAGCAGACGACCAGAGTATTGTCCTGAGGAGGGAGCTGAGCATACCGAACAATCAATCCTAAAAGCAGAACATTTCTCGATAAGTCTTGTACAAGACGAACCGGTTCAGGAAAAGTTGACAAAACGGATGCTGGTACAACAAGCCACAGCCATTCAAGTAATGAAAATGGCAGCCAAGGCCACGTTACCATCAAGAGGCTTAAGGTTTTCGGCAGGACACGACTTATACGCTCTAGAGGACGTGCTGATTCCAGCAAGAGGACAGAAGCTTGTCGGAACTGGAATCGCTATTGGAATACCGCAAGGGACTTATGCTAGAATCGCCCCACGAAGTGGCCTGGCATACAAAGAAAGTATAGGGATCGGTGGAGGAGTTATAGACGCCGACCATACGGGAGAAGTGAAGCTTATAATGATGAATCATAGCAACAAAAGCTATCAGGTCCAGGAAGAGGACCGGATTGCACAAATGATCATCGAAAAAATTGATACGTCAGGAATGATAGAAGTGGACAGTTTACAAACAACCGACCGAGGAAACAAAGAGTTTGGAAGCATAGACCAATCGCCAAAGCGAACCATTGCGGTGGAACAGGTACAGCCGATCATGTGTCAGCTATATGCAGACAGCAGGGAAAACAGATTATTTAGCGAAAACGATATCGGACGAAATCCATGGCTCCTTCAGGAAGAAGTCATGGTGTCAAACGCTATGATATCCAAAGCTCTACTGCAAGAATACAAGTTAGAACTTTTGGAAGAAGTCCGAGAACCCTCAGGAAATGATCTCCAATGGTTAAGCAGGGAAGCGACGCTAAAAGATCTAATAACCTGTGGCAAAGAATTGCCTACGAATTGGCAATACAAAGACGGGTTTTCCTACATCAAAAATCGGCTATACATACCTGCGAATAATGCGCTAAAAACCAAGATTACAAAAGGATGCTACGATTCGAAGGTAGCAGGACATTTTGGGATGGAAAAAACGATAGAGATAATCATGAGAGACTTTTGTTGGAAAGGACTCACTGACTAGATAAATGACTACGTTCGGTCATGCGATGAGTGCCAACACAATAAATCTCCACGACATGCGCGATGGGGATTACTTCAACCTCTCAAAACGCCATACGCAGTATGGAACTCTATCTCAACCGATTTCATCACCCAACTACCGGAATCACAAGGCTACACTCAAATCATGGTAGTAGTCGACCGATTCACAAAAATGGCACACTTTATCGGTCTCCCGACAAACGCAACAGCAAAAGACGTCGCAAATGTCTTTCTCAGGGAAGTTTGGAAACATCATGGTCTACCCACAGAAATCATATCCGACATGGACGCAAAATTCTCAGGAGAATTTTGGGAGTCTCTATGCAAGTTGCTAGGGATCAAAACAAAGATGTCAACAGCGTACCACCCACAGACGGACGGTCAGACGGAAAGAACCAACCAAGTGCTGGAAGGTTACTTAAGCAATTTCGTCAACTAAGAACAGGACGACTGGTATCAGCTGTTACCCTTAGCCGAATTCGCATACAACAATTCCGCAACAAATACACATGGAATGTCACCCTTCTTCGTGAACTACGGTTATCATCTACAGACACAATGGATGAGAGAGCGACAAGCTCAGAATCGAGGGGCTGAGTTGTATAGTCACTGGATGAAGACGATTCACAAACGAGCGGTAGAAGCGATAAATTATACTCCAGAGGCGATGAAAAAGTACTACGACCGAAAAGCATTACGACAGCCAGATTATAAGGAAGGCAATTTGGTAATGTTAAATGGAAAGAATATTCGTACGAAACGGCCCTCGAAGAAGTTAAGTCCCAAGCTCTATAGACCCTTCAAAATCATAGAAGCAGGAGGCCAACGCGCTTTCAAGCTCGAAATATCACCTACATGGAGGATACACCCAACCTTCCATGTTTCGCTGTTAGAACCCTATCGAACCTCGGTCCAAGAAGGAAGAGAACAGCCTCCACGAGAGCCAGAAGAGATCGATGGCGATCTCGAATTGGAAGTGGAACGGATGTAAAGAGTGAAATAATCTCTTATACAAGGAAGGTTCGTGGTCGCAATAAGCGAATGCACGAACTAAGGTATTTTGTTAAATGGAATGGGTGTTCAGAAGATGAGAACACTTGGGAACCGCCTGAGAGTTTGGAAAACGCTCAGGAATTGATAGAAGGTTTTCATCAGGAAAACCCGGATATGCCAAGTAGGGCAGATGTTGAAAAGGGACAAAGGTTTTGCTCATGTGGACAAGTAAACGCATGAGGTTTTTTACCCTACCTCCAAGAGTTCAAAAAGGATTTTATTTGTTTTAAGGATGGAAGATCTTAGAAGCATTCGAGGACGAAGCTTAGGGAGAGGGAGCTCGTGTTAGGCATACTGGAAGGCCTAGCCTTCCATTCGTGAATAAATACCTATAGTTACCCTACCTTAGGATTCTGAGTTCAAAAAGGACAAGCCAACACCCCCCTCCCACACCAGCGTTGGGACAGCACTACACCAGCATATGCCACCGTAGTTGCGTCCCATCACCAAAGACATGGTCATTGGAACCCTTCTCGTAACCCATATACGTCGCGGCTGTCCGTCCAAAAGGATCCCGTTCGCAGGATATATGAGGGAAGTTCTTTGGCGAGCATATGCAAGTTGTTCGAGCCAGATCGGTCGACGTCGCATAAGGTTACTGAGCACTAAAGACAGGAGTCACGGAAGTGGTCACTAAGTAACGGGACGTTTTGACGGACAATGGTTAAACAACACATTCTATACTCCATGCTCTCGCGATGAAAGTCGCAGAAGTGAATGGTGTTGTTGGATGAGGTAGTTTGAGAAATCAAGCATACCCGCACTCATGCACGTCAATAGCATCCATAGGATGCTGATGGAACCATACGATAACGATATGACTATGGAGGGATAATGGCTATTGGTGCGATTATCGTGACAAGGATATCCTATGCCTCGCAGATGTCGGTTGCAGGATATACCTGCAATGCTGAGAGGTTCGATAACAAAGCTGACCCCTTTGTTGGTTCGATCATGAAGACCATTCTGCGTATGCAAATGGTAAGCAAGACTCCATGCCGACGAAGATAGATCGTAACCAATGAACTGATGTGTGGGAGCACCGTCAGGAAAATTCTTGATGTTGTGATTCGGAAGTCGAAGTGAGATAACAGAATTGTCAAGGTCAAATGGTGTTCGCACTTTTGGAACAAGCTGGAGTTTGTTAGTAGGTACTTAGTTAGTATGATAACTAGATGTAGCCTGCGACAACCCAGACGCGGTATATAAATATCGAGGTGCCTCCCGAGCTATTTGAACATTATCAAGCAACGGAGAAGAGATCTTATCAATATTAGTTTTTACGCTAGAAAAATCTTTATCACTTTACCTACCTCTATTTTGAAACATTAAGCCTTCCTAGACAATCTCCGTCTACGAATAAGATTATCGGCCTGAGTTATCTCGCAAGACTTTGAGATAGGCTCCCGCCTAACACAACCCTGGTTGTCCCTCCTGGCCCTATGCCTAATACCCAAAGCTTCTCAATTAAAGATACATTAGTAAAGTAGTTTTCTAAGAGTAAATACCATTGAGGATTTTGTGGAAGATGCTGAGTAAGCTGTATCACGGCTCAGGATGTACAGCTCTACGCAAAAGTGTTTGTAATGCTGCTGAGTCAGCACCTCGTCTAAACAATGTTCGAATTTCTGACCTACTCCAAATAGTTATAAAAAAAAAGTCCAACCGAGTGATAAATATGCTGGAGGGTTAATAATAATAATATAGATATGATGCCTATAAAGCTTGAATATTGGAAAATTAAAATTAACAATTAAACAAAACCCAAACCTAATAGTTGGTATAATATAATATTATCCCACTGCTTTCCACTGGAGTTTCTTGTAATTTGTATTTTTTAATTGTTTACTTTAATTTCTACATTTTCAAACTCGAGAGTAGTTACTTCAATTTTGGCCCTCTAGCATAATCTTTACCTTAGTTGAAATTTTGTTTTTAATTTTTAACTATTGTTTAGGATGAGCGGGTTGTTGTGACCTCGGTTACTTGACATAGTGACTCAGCAGCATCATGAGCACTTTTGCGTAGGGGCTGTAGGTATTGCGTTTTAAGAAGCCAAAGACTCATTAAGCGGCTCTATTTCCTGAGTTGCAGAATATCAGAGAAAAGGATAAGTATATCTATAGTCGCAGAGGGCATAGATCTTGTAGCCTTGCTTAATCAGCGTATTTCGAATCTTGTGTGTATGCTGACTTCTACTGCAAAACCTGACCACCATTTCATCTATTGCTACTTTAGTACTAGGTAGATAGTACTGCTGAAATCACTGCTCGAGGATAGAGGCCAAAGGCTCAACTTTTTGGTACAAATCTCTAACATCAAGTATAACTCGGGGATCAGAGACATGAAAGTACTGCTTGAGCTGCATAGCCATTTAATGTCATTCAATTTTGCGGTAGGCGACACTGAACTTTGGTTGCAGACTGTCTCTGAGTCCTAGTATGGACAGATCATTTCCAAATTTTTGTCCAACTATTTGACTCTCACCTTGACCAGTACAAGGCCATACCAGGCTTCTTACGTAGTCTTACCTTAATAGTGAGACCAAGAAAAATTCTAAGATGACTAGGAGTCATCTTTTTCCAAGGATGTAAGGTCTTCTCCTTTCCTCTGTTGTAGATAGCAACCCATTTATCCCACTTCAGATTTTCATACAAATTCCTATTAATGACTAATTATTCAAATACGGAATTATCCCACAATAGGGTAAACAAAGTGAATAGATCCTAATCTACAGTATCCGGTATTAGGGCCTAAATAAGAAGGGTTGTTTAGTCATAATTACAAGAAGGTTCTCCCTGGTCATAAGAACTCAAATAGATGGACAATATGCTCAATAGTCCAAAATTTTCTTCATTGCAAGCCGGATGCCAGTAGAAAGCAGGCCGAGACTCGGACCCAGAATCTTCTCCCCAGATGTTATGGGAACACCATATAGAGAGGTGAACTCTAAGGTTGCAACCGCAGCAAACACTCAAAGTAGAAGATAAAGATAAGGTAAATAATTCAAAAGAATCAAACGGTAAAACTTAATATCATTAAGCTGAAAGCTTGACTCAATAAGTTCTCTTGAGGAAAGTTGGTTATCGAAGTAGAATGCCAAACGCTTAAACTTAAGTAGATATCAGATTTAAGCCTTCGACATTCACCACTACTCTAACCTTGTGCGAGTACCCTGTCCTGCTCAGTGCTTGTCCAAGTTCTACCCTCCATCAGGAATTATCCTGCCGGAAGTATCAGACCAACTCGGGTACACTTAACTCCGTCAATAGGATATGAGTTTGTGCAATGCATTTCCAATACAACCGCAGGTGGAAAAACTCTTCCTATCGAAGTCATACCAGTGGCTAACTATTATGACAACAACCGGAATCAATACCTAGGTGGTGGACTCACTAGCCCAGTGGTAGTTTCGTCTATACAAGCTATGCAGTTCATTATTTAATCTAAGCAACTATCTAAGGTGATAAATTGACATGCGAGCTCCTCCGGTGAGATGTAGCCGATGGTTGGCTAAATGAGCACTACCCATAGCCAGCCTGGACATACTCTACAGTGATAAGACTCATACCTCTAGAGTCCATTGACAACCCATAGTAATGCTACAAATCAAGGGGAGAAGGTCCGGGCTGATTACTGTGGTATTTGTCTCAAAAGCACCCTGGCCTTCTGAGACTACCTGAGTACCACTAGGAAGACTACCCTACTACCCTTAGCTTAGAATAGACTCCTAGGTGCCCAAGAGACCATATATGGGCAACCTCCATTTTGGCGGTTACCCATACTCCCCTTATATATCTTGCAAATAACATTCAGTCGGACGGACGGCGACGACGTATATGGTGTTACGGCAGCCACTCCAATAACCCCTTTTTACTAGCAAATGAGCAACTATGCAGCCATCTGCCTATGACGCGCCGTCCCAACGCTGTGGCCAGAGGGGGGTGTTAGCTAAACCCGCCCAAGTTCAATAGTATGTTCGGGCCACCCTTATACAGGCATGGGGCCTCCCCGCGCAGATGCCTGTGTGCTCAACAACATCTAAGAGCCCATAGAATGTGAGGCAATCGACTTCTAAGTTCTAGGATGACTTTGCCGGTGAAGGTAGGGTAACTTGGACTCCTCAGTAGGGTAACTGGGGTCCCTGGGCATAATGACCAAATTCCCAAGGTAGGGTAACTTTGCCCTCTTATGCCACTAACCACTCTGGAAGTCCTCCAGTTGACCACAAAAGTCGTCTCAGAGGTCCGTGTAACATTCCCATAATTCTCTTGACCTTATGTGAATGTTCTCCCGAAAGGTTACCCTGCCTAATAGAGTACCCAAGGCTACTCAACCATTGCCTAGACTTAGTCCTAGGTTAACCAGCTGTTTGTATACGAAACCATACCACCTCTGGTTACCACTTGGTATACCATTTGGGCTAAGGTGGTAGTTATTGTAGCTACCTATCGTAGTGTCGTTACAACTATAAACCACTTCTTCAACTTCCAACAATTCTGTTTCCCTCACCTCAAAGGTCATCTTCTGCAAGTGCTGGAAGAAGTTTTAAACAAGTTTATCTAATGGAAACTGGAACTGATGGTCCTGATGAATTTGACTGCTATCTCCGATGGTTGATCAACAATGATGGCGAACCTCCAATCGAGCAACCAGTCAACTGGTGGTCGATGGCTGGCTCCTTATATCCAAGGCTTTCCACAATGGCTCTTGATACACTCTCTTTACCAGCTATGTCTGCTGAATGTGAGCATGTTTTCAGTAGGTAAGTAATTTCTATTTTCTAAATATATTCCTTTTAAAACTATATTTTATAATTGATACATGTTCTTGCAAGAAATAGAACTAATTTTACAATATTTAAAATATTTTTAGTGCAAAAAATACAGTGACTGACCGCCGTAACTCTCTTCATTGTACAACAATCAAGGCTGCTGAGTGTTTAAAGTCATGGGGTCAAAGCACTTTAATTAATTTTGAATCTGGTGCTGAGATTACTGCACTTCTTCAAAACTGCGAACAAGAAGTACTGGTTTCTAGAGTTGTAAATTAAAATACTTTTGTATGAAATATTTCATTTTTTATCACTTTATTACTTGTTGTTTTCGTTCTTTATTTCTATTTCTACTTTCTTTTTTTTGACTTTATGTTATAGGAGTTTCTGCATGGCTGAATAAGGGTGTGTTTGGAAAAGGAAAAATAGGAATGATCTGTTGGGAGATCATAGGGAAATAGCTTTCTCTCCGGTTTCAAAGAGAAGGAAAAGGAGAATTTGCATGGGTGAATAGAGTCATTTGGCAACTATTTTTTTATTCGAAAATTCACAAGTTTCGAGTTGCCACCCCATACAAATTATGTCCGTGCACGCCAAGAAACTAGAAATTTCAACTCAGAATTTGGATTTTCTGGGTAAAAAAAATAGTTGCCAAATGACTCTAATGCAGTAGAACCATTGCATCCCAAAGGGTTTTAAGATATTACACAATAGTCGTCCGACGGCCGTCCGACTGGACGACTGGCAGCCCTGGGCTGCAGAGATCACATTTTGTCGCCGTTGTCATTTTATCTAAGTGGCCCACAGTTACCCTGCCCTGCTTTTCCTCGTTGCATTGTTGGTTGCCCTATGTTGTCCATCGCAGACTACCAGCAGACTACGCCCCGCGTGTCCCAGCCCGCACTTCACCCCACCAAGTTCCACACCACGTATGTACTCGAATATCATAACCACACTCACCACTACAACCTCCTAGCATCCTACCAATCGAACTCAACCCACCTCAACTCCCCAATCCCCACTAGCAGCGCAGTGAAAATGAAGGGATCTTACCCGATAAACCCTCTCAATAGCGTCTATCTCTATCTTGTCCCACCCCCACGAAGCATTGCCGAATCCCAACGGGTCTACAAAGCGCTGCAAAAGTTCGGACAAATAGACATGTTTCGAATAATCAGAGTATTCCCCCCGTCCTCTCTCCCTACTGTTCCAAGGCTTACGTTATATTAGCATGACCAAACGACCAAAATGCCCACGCCCCGCGCGCACGTAATTTTCTCCTCCACAAACGCCGGCGTCTCACTACTGTCCGCCTCGCCTCTTGAAATCCCCGATACCAGGATTACAGTTAGAGCATCAGAGTGCAGGTTCCGGCACACAAACTATATACGGACCGAGAGTAACACCCATGCGATACGCTCCGCCAATCTGCTGAGTAGAAAAACACTCGTCGTGGGTGCGCCGGAGGCGGAGAAAGAGAGCGGGGGTTTACAGGAGGATACTGGAGGCTCTTTCGGTGTCGAAGGAGGCGCGGATATCCTCTCGAGGCTGAAGAAGAGGTTTACGGGAGGATTTTCGGGGTTCGATCCAGTTGAGAAAGAAATGGAGAAGGGGGGGGAAGGGGGGGGAAGGCTGCAAGAGGAGAAGGAGGAGGTTATGGCCATGGAGGAGGTGGATCCCCAGGAGATGCAGAGCAAAGACACGGAAGAGGGGAATGTGCGGATACAGTGTGAAGAAAATGGTAAGACCGGAAAGCCTTGATTTTAATATCATGGCATAATAGATCGTCGGCCACGTGAAGCTCCTGTGATATCACCGCTCTTAGACCACGATGTCTGTCCCCGACACCGGCCCCACGACGCCCGCAATTGTGGCTGTCACCACCATCACTGCTGATCAAACCTTGATCATGATGAACACTTATGATTTCGTCTGCACCGGGCAGCCATGTTGGCCCAAGCATCTAGGACAAGCACTCTACATCCACTCCATGTGCTCGAGTACTAGTATTCTCGTCACCGGATTGAAGTTCCATCTTTTTCCCCCCATCACCACCAAAACGTGAGCAACTTTAATCTGGCGGCTTGAGCACAATCGTTTCACAGCAACAAGCGCCGCGGCGAATCATCTAACGTAATAGCCGTGCCGTGCTAGGAATTGTGCACCGTGCTGAGGCTTTAATGGGAGGAGATAGCAGCTCGGTTGGCGTTCCAGCACTAACTTATTCTCTTACCCCGCCAACTCCATTCAAGCGCGCAAAGACAAATAAGTGCCCTGAGGACTCGACTCTGCCCGAGCAAAATATGCAATGGGTGCGTCCCTGAGAGCCCTGAGGGTCCGAAAGCGCAAGATATTTCCAAACCTCCCCAATCACCGTATCATTCGTATACCTTGCTGCCCAAGCTTCAGATAAACTACCATTTGGTTGTGGTTTCGTGATAGTAATGGTTTATCGTTTATTTATCATGCCTTGGGGATATTTTAAGTTTCTTTGGCTTTGGCGAGGTTTTAGGCCATAGCCCATCTCAGGGAGCTCGCTAACTCATGGATCCCCCCATTTTACGAATAAATCCGAGGAGCTACAAAAAAGACTACAGAGAACGGGGTTCATAGTTTAGCGCCAGCAGGGAGCAGGGCACAAAGCACTGCAACGGGTAACCATTCCTAAAAAGGAAAACCGTTAGCCCATGGCACACAGTTTAAACCTTTATCCGGATCCAAGCCTCAAGCCTCCAACATCGAACATTCACAAAGACATGCGATATTTGATCTCCCCACCATGGCCGGTGGAACGATTTAACTTAGCAATCGTATGAGAAAAAAGTAAAAGACAAAAAACAATCTAGCATCACGGAAACCCTTGCCGGACCAACTAGTTTCCCCCCCCTTCACTCTGCAGAAAAAACCTGACGCAAGTAGGATAGGTTCAAGTGTCCTTGTAGTGACTAAGCACGTGCCGCCGTGGCCACCCAATCAAATTGCCAATAACAAGGGAGCGTTTCTTGATTTCCGAGATACTCGAGTACCTAGTCTGCCCGAATGCTTAGGAGTGATTGAACGTGACGTTTTTTTAATTTTACCCCCCTAACTATTGTGTGAGCTAAGATGGATGCGTGTGGTAGTACCAGTACTTGGTGCATGGGTATGACGTAAACTACTTTATGGTGCGTGAGAGTTAATTTAGTTATCCTTGAGGGAGGGAGGAGAGGGGTGATATAAGAATGGGAGAGAGGGAGGGAAGGAGATAAAGACTTATTTCATTCGCGCCGCGAGAGACATCCCACGGTGAAGCCCGCTACACCCGCCCGCCTGCCTTCCTCTGCTGTTAATCCGCCCTTGTTTGTATCTAACTTATCGTCCAACCAGTCGTCACATTCAATCAACCAATAACAAGAAACTTTTCCCTTTTCAACCCTTCCAAGAAAAAGAAAGAAAGCAGCAGCAATGGCAGGAGGGGTTGCGAAGGTTATGACCTGGCTAATACGCCTCTTTCAACTCCTCTTCGCGATAATCCTCGTAGGGGTTCTCTCCTACATGATCGACCAATTCCGGCACTATAACCTGAGCGCTCCACGGGAAGTCATAGTTCCCGAAGTGTTTGTATGTCCCCTCCCTCCCCCTCCCCCTCCCACTCCTCTAATCCCATACTAACGTAAAACTCCAGTCAGTCCTAGCCATTGTAATAACCGGCTTCTCAATCATCGCCCTCTTCTTCCTCGGCTACACTCTACAACTTGTAGCTGCGTTTTTCGATTTAGCCCTGTTCGCGGGATACCTGGCCAGTTCGATCCTGCTAAGACGCAACTACCACAGCCACACCCGGTTGGATACGCTCAGAAATACACTCATCGCTATGAGACTCGCCCATGGCGATTCTGCGCGCAGGCTTAGGACAACAGGCCTTGTGAAACTGGTCGTTGCGTTGTGTGTTATTCAAACGTGAGGGGCTTTCCCCGTACTTTGCCTCTATAAGGAAGAGCGACTAATGAGAGGGGGTGATGGGTTAGGTTTTTGTTCTTCTTCACGACCATTTTGAGTGTAGCGGTTGCGAACAAGGTGGAGAAGGAGAAGGGATTGCGCGAGAAGAAGAAAGAGCATGGTACCGTTTAGGAGAGGGATGTGAGGGGAAGGAGTTAATTTTTAATAACGAAATAATGGCAAATCGGTAGGTAGGTATATTTGACAAGGGTTGGATTGGATCGGGTTCGGATTGGAATTGGAATTGGAATTGTTATCTGGTTGTTTAAGCTAGCTGGTTGTTGGTTCGTCGATGCCGGTGGAGCAGCAATTATTCATGCAATATCACAATATCACAGAGTTTTTTTTTTTTTCGTTTTATGGCCGAATGATATTCGCTTCCACTCAGTGATCTAAACTAAGCTCCAGTCGTGAGATAGGGCTCCGATGTCTTGGTGAACGGGCGTAGGTAGAGTAGGGCAAGCGCTCAGTAAGAGAAACTAAGGTTCGTTTTTTTAAGTTGCCTGAATGCATAACTACATTAGAGGGGGCAAATACTGCCCAGCAAAAATCAGACCTCAATCGCCGTCCCCGGACTGGAGGGCGGCCTCGGCCCTCGGGTGTCAACTTCTTCTATGGCCGATATCACAAGTAGGCAGGTCAGAAAATGCCTCTCGCAGGGGTTCAAGGGCATCCCAAGAAAGAAAAAATAGGTATCATAATAGCTTAGCTACAGGGTGCAGGACATCACCTTCATGCAGGATAAAAGTAAGTTGGTCCCGCCCAGACCACCCACGACAAGTTCAAAGCCGCCGCGGAGACCCGCAAGAAACACATGCAAACATCAGAACGATCCAAGAAAAGGAATTCAATCCCGCCCCACACCATAACCAGACAGAAAATTGCACCTAAGCCAACTGGCACTCACGGCGGGCGGACGCCGAGGCACTCGTAGCATTTCTCGAACTCTAGCCCTAGCAATTTCCGTTTGCAGACCGGTACTTTGAATCAACGTAGCACATGTCATACAGGGAAGCATGGGGATCTCCTTGATCCACTTGGACCCATTTCGTTTATGGGCGCTCGCCTTTAGCGTGTGCAGTAGCAATACAGCCCTGGTTTAATGTGTGTCATCAGAGTAGGTGCATATCCTAGATGCCCGGAGCACCTGAAGCCCCGCGATTGTGCAAACAGTCAGACCAGTTGATGACTACTGTGGGGTACAATACTGCACGGTCTATATCCATTTAGCAGGGAAGCTGGGTAATTACCAGCGAATTTCAGAAGAGTGTACTGTACGCCTTGATGATTTGAGAGCGGGAGCACCAATACCGGTGCTCCACCGGCGGAGAGAGGTGAATGCAGTTCCCTTGACACAGCCCGCCATACCCCGAGGCCCGACCGGAGGTGCTGCGATACTTTTAGACTAGTACGCCCAGAAAAAGTAGCTTTTGGCGCAATCCGGAGAGCAAAGAAAGGCGCCATGTGATCAGCAATGACCAACTTTAATAAAACACTCGCACAGTGCGAGTTGATAACATGGTGCAACCATCCACATTACACCCGTTCGCCAACCACTCTTCTCCTGCTCGTGTATTGCCTGTCTGATCCCTTGCCTACACATAGGCGGGAACTTATCATTTCCCCTCCTCCACATCCCCCGACCCACAAGGCCACCACAAAAGCACAATTACCACTCCAGGGGCCTTGGTAACCCCACCTACAATCTCCCCTAAAGCACCCAACGCTCCCACACCCTCCCCACTTCACCCCTCCTCCTCCTCCTCCTCCTCCTCCCTCCTCCTCTCATCAATACACCCCGATATCCATCCCCAGCAGCATCCCATTACCCTCACTCCCCAACACCAACGCATGTCACCTCAGTCCCCAATCGCACAGTGTGTATATGTGGCTCGTTAGAAACGAATGCTCCGGAGACGTTCCTCTGTCTTATATAAATAGCTTTTGCGAGGCGCCTGCCTATAACCAGTTAGACGCGTGCGTTCAGCGGGATTCGTGCGGCATACAACCTCCGGCAGCTTCTATACAGTGGACTTCGGAGGATGTCTGGGGCATGTGGGACGTTAGTCGTTCCTTCTCCCTGGCCATCAGTCTCGCCGGAGATCTTCACAACCCGAGACCAGATACCCATCAAGATATACCCACCCCCCACCCCTCCCCCTAAACACCCGGTAACCCATGATTACCACCTAAATTCCCAATGACCAAACTCCCCGCTTAGGTTGAGTGTTAGAAGGAAAAGGTTGATGTTAGAAGTTACAGGAGTGTTGCCGACCGTTCGGGGGTGTTGCAGATTATTCGGGAACATAATAGATTGATCTAGTGCTTTAGCGGTTCACGCAGAGGTTGTGCCTACATGTCTTTCCTCTATTACCACGGGAGTGTGGAGAGGAATGTGGACATGCGGGAGAAAGCGGAGAGATGCGCAGATTAGTGATCTATAAAATGATCAAGGTTTGTTACAAGTACTTGTGTTCTGTTTATATACAGTCACTAGACAAAAGTCTTGGTGATTTGGGAATAGTGAGACACGTCCGCGCGCCTAAGAGGTATTTTCCAAAAGGTGGATAATGGTATTGCGAGGTAGAATCAGGAGGTTGAACATGAAATATTATTTTGGTAGTAAAGAAGTAAGACTACATCCAGTACTGTACAGTACATACTCGGCATCATCGGTGATTTTCCAATGTGGTCGGGCAGGGGGGGGGTGTCGGACTGTGCTCGCTTAGTTTGCTGACTAAGGGATCACCAAGACTTTTGTCTAGTGACTGTACCTGTCTTTACCGTTAGTCCAGTTCCAGAGAGTAAGAACCAAGTTGTAGAAGTTACATCTCCTACCTTTCTTACAGAGTGTCCAAGTTCCAAGCGAACCCTCCCATTCTACTGCCCACCGCTATGCTATTCCCCCCACTCTAACATCGAGTAAGGAAGCTGCGATTGTGCTACCGCCTTTGATGAGTTTGCCCTTTGTACCCATAGGCTGAGCAGCAGCCCGCCCTCTTCCGCAATTGCATTCCTTTGTGATGAGATTATCACGTGGATGTTTCTCCTGCGCGGGTGCAACGGTGCGGGTGATCCTGCTACGGAGCTCCTAAAACTGCCGGAGGAAAACGTGGAGAAGGGCGAAATGGGGACGTACAGCACTTGTACTACCCTTCATAAATACCGGCACCGAAAAAGCGGCTTTGTGCGGGAGCTAATAGGGAACCGTTCCGGCGGGGCGACCAAGCAGCGGTCCCCCTAGTGGGAGGGCAGCTGCCTTGCCCTGCCCACCGTTTCGTCGGTAATCAGGAAGTAACCCGGCATGATGATCATTTCGATCCAAAAAGGATTAGGGTTTAGGTACCGGTAAACGAAGTAAAGTTAGACCTCACCCTCGTAGCGCCAACTCCACCAACCTCACCGCTTCCCAGTTCGCGTTGCCCCCACCTCCCCGCTCCCCCCCCCCCCAGCGTCTCACCCACCCCCTATGCTCGCTCTCCTACCTACCCTCGCCCTCACACCTGTACTCGCGAGCCTTCACACGACCGATCTCAACACCTACATTTTTCTTCAGCTCTTAACAAGACCACCCCTAATAAGGTGATTTCATTCCGGGGCCCAGACAGACCGAGCTCTTAAGCAGCGTGGCACATAGTAATCCGCCCGCCATCGTGTGTTCAGGGTATTATTGTGAGCAGTAGGTTACCGGTAATAGCCTAGAGAGAATGTACTCGTATGTATGTACAAGTACCAAGCTCTCGGAAGCCCCAGGAGATCACCGGGGTACGGTAGTGCCCGTCTAGCATGCCAGACGAACTACGGTATAGTGAGTATCGTACGGGCAAGCAGTCATGAAAACAGCGAGAGAGGCTCAAATGCGCAGGCGGCGAGCGGAGGTTTGACTTATTCCACCAGCATGAGTATGATAGACCACTCGGGTGTCCCATCATTTCCCGCACGAATAGTCCACAAATCTGTTAGGTAATGATTTACACTCTCAAAATAAGATCACAAAACCATCTTCACCCCCTCACCATCTTTATCGGCATGCCGGTGGATTTCGGTAATGTGCTTCACCCTCACACCCATGAAATCAGTTCATAAACCAATTAACTAATAAATACCAACCATCCAATGAGTGTGATACTTCCACCATCCTTTGTCATCGATCCCTCGAAGAGCATGTTTCGGCAGCCCCTCCCACCCCTTGGTAAGTCAAACGCGCGAAATAAGGATGAGGTCATCCGTGTTGGTTTCAGGCAGACAGGCAGCAAGGATCGATCCACTCAGGAAACCTGAGGCGGAGGCCGCTCGCAGCGACCGCGCGAGCTGGCGTGGGCAGGGGGAACGGGAGGAACTGGACTATTGGTACTTGTACCGTACTCGAGTAGTTTGGATGATCATCCGGATTCGGTGGCAGTCTATCAGTGCCGACTTACCGATTTGTTTGTTGGTCCGGAGGATAGGGCACTCCAGCATAGCGATTGTTGGACAGACAGCGCACGTGGTGGCGAAGCGAGATTCTCAGTAACTCGTCCAATGGTGAGAGGGCGCGCGCAGACAACTCAAGCAGCACCAACAACACAGTGCGGCGAAAGAGACAACTAGACCATCTACTCCAGATTTCTATGCACCAAGTTACCAAAATAGCATTCCAATCGAGTGCCATGGCCTCCCCAAAGCATCCGACGAGTCGCGATTCTCTTTCACCCACCCGTCTACAAACCCGACAAACAAAGAACCTTCCGCCCTCCATTCCATACATTTACTAAATAAAGCACCACACTATCACCAAATATCACTCGAAATTCTGAAACAATCACCCTTGAAAGTCAACCAGCACCCGAGTGAGCAATGATGAACAAGTCTAGAATGTTCATGAAATGGTTTGTTTGTTTCAACAATGTAGAGAAATAATGTTTCAAGATAAACAAAACGGAGTAGTGTTTGAATGTTCAAGGTCGTCCTGGAAGGCTATAAGAGCTTCCATCCTCGTCGATAAATGGCTCGGTGATATGATTGATCAATAACAGTGTGATAATAGATTTTCTTAACCTTTGCATACATACATACACAGCATTCCTTTGCTTTACTTTTTCCCTCCCTACTTTACTCCAAGTTACTTTACTTACTCCACAAGGACGATGCATACCCTCTCCACCCTCTTCCTCTTCCTCCTCCCCCTTGCCTCAGCGCACATAGACCTAACATACCCCGCCCCCCTCAACCACCCCGAAAACCCCAACACGAACCCGGGGACCGCAGACTTCAACTACAAGGCTCCCATCACCGCCGCGGGGTTCCCGTGCAAAGGCTACCACAGCCTCCTCGGCACGCCGGCCGGAAACTCCGTGGCGACTTGGGCCGCAGGATCGACTCATAACTTCACCGTTGGCGGCACGGCGGTGCACGGCGGCGGGAGCTGCCAAGCCTCAATCAGCGAGGACGGGGGGAAGACCTTCCGTGTCGTCAAGAGCTATGTGGGCGGGTGCCCAGAAGTTGGAAAGGTTTTTGAATTCGTGGTGCCAAAGGAGACGAAGAGTGGGGTCGTGCTTTTTGCTTGGTTGGTTTCCCCCTCACTAAACCATTTTAAATCTTTAACGTTTGCTAATTTGGACGGTGCAGGACTTGGTTCAATACCCTTGGCAATAGAGAAATGTACATGAACTGCGCAGCCGTTACGATCTCCGGTGGCGGGGATAAAGGACTCTCAGACCTTCCCGAGATATTCCAGGCGAATTTGGGCAATGGGTGTGAGACCGTGCCGACCAAGGACCTGCTGTTCCCTGCTCCCGGAAATGATGTCGACATTGTGAATTCTGCGGCAACTGCACCGGTGGGGCCATGTGAATCCAATGCTCCCGCTGGAGCTAACCCTTCGGCCTCTGTCCCTTCGAGCTCTTCCGCCTCCTCTGGATCCCCCGCTACAGCTATCTCCGCCACCTCCGCCACCTCCACCACCTGCTCCACCTCTGTCTCCCTTTCGTCACCCGCGGCTTCCGCAATCCCAACCGGGTGTCTCTGCATCTGCGGCAGCCCCAGCGGCTACGCAGCCAATATCCTGCCGCTCTCCGCCGTCGACGGTATAGTTGACAAGACGCCCGCTGCCTTCATCATAAACCAACTTCCTACCATTACTGATATTGCCCCCGTGCCTACTGAGTACTCCAACTCTACAAATTCGGATACTTTGGCTTCGGCAGAGGTGAAACCTCCCACCGCCACAGAATCCCCGTCGTCGGCCGGTGACCCAGTGCCGGCGGAAACGATAGTTAAGATTTCCAGCAGCGGAGGACTGAGTGTTACGAGGACGTCACTGTCTGTTGGCCAAGAGCCGACGGAGGCGAAGCCCGGAACGGCGTATAGGTTCCGGAGGTCGTAGATACCTGTAGACTTGTAGAGTTATACTCTGGTACTTTAGACTACATTTAGAAAAGCCTTTTTTTCTCTTAGATTTCTTTTTTTCTTCTTTCTTTTTCTTTTTCTTTTTACCGGGAGGGGGAAGTTCTTTCCCCCCTTCTTTTTTTCCTATTCACTTGTGGTCTTCTGATCCCTTTCTTTTTCCTTGATTCATTCATTTACTGCAGTACTAGTACCGGTGCTCGTACAAGCACTTACTCACCCCAGTCCCTCCTTCTTCCTTCCTTTCCCTTCTACTCCTTTCCCTTCCATACTTAATGTTCACTACTATATACTTGTATCCACACTCCTTATCCAACACTCCCTAACACATTCATTCATTCATTCACTTCGTCTCATTTCGGCATCACTTGCACAAAATAGATCATCCATTGCGTGGCTCATTCCGTCCTTCCTTCCCCCTCCTCTACCCCCGCCTCTAGTCCCGAGGAACCTATCACCCCCTTCCCCTTTGTATCCCAGTGCATTGAACAACCACACTCCTTCTTAAGCTTTATCTATTTATATATATACTCATCTATTAATTACGATATATGCATTCATTATCGATCCCTCTCGCAGTACTCGTAACTCGTAGCAGGCAAGAGGACCCGGAAATAGGGGCCCTTAGTTTGTATCGCCGCTCTACTCGAGTATACACAGACATTTTGTGAATCCCTGTTTTCTCCTGTATCCTTGCCGGATACGAGGCGCTGATACCATTGTGCTTACCATATTCTCCTTTTTGATTGTTGTGGTTGATGTGTTCGTAATTTACTACCAGCACTCCCTACTGTCAGTGCCGTACAGTTATTGTCGGATGCGTGCATGGCCAGGGCGAAACTGGGGGGCGAACAGGGGAGTATTTTGTGGGCAAAAAGCGAATTCGTCAAAGGGCCGGTAGGGTAACAAAGATTGCTTGTAAATCAGAGACGACCCGTCCCTGTTCTCGCCGTGCCCCCCTGGAAGGGACTGCATCAGATTAGATCAGATTATGTTCCAGAACTCGTGAGCATTGGAACATGACATTCTAGCGAGAACCAAAGAAGAGGTTCCGGCGGATAGCAAACCAAAATGTAAGGCGTGCAGTACGGTAGTCTAAGCGTCTGACATGTGATTCCGTGATTGAGATTTTGTAATGCAGCCGATGCCCTAAAAAGATAATTAAGGGGAAAAATAATAATTGTCCCCATTAGACCTACGAGTACCCCGATACGGACCAGCAGCAAGAAGAACTATTTTACCAAGAACAACTGCCAAGGGCCACCAACTACCCCCAATTACACCTGGGTCAATCATTAAAGGAGAAGCGATTTTTGTGTAGCAATATGGAGGGTTTCCCCATTACTAACTTTGACTGTCGATTTTAGTTCAATTCAAGGCCGATACCAGATGCTGTGCATCATAGAACCATAGGCACGCCTTGTCTTGGCGAAAAACTGTATGACGAGATCGTACGGTAGGTAACACTGTTGCCAGGAGGGTGCTACGGCACTTCGTCATGTGGAGGTTCCTCATGTCGAAGAAAAAGATCCCCAGCCACCGGGTGGGTCCCGCAAGATACTCGAGAATCGTACCCCTCCCGTACGGTTGCACGACGTCCGAATCCTCGAGCACGAGTACCGTACTCGTACACACGTGAATCACGCATCCCACCCCACTTTGTCGTACCGTACTGTACTCGAGTACCGTACCGTACTCCCAATCCCCCCCCGCCATCAGCCTGGTCATACCAGCGCGACTAGCAAACGCGCGACTCTGAATCTACCACGGAATCGCCGTTTGTTTTTCTCCCCTGCCATAAGATCCTTCAGTTCACGTCACCACATTAGCACGTGCCAGGTCTAGCCTTGCATATTATCTGACACCATGGATACAGTTTGATGAGATCCGACATGTCTAGCCTCTCGAGTGCCCAGACTCTGCAGTATCAGAAAAGGACTAACCCTCCTTAGGAGCTTTTTTTTACCTCTAAGCCCGGTGATTAGGGTGGCCCGCCAGATAGCGAATTACCGGCGCCGGCAGTGGAGATCTTGCGGTGCAAGGGCCGGAGATAGTTCCGAGTGAGTGGATGTGAAGCCGGGTTTGCCCCGAGATGGTCAGCCCCGCTGGGGCTACGAGTCCCCAGGGCATGGGTCTGGTTTGGGGCTGGAGCTTGAACCGGGGTTTGGGGCCTTGGAGGAGAGAGAAAGGCGGAGATGTCCGAGAAATGTGGTGGAGAAAAGAACTTTTTGCGTCGGTACTCGAGTAGTTGTGGGGACGGTAAGCCCGGTTTGCGGGAGGAGGAAGAGGGAAGAGGCTATGCACTTGATACCCTGGTGCGGGAGATTCTGTTGTAAAGAATGGCTGGAATGGGTAGATTGAGTGGTTGGAACGGATATCTATGAGGCTGGAAATACTTAGTATAAAGGATAGTAGTCTACCTGCGATCTTAGGAAAATAAGTTAAAAAGAGAATAACAACGAAGAAATTGAGTTACGTTCGATCACTCAAATACTTACAACTCACGATTTTGAACATTATTTATTTATTCTATCATACTTTTATTTGCTTTTTACTACAGGTTATGAGCCCGGCCTAGCGCCTAAGATCTCAACCCACCGATAATACAAACCAAGCCGCGACTAGCACCTAAGATCTCAACCTACCGTTAATACGAACCAAGCCGCAGCTATGTTTACCCTTCCTGATACCGCGACCATGACCGCTCCTTCCCCATCGGTCCATGATAGCACCATGTATAAATGTAAATACGGCAAAACCGCAGAGCTCACGCATCAGAACTACCACCAATGGCACCGCGACATGGAGTTCCTGCTTAATGCCGAAGGAGCTTTGGATATCGTTCTCGGCAATGAGGTTATGCCAGCTGGACGAGGTGCTGACCCTGCGGACTTCAACAAACGAGCCAGGAAAGCTGCAGCAATGATCCATGCTGCCTGTAGCATGCCAATAAAAGCCTATATCGATACAATGCGCGATCCCCACGCGATGTGGAACGAACTTAAGGCCAAACTCGATACCGCAAACTCTCTTTCCGGACGCACCGCTATACGCCATCGGTTCAACCAACTCCGCTTGACCCCCGGAGGTAGTCTAGAGGGTTATATAACGCAACTTATAAAGTGTAAAAATATGTTAGCTGGCTCCGAACAAACGATATCCGATGAGACATTCAGATCGCATCTAACAACAACCCTTACCTCTGACTACAATCCCATCATCGATATCATCATCCACAAAGCGCCAGAACGTCAGACAACCGACTACATTATCTCAACTCTTGTTGAGTGGGATAACACCAGACAAACCCGCAAGGCCGAAGTCGGATCCAATACCAATGCGGGTGGTACAATGACTTCCGCTAATGCCTTGACCACCCGAACCAAGTATCAGGGTCACCGAGGTCGCCTTCGTGGAAGTGGAGGAAGGCGATATGATAGTGGAAGAGGAGGAAAGCGGTATGACGGCGGACGTAGTAGCTCAAGCAGTGGGGCATGTTGGTATTGCCTGAGGCCAGGGCATAGGCAGGATACATGCTTCCTTAAGAAGAAGTCAGAAGAAGGAAAAAGAAATCGTCAAGATAGGGGGAGAAATACAACGAGGAGAAGAGATGATGAGGCAGTGAACGCTTCGTTTGCCTCTGTTCGTGCGCTTACTGCCAAGTTGGCTCGTGGCTCTGGTAAACACGACTGGATTATCGATTCTGGAGCAAGTCATCATCTCTGCCGGGATCGGGAACACTTCCTCACGCTGAGACCGTTATCCAACCCTGTGATGGTGCATTTGGGGGATGGTTCCACGATTCCCGCCACTGGAACTGGTACAATAAGCTTGGCCTTACCGACTCAAACGATAACGATTGAAGCCTTATTCGCACCTGAGCTTCAGACCTCATTGTTATCTGTTAGCCAGCTATCACAGAAATTTCCTATCACCTTTAGGGACTCAACTTGTCTCATCGGCAAAACAGTTCTCAGTTCAGTAAACGATGGAGTTTATTGTTTAAAGACTATGCCGGTTGTAGCCAATGCTGCTACTCTGCCAACCATCAAGCTCTGGCACCAGCGATTGGCTCACCTCAACAATCAATCGCTGAAATCCCTCATTCCACACACGGCATACACCGAGACCGACCAGTCGCCTGCATTATGCGAGATATGTATCAAAGCGAACCATCAGAAGAAGATAGAACGAAGACCCGCACCACGTACTACTCGTCCTTTTGAACTCATCCATTCTGATCTTTGTGGCCCTATCAGTCCTGAATCTATATCAGGTTTACGATATTTCATACTCTACATCGACGATTACTCTCGCTCTACCTGGGTTTATTTCCTTCGCTCTAAGAACACTGTCGATGTTGTTTCGGTATTTCAGGAGTTCATGGCAGTCGTGGAAAAGCGCTTTCCGGAGTATCCTATTACCCGATTCCGTTGCGATAACGGAAGGGGCGAGTACGACAACAGTCTGTTTCGGGGGATTCTGAGGGTGTTAGGCATTTCATTTGAGCCATCACCCCCGTATACGCAAGATAAGAACGGTGTTAGTGAAAGGATGATACGAACAGTTGTAACCAAAGCGAGGGCTATGTTACTCGATTCCCGATTTGGAGAGGAATTTTGGGCTGAAGCAGTAAACACCGCGGTTTACCTACATTCCCGTTCGCCTTCCCGTTCAGTTGGCGGTATGACACCGCATGAGAAGCTTTACGGCACAAAACCTGAACTTGCCCATCTCCGTCGCTTTGGCTGTGTTGCATACAAGCTGATTCCGGATGCCCAACGTCGAGGCAAATTCTCCGAACGGGCAAAGAAGTGTGGTTTCATTGGTTATGTGCACCAAACATCGAAGATATGGCGTTTGTGGGATCCTGAAGGAAAGCGGATAGTTCAGATAGCGAATGTCCGCTTCGACGAAACAGAAGTCATCGGAGACCGAGTGGTTACCCACACAGAGTTGGATGTGCTCAAGTCCTGTGTTCCTGACAATATACCCCTTGAAGAGGATGATCGGATGTCAGATGTTTTAGATATGGATGAGAATGGCCTATTTGACGGCAGTCTATCGGCTGGTAGAAGTGATGCAAAATCTCTACCATTGCAGCCAGATCCTGTGAATTCCACGCCTGTGAATTCTGAGATGACCGCGACTCCTGACGAGGAGTACGATACCCCAACTCCTTCTGTGCAGTTGGATGCGCCTGCCACCAGTATGGGTGGTGCGAGGCAGGACAATACCGCAGCTCCGTTTGTGCAGTGCGAAGAGCCCACCCAAGAGAGTTTTAAGAGGCTA